>JAEEGJ010022482.1_pt1 | contig 13381 bp, 7 predicted proteins | sample 8958761 | NCBI WGS metagenome assembly JAEEGJ01 (sample SAMN16246546, study PRJNA631951) | gut metagenome | biome: gut microbiome; feature: rumen; material: RS-attached | host: Bos | place: Iran: Karaj | collected 2018-10
CCCGTCGTGCACCGCATCTCCCTTTAGCTAGATGGGTTCGTCGTTCAGGAGTATGCGCTCCCCCTCGACCTTTATCGTGCGGAAGCCTACGCGGTCGGTGATGCGGTCCGCTCCGCCGGATATCGAGATATCGTACAGGCGGGGATTATCCGGTGACCAGCGTTCAGGCGAGGCCTTGAACTTGAAAGCGGCCTTTCCGTCTTTGCCGGTGCAGGCCTTTTTCTTGATTCCTAGTTCCGGAATCTCCACCGAAACGCAGCCTTTACCGCCGTCGAGCTCCACCGAAACGGAAATCTCCCGGCCGTCGAAGCCCACGCGGTAATCCTTGACGAACACTTCCGGCACGCTCACCAGCAGCACGTCCCTGGTAATGCCTCCGTAGTTCCACCAGTCATAGTTTATGGTAGGGACTTCGGATACCCCGCGGCTGTTGTTGACCCAGACGATCAGACTGTTCGGGCCTTCCTCCAGCACGTCGGTCACCTCGAACCAGAAGGGAGTGAAACCACCCTTGTGGGTGCCGAGTATGGTATTGTTGAGCCCGACCATGCACTGGTAGTTGACGGCACCGAAATACAGGAACCACCTTCTCCCAGACACACGGTGGAAATCGACCGTCCTTTTGTACCAGACCGAACCTTCATAATAATATAGGCGTTCCGACTGGCTGTTCCAGTCCCCCGGAACCTCGAGCGTAGGTGCCTTGTCGAAGTCGTATTCTATCAAGGTGGTCTTGTCCTGATAGAAATGCCTGTCGGCGAAGTAGCGCTTCGTCGGCTTCTGAAGCGTCATGTGATACTTGTATATCCCCGTATCCATAGGATCGACGATATAATTCCAGCGGCCCCCGAGCGAAACACTTTCCCTGCCGTCGGCCAGGGGGAATGCCTCGGCTGCAGGGAGCGGGGCGATAATCAGCGATAGCGCAAGCAGAAGTCGTTTCATCATCTAGAATTCGAGTACGGCTATGGAATTGTTCCTGAGTTCGACCAGCACTGTCCCGTCCTCCTCGGGGAAAAGGGGAATCTCGGTATAGATATGCTCGTCGTCGGTGAGATGGCAGAACATCTTTCCAAGGGAACGGCCCTTGAGCGACACCTTCACGGTGGCGATATTGCAGGTGTTGTTGTCGCCGTTGTAGCGGGTGAGCAGCAGCACGGTCTTACCGTCCCCGACCGAAGCCAAGGCATAGACGTCCCCGGCGCCGCCTTCCACCTCGCATACGCATTCGTCCTTGCCCAGCTTGCTCCATGCATAGAAGGCATAGTATATGGGCGTCCGCCCTTCGGTCTGGGTGTCATAGAAGCCGCACCAAGTGCCGGCGGCACGGAAATCATAGTACATCAGCATATCTACAGGGGCCTTCTGCATGGCGGACATGTTGGCCGACACGAATGCAGCGCCCTTCATGGACTTACGGTTATCCCTGTTGTATCGCTCGTTGGAAGAGGATGCTCCCGGATTCTTGAACCGGCGGTAGTTCCATTCATTGAGTATTAGCTCCGCATCCTGATATCCGTATTCCTTCATCCAGGAACGGATGAGTTCCGCTTCCATAAGATATACGGATGGCTCGGAGCCGTACTTATGCCAGGATACGAAATCTATGGGAACGTCATTTTCCTTCATAAACTGGAAGAACTGAGGGAAATAGGTCTGCGTTCCCTGGATACGGCAGTAGGAGGGCCCTCCTATCCTCAGCTCCGGGAAGCGTTTCTTGAGATGTTTGGCTGCGATGGCGTAGAGCTGGTGGAACTCTTCGATGGTCCCTCCCCAGGTGCGCGGCTCGGTCTTCCATCTGCCGGAGGCCTGGTCGAGGTCGGCCTCGTTCCAGATCTCCCAGTACTTGATATTATAGTGGAAACCGTCGGCCCAGCCTTCATTGTAGTGGAGTATGACGTGTTCGCATATCTTCGCCCACTTCTTGTAATCTTTCGGAGGATAGATGTTGTACTTGGCGGCCTTCTGGTTCTCGATGGTCTGCCCGAGACGGTAGAAGGGTTCGCTGCCGGAATCGACCAGGGTCTTGATGTAGGCATCGGTCTCCCGGAAATCGTACGAGGAGGCCTTGTCCGGATCCTTGCTGAAATCCGGGAACACATCGCTGATATCTATCAGCCTTTGCCCGTAGTATCCCTCGCTGGCATCGTGGGTACGGCTGTAGGGGATATTGAGGATGCGGAAATCGGCCATCTGGGCGCTGTCGCCGATGTATGGCCCGTTGTTGACCGCATTCATAGGTTTGACCGGACCTATGATGACAGAGTCGTCCACGGTTACGCTGAGCTGTACCGACGAGACGTCCGGCTGGGCGTTCTGGGCGTACAGCGATGAGCCCGCAAGCAGAAGGGGCAGAAGAGCTATCGATAATCCTTTTACTTTCATGATCATTTCCATTTTACATCACGGAGGTAAACCTGCCGGCTGCCTTCATGTACGGAGTTGAATGCCATCTGGCTGCCGTCGGGGCGCCAGCGGGCGTGCAGATCGCAACGGGAATACTGTTCCTTGTAAGATTCCGGCACATGGAAACTGCCCAGGGAGATGAGAGCCTCATCTTCCAGGCGCAGCAGCACCCAGCTACGGTTGCCGTCCTTGTTCCAATAGCCTTCGCTGCTTATGAACTTCCCATTCGGGGAGAAGATGCAGTGACCGTCCCAGTCCATTATTCCGGGAGCAAGCTGGTGGACCTTATCTTCTTCTCCCACCTTGAATATCACATGCGACCAGGTCTGATTCCCGTTCCACCGGGCAGTGACCACAAGCGTCTCGCTGTCGGGGTTCCAGTTGAAATGGGACCCTTTCCATCCATCCATGAAACAACGGCGCAGGTCCGTTCCGTCGGTATTTACGGTCATGGACACCGTATCCCAGTTGTAGACATATCCGCGTTCGGAGAGCTGAGCCTTGAAATCCTGTACCGTGCGGGCAAGGAAGAACACCTTCCCGGCATCGGGGCTGATGATGGTATGGCAGAAATACGCCAGGCCATCCTCCGAAGTAATCCGGGGCATACGCTCCCTGGCATCGGCCACCGAAAGCAGCAGTTTCTCCTCCCCCGTCTTGAGGTTCACCAGCCACAATCCATCATCCTCCGGCCAAACTTCGTCCAGCAGCGGATCCTGGCCTTCTCCGGCATAACCGTAGTCGGGGCGGCACACTCTCAGGCGGGCATAGTTAAGGCTTATGGCCCACTCTCCCGAAGCATCCACGGCGCTGATGGGGCGCGGAAGAATGCGTTCCTCTCCGCTTTTCCAGTTCAGCAGCACGGTCACGAAGCGCCCGTCCCGGCAGTCATTGAATGCGCACAGGCCATCCTCCCAGGGCAGCCAGTGGAACATCGCCGCTTCCTGGAAATTCCAGGCAGTGGTGCTGCCAATAGGGATGTAGCGCATATTGTCGGCCAGATCCACCAGGGCCACGGTAGCCTTGTCGTTCTCTTCCGGGAGCCGTCCGGTGAAGCCGACACCGAGCACGCACACGTATCTGCCGTCCGGGCTCCAGGCGTTGATCCCGAAGTAATTGGCCAGCAGATGATCTTCCGGGCCCTGCGTTATAGCATAAGGCTCGCCCACTTCCGGGAACGGTGCCGGCGACTTCTTGCAGGATGCAAGCAGTGCCAGAAGCCCCGCACATATCAAAAAGATTCTATTCATTTCGCGTCAATTGCGTTAAATTTCAGCATAATCACACCATGCGGAGGAATGGCTGCCGTTTCGCGGCATTCCTTCTGCCTCCACACATCCCGGCAGACCCCGATGCCGCTCCAACCGGATTCCGTAAGTATGTCCGCTATATTCACGTCCAAAGCCTCATCTCCCATGTTGAAGATACCGGCGGCATACGACCCATCGGACAAGGGACGGCCCCAGACCTGGATGGAATCCTTCTCCATAAGGCAACGGGCCTGACGTCCCATAGGGTCCTGGTCGATGGCTATCACTTCGTTGTTACAGAGGAGGTTCATGGTAAACCTGTCCAGCGAAGAGAGGTCTCCGCCTATTATCAGCGGTGCGGCCAGCAAAGCCCACAGCGACACGTGCGAATACTGCTCATCGGCAGTCAGACGGCTGTCCCGGAGTCCTTCTCCCCATCCGACTCTCCCTACCACGAGCATGTCGGGATCGTTCCAGCGACCGGGACCGGAGAAGGGCCACAATTCGCGCTGAAGAGTGAAACCAATCCTCAACACGGAATCCCAGGTATCAGTGATGTCGCCGGTGGTACGCCAAAGGTTTCCACCTGCGGACGCACCCCAGGTCCAGACTTCCTCGAGCCCATACTGGCATATCGAATAGCAGATGTCCCTCGGCTGTCGTTTCAGGAAAGCGTCCATCAAATGGTAGGGCTTCATGTGGTCTGCCCTTTTTACGACAGGCAAAGTATCCAGGATGCTCCTGTAGCCGCACAGGTCGTATTTGAGATAATCCACGCCCCAGGCATTCCAGGTGTCCGCATCTTTCTGTTCGAATCCCAGCGAGCCCAGATAACCGCCGCAGGTAAAGTTACCCGGGGAAGAATAGATTCCCAGCCGCAATCCATTCCGATGCAGATAATCGCCAAGACCGGCTATGTCGGGGAACCTTTCGTCCGGGAGGAGTGTGCCGTCGTCGGAACGCTCGCTCCCCTGCCATGCATCGTCGATGTTTACGTAACTGTATCCATAATCGGCCAGGCCGGATGCTATCAGGGCGCGGGCAGATGCATATACTTTCTCTTCGGAGACGTCAAGCCCCCAGCAATTCCAGCTGTTCCAGCCCATTGGCGGAGTCAGGGCGATGGTATCTCCCACTTTCAGAAGAAGACTTCCCTCCGAAGAGCCAGCCTCGTTGCTGGCCTCGAAGCGGATGGGATACTCTCCGGCCACCCCGACCGAACCGCTCAGGACTCCCATGGCCTCGTCGAAAGACAAGCCCTCCGGCAAGCCGTAAGCCTTGAAGGTCATAGGCCTAAGCCCCGAGAACGGGACCCTGAAATATATAGGAGAACCGCTCCTGACGCCAAGGACCGCAGGGCTGTTATACCTGGGCTCCTGCGGAGCCGGCGGAGTGAGACAATACTTGGGGGTGAAGCTTTTGCAAACGATCTGCCCGGTACGCTTGTCGCGTATGGACACATCCAGTTTCACGGGCTCGGAACCATCATAGGAGATGTCGCGCTTGAAAACGCGCCCCGGCTTCAGCCTCGCCCGTTTTTCCTTCCCGGCCACGTCGAGCCTGGCACGGATGCGGACATCGGATGAAACGCTTATACGGCAATGGTCGGCGCTGCCGTCTTCCGAACAACTTATTTCTAGAAGATCGTCAAGCTGCGCCATCCTCACTACGAAGGGTCCGCCATACACGCCTCCGCGGGTACGGCGGTTCCATACCAGCACGGTCAGAAGGTTTTCGCCCTCTTTGAGTTGGCGGGCATCCACCTTGTATATGCGGTGTTTATCCCAGGCCGACTGGGCCTGACCGTCTTCCGACGGCATCCTGCCGCTTTTACCTATGAGTTTTCCGTTCAGGCAGGCCTCGTCGCAATCGTCGATGAAAGCGAGATCGAAAATAGCATTACGCTTGTAGGGAGCCGTCTTCACGAAACCATCCGGCACCTGGAAACGGATCCTATATTGCGCATACATGCCTTCTCCATGCCATTTTTCGGGGATGGCTATAGTCTGCCAGTCACTGTCATCGAAGCCGGGTTCGGTCCATCCGGCAGGAGCGTCTCCCAGATGGAAACGCGCTTCCTGCAGGACTATCTCTCCCGTCCCGGCGGCTCTGACGACCGTCACCGAGAAAAAGAAGAGCAGTATGATGATCCATTTCTTCATCAGTAAATACTACCGCTGGTATATCCTTCATGGGATGCCGAGCCGCCGAATACTTCAGTCGCGCCGGGCACCATGCAACTCTTCATGGGATTGCCTCCCAACTGCGACCAGTTGGCACCGGGGCCGGTGGTCTTGGGGCAGGTAATCTTGTAAAGGACCGCACCTTCGTCGTCTACGGAAGTTCCGCATACGTAGATATTGCCGGAATAGTCTATCGTAGGACTGGTCCTGGGGGTAATCGACAGTTTGGTCTGCGAGATTATAGAGCCATCCAGAGGAGACAGTTTAAGCAGCAGCTGCCTGCTCCTGTCGGTAACATAGACATAGCCCAGATTGTCGATGGCAGGCACGCCGCAGTTGCCGGCATTGCTGCTCGTGACAAACTCCCAAGCCAGGGCGCCATCGGCCGCATTGAGCTTGAACACTTTGTCGGCTGCCCGATAATAGGCGTTACCTTGTTCGTCCAGGACGCATCCCAGACCGTAATTGCTTGCATCGGCAGATACCTCAACTTTCCATATAGGAGTAGGGACGGTGTTGGCGACATAGGAGCTTAGGCTGTACCGGGCGCATATCATCTTGTTGTCGTCGGTAGTGGCCGCCACGTACACGCTTCCGTCTATCGTAGAAATAGCCGGCTGGAAGCCCTTGGTCCTGTAGCCGTAGCCATCGGAGTGCGCCATTCCGAGCAGGTTGCTGGCCCGCCCGCCGTCGCTGTTGGGAGATGTCTTCCAAGAACCAACACCATCGAGCAATGCGACTTTGTAACCGGCGCCCGTTTCCTCGCCGGGAGACTTTCCTCCGTTACTGCCACCTCGGGCGGCACCGAAGACGAAGGTCCCGTCCGCAGCCACTGCGATTCCTCCGAAAGAACCTTTATCGCAAAGGAGAGTCTGGTTCAGGCTGCCGTCGTAGCGGTTCAGGATTATCATGTTGGAATTGAAGAGGTTGGAGTCCACGTTGGTAAGTTGTATGCATACATAGTTGCCGAATACGGCCGGGATGCACGTACGATATTGCGAATCCGCGCCGGTATTGACATACCATCTTTCAGCCGACAGGTCTCCCTTCAGGCAGAAGAGCCCGCCCGAGCCGGAACCGCCGGAGCTGTACTGTGCGGGGATATATACGTTCCCTTCCACGTCGATGGATGGTGTGGGCGTCTGGCAGTTCAAACTGCCGGAGATGTAGGCCCCGTATTTCCCTATGTCGTAACTGCCTATCTGGCTGCCGGAGGCGTTGAAACCTACGAGGTGGTAGCCGGAAGATGATACATATATCCTGTTGCCGGCGGCATTCACTGCGGGAGAAGTCCAGTAGGCGGTAGCTCCCTCGGTGGAATCATATACGCGTCTCCAAGCCTGGGTGAGTTTATGGTCGTCGGAACTTTCTACCGTAACGAGTTTGGTCACCGTGGCCGTCTGGCCGCTGTTGTCGACGACTGTCAACCGCACCGGGACATCACTTCCTACCGAACGGAAGCAGACTACGGGGCTCTGTTCATTTGAACGGATTCCGCCGAAATCCCATTCCCGGTATGCGATGCCCGACGCCGAAGTCGAAGAGTCGTCAAATCTGACCTCACGGTCGATCTGTATGTTATCCGGTACGTTGAAATCTGCAACGGGCACAGTGGTCGTGCTGCTGTTGAGGTCGAATACGGCGAACACCGGATAATGGTCGGAGATGTAACGGTTGTTCCACTGGATATTGTCGGTATGGAAGAGGAAGCAGTTACCTATTCCTCCGTAATAGATATGATCGATCAATTTGCTTTCCGTCCCCCACCAATGGTAGGTCCCATACCAATCTGTCTTCTGTGCGTAATGGCGCGCATTCTTGTATGCGTTCTCGACGGGATTCAGCCACGAGTCTCCATCCACCAGGTTCCAGTCGCCCGTGAGTATCACGGGAAGATTGCCGGTGTTTTTGCTGGCGACCGTATTCAGGATCAGGGATATCTCCTTGGGGCGTGAGTCGTAAAGGCTCAGATGGACGTTTATCAGGAAGAAACTGGTATTCGTGGGTTTGTAAGTCATGATGGCCCAGGTAGATGCCTGGGGTTGGCCATCGCTCATCTCGGAGAAATAGCTGCCGGCACTGTTGGGGGTATCGGAATGCCATATGGTGCCGTGGCTGCCGAGGGAGATCAGGTCGGTCCTGTAGAAAATGGTGGAGGACTCGCCCCGGTTCTTGTTCCCGTACAAATCCCATAGACCGCTGTCTCTTAGGATATCGGACCCTAGTTTGATGCTCTCGCCGTAGTAGCCGTAGCCGGTGCAATTGTTCTTGATATCGGCCACTTGTTCCTTCTCGGCTTCCTGCAAGCACAGGATTGCCGGGCGATACCAGTTGACCATCGAGTAATATCCGACCTTACGGTAGTTCCAATCGCGCTCTCCGGTGTCGGGATTACTGGATTTACCTCGCGCCGAAGCGAAGCGTACGTTTGACGACATCACCATCATCCCCTCGGGAATTTCCGTGGGGTCGGGGGTATAGCTCCTGGTCGTAAGCGGATAAACCGCTCCGGGCAGGGCTGCGAATGAATTCGAGGTGGAGAAGGTCATCTGAGTGCCATCCGTAGCACGGACTGTAAAACGGATTCCGGAGGCATAGGTCTGCGCAGGCACGAGGATGTACATGGTGCCGCCGAAAGCGAGGCCGTCGCCGGGAGCATATACGTTCACCATGCGTACGGAGTTCGATGTGGCCGAAATACCGTTGAAATCCGTATTGAATTCACCGCTCACCTTTTCGCTGCCGAGGCTTTCGAACATCACGGAGGATATCTTCGCGGCGGAAACTCCGGGAACGGTAAGCTTTATCACGCTCATCACCGCATTGAAGCTAAGGAGGCTGGAGCTACCCCTTCCCACCATTACGAAAGCAGACGCGTCATAAGTCGTGGAAGACATGATCTGGGTATTCGGGATGCGGATCCTGGCACTGCTACCGTTGTAATTCGCAACGGCCGAAGCCGGATATGCGAAGTAATACGGAGCGGAGAGCGCCCCGGTAACAGAGAATGTGGCCTTTGCAGTGCCAACATACGGAGAATCGGCGGCCAATGCCTGCGAAGTGATGCCATTTACCGAGATAGCATCCCCTGCAGACCAGTAGTTGGGATATGAATTACCCACCTTTTCGCCCAGCTGGGTCTTGGTTTCTTCAATCTGAGCCTCGAACGAAATTGTCTGGGGAGCATCCTGAACCATCTCCTCGTTGGTACAAGAGAAGAGCAGGGTCAGGACGACTGAAGCGAGAAAATGAATCTTCTTCATGTCGGCAATTATTTATAGTTCCAGTCAAATCCCCCCAGATCGTTCTTCTCTTCGAGGGGGGACAAGGAGTTGATACTGGCGCAAAGAGGCTGCGCAGCATTATGGATGGACACCGCTTCGGTGCGGGGTTCAATGTATTCTTTTTTCATGGCGTAACGCATGTCGGGTACGGATTCTTACTTCTGCAAAAGTAAACCGAATCGACCTAAGCGGTTACGCCGATACTTCCGAGAATTACAACGATTCTATATTTTGCGGCTAATACGACAGACGGAACAGCAGCGGGTAGTGGTCCGAGATGAACTTCACCTCCGGATCGTAGCTTTTGGAATCATCTACGATGTATTCCACCGCTTTGCCGGTGCCGAAGAAGATATAGTCGATTATGGCTGCCTTTCCCTCGTTCCCGTAGCAGTTGAAGGTTTGTTTGCCGGTGGATTCCGACACGGGACTGGATGTCCGGGCATCGTTGAAGAAGCTGCCGAGAGTACGTATCGAGGATTCTTCGGCGGTATTGTTAAGGTCGCCCACAAGGAAAACCGGCGTCGCGCAACTCCTGAACTCCGTCCTGGATATTCCGGTCAGACGTTCCATCTCGGAAAGAAGCGTCTCCACTTCCTGGTCGGGAAGTTCGGGATTTGCTGCTACCGACCAGCTTATATGTGCGGAGAAGAACCACAGATCCTTGCCGGGACGGGCCTTCTCTTCGAGATGCACCCACGACGTAACGATGGGGCTGCTCTGCCCGAGTCGCTTGGAGCCGGCCACTTCGGTAGAATCGCTGAGCCAGAAACGGCCATAGCCCAGCAGGTTGAAGCGGGACTTGCGATACATCAGGCCTACCGCCTCGTCGGAAGTACGCACCATCTTGCCTCCGCTGTAACGCCCGGGGCAATAGATGAACCATTCATCTCCGAGGTCCTCTTCCAGATCGGCGGCCTGCGCCCTCCTGACTTCCTGCAGGCCCATAATGTCTATCGGGTTCTTCTCGAAGAACGCTTTGACTGCCGGACGCCTTACCGGCCAGGGCTGCCCGCCGAATTTAAAATCATAGTCCGGGCGGTTGTCGTCGAGGAACCTCACGTTGAAGGACCCCACCAACAGTTCATCGGTTTTTGACTGACACGAGCACACTTGCGGCAACATCGCCAGCAGCAGCAATATGAATATACGGTTGCACATACTATTTCGCATTATTATGCCTGGCCACGTTGCGCAGGCGCCACTGGCGGGGAGTCATGCCGAATTCGCGCTTGAAACACTCCGAGAAGAATGAGTGCGTGTTGAAACCGACGGCCGAGGCGACCTCCTGCACCGAAACGGAATCATCCTTCAGCAACTCCACTGCCTTGTGCAGGCGCATCTTCATCACATATTCCATAGGAGAGATGTCGGCATACTCTTTCATCTTCTTATACAGGGAAGATGGTGACAGGCACACCACTTCGGCCAGGTCGTCCAGGGTTATCACCTTGTGAAGGTTGGCTATCACATATTCCTGGATGCTGCGCAGGAACTTCTGCTCCATGGCAGATATACGTCCGCTGGGCAATTCCCCTCCGGAAGGAAGCGAAGAGATGAAGAACTCGTACACACGGCGGCGGTTCTCTATGAGGTTGTCCACCATGCTACGGAGTTTCTTCGGGGAGAACGGCTTCTCCAGATAGGCATCGGCACCTCCTTCCAGACTTTCCTGCATGAACACGTCCGGCACTTCGGCCGACAGCAGTATCACAGGGATATGGCTGGTCGCAAGATTGCCCTTGAGTGTTTTGGTGAGCACTATTCCGTCCGTTTCCGGCATTATCACATCCGACACCACCAGCGTGGGAGACGCACCGGACTCTATCTTCTCGAGGGCCTGGCGGCCGTTGGAAGCATAGATAATATTATAGGAATCGCTCAAGATTTCGCCAATCACGTGGGCCATGTCCTTATCGTCCTCGACCACCATCACGGATTTATCCTTGGCCTCGACCATGGGCAGCGAAGCCGCGGACTCATCTTCCGGACGGACCGGTATGGTAAAGATGAAGCGGTTGACCTTGGTATCGTCGTCCATTGCAAGAGAGCCGCCTATGAGGGAAGCGAACTGCCGGCTGGTGGAAAGCCCGAGGCCGGTTCCGTCCACATTGGCGGAGGAATCGTCTTCATAGCGGTAGAAGGGCTTGAAGATTAGCTCGCGGACATTCTCCGGCAGCACCGTGCCGTCGTTCTCCACGCTCACCACCGCATCATGTCCCTTCACGGTGAGCACTATCGAAGTGTGATGGGCGGAGTATTTCAGTGCATTGGAAAGCAGGTTATCGAAGATACGGCCTATCGAGCGTACGTCGGTCTCGCAGAAAACCGCTGCGTCCGGGACACTCAGCGACAGCGACTTCCCTTCCTGGAGGAAGGTAGGCAGGAAACGCCGGTGGGCATCTTTCAGTATGCTTCTTATGTCGAGGTATTCCGGATGGATCTGGAAAGTGGAGTCGGTGAGCTTGCGGAAGTCCAGCAGTTCGTTGATGAGGACCGTGAGTTTGAGGGAGTTCCGTCTCATTATGTCCAGATTCTCCTGCACCGAAGCGTCGGCCGAGCTGGTGAACTTTCGGATCAGAGCCTCGATTGGAATCTGCACCAGAGAAAGAGGGGTCCTGATTTCATGAGCTATCGAGGAAAGGAAATTCATCTTGGATTCGAGCAACTCGCGCTCGTGCGCCCTGGCCGCCTTCGCCTTGGCATGACGGTCAGACAGCATCGCTATTCCCACGATGATAGTCAGGAAGAGTATGAGATACACCAGGAAGGCCAGCGGGCTGAGAAGAGGTGGGGGCAGCACCCTCAGGCCTATGGCAGCCTCAGGGCTCTCGTTCCCGGAAAGGGACAAGGCCTTAACCTTGAGTTCCCATTTCCCGGATGGGATGTCGTACACGGTGATTATCCCGTCCTTGATGGGCGTCCATTCGTTGTAGCCGTCGATTTTCCAAAAAAGTTCCTTGCTGGGAAATCGGTCGTAATCCAGCGACGATACGTTCAGTTCGAAAGAACGGTTACTGCTGCCAAGATTCAGGGCGTCGGGGAGTATGAACCGGTCCACATCCTCTTTTCCCGAAGAAGAAAGGATATGGAAAGACGAGATTACCGGAGCCTCGACGGCCGGTGCAGCTTCCCTCATCTTCCTTGCCGAGAAGGAAATGAATCCATCGGAAGTACCGGCATAGAGAGTTCCGTCCGAAGAGATGAAATTGGACGAGTAATTGAAACTGTCGATCCCGAGGACGCCCAAAGAGATGATGGGGAGTTCCCTGTCATCGTCGGGGTTCATTATGTGGATGCCGTGGGCACCGGTAATCCACAGCAGTTTTCCTCCGTCTTCACGGGCTATCTTGAGCAGCCGCTTCCCGTCCAAGGCCCCGGGGAGGAAAGCATCCCTGGTAGGAAGATATTCCCAGAGGCCGCCGCCTTCGGAGGTGGCGAAAATGCGGCCGTCATCATACTCGGCTATATCGGTAAGGATATTGGAAATCGGTATCCTGTAAGTGGACAGCGACCTTTCCTTGTAGCAGAAGACCTTGCCGCCGATGCTGGCCACCCAGACTTCGCCTCTCGCAGTGCAGATGATGCGGGCCACCTGCTCGCAGGGTATGGACATCTCGCGGCTGAATTCCCCCGACGGGCTTTCACGGCCTACTATGAAACCGTCTTTAGCGCCTATCCAGAGATTTCCGTCGGCATCCCGGCAGAATGCGTAGGCCGATTTGCCGGCCTCGGGGTATGCCGTCATCTGCCCGCTTTCCGTGTCCAGGAGGGTGACGGGGATGGAATCGTCGATGGTCCCGACCCATAGTTTACTGCCTTCCGCGAACAGGCCGGTAACATTGCAGCCGGGGAAATATGTTCTGGATGCACTGCCACCTTCGGCGTCAGGGTCGAGGCAAAGGAGTCCTTTGGTGTCGCTGCCAATCCAGATGCATCCGTCCGGCGTTTCCACGAAGTCGCGGGCCTTGAAGCGCCCGCCGGCGAACTCGTCGCTGTAGTGCACGAAGCCCAGCCGGTTAGGAGTGATATGTGCCAGGCCTTCGAAAAGGGTACCTGCCCAGATGCCGCCATGGCCATCTTCCGACATGCAACGGGTGTAGTTGTCGTGGAAGGGACGTATTATCTGTGTCTGTGTCAGGGTGCTGTCCAGTACGTGGATTCCGTCGCGGGCGGAAACCCATATTTCGCCCGGATGATGCACGACAGCGTCCCTGCTTCTCTCTATGAAGGGAAGGGGTATAAGTTCTCTGCATTC
>JAEEGJ010022490.1_pt1 | contig 13376 bp, 11 predicted proteins | sample 8958761 | NCBI WGS metagenome assembly JAEEGJ01 (sample SAMN16246546, study PRJNA631951) | gut metagenome | biome: gut microbiome; feature: rumen; material: RS-attached | host: Bos | place: Iran: Karaj | collected 2018-10
AAGAGGTCGCTGGAGAGTCGTTCGGGCGATACATAGTGGAACTTGGTGCGCCCCAGAATGCAGTTCTCCAGCACGCGCAGGATGTCGTCGTGCGACATACCGCTATAGACGGCTGCTGCGAGGATGCCCTTCTGGCGGAGATGCATGACCTGGTCTTTCATCAGGGCGATGAGGGGGGTGACGACAATGCACACCCCATCGAGAGCCATAGCAGGCACTTGGAAGGTCAGCGACTTGCCGCCTCCTGTGGGCATGAGCCCCAGCGTGTCGCGTCCCAGTCCTATTGACTCGATAATCTGCTGTTGGATGCCACGAAAGTCGTCGTAGCCCCAATAGTGCTTCAGTATCTCTTTGTAGTTACTCATCCTCCGACGGACGGATGCCCTCTATCTGCAGTTGTACCTCGCCACGCTTGTAGGTGTTCTCCTCGATGGTATAGACGATGTCGAAGGAACGTTTTGACTTGATATAGCGTGCTGATGCCGACTGTCCGAAGGCAATGCCGTTCATGACCACTGCCGACTTGGAATCGACGAGGTCCAACTTGATATGCTCCTGATGGCGACCCACCACCTTCGACGTGCCAAAGTCATAGACGTTGCGCGTGATGAAGAGGGGCTTAGCGTTGCCTGGTCCGTGAGGTGCCAGACGCTTCAACTCATTGAGCAGGCGCTTGCTGATTTGCTGGAAGTCGAGTTCCATATCGATGTCGAGCGTCTGTTGGGTCTGCTCGGGCAGGATGTGGTGGCTGACATACTCCTGGAAACGACGACGGAACTCAGGGATATTCTCCTGGCGCATGGTGAGACCTACGGCATAGGTGTGACCACCGAAGTTCTCCAGCAGGTCGCGACACGACTTAACGGCATCATAGACGTCGAAGCCTGCCACGGAACGTGCAGAACCAGAAGCCATACCATCGATGACGGTGAGTACCACCGTGGGACGGAAATAGAGTTCGGTGAGTCGGGATGCCACAATGCCTACAACACCTTTCTTCCAGCCCTCGTCATAGAGCACGATGGACTGTTGGTGCTGCTGACTCTCCAGGCGTTCCACAATCTCGTTGGCCTCGACAGTCATCTGTTTGTCGACATCCTTGCGCTGTTCGTTGTATTCGTTGATGCGCGTAGCCATCGTCAGACTGCGCTGCAGGTCACGCTCTACGAGCAGGTCCACAGCCTCGCGACCATTCATCATACGACCAGAGGCGTTGATGCGCGGACCAATCTTAAAGACGATGTCGCTCATGGTGAGCTCGCGATTGGTAAGTCCGCAAATCGCGATAATCGCCTTCAAACCCGTCGAGGGAGCCTGGTTCAACTGCTTCAGTCCGTGGAAAGCCAACGTGCGGTTCTCACCCTCTACAGGTACCAGGTCGGCAGCAATGCTGACGGCACAGAAGTCGAGTAGGGGAATGAGGCGTGAGAACGGGATACCGTTGTTCTTGGCAAAGGCCTGCATGAACTTGAAGCCCACACCGCATCCGCAGAGATGCTTGAAAGGATAGGTGGAGTCGTCGCGCTTCGGATTGAGAATCGCTACGGCAGGAGGCATCACCTCATCGGGCACATGGTGGTCGCAGATGATGAAGTCAATGCCTTGCTCCTTGGCATATGCTATCTCCTCGACGGCCTTGATGCCGCAGTCAAGTACGATAATGAGTTTTACCCCTGTCTCTGCGGCAAAGTCTATTCCTTTCTTGCTGACACCATAGCCCTCTTCCTCGCGGTTAGGGATATAGTAGTCAATGTTGGAATAGAACTGCTGCAGGAACTTGTAGACTAGCGCTACGGCTGTACAGCCGTCGACGTCGTAGTCGCCATACACCATGATACGCTCTTTGCGCCCCATGGCGTCGTTCAGTCTGTCCACTGCCACGTCCATGTCGTTCATCAGGAACGGGTCAATCAGCTCGTTCAGCATAGGGCGGAAGAAGCGCTTTGCTGCACTCTCCGTCTTGATGCCACGCTGAATCAGGAGTCCGGCCATCACGGGACTCATCCCGATCTTCTCGGCCAGCTCGTTAGCTGCTTGCTGTCTGTCTGGTGTCAGTGGTTCGTAATTCCATTTAAATTGCATTTATATTTTTATTTATTTTCTTGTCGTAAACAGGGGTATCGTATGCCATAGGTACACAATACGCCTTCAAAGTTACGAAGAAAAAACAAATAAATGGAACGAGTGACTGATTTTTTAACAGAATTTGAGTTTTTAATTGTAGTTCTTGACGTTGCGTTTGCCTTGCAGCACGGCGAGCGCATTGAGTGCCAGCGCCTGCATCTCGTCTTCGCCAGGGAAGGTATAGACAGGTGCGAGGAAACCAATACGACGACGCAGTTCGCTGACGATATATTCAGAATGGGCCATGCCGCCTGTGAGCAGAATGGCGTCAATCTTACCACAGAGTACAGCGGCTTCTGCAGCGATGTTCTTGGCAACGTGGTAGAGCATGGCGTCGACGATGAGCTTGGCGTGTTCGTCGCCGTTCTTGATGCGCTCTTGAATCTCGCGCATGTTGTTTGTACCCAGATGGGCGTTGAGTCCTGCCTTGCCGGCAATGCGCTTCAGCAACTGCTTCTCAGAGTATTTGCCACTGAAACAGAGACGGATAAGGTCGGCAGCAGGCAACGAACCTGCACGTTCTGGTGAGAAAGGTCCCTCGCCATCCAACGCGTTGTTGGCATCAATGGCGCGACCATGTTCGTGGGCTGCAACAGAGATGCCTCCTCCCAGATGACAGATGATGAGGTTCAGGTCTTCATACTCTTTGCCAATGCCACGAGCGTAGCGACGTGCGATGGCGCGCTGGTTGAGGGCGTGCCAGATGGCGATACGAGGCATGAGAGGTGAGCCGCTGATGCGTGCCAAGGGCGATAATTCGTCTACGACACCAGGGTCGGCAATGAACGAGCGACATCCTATCTCTTTTGCTATCTCGTGAGCGATAAGACAACCGAGGTTGCAGGCGTGGTTGTGCATCACGCAACCATGCAGCGTGTCGTCAATCATTTGTTGGTTAATTTCATAGACACCACCAGCAATGGGCTTCACCAGTCCACCACGTCCGATGACTGCGTCAAACTCCAGAGGAATATCGGCAGCAGCCAGTTCGTCGAGCACCAGTTGCTTGCGGAAATCCTGCTGTTCAGTAATGGCGTCGAAGGGTGCCAACTCTTCGGCAGTATGCGTGATATTACGTAGAAGAATGGGTTGCTCGTCTTCATAGACAGCCATCTTCGTACTTGTGGAACCTGGATTGATGACAAGGATTTTCATAATTGACAATTTGACTATTTACAATTTGACAATTTGTTAGATAGCGGCAAGGGCTAGTGAATAGTATTTGGAATCGGGACTGTCGGCACGTGAGGGAAGCACGCAACAGCATTGGGTGCCCTGTAGCACACCTGCCGTCTTGGCATAACCGAAGAGCGTCAGCGTCTTGTAGAACACATTGCCCGCCACAATATCTGGGAAGATGAGCGCATCAGCCTGTCCGTCGATGACACTCTTGATGCCTTTCTCATGCAGCGAGACGCTGTCGAGCGATGTCTTCAGATCGAGTGGACCATCAATGATACAACGCCCAAACTGTCCACGCTGGGCCTCGGCAATGATTTCGAGGTAGTCTACAGTATAGGGGAACGCCTTGGCGCTGACCTTCTCGGCACAGTGGATGAGCGAGATGCGTGGCTCCTCAATGCCCAACGCATGACACACATAGTTTATGTAGCGAATCTGCTGGCGACGCTGTGTAGGCGTGGGGACAGGGATGACGGCAGCATCGGTAAAGAACAGCAACTTCTCGTATTTGGGAATCTCGGCCATTGCCACATGCGTCAGTACGTGGCCTTTGCGTAGGATACCGTTCTCCTTGTCGAGGATGGCGCGCAGCAGCACGTCGGTATTAATGAGTCCTTTCATCAGGATGTCGGCCTCACCGCTCTTACAGAGTGCTACGGCACGTCGGGCACACTCGTCCTTGTCGTCGCCATCCACATAGATGGGTTCGATGAATCCCATCTCCTTGCCTTTCTCTACTGCATAGCGCGTGCTGGCGTCGTTGGCACAGACTACGGCTACACGTTTGCGGTCTCCCCGCTCTTGCAGGAAGACAATCATGTCGTTAAGGGTTCTTATTGGTTTCATAGTTATTAGGGGGTTAACGTCGACGGGTGAACCGTCGACCACTATCTACGTTCAGGGAACCGTCGACCACTATCAGCGCTCGGCGCGCATCGGGTTATTTAGGAAGTCCTCGTAGGCCAGTCGGATGCCGTCCTCGAGCTCTGTCTTGTATCGCCAGCCGAGAGCAGCTGCCTTAGAGACATCGAGCAACTTGCGAGGTGTGCCATTGGGACGTGTGGTGTCCCATTCGATGCGTCCTGTGTAGCCAACTACTTTTGCAACCAACTCTGTCAGCGCCTTGATAGTCAGCTCCTTACCAGTACCAGCGTTCACCGTTTCGTTGCCTGAGTAGTTGTTCATCAGGAATACGCAGAGGTTGGCGAGGTCGTCGACATAGAGGAACTCACGCAGTGGTGAACCATCGCCCCAGCAGGTGACACTTTCCAGTCCTGCCTCCTTAGCCTCGTGGAAACGACGGATGAGGGCTGGCAGCACGTGACTGTGCTCAGGATGATAGTTATCGTTAGGACCATAGAGGTTGGTGGGCATTACGGAGATGTAATCAGTGCCATACTGGCGGTTCAGGAACTCGCAGTATTTCAGTCCGCTGATCTTGGCCAACGCATACGCCTCGTTGGTCTTCTCCAACTCGCTCGTCAGCAAGCAACTCTCAGGCATGGGCTGGGGTGCCATACGAGGATAGATGCAGCTGGAGCCCAGAAACTCCAACTTCTTACAGCCGTTCTTCCACGCAGCATGGATGACGTTCATCTCCAGAATCATGTTGTCGTACATGAAGTCGGCCAAAGCGCTCTGGTTAGCGACGATGCCACCAACCTTAGCTGCTGCGAGGAACACGTATTCGGGCTTCTCATCCGCAAAGAACTGCTCGACAGCCTCCTGACGGGTGAGGTCGAGTTCCTTGTGCGTGCGCGTAATAATATTGGTATATCCCTGGCGTTGAAGCTCGCGCACGATAGCGCTACCTACCATGCCACGATGCCCAGCAACGTATATCTTACTGTTTTTCTCCATTACTTTACAATACCTTTCTCCAAGTATTCTGCCAGATTGGTGCGCACCTTCTCTGCGGCACCGTCAGAGGCAACCTTGGCCATATCAGCGTCTACCATGATGTTGACGAGTTCCTCGAAGCTGGTCTTGTTAGGATTCCAGCCGAGCTTAGCCTTTGCCTTGGTGGGATCGCCCCACAGGTTGACGACATCGGTAGGACGATAGAAGTCAGGCGAAACCTCAATGAGCACCTTGCCCGTAGCCTTGTCGATACCCTTCTCGTCGGCTCCCTCGCCTTGGAACTCCAGCTCGATGCCTACGCGCTTGAAGGCGTAGTAGCAGAATTCGCGGACAGAGTGCTGAACACCTGTAGCGATGACGAAGTCGTCGGCCTTAGGCTGTTGCAGGATGAGCCACATACACTCTACGTAGTCCTTGGCATATCCCCAGTCGCGCAATGACGAGAGGTTACCCAGGTAAAGCTTGTCCTGCTTGCCTTGCTTGATGCGTGCTGCAGCCAGCGTAAGCTTACGCGTTACGAAGGTCTCACCGCGGCGCTCGCTCTCGTGGTTGAACAGGATTCCTGAGCAGCAATACATGTTGTAAGCCTCACGATACTCCTTGACAATCCAGAAGCCATACTGCTTAGCAACAGCATAGGGCGAGTAGGGGTGGAATGGTGTGTTCTCGTTCTGTGGCACTTCCTCTACCTTGCCATACAGCTCAGAGGTCGATGCTTGATAGATGCGACAGGTCTCTGTCATCCCCAACTGACGAACAGCCTCCAGGATGCGCAATACACCCACAGCATCCACGTCGGCCGTAAACTCAGGAGAGTCGAAGCTGACCTGTACGTGACTCTGTGCGGCGAGGTTGTAAATCTCTGTGGGACGCACCTTACCGACAACGCCCAGTATGGACATTGAGTCGCCCAGGTCGGCATAGTGCAGGTGGAAGTGAGGCTTACCCTCCAGATGGGCAATGCGCTCACGGAAGTCTACCGATGAGCGACGAATGGTGCCATGTACCTCGTAGCCTTTCTCTAACAGGAATTCAGCCAGATACGAACCGTCCTGGCCTGTAATACCTGTTATCAGCGCAATATTTTTATTTGCCATGAATTCGTTTAATTCGTGTTTTTATTTGTCTTGTCCGCTGAACTGCTTGATGCGCTGTTCCTCGGAGAGCTTGCAGATGAGGAGGGTGTCGTTGTTCTCTGCGACGATATATCCATCGAGTCCCTGGATGACCACCTTCTTTTCCTGCGTGGTATGAACAATACAATTACTGGTCTCAAAGAGAGATATCTCTTGTCCAATGCAGGCGTTGCCGTAGAGGTCTTTCTTCGACTGCTGCTGCAGCGAGCCCCATGTGCCCAGGTCGCTCCATCCGAAGTCGGCAGGACATACGAAGATCTCCTCAGCTTTCTCCATGATGGCATAGTCTACGCTGATGTTCTCACACTCTGGGAACAACTGGTCTATCTTCTCCTGCTCCTCAGGAGTGCCGTAGACGGGCAACAGTCCCTCGAAAATCTTCGACATCGCGGGCTGGTAGATGCGGAACGCATTGACAATGGTGTTCACGTTCCAGATGAAGATACCTGCATTCCAGAAGTAGTTGTTCTTCTGGATATAGCGTATGGCAGTCTCCAAGTCAGGCTTCTCGCGGAAAGAGTCTACACGGAAGATGCCTTTGTTGCGCAGGGAGTTGGCCGAGAGGTTGGCCTCGATATATCCGTAGCCTGTTTCAGGACGTGAAGGCTTCATACCCAGTGTGACGATGGCGTCGCTGTCGCTGGTGAACTTCATGCAAGCCGTGATGATACGACGGAATTCCTCGATATTCATGACCACATGGTCGCTGGGTGACACCACGATGTTAGCTTTGGGGTCACGCGACTTGATGCGCCACGATACGTAAGCGATGCAGGGTGCAGTATTGCGACGACAGGGCTCGCAGAGGATATGGTCCTTGGGCATGTCGGGCAACTGTTCAGCAACGGTGGCTGCATAGTTCTTGTTGGTGACTACCCACACATTCTCCGCATCTACGATGCCTGCGAAGCGCTCTACGGTGAGCTGCAGCAGTGACTTGCCGATGCCCATGACATCAATGAACTGTTTGGGCTTCTCAGCCGTACTCATAGGCCAGAAACGGCTTCCTACGCCGCCAGCCATAATGACCAAATGATTGTTGATTTTTGCCATAATGTTAGTTGCTAAGCTTTTTTATGCTGCAAAGATATAGAATAATTTTGTAATAAACTAATTTTCTGCCGTCTTTTTCTTCATCAATTGTTTGACGGCAAACCACACAATCGCAATGAGCACCAATGCGACGATGGCAATCTTGATGTATTCGGCATACTCCTCAATCTTGTCGTTGAGCTGTTCCTCAGGGACGATGGTATGCAGATACCAACCCAGTCCGGCGAGTATGGCGTGCCAGCAACCTGCACCTATCGTGGTGTATAGCAGGAACTTGCCATAGTGCATACGAGCCAGTCCGGCAGGAATCGAGATGAGGTGACGGATGCCAGGAATGAGTCGTCCTGTCAGGGTGGCCACGATGCCGTGGTCGTCGAAGTAACGCTCCGACTTCTCTACCTTCTCCTGGTTCAGCAGACACATCTTGCCCCACTTGCTGTTGGCAAACTTATAGATAACAGGTCGCCCAACATAAAGGGCTACGAAGTAGTTGATAGACGCTCCGAGGTCTGCTCCGATGGTGGCAAAGAGAATGACCAGCCACACATCGAGTTGTCCGCTGGCAGCGTGGTAGGCGGCAGGGGTGACGACAAACTCAGAAGGCACAGGTACAACTGTGCTCTCCAACAGCATCAGAAACAGTATGGTGCCGTAGTTCAGATTACCTAATAATGTTGTTATAAAATTCATATTTTTCGATTTTTCGATATTTCGATGCTTCGACTATTTGTTGAGCCGTTGCTCCATGTAATTGACATATTCATTGGGCTCCATGCCTTCAGGGAAGAGGAAACCCAGTACGAGTTTTGCCTCGCGAGGATTGATTTCTACGCTTTTGCGCAGGTACTCCAAGAATTCGTCGTTCTTGCCCAAGTCATGACAGCATAGCGCCATGTAGGCATGCCCTTTGTTGAAGTCGGGGGCATAGACTTTGACCACCTCAAAGAATTTCTTGAACATCTCGTAGCTGCTGTTGACATAACGGTTGTCGTAGAGCGACACGATGATGCGCAGCAGTACTGATGGCGAGTTGTCCGACTGTCGGATGGCATCCTTGAAGGTCTCTTCGGCTTCTTCCAACATACCGTTTTCCAAGAGGATATGTCCACGAATCACCATCAGGTCGGTGGTATCGCCAGGCAACTCCATCGCAGCATCAATCATTTCCAGCGCTTTGGAGGGTTGTTTCATGCTGCTGTAGCAGAAGGCCAGTTCCAAATATATCTGTGGCAACACCTCTGATTCATCATCGGCAACGCTGAGTGCGTGTTCCAGATAGCTGACGGCTTCCTCGTGGCGCCCCAGATTGACCAGACAGACACCTTCGTCAAGCAGGATGACATCATCGTCTGGCATGAGGTTCTCCAGTCTGCGGAAGTATTCGAGTGCCTCTTCATAGTTTCCCAAGCGGAACAGACCGTTAGCCTTGCTGGACAGTCCGTCAGGATCGTTGGGATTGATGGCGATGGCATATTCTGAACTGGTGATGGCGTTGCTATAGTCCTCGTCCATGAACTGAGCCGTAGCCAGTGCGTTCCAGTAATGGCTGGAGTAGGGGTCACGGTCAATGAGTTCGTTGAAGAGTTTTTCAGAGTCTTTGTATTTGCCTAACCCCATGAGGGTACGTGCCATGAGTTCCTTGAAGTCACTACTGTCGTCACCTTTCGAGCGCATCATCCACTGGTAGGCTTTGTCGTTAACGCCATAGTCGACGTAGAGGTTGGCGCAGTCCTTGATGAAGTCTTCCCACTCGTCTTCGTTGACGCTCTTGGCATAGCGACGCAGGTAGAGGTCTGCCTGCTCGATATGTCCCTCGGCAATCAAGATTTCCGCTGTCAGGTAGTGGTAGTCAGGATCATCCTTGTCACCAATGGCTTCAGCATAGTGGTGTGCCAGTTCATTGTCGCCCATCATCAGCGCCTCGCGTGCTTTGAAGACGTTGGGCAGTGTGGCGTCAGGGTATAAATCCAGGGCGCGTTCTATAGCCTCGGCGGCCTTGTCACCCTCGCCGTGGTAGTTGTAGTAGTCGGCCAGGTCGACAAGGTCGTCGGCATCCATAAAGGGTTGCTCTCCTGCCTGGAGTGCTGTCTCGTAGCTCTCGAGCAACTCTTTGAAATCTTCTGAATTGAAATATTCTTCGTTATATTGCATTTATTTTTTCCACGAGTCCTTCAGACCTACGGTCTTATTGAATACCAAGTGGTCAGCGGTAGAATCGAGGTCAATGGTGAAGTAGCCGATGCGCTGGAACTGCAGAAAGTCGCCAGCCTTCTTCTCCTTGAGGTAAGGCTCTACGTAGCAGTTGTTGCGAACAACGAGTGACTGCGGGTTGAGCAGCTCGCGGAAGTCGCGTCCGTCGGCATCGACACTCTCTACGCTGAAGAGTCGGTCGTAGAGGCGCACCTCGGCAGGTACGGCCGTCTTGCTATCCACCCAGTGCAGCGTCTTACCCTTGATCTTGCGGTCAGCACCAGGCAGTCCGCTGCGGGTCTCTGGGTCGTAGGTAGCATATACGGTGGTCACGTTGCCATTGGCATCCTTGTCGCAGGCGTGTTCCTCGTCGCACTTGATGATATAGGCGTTCTTCAGACGCACCTCCTTGCCAGGAGCCAGACGCTGGAACTTCTTCTCAGCAACCTCCATGAAGTCGTCGCGCTCAATCCACAACTCGCGAGAGAAGGTGATGGTGTGTGTGCCGTCGGCCTCGTTCTCAGGGTTGTTGATGGCTGTCAGCTCCTCGCTCTTGTCCTCAGGATAGTTGGTGATGACCAGCTTAATGGGGTCGAGCACAGCTGATACGCGAGTAGCCTTCTTGTTCAGGTCGTCGCGCACGCTGGCCTCCAGCAGGGCGTAGTCGTTCAGCGCGTCAAACTTGGTGTAGCCGATAGAATCGATGAAGTTGCGCAGGCTCTGTGAAGAGTAGCCACGACGACGCATACCGCAAACGGTTGGCATGCGGGGGTCGTCCCATCCGCTGACCAGCTTCTCGTCAACCAGCGCCTTCAGCTTACGCTTTGACATCACGTTGTAGGTCAGGTTCAAGCGGTTGAACTCAATCTGACGAGTGCCGTCATAGGATTGAAAAATTGAAGGATTGAAGAATTGAAGTTTCTGGCTCTCCTTCAAATCTTCAATTTTTCCATTCTTCAATTCTTCTATGTACTCGCGCAGCAGTTCTACGAACTTGTCGTAGAGCGGACGGTGAGGCACAAACTCCAGCGTACAGATAGAGTGGGTGACACCCTCAAAATAGTCTGACTGGCCGTGGGCAAAGTCGTACATGGGGTATGCGTGCCACTTGGTGCCTGTACGGTGGTGAGGTATCTGGATGATACGATAGATAATCGGGTCGCGGAAGTGCATGTTGGGGTTTGCCATGTCCAGCTTAGCACGCAGCACCATGCTTCCCTCTACAGCCTCGGGAGTGTTCATCTGCTCAAACAGGCGCAGGTTCTCCTCGATGGGGCGGTCGCGGAATGGGCTGGCCACACCAGGCTGTGTGGGTGTACCCTTCTGCTCGGCAATCTGCTCAGAGGTCTGCTCGTCAACGTAAGCCAGTCCTTTCTTGATGAGCCATGTGGCAAAGTCCCACAACTTCTCAAAGTAGTCAGAGGCGTAGTAGATGTTGCCCCATTTGAAACCGAGCCACTTGATGTCGCTCATGATGTTCTCCACGTACTCCGTATTCTCCTTCGTGGGGTTGGTATCATCGAAACGCAGGTTGCAGACACCGCCAAATTCCTCGGCAACACCGAAGTCCATGCAGATGGCCTTGGCATGGCCAATGTGAATATATCCGTTGGGTTCTGGTGGGAAACGGGTCTGCAGACGTCCACCATTCTTACCTGCCTCCAGGTCCTCTTTTACAAACTGTTCTACAAAGCTGAGGCTTTTCTTCTCCTCGCCATTATTAGTGATTTTTTCTTCCATGTTTATAAATAATGTGTAATTTGACTGCAAAGGTACGAATAAGTGAGCAAAATACAAAAGGAAAACTTGTTTTTCTTTTCATTTTCGAGCGAAAGTGCCTTCGACATGTAGTCATAAACATGGTCAAAGGTAATAAAAAAGGTGAAAAGGTTAAATGGTTAAAAGGTTAAAAAGTTATAAGCGGCAGTAAAAATATCACCACTCACCACTCACCACTCACCATTTTTTCTTACCTTTGCCCTCAGAAATGAAAGTCTAACACTAAAACAGAATTGAAGATGAAAGCAAAATCAGTAGTTTTCGTAATGTTTATGTGTGTGTCCTTGTCCAGCTGCAGCTTCTTTGAGGGGTTGTTCAACAAGAAGACGGCACCTGTTGACACCAATACCGCTATCCATAACCACATGGATAAGGTGAAGTCTGAGGCAATGAAAATCAAGAATGCCGAGATTCAGCAAATTACTGATGCCAAGGGCCTTGATGCCATTAAGGTGACCTTCGACAGCGGCATTCTCTTTGATTCTGGTGAGTCGGAACTGGCAGCAAGTTCGAAAGCTTCACTCTCCGACCTGGCTGAAGTGTTGATGAATAACCGTATTTGTGACGTTGCCATTCAGGGGCATACCGACGATGTAGGATTTCGTGGCATGACGGCTGAGCAGAGTGTTCAGAAGAACATGGACCTTTCGATGGACCGTGCCTCTGCCGTAGCACAATACCTGCAGTCAAAGGGTGTAAGCATGGAACAGATCATTGCCATTGAGGGCCTGGGACCTTCGAGCCCCATAGCCAGCAACAGTACGGAGGCTGGTCGTCGGCAGAACCGTCGTGTGGAGATCTTCCTTTATGCCAGTCAGGCTATGATTAATGCTGCTGAGGCAGGAAAACTGAAGTAAGACAATTTAAACATTCAATATTAAAACATTTATTATTAAACAATTGAGATTATGAAACTGAAGATTTTTTCATTGGCACTTTGCCTGGGCATGGTGCTCGCAAGTTGTAACAACATGCAAAAGGGAGCCGGTATCGGTGCCGCTGGCGGCGCTGTGCTGGGAGGTATCATTGGTAACATTGCCGGTAACACGGTGGTAGGTGCTGCCGTCGGCGGTGCTGTAGGTGCTGGTGCAGGTGCACTCATCGGCAAGCACATGGACAAGGTAAAGGCTGAGGCTGAGGCAGTTCGCAATGCAGAGGTTCAGGAAGTTACCGACGCTAACGGCCTGCAGGCTGTGAAGCTGACCTTCGACAGCGGTATCCTCTTCGCAACAGGTAAGTCAACGCTCTCTGCAGCTTCCAAGACATCGCTGAACCAGTTGGCTACGGTGCTGAAAAACAATACCGACTGCGACGTGGCCATTCAGGGCCATACCGACAACGTGGGCTTCAAGGGTAAGACCGCTGCCCAGAGCGTTGAGATGAACAAGGCTCTCTCGCTCGACCGTGCCGCTGCTGTTTCTTCTTATCTGCAGTCGCTGGGTGTCAGCGCCGCTCAGATTAAGGCCGTTGATGGTCTCGGTCAGGACAGCCCCATTGCCAGCAACGACACAGAGGCTGGCCGTCAGCAGAACCGTCGTGTAGAAATCTACATGTACGCCAGCCAGGACATGATCAATGCTGCTGAGGCAGGAACCTTACAGTAATTGATGGTTGACAATTGATAATTGACAATTGTCCTTGAAAATGCTAAAACGTATAGGACGTTGGATTAAATGGATAGTGGTTGCGTTTTTCGCTTCCACTATCCTTTCCGTTATAGCCTATCGTTTCATACCCGTTTATTTCACGCCACTCATGTTTATCCGCTGCGGACAGCAGCTCACGTCGGGCGAGTCGCTGACGTTGCGCCACCACTGGGTACCAATCGAGGAGATGTCGCCTTCGCTGCCCGTTGCTGTGATGGCCAGCGAAGACCAGCGCTTTCTCGAGCATCACGGCTTTGACTTCAAAGCCATTGAGTATGCTGCCCGACGGAATCGTGAACACCCCGAGAAGCGTAAGCTCGGAGCCAGCACCATCAGCCAGCAGACCGCCAAGAACGTCTTTCTGTGGCCCGGCCGCTCATGGGTTCGCAAAGGCTTTGATGCTGAT
>JAEEGJ010022491.1_pt1 | contig 13376 bp, 9 predicted proteins | sample 8958761 | NCBI WGS metagenome assembly JAEEGJ01 (sample SAMN16246546, study PRJNA631951) | gut metagenome | biome: gut microbiome; feature: rumen; material: RS-attached | host: Bos | place: Iran: Karaj | collected 2018-10
TTGGTTTGGGGTTGACGGGCTTGATGAGGTAGTCGGCGATTTGGCGCCAATAGCTTGGTTCATGATGTTCTCTTCCTCGCTCTTGGTGACCATCACTATGGGAATGGTTCCGTTGATTTCCTTGATGGCCATCAAGGTTTGCAGACCGCTCAGTCCGGGCATGTTCTCATCAAGCAGGATGAGGTCGAAGGCCTTTTCGCGCACTAGGTCGATAGCGTCTTGGCCATTGGTGGCGGTTTCCACCTCATAGTCTTTTTTCTCTAAGAAGATGATATGGGCCTTGAGCAGTTCAATCTCGTCGTCCACCCATAATAATGTTCCGTTGCTCATATTGTCGGGTCTTTAGTTGCTGGTTGTAGGGCGGTGGTGAAACCGTGCCAGTTGGGGGTTAAGCAGTTGAAGAAAAGGGTTCGCAAGAGGTCAGAAGATGTAGTTTTCCTCGTCTTCCTCAGCGTCGTCGTAAGGGTCGTCGCCGTATTCCATCTCTTCCTGTTCTTCAGGTGTCGGGATGTCGGTGGGTTCGTCAAGCGAGTTCTCATCATAGATGAACTTGGCGTTCACACCCAGTGAGTGTTTGTAGAAGCCGAAATAGTCGGCGAAACTCTTGCCCTTCATCAGCAGGTTGAGGTTGTTAGTCGAAATGATGAAAGTGCGGAGTCCTTGAAGTTTGTAGGCCATACCCTCGTCGTTCTCCAGTCTGTGTAGGTAGATGAAGGCTTCGTCGAAATTCTGGAAGGTTTTCACCTGTAGCATGTCGATGCCGTCGCCTTTCACGAGTTCGATGTCGAAGTTCCTGACGGTGAAGTTGCTGAAGTTGTAGTTGGCCACTTCGTATAGCAATTGGTCTTCATCAATACTGTCGTGTGGGTAGGCCACGACAAAGATATGCTCCACGAACTTGTCGGCGCTGAAGTTGGTGTCGACGGCTAATGAGTCCTCACCCATGGCCATTCCCATGCGGCGTTCCCAAATGGAACCAGTATCGAATTTGCCACTGGCCAGCAGTCGACCCTCTTGCAGTCCCTTCACGTATAGGCCTGCCAGTTCGCTTACCGAACTCTGCGGGTATTTCTCCACGATTTCTTTCAGCGAATTGAGGAACTGTGCTCTGTCGCCCATTTGCAGACGGCTCATGGCGGTAAGATACATGAAGAGGGGTCGATTCTGTCCTTCAGGGTATTCCTTGCCGGCATTCTCGTTAAGGTCCACCACACGCTGGTACTCGTCGTTGAGGTATGAATTGTAGGCTTCCTGATAGAGGGAGTCCTCTATTTGTTTGCCGTAACGGGCCTTGAACTCGAATTTGGGGTCGTTGACTAATGCGGCGTGTTTGTTTTCGGGATATCCCAGCACCAGGGAGTCTTTCATCACTGCAGCGTCATCCATCCGGCCTAAGCGGTAATAGAGCTGGTACATGTTGTAGAAAGTCTCGTCGCGCTGTGCGAATCCAGGGAAGACATCAAGGATGCGTAGGAATGTGCGTTCAGCCAGCGGGAAGTTCTCCATCTCGTCCTTGTAGATGATGCCGGCATTGAACAGTCCATCTACCAGCAGAGCGTTGGAGTTTTCCATCTGCTCTTCGGTAAAGGGGATGTCCTTGAGGTAATACTCTGGTCGGTGGGGGTCGCTTTCGTATTCTTGTCGTTTCTTGGCTTCTTCATCAAGTGTGTCGACAGGTTGTTCCACATTGCCGATGGAATCGGTGGTCAAAGAGTCCATGGACAGAGAATCAGCCTCTTCAACCTGGTTGAAGTCGGCCAGTACGGTCTTGTTATTTCGTCGCCAGTCGTCGGCCAGTTCACGTTTGCCCCATTTCTGTTGGAAAGCTGTTTTTCCCGATGCCACAACGGCTGAGTTATAGAAGTACCATTCACCTGTCTGTTGCTGCCTTCCTGTCTGGATGTTATTGGCGGCAGTATGCCTTCCTTGTGTAGGGTTGTTTGCCTCGTTTTCAGCTATTGCGGCTTTCTTGGCTTCTTCTTTCTCTTTTTTCTTCACCTCCTCGATGATGCGTTCGATGACTTTCATGCGCTCTACGGAATCCATCCTCGCCAAGGCTTGTAGGCTGTCTTGAAGCTCTATCGCCTGGGCATGGGGGAGCAGTTCGTCGAGAATCTTGGACCTTTCGTTGATGCTGTTGTAATCCTCTCGGTCCTTGTCGAGCAGGCCAATAACCTTGGCGTAGCAGTCCTGTGCCTTCACGAACTCCTCTCTCTCATAGTAGAGTTGACCTAAATGTAGCAGCACCACTCCTTTTTCCAGTCCGTTTCGTGTGCTCTTCTCCACTCCGTCCTTATAAGCGTAAATGGCGTGGAGCGTGTCGTTTTGGGATAGGTAGATGTTGCCGATGGCATAATAGACTTGGTCTAGATAATCCTTGTTCTTGGGGTTGCGTGCCATGGCTTGCAACTTCTTGATCATCTGTTTGCCCTTGCCTTTTGAGAACACTTCGGTTTGTTGGATACGTGCATTGAATTCCAGTTCGTAGGGTGGGTTCTTGGCTATGACCTTGTTGAACGCCTTGTACGACTTGGTGTCCTCACCCACCTTGTGATAAAGCTGTCCCAAGAGGAAATATAGCCTGGCTTTCTGATAACCTCTTTTCACGGATTTGATGGCTTTCTCCACGTTGGGGATAGCATCGGCGTATTGTTTCTGGCGTATCTGCACATCTGCCCTCACGGCAGCCTCTATGGGCTCGTATCTTCGTGGCAGGCTGTCGCGTCGGGTACGGCGGAGCAAGTCCTCCACATCGTAGGTCCATCCCATCTCTGCATAGCAACGAGCCTCCAATATGCGGGCTTTGGCGATGATGTTGGGATGTGAGAAATAGACATTCTGGATATAAGCGTAGGTGGTGGCTGCCTCAAAGAACTCACCTTTGTGAAATTGTGCGTCGGCCATCAAAAACCATGCCTTGTAAAGGAAAGGATTGTATTCTTTCTGGCTCAGCCAAATCTTGTCCTTGGGTTTCTTGGGTTTATTGCTGTTCCATTCGGGCCGTTTGGTAATGGTGTGTTGTTTGATGGTTTTCTGGCATTTATTGATGGCGGTTTCGTAGTTTCCAGAACCGATGCTCAAGGTGGCCTTGTTGCCAGTCATATACATGGGCAGCACCTCGGTGTAGTTGTCCTTGTTGCCTTTCTCTTGGGCTTCGAAACCTTCCTTGTAAGCCACATGCCCGTTGTAGTATGTGTTGTATCTGGCCTTGAACGACTGCATGGCACGGGTCAACGCCGTGTTCTTGGTGTTGGAACACGAAGCAAGCATCAGCAAGGATGCCAAAAGCCAAATGTAGCAGGCAAGTCTTCTCATTGCTGTGATTATCCAGGTTTCCTAGGGTTTTCCAGAGATTCTAGGCTTTCCTATGATATTCTATAATCATTAACGATAATCCTCTCGGTTTATTGTTTTCACGATGATTTGGCGAATCTGCGCTCACCGACGATGAGAAAAACCTCGTCTTTCACTTGGTCGGGCAATTCCACTGCCCTGAGTTGCAGACTTCTGACCCATCCGGCCACCTCTGTTTCTTTCATCGTGTAAAGCACTTCCCTGAACTCTTCGGCCTCGTCTTCAGAATAGTTGTCGGAGGCTCTTCCACGGTAGCGGTCGAGCTCCTCGTCATTGTAGTACTCAATCTCCTTGCTCAGTGCTGCAAGCAGACTGTCCTTCTCGCACACCTCATGCTGCCCGCAACAGGTCATGTCTTCCACTTGCTTGATGGAGGGCAGTTCGGTGATTTCACCTCTTTCCAGTTTCTTCTGGTTTCGTTTCTCTCGGATGAATCCAGCAGCCATGGCCAAGGCAGCGAGGATGAATAGGGATAGTATGAGGTATGACATGTCTTTTTTTGTGTCTTATTGTTTTTCGTTGATGATGAGTCCCGCTAGTCTGAGGTCGTCCCAGAAATGAGGGTAGGATTTGCTGACCACTTGTGGGTTGTTGATGTTGATAAGGCCCAGTTTCAAGGCGCAGGGTGCGAAGGCCATAGCCATACGGTGGTCTTCGTAGGTGTCTATGGGTTCAGGGTGTTCTACTTCAACCTTGGTCCCATCCCATTCCATGACGGAATCATCGTGGTCTGTGATGTGGTAGCCCAGTTTGGCAAGCTCCTGCTCCAAGGCGGCTATGCGGTCGGTTTCCTTGATGCGGAGGCTCTGAAGGCCTGTGAATCTGAAAGGCACTCCCATCATGCAGCAGGTCACGACAAGTGTCTGTGCCAGGTCGGGCTGGTTGACGAGGTCGCATTCGAGACGTTCCACCGTGCATGGCGTTTTGCAAAGGGTCACGGACTTCATACCTTTGCTGTCGGTGACGAATGCAGTTTTCACTCCAAGACGCTCAAAGATTCGCGCCACTTGACTGTCGCCTTGATAGCTGTCGGCGAACAATACAGGCAAGCACACCTCAAAATCGGATGAGAGGGCCACCATCTCGTACCAGTATGAGGCTGCGCTCCAGTCGCTTTCCACATGATAGTCGATAGGGACATAGCCTTGCGGTGCGACGGTGATGGTACGTCCGTCTGTCCAACAGGCTTTACCCCCAAAGTCGCGCATCATTTTCAGTGTGAGGTCGATGTAAGGACGAGAAATGATATCGCCTTCAAGGTGAAGGGTCAGCCCTCGTTCCATGACAGGTCCGACCATGAGCAAGGCAGAGATATACTGCGAGCTGACGTTGCCTGGCAGTTGGAGTTCACCGCCAGGCAGGTGACTATGGCCCGTGATGCGCAGGGGCGGGAACCCTTCTTCTCCAGTGTATTCCACTTCGGCACCCAGTTGCCTCAGCGCATCGACAAGCACAGAGATGGGACGGTGGCGCATGCGTTCACTGCCAGTAATAATCCTTGTGCCTTCGGTCACGGCGAGCAGGGCGGAAGAGAAACGCATGGCGGTGCCAGCAGCACCTATGTCAATCACTGAAGGCATAGTTCTGAGCCATTCAATCATCACGTGTGTGTCGTCGCAGTCAGACACATTGTCGGGCAGACATTCCCGACGGCCCGTCAGGGCATTGATGGTTAAGGCGCGGTTGCTGATGCTCTTCGACGAAGGCAGGTTGATGGTGCCCTTGAAAGAGGATATGGGTGGTTGGATGTTGATGGTCATATTGGTTGGATTCTTTTAAAGTCCTTGAGGGCCTTGGGGTCATTAAGGTCTTTGGGGCCTTTTCTGTTCATCGAGCAAGTTCCTGACAGAGTTTGTTCTGCAGAGCTTTTGCATTGGCGATTTTCAGACATCCGTTGCTGATAATGCTGAAAGCCAGTAGGTTGCCATTTGATGCCGTGACATAACCAGCCAGGCTGCTCACACCGCTGACAGTGCCGGTTTTGGCGCGTACGTTGCCGAAAGCGTTGCCTTGGGTCATACGTGAGTTGAGTGTGCCGTCCATTCCGGCAATAGGCAGTGCGGGGTAGAAGTTGCTGAAGATGTTCTGGTCCTTGTAGGCGAATCGAAGCATGGCGACTAAGATTCGTGGGGTGACATAGTCGTAGAGCGACACTCCGCTTCCGTCAGCCACACGGCAGGAGGCAGGTGATTCGCCTGTCTGCTTGATTAGTGCGTCGATGGCATGTCGAGCATCGGCTGCGGTGGCCCAATCGCCGGCTTTTACATGGGCGATTTGGTAGAGCATGGACTCTGCATAAAGGTTGTCACTGTCCTTGAGGGTTTTGTTGAGCAGTTGACTCAGGTTGCGTGTCATGCTGTAAAACTCAGTGTTTTTGGCAGGAAGTGTGCCGATGCCGTAAATCGGTTTGGTGGTGTCGCTGGAGGAAATGGTGATGCCCCGTTCTTTCAGTCGGTCGCAAAGTGTGCAGACAAAGAATAGGTCGGGACGATAGACACTGATGGACTTGGAACCCGTGCCAGTTGTGGTGATGATGTTGCCGCTGGAAATCCAGTTGCGCGTGGCGCTGAACTTACCGGGGCCTTTGGGATTCATCGTGACAAACGACGACTGTGGCTCGGTGGTGGCTTTGTTGCCAGATGCCCTGACCACCACGCACCCCCTATTGATCATCAATGGCGATAGATAAGGCTCCACATCAGAAGGTGCGTCGTCCCAACACCATCCCTCGCCCCAGATGGTGGAGTCTTTCATGCTGATATCGCCCAGTACTCTGCCGTCTATCTTTTTGAACCCGAGATTGCAGACGGCATCCACCAACTCAGCAAGGTTGCTCTCGTTGTAAACAGGGTCGAATCCCCCGACAACGTAGATGTTGCCATGTAATACGCTGTCTTGAATGGTACCAGTGTAGCAAGCGCGTGTCTTGTAAGGATAATCAGCGCCTAAGAGGTGAAGTGCGGAAATGGTGGTGATGATTTTCTGGGTGGATGCCGGGCGCAGTACCTTGTAGTCGTTGTAGCCATAGATGGCGCTGTCACCAGTGAGGTCGTAGACGTAGAAACCCGTGGTGAACGACAGTCCGTTTGCCTCTGTAGCCAAGGCGTCGAGGTCATGACGCAGTTGCACATCCCATGCGATGCCTTCCATAGCCGGCAGACTGTCGCTGACGAGGGTGTCGGCGCCAATGCTGTCGGGTTGGAATGTGCCTGTTGTTGGAATGTTGGTGGCATACTTGCCGGGTGAGTCCGTTTTGCTTCTGTTGTCGATGATTTGCGCGACAGCGGTGATGCCGGTCAACAACAGCATTATGGTCAAGGCGAAATGTTTCATTGGGTATTTGTGTTCAATAATCATGTATGTGTGACATTAGTTGTCGGTGCTTGCAGACTTCTGGTCAGCCTGTCGTCTGTATTTGGTGATGCACTCCACGAAACCGGTCTCGTTCTTGGGTCGTACAGCAACCTGTCTGCCGTCGCTGAGCACGATGATGAGGTACTGGCCGTAAGACTTTCCGCCAATCCTGAAGCGACACACCTGGTCTATCCGTTCGATAGACTGGAGTTCGATAGACTTGTCATGGGCTAATCTTCCTCTCTGGATGACCAGCATTCCATTGGCGGTGACCAAGTACTGGGTGTGGATGATGCGCTCCACAATCAATGCAACCAGAACGATGCATGGAGCATAAATCAGCCCCGTCTTGTTCCACATAGCCCAGACTGTCGCCGTCAAGGCGAATGCAAGCAGCAAATAACTGCTTAAATCGGTTTTTGAATGGAAAACACGGTCCATCTTTTGCTTTTTTGGGCGCAATGTACAAAAAAAATACGAATTATTCCGAATAAGTAGGCCAAAGAACAAAGGTTTTTATTAGTTTTGCATTTGATTAGCATAATTACACACTTTATCAGGTTGAAAATGCTATTTTTTTGCGACAAGTCTCGTCAAACTAGTCAAGCCAGTGATGCTGGTAAGACGAGTGAGAACTAGTTGGACTAGCGTTAAAAAACTTTGGAAAAATAACTTTTAAGAATAAAACTACATGACACGCAGATTTGATTTTCTCATCATCGGTTCAGGTGTGGCTGGTATGAGTTATGCTCTCAAGGTTGCGAGGGCAAAGAAAGGAAAGATTGCCATCATCTGTAAGACCACCATGGACGAGGCCAATACGGCCAAGGCACAAGGTGGAGTGGCATCAGTAACTAACATGCTTGTCGATGATTTCGACAAACATATAGAAGACACCATGATAGCGGGCGACTATATCAGCGACCGCAGCGCTGTGGAGCAGGTGGTTAGGAATGCTCCTGCACAAATCATGGAACTCGTCAACTGGGGCGTGAATTTCGACAGGAACGAGAATGGTGATTTCGACCTGCACCGTGAGGGCGGTCACTCTGAATTCCGCATCCTCCACCATGCCGACGACACTGGTTTTGAAATCCAGCGTGGACTCATCGAGGCAGTGAAGAAGAATCCAGACATTGAGGTGCTGGAAAACCATTTTGCCGTGGAAATCATCACTCAGCACCATCTCGGAGTACGTGTGACACGTCGCACCCCCGACATCGAATGCTATGGTGCATACGTGCTCAATCCCGAGACAGGGAAAATCGACACTTATCTTTCGAAAGTCACTGTGATGGCCACAGGCGGCACAGGCGCCGTCTATGCCACCACCACTAATCCTAACATCGCCACAGGTGACGGCATCGCTATGGTTTACCGCGCCAAGGGTTTGGTCAAGGACATGGAGTTCGTTCAATTCCATCCCACAGCCCTCTACCATCAAGGAGAGACCCATCCCGCTTACCTCATCACTGAGGCCATGCGAGGATATGGAGGTATACTGAGACTGCCTTCAGGAGAGGAGTTCATGCAGAAATATGACGAGCGTCTCAGCCTCGCTCCTCGCGACATAGTGGCCCGTGCCATCGACAACGAGATGAAGGTGCATGGTCTCGACCACGTCTGCCTCGATGTCACTCACAAAGACCCGGAGGAAACCAAACATCATTTCCCCAACATCTACGCCAAGTGCCTCAGCATCGGCATCGACATCACCAAGGAGTATATTCCAGTGGTGCCATGCGCACACTACATGTGTGGCGGCATTAAGGTGGACCTCGACGGATGCTCCTCTATCCGCCGTCTCTACGCAGTGGGCGAGTGCTCTTGCACTGGGCTGCACGGTGGTAACCGACTGGCTTCCAACTCACTCATTGAGGCAGTGGTCTACGCAGACACTGCAGCCAAGGACTCGCTGCAGCACGTCGACCTTTACGACTTCAACGAGCGCGTGCCCGAATGGAACGATGAAGGAACGATGACCAATGAGGAGAAGGTACTTATCACGCAAAGCGTCAAAGAAGTCAATCAAATCATGTCCAACTACGTAGGTATCGTACGCTCCGACCTCCGACTGCACCGCGCATGGGATCGTCTCGACATGCTCTATGAGGAGACAGAACGTCTCTTCAAACGTGTACGTGCTACCCGCGACATCTGTGAGCTGCGCAACATGATCAATGTCGGCTACCTCATCACGCGCTGGGCTTTGGAACGCAAGGAGTGCCGCGGACTACACTTTACCACCGACTATCCCCTGCACGCTTACGACAAATAGTTTCCGGCCGCATATCAATGTCATACAAGAAATGCTTTTTTCTGGTTCTAAGTCTTGTCTGTATGTGTGTACTTACCGCAAGTACACCAGAAAGTAAGCATCCCAGAAACATGTTCCATACTAAAAAGCTTGACACCCTTAAGCTATCCGAACGCTTTAGCGTAAAGTCCAATGGTTTAGGGTGGCTTATGCTCTCACCCAACATCGGCGTTGAGATGACACTTGGCAACCACAACTGGAACAGGCTGACATTAGGAGTCAACGGACGTATCATGCAGACCATATCACGCCAGCAATACCCTTATGTTCAACGTCACTTGAACGAAGGACGCATGGAGGCAAGGTATTACTGGCACGGAGAAGGGCTACTACGCTCATGGTTTGCTGGAGGCTATGGTGGCTACACTAAATTTGACTTGAAACTGGGGGAAACAGGCTATCGTGGAAACGGATTCATCAGTGGAATAACAGCAGGAACCATTGCACCGCTATACGGCTATCGCAACGGTGGCTCACTCGATTTGGAATTAAGTGTCAACGCTGGTGTGCTATGGGCCGATGTTGAAAACTATGTATGTGCAGACGGGCGAGAAAGCTATTTACTGACCAGTGAGTCTAACGGTCAGCACTTAGTGTGGGACGCACTACCCTATATTGCAACGTGTGATGTCATTCGCGTGTCGTTCGTTTATCATTTCGGTCCGTCAGTAGCCGACCGATACCACAAGCGCATTACCATTGACGAAGACTTCAGGAACTTGCAAAACGAACTGGCTTTGCAACGTGACTCCATTGAGCAAGCAAGAAAACAGCAAAAGGCATTGCGACAAGACTCCTTGGAGAAAGTTGACTACGAACAGCGATTTGAAAAGCAGCGAAAGGAACTGGAACAAAAGCACTTGCGCGACTCTTTAGAACGTGTAAAACAGAGATTGAAGAATGAGAAGTAAGCACATCCTTGTCATTCTGCTGTTGGCAGCAGTACTACCCATAAAGGCACAGAAATTGGCTGTTGGACTTGATGCCGTTTGGCTGGCAACAGGCATTGTGAATGCTGGTGCTGAAATGACAATGGGACGCGCTAGTACCATCGGTCTCTCGGTGATGGCTATACAAAAGCCATGGATTCATCACGACATGAAGGGAATAGCCTTACAACCTGAATGGAGATACTATCTCAGCGGACGTCCGATGTATCACCACTTCATAGGTGTTGGTGCCATTACCGGAACCTACAATTTCACCTTTAACAACAAGATCTATAACGGTAGTGCTGCAGGGCTTGGCCTTACTTTCGGCTATGTCATTGCCCTGGGCGAACGTTTTAATATTGACTTACACTCTGGCTTCGGCATCATTCATACCCAAGATCGCAACTGGGGAAAAAACAACTACACGCTACCCACAAAGACAGGCGTGACACTTACCTATATCATTAGATGAAAAGAACGATTCTCATAATCCTCCTGTTAGTGGCCGTTGTGCTGACCTCATACGCTCAAGTGGTGCATATCACCGGTAACGTGAAGCGTGAGATGCGTGGCACCGATGGCAAGCAGCAGCAGGTGGCAATGAGTGTTCCTGTCTATATTTTCGACAATGCAGAAGACGCTCGGCAACAAGTTATGAACTACCGACGACAGTCAATGCAGCAAGGACAATACACTACGCTTAAGGCTGGAGATGTGGTGGTTCCCGACTATGAAGGACATTTCGAAGCAGACATTGCACAGAAAGGTGCATTGGTGATTATCAGTGAAGGGGCTGTTATTGTCACCCCTATTGACAAACGACTACATTACGACATTCTTATCAAAGGAGACAATGCTGATGGTATCCTTCTAAAAAACACAGACGTTATTGGTGAGAAACGCGGACTCAAGATTCGCGAGTTACCCGCTATTGACGACGGTCCCACCATTCATTGGGATGTAACGATGACACTGCCCGAAGGATATGTGAATACCGACAGCCGTCTCATTCTCCAACCCGTGGTAATTGACTGCCAAACGGAAGACACCGTACAATTCCTTGAGCCGCTCATCGGTGAAGGAGAGCGTTACCACATGCTGCAAAAACGCCACAAAAGCTATGACTATCTAAGGAATGATCCATTAGCTCCCTATTACAAACAGGAAATACCAGGCGACAATACCGTACATTGGGAGACCACATTCGTCAAGCCCAACCCCGACCACACCTACAAATGGCAGGCGCGATTACGACTTGAAGATTATTCGCATGTCTTCTACGATGATGCGTCGAAAGAAGGAAGTTGTAATAGTCGAAAACCGTGGAACATGCTTAATATCAGCATGGCAAGGAAGGAGATGGCGATGGACAGTCAATTCTATGAGCCATCACATGCACAGCTTATGGAAGCTGCTCGTGACCTGCAACTCACTTTTGAAATTGGGAAAGCACAGCTAACAGACGACTCGGTCAACATCTCTACCATCCAACAGTTAGTACGCGAATTGCAATCATACGGACGACAACTTATAAACGTCAAGATACAGGGAACAGCCTCTCCCGACGGACAACCTGCGCGAAATGCCGAATTAGCAGAGATGCGTGCTGCCAAAGCTCTGAGCATGATTCGCCCCTACACTTCCGGTGCAGCCACGCAAACAATTCCAGCAAAGGTCTACAGCTGGTATGATGTTGCTGATTCACTAGTAGAACGCGGACAAAGACTGGAAGGAGAAGAACTCCGCCAGTATGCCCAGGCGAATAACATGACCGGCATCCGCCATATGATGGAAAGCAACCCTGCTATAGAGCAAATCCTGAAGAACCAGCGCGTGATGAAGTGTGCCTATCTGATTCGTCAAAACAAGGTGCTGGAACCAGAGGAAGCCCTATGGGTATATCGTAACGATCCTTCCTATGCAGAAGGTGGTGACAACATATTCAGTAATGGTGACTATTATCACCTGCTAACACAAATCAAGGACTCTGCAGAACGCCGTAAACTTATCAGTCGCATTTACCGTGAACAGAGTCGGAGGAAAGACTCGCGTTTCAGTCCCTTTGCGGCATATATAGCCAATTGTATGGCCTGCTATGTACTTGCCGATGATAGCACTAACACCAATATTCTACAACCATTTGTTGACATGAAGTCTGGCTTAGAAGTTGTACGGCAGATATCATTCAACAATATCTACCGGTATAAAGTTAACCGTCAGGAGATTGTTGCCAACCAGGCCGTCATGCTCTTCAAACAGTTGAAATTAGGGGGAGCCGCTCATCTGGCAGATAAACTCCCGAACATCCCAGAATACCGTGATGTCAAAATGTTCACTGACTTAGAAACGTTATTCTTCAAGCAGAACAAAAATGCTGAAGAAGAACAGAGAGCACAAAAGGCCTTACAATACGCTTTATCGTCAAGTCTTGAAAACCGCGCTGTATTATGTTTCGAATTAGCTCCCGAGTTAGGTTACACTTATCAGGAAATCGAGCATATTGTTGACTCCTTAGACGATGGCAATGCCAAGAAATGGTACATTAAAGCTATGATTGCTGCCAATACTACTGATAACAACGAGGACAATTTCATGGACTTGGTCAACCGATATGGAGTAGAAGAAGCGCTGCGGATAAAGGACAACGAAACGCCATTGTTTCTTGCCTACCTACAACGGGCATTTGATATAGATCCAACAATGTTCCAACGTTTGTATGCTACAGACGTACACATCAATGACGAGCTACGAAAAAAATATCCTTACAATCCTAAGCTGGCAGATACCTACCGGCAAAAGCTCAAAAACCAGAATCAATGAGACACTATATACTGACTGCATGGTTTATCCTTATATCTTCCAGTATCATGGCACAAGATTTCAATGTGCCAGACTCACTGTTTGCTGATAGTATTGATATCGATACAACAAACTATGAGGTGCCAGTACAGCGGAACTTCAATGCACTACAATATTCACTTGACAATCATCATAGCTATATAGGCGACCTATTTACACAACCTATTAATTACATAGAAATAGGAGGAGGCCGTATGTCCATTAACGATACCCATAAGCATGACCCTGATCCTCTCTTTCTTTTCCATATGAGGTTTGGACGCCAATACAACGCAGTTAGCAGTCTACGGTTGGGTATTAGCGGTGGCGTTGGTTTCATCCCGCAGAAAGAAGAGAACACTTTTTACAATTCCATCAACGGACGAGTGGCTTTGGAAGCCGACTACTTGTATAGCATTACCACTCACCTGTTGGGTTATCGTCCTGACCGCCTACTAGATGTATCAGGATTCGTGGGCATTGGAGCTGGTTTTTCTCGGCTATTCAAGAGCAATATTGATGATTGGAATACAGAATTCAACACTCGGCGTGCTACAGCTTTCGCTCGTACTGGTTTCCAG
>JAEEGJ010022493.1_pt1 | contig 13375 bp, 10 predicted proteins | sample 8958761 | NCBI WGS metagenome assembly JAEEGJ01 (sample SAMN16246546, study PRJNA631951) | gut metagenome | biome: gut microbiome; feature: rumen; material: RS-attached | host: Bos | place: Iran: Karaj | collected 2018-10
AAGATGCCAGCCGGGCAGGGCAGGGACCTCGGTACCGGTCAGGTGGTCGTCACCCTTTACATATTCGGGCGCGAAGGTGATATGCTTGAGCGGCACCTGGACCCAGTAGTCGCCAGTCGCCCAGCGGTAGGTACCGATGGCAATGGCGATGCGCTTGCCCACATAGGCGGAGAGGTCATACTGGAAGTTCAGGTAATCTCCGCTGGAGAAGCCGTCGGTGTACTCTTTCAGCGCCGTCTCCGGGAGACGGATGGCTTCGGGATCGTCGGAAGTCATGTCCACGACTACCACGCCGAAGTGCGCGGGACCCTGGTGGGTGCGGGCGTTCACGGTGAGATACTTGTTGGAATCGGTGATGTCCTTGATACCATAGATGTAGGTGTCCTGGAAGACCTGGTCCACGGGGTTGTTCTCCTTGTCGGAGTCATCGTTCCGGATCCGGAGGGCCATGCCTTCGCCCTGGTTTTCGATGTTGCCTTCCTGTTTCCACTGCGCGGACATGAAGGTGCAGGACCAGTCGGTCAGGCCGCCGCCGCCCCAGCCGCCGCGGTATTCGTCCATAAACAGGAACGGTGCCTGCTGCTGGAGGTCATCGAGGGACTTGCCGCGGAAGAGCTCCTTGCCGCCCATGCCGATGTCACCGAGATCCACCTTGTGGTTTACGAAGTCATCCTTGCCAATCTGCCGGATGATGGTCATCGCACCGGTCTTCCGGAGGGTGAGCGTATAATCTTGGATGGTCAGGTCGGTGAAGGAGAACACGCCGTCTGCACCGGTCACCAGCTCCTTGGAGCCGATGGAGGCCGTGACGCCTGCGAACGGGACGTTGCCGTGGCTGGCATCCAGCACGCGGCCGGTAATCACGGCGTCCGCCACTTCAAGGACCGGGTTCAACGTGACTTTCCCACCGGAGAAAAGGCCGAAGGGAACGGTCATCGCCACGGTTGCGTAGCCTGTTTTCGTGAACTTCGCTACGACTGTTTTCTTAATCTTTACATCCAAGGAGTACGTACCGTCGGAGGATGTGGTCGTCGACGCGTCAGACCCTTCCACCGTGACGGAGACAGCGGCAATCCGGTCACCCCCCGTGTCGGTTACGACACCGGAGATGGTTCCCGACCCCCAGTCTTCCTGCGCCGCCTCTTCATTGTCGGTGCAGGAGGGCAGCATTGCGGCGCCCGCCATGGCGAGGGCTGCAACGGCAAAAGCCTTGAGAAGAGATTTGGATTTGTTCATTGTTTTAGGATGAATGATAATTGGTTTTATTGAATGGTTGACAGATATTTCCGAGTCTGTTCCGGGCGGTAAGCCATCCGAACACGCCAGATCAGTTCCTGGGCGGATACGGCCTGGAAACGGTCCGGCAACTGCTCCAGGCAGGAAGCGGCCGCATCGGAGGACCGGTTTCCGGCGAAATCGCTCCATGCATGGACGCTGCACAGGGAGAAGGATGCCGCTCCGGAAGGCTCACGCTCTTTCATCTTGTCGGAGACTTCCTTCGGATTGCCGCCCCCGACGGATGTCGGCAGTCCTTTCCACAGGGCATATCGGGCGGTGATGACCGGGATGTCATAGCCCTGGGAATTGGTACACCAGCGGATCTCCCCGTCACCTCCGGTATAGGGGGAATACTGAATGACGACAATCCCTTCCAGCTGGTCGTTGGCGTCCACGAAGGCCTGGTACGCTTCCATGGCCTCCTGGCTCAAGGCCCGCCAGGCGATGAGCTGCAGTACCTTGATTCGGTGCTGGCGCATGTGCACCCCCGTCCGCGCGGCAATCACTGCGAGGGAAGCGGCGCGGCGGGAGGTCTTCTGCGCGTAGGTATCGGCATAGAAATACCCTCCGCCGAAGGTCTCCATCAGGGTATTGTCGTCTCCGCAAAGGTTCACGAGGTAGGAGTAACGGTCAGGAGAGAGCTCGGCGAGCGCCTGAGCGCCCAGGGTATAGCTCATCCGCACGTCATGGCGGGAGGGAAGGGCATAGAAGTCCTTCTCGAAGCCGTCTCCCATGACCCACTGGTAGTTATCTCCGTCGGTGAGGACGAAGGAAATGAAATTCTTCTTGAGATGATAGTCTATTGTACGGGGATGGATGACCGGGGCGAGAGACATGGACTGGCGTTCCCGGGCGCCGGCGCTGGTAAGGGAGTGGTTGTAACTCCAGTCGGCGGCCAGCATCAGGTGCCCGTACCGGGAGATTTTTCCCACGAACTCGTCTTCCCCGAAAGGTCCGCCCTCCCAGCCGAGGACGGGGGAATCGGGCTGAAGCCAGGCCAGGACTTCATCCATCAATCCGCTGTTCATGCCGCCCTCCACACTGTCCCGTTCGCGGCACAGGTTCAACACGAATAAGTGGTGGCAGATGGAAAAGTTGCGGAGTTCCGCCGTGTTCACGGGCATGAGGACCAGGGCGTCGTTCCGGCACGCATCCCGGAATTCCTCCCAGGCGTCCCGGGTGGTCTTCCTGCGCGCATCGTAACGCATCGTGTAACCGGCCTCGATGAAACGCTCCTCCAGGGAGACATCCACGATGACCGCCTGGTACACGTGGGCGGCCACCGAGGCGACGACCGAACTCTCCGGGTTGGTGGCCACGTCGCAGAGGACATACCCGCCGGAAAAGAGGTCTTTCACCTGGACCGGGGCTCCGTCAAAGGGGCCGTATTCGTTGAAACAGAGTTCGAACGCCGTCTGGCGTCCCACCTCCCTGCCCAGGAAAGCCCTGGCACGGTTGTAGGAATCCGAGTTGACGTCCAGCCAGACCGCCACATCCGACCGGCCTTCCTGGAAGGCGCCGTTCACGAGGCCTGACACGGATTCGCAAAGCAGCTGGTAGGGCAGGCCGCCGTCAAATATGTCCACGCAAACCCAATAACGCTCGGGAATGCGGGAGTCCTCGGGCATGAAAAACTGTCCTTCATCTCCGATAGGATCGTGGATATCCGTGTACACGACAGCATCGGCCTTGGAGGGAGGAACCAACTCGTCTGTTCCGTTTTCCTTTGTACAAGTAACGCAAGCCGTCAGTAAACCGGCGGACACAAGCAGGTGGACTATTCTATAAACCGGACGGATCATGGTTATCGTTTCGTGTTGACTGCAAATAAAGCGGGAGACTGTTAAGAATAGGGTTAATTAACCATTATTTAAAAAATATTTTGGGTTAACCATTGAAAAATAATACCTTTGTCCGCCATGAAGATAAAAGCCATTCTTGTTATCCTTGCGTTCATCTCATGCTGGACGGCTGTCGGGCAGGGACTCCATTTCCGCGGTTCCGAATATCCCATAGAAGAACGCACAAGCATGAATATTCCCCTGCGAAAAGCATTTGCCGACTCATTGGTGATTCGTTTCGACATCGCTTTTTCCCGGGAAAGGGACAATGGATACATTTTCAGGATAGGACGCATTCCCGATGAAAACAATATCGGGGGAATTTGCCTTTTCATGGACAGCATGGGAGAAGAGTACCAATTCAGGGTCATTTGGGAAGGGCATCGTTTCATATCCGACATGTCTATCTCCAGATCAGACGTGGTTGAAGGCGAATGGCTGCCCGTTCGATTCGTTTTGACGCCGAAAAAGGACAGCGTTTATTTGCAGATCGGTCGGCATGGCGTGGGCGGTACTATGGACTTGCAAGGAACGGTAAACAGCATTCTTTGCCTGGGTAAGAATGAATACCGGATCGATGTACCGAGTTTCGACATGCGTAACCTGTCCGTCAAGATGGACCAGAAAGTGGCCGCATTCCCTTTGGAGGAAGACTCCGGCAATACGGCATCCAGTTCCCTGCCCGGGTACAAGGCAAAAATAAGCAACCCTGAGTGGCTGAACCGTGACAGGCTCCGATGGAAGAAGCGCTTCAGCCAAAGCAGCGCGCAGTTCCTGACCTGTGGCTATGACGATTCGCGGCACGAAATCTATCTGATTTCGCGAGATTCGCTGCATCGGATCCCTCTTGGAAAGGGGATGGAATTCCACGAAAAGACTTCGACCCCGAATCCCCTTCATACCTTCCTCGGAGCCAGTTTTCCGCAGGACGGCGGATACTACTGTTACGAAGCCTATTATGGCGACGAAGTCCCGCTGGAGTATCCCACACTGGCATTTCTGGATTCCAGCCTCACTTGGAACATCTTGTCTTCCGGACAATTCCCGACCCAACTCCATCACCATAATCTCATTTCGGACACGCTCAGGCACCGCCACTACCTGTACGGCGGTTTCGGCAACCGTCTCTACAACGGTCGTTTTTATTGCCTGGATGATTCCGGGCATTGGCATCCTGCGCCCGAACTCACCGGGGACGAAGTTTGGCCCCGCTACTTCGCTTCGGCAGGATGGGACTCGGTCTACGACAAGATTTACTTGTTCGGCGGAATGGGGAATCAAAGCGGAGATCATATCGTGGGCCGTCAATATCTATACGATTTCTTTGTCATTGACCCGGAAACCTTTGAGGCAGAAAAAGTCTGGACACTTCCCAAACAGAAGATAAACAAAGTGCCGGTAAGGAATATGGTCCTCCCCGGGGACTCGTATTTCTATACGCTCATGTATCCGGAGAGCTATACCGAAACTGAACTGCAGTTATACCGGTTCTCCCTGCAAGACGGGCAGATGTCCCTGTACGCCGATGCCATTCCCATGAATTCCGACCGGATTCTTACCAATGCGAATCTCTACTATGACACGCAGTTGCAGATACTCATCGCCCTTTTGGAAGAATCCACGAATGACATCGATTCAAGAGTAACGGTCTATACGCTGTCTTTCCCCCCCTTGAAACGGAACCTCTCCACAGTGACCCGGGAACGGATTCGGAAGGGGACGGTGCTTCTATTCGCTCTCCTCCTTGTGGGGATGACGCTCTATCTGATAAAACGGAAGAACCGGCATTCCCGGAGGCTCAAAGCCAGTATTCCAGTCGCTGCGCTTCAGCCTTTGAAACCTGTTGCCAATTCCCTCTCCCTATTCGGTGTTTTTGCCGCTTATGATGCAGAAGGGAACGAAATCTCGGCCGAATTTCCGGAAAAAATACGCCAACTTCTGCTTCTGATCCTTCTGGGAATGAAAGACGGGGTCAGTTCCAAAAACCTGAGGTCGCTGCTCTGGCCGGACAAGGATGAAATGCATGCCAAAAACCTTCGGGGCGTAACCATGAATAAACTCCGGAAGGCGCTTTCCCTGATGGATGGGGTCTCGATCGAGTTTAAAGACGGTCATTTCATCCTTCAGTACCGGGAACCTTTCAGTTGTGATTATCTGAGATTCCAGCAAATACTGCAGAGCGAACAACCCGACATGGATACACTCATCCGTCTGCTTTCCCGCGGGAAATTCCTTCTGGGCGAGACAGATCCGATGTTTGATTACATGAAAGACAGCTTCGACAGGCAAGTACAACCGGTCATGCAAAGGGAAATGAAGCGCAGGGTGGGCATGAAGGAATACAACAATGCCATTCTGTGTGCCGATATCCTTTTCCTGGTAGACCCCCTGGACGATGAAGCCCTCGCCGTCAAGATCCGGGCGCTCCAACTCCTGGGGCACGAGGACGATGCCCGCACATGCTACCAGCAGTTCATTTCCAGATACAAGCGTGAATATGCAGAGGAATACGGTACCGCCTACGACAGCCTTTCCATCTAAGCCAACCGTATGCGAGGGTTTTACCTGGCATATCCGACCGGCTCAGTTTCCCTGCACCCTCTCATTTTTCCCGATTCTTCAAACGCCATATGGGCATGACACCGAAAGAGTATCGGCATTAAAACCCGCCTGTCGGTCTTCTCCAAGAGAGTGACCTGGTGTTTGAAGTCCATAGAAGTCGTCTATTTCCTGTATGATGGCCGTTCAAGTCGCTTTCCTTATACGTCCTGAAAAGCCACGAAAGTTTCACCTATGTTTCACCTGTTGTCTTTTCTGTTTCTTTTAAATCGCTGATTATCAACATATTATAAGACATAGTTCGAGTCTCGTTTTCCGCTCCAAACCTCCAGGATTCGTCTTGGAGGTTTTTTTGTACCCATAATCGCCGGTCTAGAGCCATAGATTTTGGATTTCGGCCCATACTCTCGGCGAAGGCCTCAAGCAACGGACCGCAAAAGTTCCGGTCAAATAACCGCAAAAACACCGAACAAAATACCGCAAAAGTTCCGATTAGATGTTGAAAACTCAACATAAAGTCGTACCTTTGGCAGAAAGAATGAAACGATACGCACTATGGATTATCTTGAAAGAGCTGCCGACATAATGCTGAAAGACCGCTTGGACGGGTTCGGAGCCGTCCTCATTGAGGGCCCCAAATGGTGCGGCAAAACCACGACTGCCTCCCAAGTGGCAAAAAGCATCATTAAACTGCAAGATCCAGATAATGCAGCGGAATATCTGGCAACCGCAGCCACCAAACCTTCGCTGCTTCTCAAAGGAGCCAACCCCCGTCTGATTGACGAATGGCAGGATGCGCCCGTCCTTTGGGACACGGTGCGGAATGATGTCGATGGACGCGAAGACGTGGGCCTGTATATCCTTACCGGTTCCAACGCCGTGAAGAAAGAGAATATCAAGCACTCCGGCACTGGACGTATCGCCAAGATGAAGATGTTTCCGATGAGCCTTTGGGAATCCAAGGAATCCAGCGGCGAGATTTCCCTGCAGCAACTTTTCAACGACCCCCATTATGATATTGACGGTGCTCAGTCTCCGCTCACGGTGGAAGACCTTATCTTTCTGGCATGCCGTGGCGGCTGGCCCGCTTCCCTGAAGGCGCGGACTGATGTAGCTAAACTGCTCACCGCCCAGGAATACCTCAATACGCTTTGCTCGGACGATATCAACCGCATAGACGGAGTACAGCGCAATGAGCGTGTCGCCCGCCTCATCCTCCGCTCCTATGCCCGTAACATTTCCACGCTCGCCAAGAAGACCGCCATTCTTGCCGATATTACCAGCTCCGGAGAGTTCAACTTGTCAATGGACACAATGGACGATTATCTGGACGTTTTAAACCGGCTTTTCGTCATCAAAGACATCGAGGCCTGGTGCCCTCCTATCCGCAGCAAGACGGCCATCCGAAGCGGCCTCAAGCGAGAATTCATCGACCCGTCCATTGCCGTCGCGGCATTGGGTCTTGCTCCCGAGGCCCTGTACACACAACTGAAGACCTTCGGCTTCATATTTGAAAACATGTGCGCCCGCGATCTCCGCGCTTACTCCCAGCAGCAGCGAGGCGAGTTATCTTACTATCGTGACCGATACAACCTGGAGTCCGACCTTGTTCTCCATCTGGGGGACGGTCGTTATGCCCTCATCGAGTGCAAACTGGGAAGCGCAGAGATCGAAAATGGAGCAGCCCACTTGAAAGAAATCGTCCGCCTTGTCCGCGAGTACAACAAGGAAGAGAAGCAGAACCCCATCCGGGAGCCGGACCTTCTCATCGTCCTCACCGGGGGCAAGATGGCGTACACCCGCCCGGACGGAGTCAAGATCATTCCGCTTGGATGTTTAAAATGGTAGCCCGGGAGGGGCATGCAGATGGAAATCAAGATGAAGACTCTCGTTATCAAATACTGGTGGACACTCATCGCTTTCATGGCGTTTGTCATGATTATCCTTCTTATCCTAGTCATGAGCGCACCAGCTACGGTATTCGAAACCATTCTCGGTATCCTCTTGTTAATGACATTAATAGCATTACCCGTCTCGTGGATCGTTTTACTGATAAATAAACAATGGCGGAAATGCTTGCTTTCGTTCATACTGTCTATTGTTACAATATTCGTCCTGGGAGGAATGCTTTCTTTTGCAGCCATGTGGGGGCCCGGCTATGACAACTTTGGGAAGAAGCACCCCATTCCGGATGGGTTGAAATATAACATCCCCATGGACAGAGATTCCATTGCCATCGCTCCTGTGGACAGTCTTGATGCAGATGCATTCTTACAGGTCCGAGGCCACTATGGGGAGTATTCTTACGACTTGTTTTATGGTCCGTTACCTGCTGGTGAAGTATTCCTGCGATGCTATGAGGCGACAAAGAATATCCCACTTTCCGAAGACAGGCTCACAGAAAGAAGCAAAGTCGCTATTGATTCTACCATTACGTTTTCACAACTTGTACACAATAAGAGCTTTACCATCTACGAAGGTGATTGGGATGATTATTACGCTGCTCGAATCGAAGTATGGTTCCAAAACAAAGAGACAAAAGAAGAGTGTAAACTCTTGGAAAAAGTGTATCGGGTCGACGGCTGGATGCGGTGAATCTATGAGATTATTTCATGCTTTCCCGATCTTAGGACCAAGAAATGATTGTAAATTGACCAGGCCCTCGATGAGCGAGAGGTTCGATAATTTATCATAGTAGTCTACACAGCAAGCCAGCCTTTAGGGGCTGGTTTTTTCGTTTGTCTATCCCCCGCCCACGAGGTTCGGCACCAACCATTTTGTAACAGCATAGTAATCAAATGCTTACAAAACGACCTGTTCCCAACCCTCTCTTTTTTCGCCAGGTTCGGAACCGCCCTATTTGTAATTATCTCTCTACGAGCTACTTACAAATCTGCAAGTTCCCAACCTCATGTGTCGTCCTGAGATAGGTTTACCAGCGGTTTTGGAGATGTAGAGAAATGTGGCTATCTTCACAAAGATTATATTTTGAATATGAATAAGGTTTACAGAATAAGCGGCGCCACGAAGGTAATCCTCACTTTTGGCATTCTGCTGACCCTTGTGATAGTTGGTGTCTTTATCTACACCTGTATAAAACCTGCCCAAGCTGGGGACAAGCTCGCCGGTATCATTATAATGGGCATCATTATGCTGATGTTCGTTGTCTTGATTATCTACTGTATCCTTGCGCTTAAAGACAATGTCGTTTTGACGGACAAAGGAATAAAACTCCATCTTCTTCCGCAGACCTTCCCCCTACATTCGCTCAAGCCTAACGATGACGAGGTCGCTTGGAAAGATATCAAAGAGGTCTCCTGCATTCAGAAAGAGAGCACCACATATCTGGTATTGAAACTCTTGTCCGGAGAAGTCAAGGAGTTCGGAATCGGCCATCTGGAAAAACGTCTTGGTATGGATATCGAAGACTACTTCCATTCAGGTGTCAATGTCGACGACCAAGCCAGAATTGAAGCCGACGAAAAAAATGAAGGAGATCCGAATCGCCCTGGGACATTGGAATGGTCCAAGAAGAAAAAGTTTCGCCAGGTTCTGCTATGCGTGTTGGTGCAATTGATCGGAATCGTCCTTATCGCCGTAAGACATCGCTGGGGACTTGCGTTAGTGTTCCTCGCACTGCTTATCGGCTGTTTTTTCCTCTATCAATACTACTTGTACAATGCCTTCCTTTTGAGTCCGAGACTAACCAAGAACGGACGAATGAAGATTGCTATCAGCGGACTGCTGTTAGCTGGCCTTCTCGTTGTTGCGATACTTGTTTCAGACGCTACCCTTCCGACTGTCAGTTGATTATTTAGGGGATTCCGAATTAATCCGTCTCTTAGTTCGAGGCCCCTTAAACGCAACCTCGGGAAGGCAATAATGGCGAAACACTAATTATCTCAATATCAGCCATATAGAGTTTTGAACCATAGAACGATAATAACACCTTAGATTGGTTGTTTTTCGATAGAATTCATGGATCTTTTCGACTCCCCCTCCTCTGCCGGGACGATTCTTTTTAATTCATCCTCAACACTTTGCGCAAATCTGTCCAGCCTCAGGAGGTCCTCAAAAAAGTTCGAGAATTTATCTGTGTAGTCTACTAAACAGACAAATCTTCGGATTTGTCTTTTTTTGTGCCTACACAATCGGATAACCCTTGTTTTGAGTTCGAAATTGCACCTAATGGAGGAATGATATTTGCAAAGAGTTCGGCAACTTTGAAGTGTAATCCGCTTGTCTTCGCCATGAAACGCCTCCTATTTGCCGCATTGTGCTTTATTCCCCTTTCTGCCATTGTTTGGGTTGGTTGGCTATTTCTTTCGGACCTGACGCTCTTCCCTAATGATATTATCGGGACTTATTACGAAGTCCCCGTTCCGAATAGACTAAAAGTAATAGTTATCAATTCTCCTGATTATGGGTATATCGTGAACGAAGACGATGAAAAGATTGTCAATAGGGTAGATTCCTTACAGGTAGTTGGAGATCATGTCTTCGGACGAGACTCATCAGTATTCTTCTCACTAAATACGCTCAATAGAGCAGTAACTTATTATGAGTCAAAAGACCAAATGAAAGAGTCGGAAGGTGTTGACTTGGGCTCCCTAAATACGCCTATCGAGTACTACGAGATAAACCGAAAGCCTTATGATATTGGGGCAATGATTGTGATTGTCCTTCTATCTCTTGCATCCTCCCTCTTTTTCACGAGAAAGATTCATTGAACCTAATCACTGCTATAAAACCGTCGATGAATCCGTTCAAAATTTTTAGCACCAGTTCTACATAGCAAGCCAGCCTTTCGGGGCTGGCTTTTTTGTTTTTATTCACAAATTGTGAACTTCCCATCTTTTTCGTACATTTGTGAAGTATGTCGAGGCAGGAATGCATACAGGGCTTTTCGGACGGCATCTTCTGGGATGTCGACCGGGACCATATCGACCTTTCCCTCCATGCGCCCTATGTCGTTCAGCGGGTGTTGGAATATGGGCAGATTGGTGATTGGAAACTTCTTTTGGCCTATTATGGTCTGGATGAAATCGTGAGCATTTCCAAGAACCTGCGTTCCCTGGAGCCCCGCGCACTCGCCTTCATCAGCACCATCTCCCGGACCCCTCAAGAGCAGTTCCGATGCTACAATTCCAGACAATCGAACCCGGAACACTGCAACTTCTGAAGTCGCTGCAGTCCATGTCGATGTTCCAAGGTCTCCGTCTTGTCGGCGGTACGGCCCTGGAGCTTCAGTTGGGGCATCGGAAATCCGTCGACCTGGACCTTTTCGGAACGATTGAGGCGGACCCGCTGGAAATCAGGGAAGCCCTGGAGGACTCCCACCGGGTCAGTGTCGTCAAGGAATCCAAGAACATCCACATCTATCTGGTCGATGGGGTCAAGGTCGATTTCGTCAATTACCGGTATTCCTGGATCGATGAGCCGGTCGTCGATTCCGGCATTACCCTTGCGAGCGTCAAGGACATTGCCGCGATGAAGATTGCTGCAGTCATCGGCAGAGGTACGAAAAAGGATTTCATTGATATCGACATATTACTCCGCTCGTTCACTTTGCAAGAGCTTTTGGAACTCTACATGCAGAAGTATCCGGACGGCACTCTCTTCATCGCTATGAAAAGCCTCACCTACTTCGAAGACGCCGAATCCGACCCCATGCCCTTCATGTTCGAGGAGACGGATTGGGAAGACGTAAAAACGCGGATTCGTGAGGCTGTAATCGGTCTTTAAAAGTGTAGCTGTTTTCACATTTTGGAGGACTTCTTTTGTGAGCCCTCCATTTCTGTCATATTCTCACTTCCCTGGTTTTCAATATTTTGCGTAAATCTTTCGACTTTCCGAAGATCCTCCAGAAGGTTCGAGAATTTATGTGTTTGGTCTACTACAGAGGATAAATCGAAAGATTTGTCCTCTTTTTGTTTATGTCGGAATAAACGCTATCTTTGTGTCGGAATAAATGTCGGAATAAACGACGGGATAACTGACGGAATAAACCATGTACAAACCACCTTTCACCGTATCGGCCAAGGCCATCAATCTGATTGCGAAAATTTCCAGTCAGTTGGAAAGATATGCCATCAGGATGGAACAGGAGGACACCTTGCGGCTTAGGAGAGCCAACCGGATCAAAACCATCCATTCCTCTCTGGCTATCGAGGGTAACACCCTGTCTGAAGGTGAAGTTCAGGCCGTTCTGGAAGGCAAAAAGGTTGTCGCTCCTCTGAAAGAGATCCAGGAAGTCAAGAATGCCATCAAGACCTACGAACTCTATCCCAAACTCAATCCCTTCTCCATCCAGGACCTCCTTCTGGCCCATGGGACGATGATGTCCGGCCTTGTCGATGAAGCCGAGATGTTCAGGAGAGGGGGCGTCGGGGTTTTTAACGGAGACAAGCCCATCCATATCGCTCCCCCGGCAGACAGGGTCAGGGACCTGATGAGCGACCTTTTCGGATGGCTGGAGAATGCCGATGATCATCTGCTCATCCGGAGTTGCGTCTTCCATTATGAGTTTGAATTCATCCACCCCTTTGCCGACGGAAACGGAAGAATCGGCCGTCTCTGGCAATCCCTCATCCTCGGCCGGATGAATCCGATTTTCGAGCATCTTCCGGTCGAGAACATGGTCTATTCCAACCAACAGGCCTATTACCACGCCATCAACCGGAGTTCCGACCTCGGCGACAGCGGTCCCTTCATCGACTTCATGCTGGAAGAAATCCTGAACGCACTCGTTGGCCATCAAGGAAAACCAAATGCTGAAATAGCCGGTGAAATGGGCCTCGGATACCAACACGAAAGGGTTCTTGGCTATCTTCGGGCAGACAATCACACCACGGCGGCCAAGATAGCGGAAGACCTGGACATGAGTGCCCGCCAGATAGAAAGGATCCTGGCAGATCTCAAAGCAAAAGGAGTAATCAGGAGGGTCGGCGCAAATAGGAACGGATTTTGGGAGGTAAAGGATTAATTATGTATCAGGATCTTCTCGTTTATCCATTGGGCCCGGGTGTCGAAGCTTTTACCACCCGTCGGGATTCTGTCCTTCCTTATCCCGTTATCCAAGGTCATCAGGTACACGGTTCCAGGGTCGCTGTAATCTCTCGGCCGGATATGAGAAGGGAAGATCTCGAAGGTTATGATGCCCTCGTCACGAATCTTCCCGGAGTATCGATTGGGATCAGGACGGCCGATTGTGTTCCTATTCTCCTCCACGACCCCGGGAAACGTGTCATAGCGGCCATCCATTCAGGTTGGAAAGGGACGGTGCAGATGATTTCCCGCAAGGTTATCGGGATCCTCGAAGATAGATTCGGAACCAAGCTTTCAGACCTTCATGCGGCTATTGGTCCTTGTATTGGTCCGGATAGTTTTCAGGTCGGAGAGGATGTTGTCACGATGTTCAAGGATGCCGGTTTCCCTATGGACAGAATCTGGAGATTCATGGGGCCTCGGGGGAAGAAGCCGATGTCAGGTGGTCATCATATCGATTTGCCTGAAGCATGCAGGTGGATTCTCCTCGAGGCTGGCCTGGAGGAAGAAAACATCCTGGCCTGCGGCATCGACACCTACCTCGATCCCTCCTTCTATTCGGCCAGACGGGAAGGAACCGCTTGTGGACGGAATATCAACGCAATCAGAATGAATCAGACCTGAAATCAGAATCGATTATGGACAAGGAC
>JAEEGJ010022495.1_pt1 | contig 13375 bp, 7 predicted proteins | sample 8958761 | NCBI WGS metagenome assembly JAEEGJ01 (sample SAMN16246546, study PRJNA631951) | gut metagenome | biome: gut microbiome; feature: rumen; material: RS-attached | host: Bos | place: Iran: Karaj | collected 2018-10
CTTGCGACCCTTGGTCAGCAGCTCCTGAGATACTTCCTGTACCTGAGTACCTTCAATTTCGCAATATACAAATACGTTATTCATAATTCTTCGAATTATAGATTTCTGTCGCGACTCAGCCATTCAATCAAGCTTGATGGCGTTCGCTGCTCCAGAAATTCATATCAGCCAATGATTTTTTCTTCCAACAATTCTTTGATCATACCTTCGATATCAGCATCAGAAGCCGTCAAAGTTTTCGACTCCTTAGCCTGGAACACAATGTTCTTGATGGCCTTCACCTTCGTAGGCGAGCCAGAGAGGCCGCATTGGTTCACATCGCCGTCAACATCGGCAACGCTCCATTGGTTCAGCGTCAACTCAGGGCGCTCGTCGTACAGATAGTCGTAGGGCGTACCCTCAGCAGGACGCTCCATAGGACAGGTAGCCCGCTTGTACTTCATGACCAGCTTGGCATTCTGTGGGCGACAAGGAGCAGCACTACCATTCACGGTAATCACTACGGGCAGCGGAGCCTCAACCGTCTCCACACCACCATCAATCACACGTTTGATGGTTGCTTTGCCATCTTTTACGCTGAGCACCTCCTCAGCGTATGTCACCTGGTTCAGACCCAGCTTCTGGGCAACCTGAGGACCTACCTGAGCGGTATCGCCGTCGATAGCCTGGCGGCCACCAATCACGATGTCAACATCACCAATCTTCTTGATGGCAGTAGCCAGCGCATAAGAAGTAGCGAGGGTGTCAGCACCTGCAAAGAGGCGGTCGGTCAGCAACCAACCCGTATCGGCGCCACGATAAAGTCCCTGACGGATGATTTCGCCTGCACGTGGAGGACCCATCGTGAGGATTCCTACTGTTGAGCCCGGATTCTGTTCCTTCAGGCGAAGGGCCTGCTCCAAGGCGTTCAAATCTTCTGGATTGAAGATGGCAGGTAAGGCAGCACGGTTGACAGTGCCTTCGGCAGTCATGGCATCCTTACCCACGTTACGGGTGTCTGGCACTTGCTTGGCCAGTACAACAATCTTTAAAGCCATATTATTAATAATGTATAATAATGAAATTTCAAAATCGGGCGCAAAATTACTATTTTTTGGGCACACAGCCAAATAAATTGCACAAAATCGACCGAAACGTGCGCATTTCGGTCGATTTGTGCAATATCATTTATGCGTTAAGCACTTATTTGACGACGACTTTCTTTCCCTCGTGTATATAGATGCCCTTGGTCGGGTGCTCTACGCGACGTCCGTCAAGTGTGTAATAGTGGGAAGTAGTGATTGATGATTGTTGAATAGAAACGCTCTCAATCCCTGTGGCATCAGCCAGGGTAGCATTGACGGTGACACCCGGGCAGTCGGCGGGTATGTCGAAGGAACACTCCGCCCCATTGACGACGGTTCTGGAGGAGCCGGTATTATCGCTTTTTCTTTTCCAGATGGTCCATTTGGTCACCTGTTTGCCGTTGACGGGAGTAGCCTTCAGCGTTACTTTACGTCCGGCGAAGAAGTTACCGTCGAACTTTCCTTCGCTGAGTTTCACGCCGTTGAAGGTAATCTCCACACAGGCAAGGTCATCAGCAGCGAGATTCGTGTTCACCGTCATGGGTATGATGTTCCCCAGCTGATAGTAGTTCTTCAGGTGCTCGGTAAAATATGCGTTGCGCTGTGCCAGCCAGTTACGAGCATCGGTCAGCACTTCATTGTAGTCTGGCCACCACTCATTATAAAGTTTGCGGTGATAGGGATATTCCGTCTTTATCATGTCATACATGGGGTCCCAGATGGCACGTACACCCTTTTCGTTGAGGAAGTCGCCCATGTAGATGGCGCATCGGTCAATGAATTCGCGTTTGAGGTCAGGGTCTTCCATCATGCGACGGAACAGTCGGGTGCCCGGCCAGTCGTTTCCCCAGCTGTTGTGGTTGTTGTCGTAGCCGTGCTCGTTGACCCATGCTATGGTGTTATAGCTTGCTTGCGCTCCGTAAAGTCCGAGCCCGAAGTCAGTATCCTTCGCTATCCAGCGCCATTTTCCACCTTCTGCGCGTGGACGCCACATGACGATGTTATTGCAGGGGAAGTCCTCATTGTCGAAAAAGAGGTTCATAATCATGAGGTTGAAGAACTCCTCCCAATCCATCCACTCGGCATACTCAGCCAGTGTGTGGTTATGCTCGGCATAGAAAGCCTTGAAGGCATCATAGTTGTCCCACGTACCCTCCTTCAGCTCGTTCCAGTTCTCGAACAGGTCAACATCTTCTATTCCTTCTCCCTCTTCATCCAGGTGGTTAGTATAGACATTGTCTTCGTTGGCACGCTCACGGATGTTGAGCATGCCCTTATACACGCCGTTGATATAGACGATAGCTGGTCGCCATGCCTGCCAGTCGAGATCGACATGCTGTGCGACGGAGCGCTGTATGACGGCATCGCGATTGTACAGGTAGTCGAAGTCGTTGCCCGAGTTACGCAGCACGAGCGACTTGAAATCAGTCAACCCCGGCTTCTGGTCGGGGAAGAACTCATACTTGAAGCGCTTTTCCCCGAACCGCTTGTTGGCGTAGATGGCCAGCGACTTGAGCGGATTCGTACGTGTGGCACCGCCTTGCACACGTGTCTCGCAGAGTTGGTTGAGGAGACTTTTGGTGTTTTGTCCCTCGAAGTATTCGAAGTTGATGGGACGCCGCCAGTCATTAAAGTAGTTTTGCGTACGGTCATCATTCGCCTTATTCTGGTCGAAGTAGAGGATACCTATTGTCGGGTCGTTGAAGTACCGGTTGTCGGTAACGATAGAGATGACGGGCAGGGTGAGCGGACGGTTGGTGGGGAAGAACAGATAGCTCTGTACCGTAGAGCGTGGCGACAGGTAGCCGTCGCAGAACAATTTTGCACGTATGACCGTGTTACTGCTCAAGGTCAGCTCGTTCTTGAACTCGGCACTCTTCACCGTCGGCTCAGCACCGGTGGTGGTATAGCGTACGACCGTTCCCTCTGGTGCATCCTCAGGCAGGCTAATCGTCAGTGTCACACTTTCGCCGCTCGACATCACACAGCCCTTCTGACTGAATACCGGTTGGCCGAGTATGTCCTTGTACAACTTGCCGCAGTTGGCGGCACCCGGGGTGGGAACCGCCTGATAGCCCCACTTGTCTTCGCCTTCGGTCTTACGTCCGTATGCAATGTTGGGTGCCGGCTGCTTCTTCAGTTTTTCCACCTTATCAATGCAGTTCTCACCCAGGAAGAGGTAGGCAGCCGCATTCTTTCCCGACTCCAGGCGGAAGTCGGTGTGCAGCCCCTTGGCCTCCTTGTCGCAATAAATGACGATGTACTGCTGAGGTTGTAACAATTTGTAAGGCAACTGGTATGCCTTTGTAGCATCTTCCTCGTCGCCTAGTTTGTATTGGTTGAGGTTGACGGCCTCCTCGCCGCTGTTGTAGAGTTCCACCCACGAGTCGGGAAATTCGTTAAGGTCGTCCATGAGGCAGTCAATGTTCGACTGCATGAGTTCGTTGATAATGAGCTGTCCCTTCGCCTGTAGGCAGGCAACGGCCAGCAAGGTAGCTAGTAAGGTTTTTTTCATATTTGTAGAAATAATAATGTGTTATTAATTGTCATTTATACACGGTTTTAGGTTTATGGCTGCAAAGGTACTACAAAGTTTAGAGTTTAGCGTTTAAAGTTCCGAGTTTTTTTCTGCCGGTTAACCTTTTTTACCTTTTAACTTTTCCCGCTTCTTTTCTTTTTAACTACCTTTGCGGCATGATTGACAGGGCGACGGTCGATAGAATCATGGATGCCACCAACATTGTCGATGTGGTTGGCGACTTCGTTAACTTGCGCAAGGCGGGAGTTAACTACAAGGGGTTGTGCCCGTTTCATGACGACACGACGCCTTCGTTCATGGTGTCTCCGTCCAAGCAGATTTGCAAGTGTTTCGCCTGCGGCAAGGGCGGCACGGCGGTCAGTTTCCTCATGGAGCACGAGCAGATAACCTACACCGAGGCGCTTCGCTGGCTTGCCCGCAAGTACAACATTGAGATTGAGGAGCGTGAGCTCACCGACGAGGAGCGCCGTCAGCAGGGAGAGCGCGAGTCGCTGTTCATTGTCAACGAGTGGGCAAAGGACTATTTCCACGCCACACTGAAGAACGACCCCGACGGCATCGCCATCGGCAAGCAGTATTTCCGCAGCCGAGGCATCCGCGACGACATCATCGAGAAATTCTCACTTGGCTATTCCCTCAACAAGCGCAACGCCTTGGCCGAGGCCGCCCTGAAAGCAGGCTATAAGGCGGAGTTTCTGATTAAGACGGGACTTTGTTATAGTCCCTCTGAGGGTAATTACTCCCCTCCCTCACAGGGAGGGACTGGGGGAGAGTCTCTTCGAGACCGTTATTCAGGTCGTGCCATTTTCCCGTGGTTCAACGTCAGCGGCAAGGTGGTGGCGTTCGGCGGCCGCGTGCTCGATGCGCGTACCAAGGGTGTGCAGCAGAAGTACGTCAACTCGCCCGACTCGGAAATATACCACAAGGACCACGAGCTGTACGGCATTTTCCAAGCCAAGCGTGCCATCACGAAGGAAGACTGTGTCTATATGGTAGAGGGGTACACCGACGTCATAGCCATGCACCAGTGCGGACTGGAGAATGTGGTGGCTAACTCGGGTACGGCGCTCTCCGTCTATCAGATCAGGCTGCTGCACCGCTTCACCCAGAACATCGTACTGCTCTACGACGGCGACGAGGCAGGCATCCATGCCGCCATGCGCGGAACCGACATGCTGCTTGAGGAGGGCATGAACGTCAAGGTGCTGCTGCTGCCTGACGGCGACGACCCCGACTCCTTCAGCCGCAAGCACACTTCCGAGGAGTTCCGCACTTACATCCAGGAGCACCAGACGGACTTCATACAGTTCAAGACACGCCTGCTGCTGCAGGGTGTCACCGACCCCATCAAGCGGTCGGAGGCCATTGCCAACATCGTGCAGAGCGTGAGCGTCATCCCCGAACCCATCAAGCGCGACACCTATCTGCACGACTGTGCCACCCGGCTGGGTGTCAACGAGCAGACGCTCATCAACACCATGAACCGCTACATCCGCGCCAAACGCGAGGAGAGGAACAAAGAGCGCGAGCGGGAAGGCAACCCCTCGCAACGCGAGAACGGAGAAGAAGCCCCGGCTGCCGGCACAAACGTACAAAGCATCGTTGCACCACTCTACCAGGGAGGAGGCAGCAGCCGCGCATCCATCGAAACACTCCTCATCCGCATGGTCATCCGTCACGGCGACGAGGTGGTGCTTGACAACCTGGAGACGGAGGACGGCGGCCACGTAAGCCTGACGGTGGCGCAGTACATTGACTACGACCTCAGTCAGGACAACCTGCAGCTGTCGGACGAGCGTTACCGTAAGATTCTTGAGGAGGCGGTGGAACATAGCGGCGAAGAGGATTTCAAGGCCGAGACGTACTTTGTGCGCCACCCTGACCCCCAAATCAGCCAGTTGGCAGCCGACCTGGCCATGAACCGCTACCAGCTGAGCGCCAGCATGGACGTGCCGCAACGTGACAACGACCTCGAGCGAAAGGTGACGCACCTCATCCTCGACTTCCGCATGGACATTGTCGAGCAGCAGCTCAAGCACCTGCACCAGCAGCTACGCGAGGCGGGCACCGACATGACGCGCATCAAGGAGATACTGGAACAGCTCAAGCAGACGCAGGAACTACGCAATGCGCTAGCACAACAGCTGGGGAACGACATCATTGTGTGATTTTCGATTTACAGCATGCACGGACTTTACGTCATAGGAATAGTACTCTACTGGATTTTCATCCTCGTGGCCGTCATTCACGTGGTCATGGACAACCGGCAGCCAGCCAAGACAATGGCTTGGGCGCTGGTCATCCTATTCGTGCCCGTCGTCGGGGTCGTGCTCTACCTCTTCTTCGGCATCAACACCCGCAAGGAGCACATGGTGAGCCAGCGCTCACTCGACCAGCTGACCAAACGCTCGATGCTTGGGTTCGTCGGGCAACAGGACCTGCACCTGCCCGAACAGCACAAGCAGCTCATCGACCTCTACATCAACCAGAATCTATCCCTGCCCTTCAAGGACAGCAGCGTTCAGCTGCTAAGCGACGGCGGTGAGTTCTTCCCCGCACTTTTCCAAGCCATCGGCGAGGCACACGAGCACATCCACATTGACCTGTACATCATTGAGGACGACCCATTGGGCATGCTGCTGAGCGACATGCTCATCGACAAGGCACGCCAGGGTGTCGAGGTACGACTCATCTACGACGATGTCGGCTGCTGGAACGTGAAGCACAGCTTCTTCGAGCGCATGCGCGAAGAGGGCATCGAGGTGGTGCCCTTCCTGCCCGTGCGCTTCCCGTCGTTCACCAGCAAGGTCAACTACCGCAACCACCGTAAGATTATCGTCATTGACGGTCGCATCGGCTTCATCGGCGGCATGAACGTGGCGTTGCGATATTACAAGGGCCCTAGCGCCAAAGGTCACAGGAAGCGCCCCACGGGCAGGTGGCGCGACATGATGGTACGCGTTGAGGGCAGCGTTGTCTATGGACTTCAGCGGGCGTTCCTCATCGATTGGTATTTCGTTGACCGCACGCTCATCAGCGACCGGCGCTACTACCCCCGAGCCGAGCGCGAGGGGACTGCCCTTGCCCAGGTGGTCACCAGCGGTCCGTCGTCACCCTATCCGGAGATTATGCAGGGCTACGTCCATGCCATCTCCACCGCCAAGCGCAGCATACTCATGGCGACACCCTATTTCCTGCCTACCGAACCAGTGCTCTTCGCCCTGAAGATGGCCATCCTGCGTGGTGTTGAGGTTCAGCTCATCGTGCCCCTGCGCAGCGATGCCCGTTTCGTGGAGTGGGCGGGTCGCAGCTACCTGCGCGACATGGCCGAGGCAGGCGCCCAGGTGTGGCTCTATGGCGACGGCTTCATCCACTCGAAGATGATGGTGGTTGACGACTCGCTCTGCACCTGTGGCTCCACGAACATCGACTTCCGTTCGTTCGAGAACAACTTCGAGAGCAACATCTTCATCTACGATGAGCCGACAGCCAAACGCTTCAGCGAGATGTTCATGACAGACAAGGGGCACGCCGTCCTGTTGAACGACATGCCCCATCGCATGCACCCCACCTTCCTGAAACGCCTGCTGGAGAGTCTTACACGCCTGCTGGCTCCGCTATTCTAGGCTTTAGCAGTCGTACACAAGTTCACCAAGTAGATAATACTCATATACGGTATGCCCGTGTTGGCCTCCAGACCAATCTCACACGTGCGGCTATTCGAATAGCCCACCTCAATGTGGTTCTTCTCTATCTGTGGACGGAGTTTCCGTAGCGCATAACGGTTCATCTCAGGGAACGTAAAGCCCCTATCGCCAGCAAAGCCACAACAGCCGACACCCTCAGGGAGATATACATTCTTGGAACAGAGCTTTGCCAGGGCTATTATGTCCTTATCGACGCCCATCTGACGTGTCGAGCAAGTCAGGTGCAGGACGATATGCTTGTCGGTCTGGTGGAACTCCAGACGGTCTTTCAGGTATGTCATGATAAACTCTGCCGGCTCGTACAATTTCATCTTCTTCATCACCTTACGCATACGATGCAGGCAGGGGCTCTGTGCACAAAGCACCGGATACTTGCCTTCTTCTGAGGCTTTCCAGAGGGCAGCCTCCAGTTCAGCACTCTTTCGGTCGGCAATGTCGAGCATACCCTTTGACTCCCATATCTGGCCGCAACACATCTTCTCCATACCTTCAGGGAAGATAACCTCATAGCCAGCCTTCGTCATCAGCTGAATCACCTCATCGACAAGGGCATGCTTAACCTTCGCTTCCTTGGAAAGTCCCATGGTCTGATTGATACAACTGGGGAAATAGACCACCTTTAATTGAGAGTTGAGAGTTGAGAATTGAGAATTATGATTACCTTCTCCCTCGTGGTGGGGGATGGACTTCTCAATGATAAACTGCGTGAGGTCCGACTTCTTCGGCTGTCTTTTCTTCTTGGGCATAGCGGTTGTCCACAAGGGCAGTCCCATCTTGTTCATGCCTCGGCAAACGCTCGTCATCAGCGTGGGACCAAGAGTGACGTGTCCGAGATGGGCTACATCAAGCACCACGCGCAGTCCCGACTTGATGCCAGCCATGTGGTTGGCCGCAAACTCTCCTATCTGGTAACCAACCTTCGACTGGTTCATGTCCAACTGTCGGATAAGATGCGTCAGTTCACCTGTGTTAATCTTCATCGGGCACGACGTCGAGCACAGTCCGTCAGTAGCACACGTCTGGTCACCATAGTATTTATATTGCTTCTTCAGCGTAGCCAATCGTGCAGGATTCTCGCCCGTCTTCGTCAGATGACGTATCTCACGTTGCACGGCAATACGCATCCTCGACGACAACGTCAGGCCACACGACATACAATTCACCTCACAGAAGCCGCATTCAATACACTTGTTGGCACGTTTCACCTGCTCCACCGTCTCCTTGGCCGTTGAGAGTGTCGAATCCATCAGATACTTACCACCATCGGGCACACTGTCGAAGTCGTAGTCGAGTACAGGAAGCGGTTTCAGACACTTGATGAAGCAGTCAGGGTCGTCATTGAAGATAACACCTTGGTTCAGCAATCCATCGGGGTCGAAGATCTGCTTCAGTTCTTTCATCACCTCGTATGCCTTCTCGCCCCATTCGTACTTCACGAACGGAGCCATGTTACGTCCCGTTCCGTGTTCAGCCTTCAGCGAACCGTCATAACCCTCTACTACCAGTTTTGCTACCTCGCGCATCATCTCAGCATAACGTGCCACCTCATGTTCATCTGAAAAACTCTGGTTCAGAATGAAGTGGTAGTTCCCCTCGAAGGCATGACCATAGATGCATGCATCGTCGTAGCCATGATCGGCAATAAGCTGTTGTAGTTTTACCGTAGCCTCGGGCAGCGACTCAATGGGGAATGCCACGTCCTCAATCAAGCACGACGTACCGACGGGACGTGTGCCGCCCACGCTGGGGAAGATACCACTGCGGATGGCCCAGTACTTGCCATAGACGGCGGGATCTTCCGTAAACTCTGCCGGTTGGTAGAGACGGAACTGACCTAAGCATTCCTTAATACTGGAAATCTTCTCCTGCAACTGCTCATGGGTCACAGCCTTCGTCTCCGTAAGGATGGCTGTCAGGTTATGGTAGTCGCCAGGCTCCACACCCTCTATCTTGCCGGCATCGACATCCTTCTTATATTGCAGGAACACGGGGTCATCGACCGAACTCAGCGACTTGTAGTCGAGCATCTCCGCACTCTTTACCATCAGTTGCTCGGCACTCATCTGCAGATCCTCATCACCTGCCTTCAGTTTCTTCATCGCTACCACAGCCTCGCAACTCTCCTTCATGGTCAGGAAATAAACCATAGCCGATGCCTTAAATGGATAATCGCGCAGCGTCCGCATGGTTACCTCCGATAAGAAGGCCAGTGTACCTTCACTACCCACCATCGAGTGGGCAATGATGTCGAACGGGTCATCATAAGCCACCAACGGTCGCAGATTCAGACCCGTGACGTTCTTGATACTATATTTATTTCGTATGCGCGAGGCCAGCTGCTCGTCGACACGAACCTTATCACGCAGCGTCTCTATCTTTTGTATAAACTCCGGATGACTCTTACGGAACTGCTCACGACTCTCTTCTGAACCTGTATCAAGAATGGTACCGTCAGCCAGGATGATACGTGCCGACAGCAGCATGCGGTCGCTATTGGCATGCACACCGCAATTCATGCCCGATGCATTATTGATGACAATGCCACCCACCATGGCAGAACCGATGGAGGCTGGGTCAGGAGGAAACACACGACCGTATGGTTTCAGGATTTCGTTCACCCTTGCCCCCACAATACCTGGCTGCAACTGGATATTTTCACCATCAGGTGACAAAGAAAACTTCTCCCAATGCTTGCCTGCCACAATCAGCACCGAGTCGGTACAACTCTGACCGGAAAGCGACGTGCCGGCAGCACGGAACGTAAACGGCAGTTTGTATTTCCTACAAGTCTTGATAATCCTGGACACCTCCTCTTCGCCGTCGCTACGAACGACGACCTTCGGAATCATACGATAGAAACTGGCATCCGTTCCCCAACCCAACGTACGGAGTTCATCGGTGTAGATGCGGTCTGCTGGCAAAAGCTGTTTCAACTCGGTCAGAAATTGCTTGAACATAGTAGTATTCGGATTTTTAGTTATTTGTTACAATATGATTTTGGGTGTAAAGGTACAAAAAAGAATTCTAATTACTGCATTTTTATGACAGAAAAGATAGATTATTGAATATTTTTTTGTATATTTGCAACCAATAAGAACTAATAACTAAAAATTCTATGACAGCACTCGTTTCTGTAATCCCAATTCTTTTGCTCATTGTATTAATGATGGGCTTCAAAGTGTCCGGCAATAAAAGTGCTATCGTCACTTTAGTCGTAACCATTCTTCTCGCCTTGTTTGCCGTACCCTACATGGGCATCTTGCCCGAGAAGTTTGCCGATGTCTCCATTTACGGCATCACGCTGTGGTCAGTCGTCGAAGGTCTCCTGAAGGCGTGTTTCCCCATTATCCTGATTATCATCTGTGCCATCTTCAGCTACAACATCCTTTGCGAGACAAAGGAGATAGAGACCATCAAGACACAGTTCATCCAGATGACTTCCGACAAGGGACTGCTGGTGCTCCTGCTGACATGGGGCTTAGGTGGTGTGCTTGAAGGTATGGCCGGTTTCGGAACAGCTGTTGCCATTCCCGCTGCCATCCTCATCGGACTGGGCTTTAAGCCGATGTTCTCAGCCGTCATCTGCTTGGTGGCCAATACGGTAGCCGTAGGCTTCGGTGCCGTCGGACTGCCCGCCACGACGCTGGCCAATCAGGTGGCTGCCAGTGGTACGGCCTCTCCCGAGGAACTTTGTGAGGTGGCTACCTTTATTATATTACAGCTCGCCCTGATGTTCTACATCACGCCGTTCCTCATCCTCATGATAACCGACCGCAAGAAGATTCTGAAGAACGCCACCATTGCCCTCTTCGTAGGCACCTGTTCCATCATCGTGCAGTTCTGCTGTGCTTATTTCATTGGTCCGGAGACACCTGCCATTCTGGGTTCCGTAGCCGCCATCGCTGCCATGCTTCTCTACAACAAGCTTTTCCTGCGTCACGAAGCCGAAAAGGACATGGTGCATGTGGAACGGAAGAAGTTCGGCGTTTCCAAGACCCTCAAGGCATGGAGCGTCTATGGTCTCATTATCTTCTTCATCCTCATCAGCAGCAAGATTGTGCCCCCCATCAACGAACTCCTGAACGCTACATTGGTGACAAAGTTCGACCTGCCTGTCATTGGCAACACCTTCAAGTTCGGTTGGCTCTCGAATGCCGGCCTCATGATTTTCCTCGGTGCCACCATCGGCGGACTCATTCAGGGACTTAGCTTCGGCAAGCTGATGACGCTGCTAGGCAAGACCACGCTCAACTTGCAGAAGACCGTCATCACCATCTGCTGTCTGGTGGCGATGGCCATGCTGATGAACAATACCGGCATGACCAACGACATAGCCAAGGGCCTTGTGGCACTGACGGGCACCTTCTTCCCGTTCTTTGCGCCCCTCATCGGCTCCATCGGTACCTTCGTCACTGGTTCGGCCACCAATGCCAACATTCTCTTCGGTAAGCTGCAGGCCACGGCAGCCAGCGACCTGGGACTGGTCAATCAGGGCACCTTCTTCGGTGTCAGCGGCAACGAGACCAACTGGCTGGCAGCCGCCAACTGTGCCGGTTCCGAGGGTGGTAAACTACTCTCGCCCCAGTCCATCGCCATTGCTACGGCAGCCTGCGATATGGAGGGACAGGACGGCGACATCATGCGTAAAACCATGCCGTTCGCCATCTTCTGGATTCTCATGAACGGCCTCATGGTGTTCCTCGGACTGCACGTCTTTTAATTTACAATTTGACAATCTACAAACTACAATTGATATGCAAGTCGGATTATTCATTCCCTGCTACGTTGATGCGGTGTATCCAGAGGTAGGCGTTGCCACCTACAAGCTGCTGCGTCACCTGGGACTCGATGTGGAGTACCCTGAGAATCAGACCTGCTGCGGCCAGCCTATGGCCAATGCAGGCTTCGAGAGTCAGGCCGTGCCACTGGCAACCAAGTTCGAAGAGAAGTTCAAGGGCTTCGATTACGTGGTGGCACCATCTGTCAGTTGTACCGCCTTCATCCGCATCAACTACCCGCGTCTGCTTCATGGCAAGACGGAGTGCGAGACGGCAAAGAGATGTATGGACGTGGTGGAGTTCCTGCACGACGTGGTGAAGCTCGACCGGCGTTTGGGCACCTTCCCCCACAAGGTCAGCCTGCATAACTCCTGTCATGGTGTACGCGAATTGGGGCTTTCCTCGCCCAGTGAACAGCACGTCGCAAAGTTCAACAAGATCAAGGACCTGCTGCAACTGGTCGATGGCATTCAGGTGGTGGAGCCTGAGCGTCCTGACGAGTGTTGCGGTTTCGGAGGTATGTTCTCGGTGGAAGAGACGGCCATCAGCGCCCAGATGGGACTCGACAAGGTGGAACGTCACATCCAGACGGGTGCAGAATTCATCACCGGCCCGGACTGCTCCTGTCTGATGCACATGGCTGGCGTAGCCCGCAAGCAAGGGCTGAAGATTGAGTTCAAGCACGTGGTAGAGATTCTGGCCGCTGGGCTCTAGTCATCATAATGATATTTCGTCATAACGTAATAACGAGAAATATGTCAACACAACATAGCAAGAATGCCAAGAAGTTCCTAAAGAACGGAACCTACGCAAAGTGGCACGACGCCACGTTCTGGGCTGTACGCACCAAACGCGACAACATGGCACAGGGACTCGACGAGTGGGAGCAGTTGCGCGACAAGGCTTCGGCCATCAAGCGCCATACCATCACCCATCTGGACGAATATCTGGATCAGTTTGCCGCCGCTGCCGAGAAGAACGGCGTCATCGTCCACTGGGCGAAGGATGCCGAGGAGTTCAACCAGATTGTCTATGGCATCCTGAAGCAGCACGATGTCAAGAAACTGGTGAAGTCGAAGTCCATGCTCACTGAGGAGTGTGAGATGAATCCCTACCTGGAGACCCGTGGCATCGAGGTGGTGGAAACCGACCTTGGTGAGCGTATCATCCAGCTGAAGCATCAGAAGCCCAGCCATATCGTCATGCCTGCCATTCACCTGAACCACGACGATGTGGGCGAGCTGTTCGAGGAGAAGGGCATCTCGAAGGAGAAGGGTAACCACGATC
>JAEEGJ010022497.1_pt1 | contig 13373 bp, 9 predicted proteins | sample 8958761 | NCBI WGS metagenome assembly JAEEGJ01 (sample SAMN16246546, study PRJNA631951) | gut metagenome | biome: gut microbiome; feature: rumen; material: RS-attached | host: Bos | place: Iran: Karaj | collected 2018-10
CGAGCGGCGTGTTTACAGGCGCAGGCGTAAAGACCGTGGTGCTCTTCTTCGAAAAGGGTCGCCCCACCGAAAAAATCTGGTACTACCAGCCGGACTTTGGCCGCAACCTGGGCAAGACGAACCCGCTCACCGAAGACGACCTTGCGGAATTCGTGAAGTTGCAGAAGAAAAAGACCGACAGCGAAAAATCGTGGACCGTGAACGTCAAGGATTTGAACCCCGAAACATACGATCTCTCGGTGAAAAATCCCAACAAGAAAACCGAAGTCGAACTCCGCGACGCCAAAACCATCATCAAGGAAATGCAGAAACTCAACAAGGAAAACGAAAAAATCTTGGAGGCTTTGTCAATATGATGGGGGAAGTCTCCCCCTCGCTATCCTTCGGCAGTAAGGCAGAGAAAAGGTCCCTGAGCCTGCCGAAGGGCCGCTACCCCCTCGCCTAGGGGCTCTGCCCCTAAAACCCCGAACCGCAGAGGAAAAACGGTAACGTCATTGCGAGCAACGCGAAGCAATCCAGTGATTACAAAGAACTGTATTTGGAGAATGTTATGAGCAAATGGGAATGGAAGAAACTTGGTGAAGTTTGTGAGATTGCGCGCGGAGGATCTCCTCGTCCAATCAAAGAATATATAACAAGTGATGCTGATGGAATTAATTGGATAAAAATTGGCGATACAGATCCAACTGGGAAATACATCTTTAGTACGGAAGAAAAAATTAAACCATCTGGAATAAAAAAATCAAGATATGTGGAAAGTGGCGATTTTCTTTTGTCAAATTCGATGAGTTTTGGTAGACCGTATATTTTAAAAACAAATGGATGTATTCACGACGGATGGCTTGTATTAAAGAATTATCAGAAATATTTAGATGTTAATTTCTTTTACCATCTTCTATCATCACCGATAGCACAAGAACAATTTGATCAAGAGGCTAAAGGTTCTACTGTTAGAAATTTAAATACGGATATTGTTTCTAAAGTTTATGTACCCATCCCCCCTCTTTCAGAGCAGAAACGTATAGTCAAATTCCTTGACGAAGAATTCTCAAAAATAGAAACGCTCAAAACAAACGCCGAAACCAACCTAAAAAATGTTAAAGATTTGTTTAAAGTTGAACTGTTGAAAGAGTTTAGTACTACTTTATGGGAAAAGAAAAAATTAGGGGAAGTCTATAATTTTATCGATTATAGAGGAGTAACGCCAAACAAATTAAAAGAAGGTATTCCATTAATTACGGCTAAAAATGTTCGAATGGGATATATTGATTATTCAGTAAGAGATTTTATTTCGGAATCAGATTATAAAAAAAGGCAATCTCGTGGAATAGCGCATAAGGGAGATATATTGTTTACGACAGAAGCTCCGCTTGGTTTTTCTGCTATAGCTGATTTAGATGTGTTCTCAACAGGTCAAAGAGTTATTGTCTTTCAACAATTTAAAAATGAAAAAAATATTTGTAATCCTTTTTTTAATTGGTATTTTCAATCGATTGAATTCCAAAGAATGATAAAAGAAAATGCAACTGGCTTAACTGCTACTGGAATAAAAGCATCAAGACTTAAGGAGATAAAAATCCCCCTCCCGCCTCTTTCCGTCCAGAAAGAAATCGTCGCCCGCCTAGACAAACTCTCCGAGAACGTTAAACGCCTCGAAGCAAACTACAAACAAATCATCGCCAACTGCGACGAACTCAAAAAATCCATCCTGAAGAAAACTTTCGAAGGAGATTCCCGGTCAAGCCGGGAATGACAGCAAGTATGAACGAGTCCGATACCAGAAGAAAGAAGATTGACCCCAAGCTGAAAGAAGCCTTGTGGGAAGTGACGCCGGACAGCGCCATTTATACGGAGCAGTCCGCTTACGAAATCGCACCGGGTCGAATCGGCCATACCGAACGCAACCCCAAGAAAATCGACTACCTTCTGGTTTACAAGGGCATCAAGATTGCCATCGTCGAGGCAAAAAAGGACGAACTCGATGTAAGCGAGGGTGTGCCGCAAGCCAAGGAATACGCGGAACGCATGAATATCCGCTTCACGTATTCCTGCAACGGCGATAAAATCTGGGCAATCGACATGCAGACGGGTGAGGAGGGCTTTGTCGATGCCTTCCCGTCACCGCAAGAACTCTGGGAACGACTTTATCCTGAAAACAATCCGCTCCGCGACAAGCTGAATGCCGTTCCGTTCAACAGGGATGGCGGCAAATCTCCGCGCTACTATCAGGAAATCGCCGTCAATAACGTCATGGATGCCATTTCCCGAAAGCAGGAACGCGTCTTGCTCACGCTTGCTACGGGAACCGGCAAAACATACATCGCGTTCCAAATCTGCTGGAAAATTTTCAAGGCGCATTGGAATGTGGATGGAACGGAACGCTTGCCGCGCATCTTGTTCCTTGCCGACCGTAATATCCTCTCAAATCAGGCACTCAATGATTTCGGACAATTTGACGAAAATGCCATGTGCCGCATTACGCCGGAATCCATTGCCAAATCAAAAGGCGTGCCCAAGGGCCCGAGCATCTATTTCAGCATTTTCCAGACGATGATGACCTCGTTGAATGGAAAATTCGTTTATGAAAATTACCCCGAAGATTTCTTTGACCTTGTCATCATTGACGAATGCCATCGCGGTGCCGCCAATGACGAAAGCCGCTGGCGTGATATTCTTGATTATTTCCAGCGGGCGTATCACTTGGGCCTGACGGCAACACCCAAGAAAAATGAAAATGCCAACACCTACGAGTATTTCGGAAAGCCTGTCTATGTGTATTCGCTGAAGCAGGGTATCGAAGACGGTTTTTTGACGCCCTACCGCGTCCGGATTTCTTCTAGCAATATTGACAATTACATCTACGATCCCGAAGACGATGTAGAAAGCGGCGAAATTGACCCGAATAAAATTTATACGGAAACGGATTTTTATCACGGCAATATCAAGATTCGCGAACGCGATGAGTTTAGAGTAGAAGAATTCCTGAAACAGATTGACCCCGACGAAAAAACGATTGTGTTCGGTGCGACGCAGGCCCACGCGGCCATTCTGCGAGACCTCATCAATCAGCATTCTCGCAAGCCCAACGTGAATTATTGCAAGCGAGTCACCAGTGACGATGGCGACAAGGGCGAAGCCGATTTGAAGACTTTCCAAGACAATGAAAAACTGTTGCCTACAATCCTTACGACATCGCAAAAACTCTCGACAGGTGTAGATGCCAAGAACGTCCGCAACATCGTGCTAATGCGTCCTGTGAACAACATCATCGAATTCAAGCAGATTATCGGTCGCGGTACAAGACTTTTCGACGGAAAGTATTTCTTCACGATTTACGACTTCGTGGGTGCAAGCAAGAACTTCAGCGACCCCGAGTGGGATGGTGAACCAATTATAGATACGCCGGAACCGCCCGACGGAGGAGATCCCGATGGAGATGGCGGCTCTAGCGGCGGGCCACGCAAACCGAAACCTTGCAAAATCTGCGGCAATCTCCCGTGCACATGCGATGCAAAAACGAAAGAGAAAAAATGCATTGAAATTAAACTTTCCGACGGGCATGTTTTGCGATTGCGCGCCCAGTGGGAAGAAAAGTTCATGTTTGATGGCGAACTCATAACGCTTGAACAGTTTATCAAAATTCTCTTCGGCAAGATTCCGGAGTTCTTCAAGGATAGCCAGGATTTGCGAGCCCGCTGGTCTGACCCCACGACCCGCGAGGCGTTGCTGCAGAACTTGAACGACAACGGCTTCAGCAAAGAAAGGCTCCGCCAAGTGCAAGCCTTGACGCAGAACGAAAAATGCGACCTGCTCGATGTGCTGGAACTCATCGCATACAACAAGAGCCCCATGGAGCGCGCCGAAAGAGTGCGCCTGATGCACGAAGAAATCCTGAACGAAATAACCGAAAAGCAAGTTCCCTTCATGGAATTTGTCTTGCAGCAGTATGTGGAAAACGGAGTCGATGAACTATCGTTGAATCAGCTGCCCGAACTCGTCAAGCTCAAGTACGGCACCATCAAGGACGCCTGCGATAAAATGGGCGTGACCGGCAAGGATTTGAAGAAACTCTTCACCGATTTCCAGAAGACGTTGTATGTAGCGTAGTTGGCAACTATTGTAAAATTTCCTTAAGCCCCTTGCCACTTTTTTGAAATCTGGCTACATTACATCCCGGCGCGTCATTCCGTAGAAAGGAATGATGCGCTTTTGTTTTATTTGGCTCTGCCATATTGCAAGGGCGTTCCTAGTAGAAACAACAAACACAGGAGGCCTTATGGCGAGCGAAACTTTACGTCAAATAATTTCATTGAAACTAAAAAGTGTTCTTGCAATCGGAGAAACAGTCGCTGTAGAATTCAAGCGAGCGGGCGGGCGTATTGGCGATGATGTTTATGAATCTGTATGCGCCTTCTTGAACCGTTTCGGTGGCGACATTTATCTCGGGGTCCTTGATAACGGTAAAGTCGAGGGAATTCCTGAAAATGCGGCCATCGACATGCTAAAGAACATCATCAATGTCGCTAATAATCCGACTTTATTTCAGCCGACAACATATCTTAATCCAGAAATCATAAGATACAACGGCAAGACGTTAATCCGCATTCATGTGCCTCAGAGTTCCGAGGTGCACAGTTATAAGCGGGTCGTGTACGACCGCATAAATGACGCCGATGTCAAAGTCTCTGCAACTTCGCAAATTGCGCAGATGTTCATTCGTAAGCAGGGAATTTTTACCGAGCAACGAGTGTTCCCCTATCTTAAGAAAAAGGACCTGCGAATGGACTTGCTTGGAAAGGTCCGCCTTTTGGCGGTAAACAACGCTGGAGGCAACCATCCGTGGCAAAATATGAACGATAACGAACTTTTGAAGAGTGCAAGCCTTTACACTATAGATTACGCTACCGGAAAACCTGGCTTTACCCTGGCGGCGGCACTTCTCTTGGGCCGCGACGAGGTCATACACAGTATTTGCCCCGCTTACCGCACAGATGCTCTGTTACGCCGTGAAAATGTGGAGCGCTACGATGACAGGGAAATTGTGGACACGAACCTTATCGAAAGCTATGAACGGCTTTTCGAGTTTGCGAAGAAGCATCTACCCGACAAATTCTTTGTTGAAGACGCGGTCCGTAAAAGTCTGCGTAATATTATTGTTCGTGAAATGATTTCGAACACCTTGATGCATCGCGAATATACAAGTTCGTTTCAGTCCAGGTTCGTTATAGAGCGCGGACGGATTTATGTGGAAAACGCAAACCGTGCTTCTAGCGAAAAAATCATAACGCCCGAGAATCTGGAACCCAAACCGAAGAATCCCACTATTGCATCTTTCTTCCGCAACATCGGATATGCCGATCAGCTCGGCTCTGGCGTCCGCAAACTATTTACCTATGCAAAATCCTATGGCGGCGATGACCCCACATTTTCTGAAGGGGATGTTTTTAGGACTTCAGTGTTGCTTGATGACGCTTTGGATGGGGCTGTTTTGACAAGTCACAAGGACGAAAGGGTTAATGAAAAGGTTAATGAAAAGGTTAATGAAAAGGTTAATGTAAATTCTTTCGAAGATATCAGCGAGACACAACGGAAAATACTAGATATTTTACGTAAAAATCCTTCAATAACCCAAAACGCAATGTCGAAACTTATCGGCATTTCTCTAGTCCACATAAATAAGAATATGAAGATTTTAAAAGAGAAAGGCTACATTACTCGTATCGGTTCTGATAAACGCGGAACTTGGGTTGTGAAATTTCATTAAGCCCCTTGTATTGGAAACCATTTTCAAGTTCGGATCCTTGACAGAAAGCGCAAAAGTGTCTAAGTCTTCAAAGAATTCGCGGATGACATCAACGCGAAGGTTGATGGACGTGTTCGTGAAATTGCGAAGAAAATGATAAAAGCCGGTGATTCTGATGAAAAAATAGTCGCAATTACGGAACTCTCTTTGGAAGACGTCGTTGTGTTGCGCAGTCAGCTCGAAGCTTAAGAAATTTTTTTGAACCTTTCGAATTTGAAGACAGAGTCTGTCAAATCTCTGACACCCCAAATTTCAAGCACTCGCGAAAATTTCGTAAACACCATTTACGAAATTGAGCCATCATTTATGCATCCGCTTATGAATTGTATCTGCCTGACAAGAAGCTTTTGCAGGCGAAAGTCAAAGAATGGGTGAATGAATTTGAAAATGCAAGATAACAAAGCTAAGGTAGATTACGAGAAACATATAATTCAGCAGGCATTGCCTGCTGATTCTGTGAAATAAAAAAGGTTATTTTTTCTTGATACGGAAAAGCTGTTGTTCCTTGGAATTCTTGCTTTCCAGTTACCATATGCCTTACGTATGCTCGTCTCTCCAAACTTGGTGAGTTTTTCATGATACCGTAAATAGCATCCACCTTGGCGTTGTCGCAGTCGATAACCAGGGCTATTTTCTTTTCCGTGTTCATAATAGGGAATATATGAAAAAAAAGAAAGGTGATAGAAATATTAGCTTTAGTGTAAGGTTTTTATTTTGCCATATCGATCCATCATCTTTTTCACATCGTCAAAAATTTCGTTTCTTAATGATTCTGGTTCAAGAACGAGTCTTTCGCCAAACTTCGAAGCCATTTCTCTTTTCAATTCAAAATTGATAATACAATTTATGCTGAAAAAATTTCCATCGTCCTCAGGAATATGATATTTTTGTCGTATTTCATCAGCATTCTTTTTTCTTAGCATCTTTTGAGAAGCGTGGATGGGTTTCCCATCTAAATAGGCGCACTCTTTCTTCGATGCCCAGAAAATGATTTCTTGAGGTTCTTCGTTATCTTTTTTTGAAACCCCAATCATATCGTCAAAATACTCATTCCAGTCAATATTACATGGTTCAAAATTTTTTGAAGATTCTTTGACATCGTCTAGTTGTTCCAAAGAAAAAGTCAAAATTTTCTTTTTATCCATTGCTAGACCAAACAAAAACCATCGCGCATTATATTGTCTTAGCAATTGCGGATATAGCTCGATTTTGTTCTTTTTTTTACTATGAATAGGATGGTATTCCATTTCGATAGTTTTTTTGTTCTCAATAAAATTTATTAGCTTGGGTAATAGGTCTCGCCGACTTAAAAATTCATTTTTTTCAAAGACAATGGATGGCTGTTTGGGCATTTCAGTAGGTTCTTCCAACTGACCCAAAAAGCTAAAGTTTTCTAATCCATCCATTTGACCTATAGTACGTATGACGGCTTGCAATAATTTACGTTCCGATGTAGATATTCCTTGGTTGAAAATGCTGTCGGATCTATTTGCATAGTGAATAATTGTATTTTTCCCAGAACGAGTTCTTTTTATTATTCCGAACTCTTCCTGAATGAATTCAAGATCTTTTTCTATACATCGACGACCAACTATTTCGTTGCCAGAATTCTTAAGCTTTTTATTGCATAATTCAACCATTTGCGACATCGTATAATGTCGAGCGACGCTTTCAGAAAGTAGTCCGTCAAGAATTTTTATTCGCAAGAAGGCGTTTTTATTTGTCGGCATTGTCAGCTTCTCCTTGACTTGCGGGACGCGTTTTTATGGAATGCAGTTGCTCAACTAAATGTCGTGAAGCATGAATATCGTTTGTGTTATAAGACCAGTTGTGGTTAAAACAATCTATCGTTCCCTGGTTTCCGCTTGTTCCGATCACAAGGCTGTAAAAATCGGTATTCTTTTCTTTCTCTACTTCAATGGCATTAATTAAATTGCTTGGAAGATTTGCCATTACAAAATCCGATATCATAAGAACATCTGCAGTCTTATAATCGTTAGATTGGAGCATTTGTAATGCGTGTTGCAATGCCGGGCGTGCGTCTGTGCCACCATTAAACGACATCTGTAGGAAGCGGACAAGTTTTTGCAAACTATCGCCTTTTTTGAAGTCGCTCATGTCTAGAGTTTCTATTCCTGTAGAGAATGAAATTAGGTAGCATTTTCGTTCTTCTTCTAGAGCGATTTTAGATAAGGCAAATGTTACAGTCTTTGCAATGTTTTCCGGTGTTCCCTGCATAGAACCACTTGTGTCTACACAGATGATAATGGGACCCTTGGGTTCCTTCTTTTCGATGGAAACCTCTTCTTGCGTAGATTCTTCTCTTGTCCTTGCGACATTTCTTTGGTATTCAAAAGATAACAGCTGCTTTTGTGCAAACCGTAGCTGGAAAAGTTTCTTTGTAGCCGGATTTTTCATTAAAGCCAATTCACTTGGCAGGACCGAAGATATGTCATTTGAAAAATAAATTCCCTTAATCTCTCCACGATAGGCGTTTTGAGGATGCCATTCCGTTTTTTTGACAACCTTTTCGCGAAGTTCCTTTTCAAAAATGGATTGCGCACGATTTTGTTTGCCCAAGATTTCCGCAAGTTCTTGCAAAGATTGATCTTGCTCAAGGAGTTTCGCAAATTGCTCTAAAATTTCAAAGCCACTGGTTTCAAATATTCCTTCAGACAAATCCCAAAGTCGTCCAAAGTTCTTAATGAACGGAGAAAGAAGTTTTTCAAGACGCTTGAAGTTCTGTATTTTTTTATACAGCTCCTCTAGGAACACCTTTCGCAGCTCGTCAATACGTTCTTGTTCCCATTTGTTTTTTCGGTCAATAAAGCTTTTTTCCATGTCACCTATGAAATTCCTACGAAGAACTTCTAGCTGTTCCATGGATTTCCATTGGACAGACGTTTTATCTTTATCAGCCTTTTTCGGCTCTTTTTTCTGTTCCGCAAACTGATTTTTATAGAAATCAAAATTAAGATCGCTTGGGGCAATTGAGCCTCGTTTTGATTCACTTACAGAAGGCAAACGTCTGTAATGATATTGAATTTTTGAATTGTCATTTGTTAAATCTGTAGCTACTTCTATAGTGGACAATTTCTTTTGTTGCTCTATAAAAATAGATTCGTCTAGGAAAGGATCTTCCCTATCAAGAGCCTCCTTTGTTTGTTGCATCCATTCAAGAATGTCCGTCTGGATATTTTCTGAGACGCCCTCGTGAGATTGGATGTAATCCTTTATGTCATCATGGGCAAGAATGTCTGAAAAAGTTTTTTCAGCGAGTTTTGCATAATTGTTCTGGGGAAATTCAATCTTAATCTCGGTAGGCTCAACAGGAGAAGCCATGTCTTCCATTGCATCAATAAGTTGCTTTCGATCCGCTTCGGAACCAAAAGCGCTGTTTGGCGCAAAATTCTCAAATTTACGTTTTTCCCTAGAAAATGTTTTTTGCTTTGGAAGAATCGCCCGAAGGTCTCTCAAGATATCGCTAATATTAGGACAAAAATTTTTACATGATTGTTCAAAAGTTTTCTTGTCAGAAAACTCCGTTTGATGAGAGGTTGTATTTCTAGAAACACGCAAGGACTCGAACCATTTGGGTTTCCCGTTTGGAAACCAGACATGTTTAACATTCTCACGGATTATTTGAATGGACCGCTCAATCCATGCTTGTTGTTCTTCGTTTATCAAGTTGGTGTCTTCGATTCCGTCAGGATACTTGGCTACAAAGCTTTTTATAACTTTGATGGCTTTATGTGCATATTTACGAGCGGCATTAATTTTATGTCCCATAGTAAACCTTATTTACGTACAACATGTTCGATTTCAGCCATATTTTCAAATACAAACGATACCATTCTCTGCATTTCATCATCGGGGATGCTTTCTGTTGCGTAAGTTAACCTTTTCCCAATTTTTTGAAGCTGCATAATTGTAAGAGAAGGAGAAACTTCACTAGCAAGCAACTGTATCTTCATATGCAACCAAGCCTTTTGTTCATCCGAAAGAGAATGAACATTAGGCATGCCGTTAGGAAATTTCTGACGCAAAGCTGTTATTGCTTCTTGAGGGGTTTGCATAATTTGCCTTAATCATGATAACGGGAACGTTTTTTTTCTAAATCAACCTGAGCGTTTTGCAGGTCTCTTTTCGCTTCGGTTACAGCGTTCATGATGGCATTGCAATAATACTGGTCCGCAAAAAGGTTGGCCTTGTATGGTGCAGATTGTTCCTTTGCAAAATTCTCAAGTTTATTTATTTCCTCTTTAATATTATTAGCAATAACTTCGTATTTATCTTTTTCTGCTTTTGTTCGACGAAGTTCAAGAAGATCGAGAGTATCAAATACTTTTGAATCTTTTATTTTTTCAGAACTCCAATAATAACCACCAAATGTTTTATGTACCCACCTACCACTTTCATAAATGGTACACTCTATATCATGAGAATCCTCATTTACATCAAGACTGTTAACAGATGTAATCTTTGTTTTTTTATCATTACTCAATAATTTTGAGTCGCTAATCCAACAGCTTTTTGTATTATTGTAATCGATTTCATAGCATTCTTCCCCATCAATGGTTTCAGTGACTAATTTTTTGTAGTCTGGATTGTCGATGTAGAAATTGTCGGTAATATATGCATCAAATTCTTCAATTTGCTCTTTAATTTCGTCTATTGCGGTATCGCAATCCAAGCCATTCTGCTGAATGCATTTTTCTACAATTTCGCGAGCGACTTTCTGCTGCTTTTCCGTACTCCAAATACAATACTCAATAAGCTGGCAATCCATCAAGTCAATTTCGGTACGATCATTAAGGAACGCAGACGTCTTCAAAATATGAACAATCTTTTTCCAACGACGGTCCCCGACTTCAAAAAGTTCTCCACTTTCTTTGTCTTCTTCATTCATAGCGTCATTGCGGGACGCGAGTTCCTTACGAATCGCAGAAATAACGGATTTTGCCGCATCAGAAAGCGATATTTCATCAATTTTCTTTTTCCATTCCTTCAATTCGACATTGGAAATCTGAAGTTTCTTTACGTCTTCCGGAAGTTCAAATTCGGTCGAGGACGGAGCATCAACCATATCAAAGAAATTATTCTCGTCATCAATAAACGATACAACCAATCTGAGAATCAGACGATCATACAAAGCCTCCAACCCCTGGCCCTTGGCTGGAAGTTCATTAGAAGCCGTAAAGAGGGCTTTCAGCGGAACATCTTCAACTTCATTTCCATTGTGGAACTTACGTTCATTCACAATTGTGAGTAAAGAGTTCAAAATAGTCGAATTCGCTTTCCAGATTTCATCTAAAAAAGCGATGTCTGCTTCCGGAAGCATTCCTTCTGTAAGGCGACGATATACTTCTTTACCATTACTATTCGGTAATTCTCCGTTTAATCCCTTAAGAGATACATTTCCAAAAACTTCGTCTGGAGTCGTAAATGCATTGAGGAGCGTTTCAAAGTATTTGACCTTATCGTCGCCATCTGCCTTGAACGCCTGCACGGTTCTTCTAGCAATCATACTCTTCGCACAGCCAGGATCACCAAGGAAAAAGATGCTTTCGCCAGAAATTGCAGTAAGTAAAGCAAGGCGAACCGCTTCATCCTTTTCGTAAAGACCATCAGAAAGTGCGTCTCGCAACGCCTTGATTCTGTCATGGAGTTTCACATTGTTGTTTGTCGTATTTTGGGGGGTGGTCATGGTTTTCTCCATAGGTTTAAAATTTTTTCGGTTTACAAAAACGCCTTCCTTCTTGTAATCCAATTTAAAGTTTCCGGAAGATTTGAGAATCTGCTCATATTTTGAGGCTTGTTTTTTGTCTAGTCCCGCTTTTTGAATCACCTCCGCAAGAGGCACAACGATGCTCTTTCGTTCTTGAGAGAGGGCATTAAAAGCCTGATCGAATTTGTGTAAGATGTCGGTTTCGGCCATAGTAGATTCCTTTTTCCTTGGTTTTAAATATAAACAAAATTTCCCTTGAATAAAAGTGCTTTTTCTTTGAAACAGTTAAATACGAACATACAATTCGTACGAACAAAGAGTTCGTATAAGAAAGATATATTATATGCATTCTTTTCAACAAGGAGGAAGCATGCCATACATATCCAGCGACAAAAACATTCGTGATTTCGTTCAGAACATTCTACGTTCTGGACAATGGGAAATCGTCAGGCACGGAAAGCACGTCATCATTCGCCATATAGCGAAAGGTGCGAAGAAAACCATCGTGGTTCCGAGCACACCGAGTGATCCAAGGACATTCGCCAATTTTCGGAGAGACTATTTCCGTTATTTGCGACAACACCTTATCCAAACAGGATGGATTCAAAACAACTCCATTCCTGAAATTGATTCACCTTTAGCTGCATAAAGGAGGTAATGTTATGATGCAGATCCGCACGAAGGGTCCAGGAGGTCTCCCCTCCACCACGGGCAACAAGTCCGGTGGCGGACGGACCAACCTTCCGCCTAAGGGCAAATGAGGTAACGACCTCTTGCCGCTCACTCCCCGGGCCTCGCGCTTGGGGATTTTTTCAATCCCACTACATTTTTTTGGACGAATAAACCGCCCAAAATGACATTTTTTCGGACGAATATCCCGCCGGATTTGACATTTTTTCGGACGAATATCAAAAAAAGACTAAACCCTCACCAGATTCCTCTCGACTTCCTGCACGAGTTTCTTGGGGACATCGTTCGCCTTGGCGCGTTTCTTGAAGCTGGCGAGGGAATCTTGCACTTGTTCGAGGATGCGCTTGTAGCGCCCTTGCACGAGGCCGGCACTTTTTGCCGCCTCCTTGAAGTCATCGAGGGTGAACTTTTCGCGCTTGCCCTTGAAGGTCATCTGGTGCGTTCCTGTCCAGCGGCCGGCGGGGTTGTAGGCGTAAGTGACGTCAAAAGCGGGGGCGAGCGTCCAGTTGCCGCGCTTGTCCATCAAAAAGCCGATGTTTTTCGTGTGGTCGTCTTGGTTCCTCGCGCAAATGTTGAATACGGCCCTGCGGTACATCTGCTCAATGTCGGCAGTCGTAAGCCCAATCTGCCTCGCAATGGCGAAGGCCTGCTCGTAGCTGTACGCCCCTGCAATGTTGAAGTCGTAATGCGCGATGGCCGCGAGCGACTGGTAGTGCAGTTTGCCACCGTTTTCGGTGCGGTCAAAGCGGCGCGTCATAAAGTGCCTGTGCTCGCCGTCTTCCAGCAGGCGGCATTCCGTCATTTCGATTCCGGCTTCCTTCGCAATTTGGCTGTAGGTGTACTCAAGCGCCCCGAACCCGGCGGGGTCGGCGTTTTCTTTGTCGCGGTTGTTCTCGATGTCGTCGAATTTCAGGAGCCAGTAGCCGTACCCTTCGGGGGCGCGGACTTGCCCGGAGAGCACACTTTTTGTCGCTTCGTTGTAGGCGATGAGCACTTTGGCGCGGGCGCCCCCGGCCGATGATCCAACCCGGACAATTTGTTCGAACGCGTCTTTTTCGCGAAGCTTGACTTTCACTTTTTTGCGCTGGTCCAGTATGTTTGCCGCGAGGGCGCGGAGCCTCTCGATTTCGATGGGTTCGCTCTTGACGGGGT
>JAEEGJ010022504.1_pt1 | contig 13371 bp, 8 predicted proteins | sample 8958761 | NCBI WGS metagenome assembly JAEEGJ01 (sample SAMN16246546, study PRJNA631951) | gut metagenome | biome: gut microbiome; feature: rumen; material: RS-attached | host: Bos | place: Iran: Karaj | collected 2018-10
CAGTGCACGTATTGCCCGTAATACCCAGATCTACATCCAGGAAGAAACCAACGTCTGCCGTGTGGTTGACCCGTGGGCGGGTTCCTACTATGTGGAGAGCCTGACACACGAAATCGCCCACCGTGCTTGGGATCATATCCAAGAGGTGGAAGCCATGGGTGGCATGGCCAAAGCCATCGAGACGGGTCTGCCGAAGATGCGTATCGAAGAGGCTTCGGCCCGCAAGCAGGCCCAAATCGACTCAGGCCGCGAGACCATCGTCGGTATCAATAAGTACCGCCTTGACCACGAAGACCCGATCGAGACCTTGGAAATCGACAACACCGCTGTGCGTGAGTCGCAAATCAAACGCTTGAAAGAGCTTCGCGCTAACCGCAACGAAGCCGATGTGCAGCGTTGCCTCGATGCCATCACCAAGTGCGCCGAAACCCACGAAGGCAACCTGCTGGCATTGGCCATCGAAGCTGCCAAGTGTCGCGCTTCCTTGGGTGAGATTTCAATGGCTTGCGAGAAAGTCGCCGGTCGTTACAAAGCAGTTATCCGTTCAATTTCAGGAGTGTATTCTATGGAAACGAAAAACGATGCAAGATTTGAAGAGGCTTGCCGTATGGCCGACGAGTTTGCCAAGATGGAAGGCCGCCGTCCGCGTATCATGGTCGCCAAGATGGGTCAAGACGGCCACGACCGTGGCGCCAAGGTGGTTGCCACCGGTTATGCCGACATCGGTTTCGACGTGGATATGGGACCCTTGTTCCAGACTCCCGCCGAGGCTGCTAAGCAAGCCGTCGAAAACGACGTCCACATCATGGGCGTGAGCTCTTTGGCTGCTGGTCACAAGACTCTGGTACCTCAAGTAATCGAAGAATTAGAGAAGCTCGGTCGTCCCGACATCATGGTCACCGTGGGTGGTGTGATTCCCGCCCAGGACTACCAGTTCCTCTACGATGCCGGTGCTGTGGCCATCTTCGGTCCTGGCACGCCCGTCAGCGAGTCGGCCATCAAGATGCTCGAGTTGCTGATTGCAGCGAGGAAACAATAATCGATTGTTAATTATGATTGTAGAGACGTAGCATGCTACGTCTCTACAGCGTAAAACGAAAAATCCCGTCATTCGTGGCGGGATTTTTCATCATTACATGATATTCACGTTGCTATTCCTCTTCGCGTAAATCAACGATTACAGTAACCGGTCGGCTCTGCGAACACACCACGCCTGCACCATTCTGCACATTCGAATACACTTGAATCGGCTCGGTGAACAAGCTCAACAAGTCGTCGGCGTAATCATAATCTGAGTAGGTCTTCTTGAACTGATACAAGGCATAGTCCACCTTTGTCACCTCCATTACCAAGGGCTGGTAATAATAACTTCCATCGCCGTAAACAGTGGAATTCATGCTAATTGCATATTGTGTCCCGTCAAAATAGGCGTCGTTAAACATGTTGTATGCTCCGCGACCGTAGTAATCATTCCCGCCAAACAAATCGTCCACATGCACGATGTTCATAAAGTCGGTAAACACTGGGTCACTTGTCGTAAAGTTGGTCAAGCCTTCTTGGGGATAGAGATTGTAATAGTCATTGCCCGCTGGGTCGTCAATCTTCAGCGAGAGATAGACGGTACTGAGTCCATCATCGCTGGTCTCAACGCGAATGGTGTCGAAACTGACGACATTGGGCGCGTAAGGGATGGTAGTCTCAGCCACCGCCACATCGTCAAACTCGCTCGAACTCACCTCTAAGCGAAGTGCATCACCTTCGCAAAGGATGTACTCGCCTTCACAGTAATTAAAGGCATAACGCGGACGCTCGTGCTCCTCCATTCCCTCTTCGGTCACAATGGTGTATGTTTCCATAATCATCGAATCGCGCACTTGAAGGGCTTCCTTGAAGGCACCGTTCACGTACAAATCCACATGCACGTCTTTCACACGGAAATCCGTTTCAGAATTAATATAAAATGAGCTTTTCTCCACACAGAGTCGTGCAGGCTCGCCCACATGTTGGATGCCATTCATCACCAATAAAGGCTCTGGTGCAATGTCGTCATACAATATTTCTTTTTCGCAGGCTGTCAGTCCCACCATTATGATAAGGACGAATAATAATCTAAAGTATCTCATGGTTTTCTAACTTTTTAACTCTTAACTCTTTATTACCATTTGTATTGCCAACTCAAAGTGGGGATAATTGGGAAAATGCAAATCTGACGCAGGGTCTTCATATATTTGGTTTCTCCAGTTAAAGGATTATATACTTCATAATCCCGCGGATATACGATAAACGGATTGTTGTGGCACAAGGTATTGTAAATGTTGATGCTGAAGATACGTTCGCAATGTTTCTTCTGCTTGTGGAAATTGGCCACCAAATCGAGTCGCTGATAACTGTTGAAGCGGTAGTTGTTGCGGCTCTCGATATGCTGAACCACGGATGGGTTGTAATAATCGTAATAATTATAAAGCCCCAGCGCATGATATCCTTGCAAAGGAAGCGTGGCGCAGTTGCCCGAGCTATATATCCAAGTGGCACCTACGTCGATGCGTTTGTTGAATTCATACATCAACACGATGTTCAAGTCGTGGCGACGGTCGTACTTGGCGGGAAACACGCGTCCGAAGTTCAACTCTTGCCCGGGACGGTCGAAGAGTCGGTTGGCGTGCGACCAGGTGTAGCCCACCCAGCCAGTGAATTTTCCCACCTGTTTCTGGGCAAACAGTTCGACGCCATACGACCAGCCGTCGCCCATCACCACCTTGTCTTGCCAGTCGGTCTGGTCGAGCGAGAAGAATGACGCTCCGTCCTTGTATTCCATTACATTGTGCATCTTTTTGTAATAGCCCTCCACTGAGAATTCAAAGCCTTTCCAGTCGTAGAAGGCTCCCACCGCCACCTGATGGGCGTTCATAGGAACGACATTGCCCGTCACTGGCACCCAAAGGTCGGTGGGCAGGCTAATGGCGTTGCTCGAGAGCAAGTGGATGTATTGGCTCATGTAGGCATAACCTGCTTTCAAAGAGAAGTTTTCTGTCACCAATGCTCTCATGCTCAAACGAGGCTGAAGGCTGTGGTAAGTCTTGTTGTCCACAGTGAAAGTGGAATAATGCAGCCCCGCATTCAGCTTGAAGAAATTGCTGATGTCCCAGTTGTCCTCCACGTATAAGTCTGTCTCCAAAGCCCTGATGCGAGCATCGTTCGAAATACTATCGAAAGCGTATTCTGTCTGTTCGTTTTCGGTCTCCTTCAGGTGGATTGCTGTAGTGGTCGGACTATAGGTATGGTGTGTAAGGTTGGCTCCAAACTTCACGTCGTGGTTTTCAAAAGGCTTGTAGTCGAAGTCAGCTTTGGCGCTTATATCGTAAATGCCCGAATGTACGCCTAAATCCATGCTCTCAGAATAGCTCGATTGGGGGTGGTTCGTCTCGCTCAAATAGCCAGCACCCATATAATGGCGATATTGGGTATAAGCCCCTGTGACGTTCATAAAGAGGTTAGGCTGAATCACATGGTTCCAACGCAGGGCGGCGATGCGGTTGCCCCATTTCCAGTCGAGGTTCAGTTTCTCCAAGTTGCTTCCCTCGCCGTAATAACTGGTATAGTTATCCTTGTATTTAACTCGGGCATACACCTTGTCGTCGCCCGAATAGATGCTGAGGAAGAGGCGGTCTTTGTCGGAAAACTTATGGTTTACCTTCAGGTTAAGGTCGTAGAAATAGTAACCCGCCCAAGCGGAACTTTTCCCTTCGTCTGCCTCCTGCTTCACTAAAATGTCAGCCAGCGGTGCAGTGATCAGGTCGTAATAGGTACGTCTAAACGAGAGGTTAAACGAAGTCTTCCCTTTAACGATAGGCCCTTCCACGTTCACCTTTGAGGCAATCAAGCCCAAGCTAAGGTTGGTATGGTACTCGTACATGTCACCGTCTTTCATGTGCACATCTACAACCGAAGACAGACGGCCACCAAAACGCGCCGGGAAGTTACCTTTATATAAGGTGACGTTTTTGATGGCATCCGAGTTGAAAGCCGAGAAGAAGCCCGCCGCATGGTTTACGTTGTAGAGCGGCACGCCGTCAAGCAGTATCAAGTTTTCATCGGGACCGCCGCCACGCACATACATGCCTGCCGAGCCTTCTGTGCCGCTCTGCACACCTGGCAGTAGCTGCAAGGCCTTTATCACATCGGTTTCGCCAAACAGCGCAGGCACCTTCTTCAGCTGCGTCACTGGCAACTCGATGGTGCTCATCTGGGTGCCTTTCACGTTGCTTTCCATCGCTCTTGCCGTTACTGTCACCTCGTTCAGCTGGTTTGACTGCTTCAAAGCGATGTTGATCACCGTGTCGTTTTTCAAATTGAAAACCGCCTCGTATGGCACAAAACCCACAAACGAGGCTTTCATGTTCACTTGACCCTCATTCAGCTTTAGGGTATAATACCCGAAGTTGTTGGTCACAGTCCCCTTCATGGTGGATGCATCATACACCGACGCTCCTATTAGCGTTTCTTGGCTTTTGCCATCGGTGACGTAGCCGCTAATAGTGTGCGTTTTTGTGGGACTTTGCGCGGTTGCCATGCCCATAGGCAAAAACAGCAACCATAAAAATAAAACCTTAGAATAATGATTGAAATACCACATGTTATTATTATTGATAATACTTTATTATTGTTATTCTTCTCAATGGATTGAACGGCGTATTATTCCGTTGATGATATGGTTTTGTCTTGAATTGTCTTGTGTAACTGCAAGGTAGCCTCATAGTCCGCATCGATTTTCCGGCGGGCGGCTTCGGCATTGAATGGCTCGAAAAAGACTGCATCCGCTTTCATCACCTCGCGTTTGTGTTCGTCGAAATAGATACCGTCAGCCACGGCTTTGGCTTTCTGCGGTTCGTTTTCAGTTAGATAGATATAAGCCAAGTTGAAATACGGATAGATGTAGTTGGGGCTGATGCGGATGGCTTCTTTCAGGCAAAATTCCGCTTTCTCAAGGTCGTGCGCGGTGTAATATTCCGCCAGTCCGAGGTCGTTGAGGTTTTCCTTGCAGTAGGGCGCATAATGCTGGGCTTTGCGGAAACACTCGATAGCCTGCGGCTTTCCCATCTTCTTCTCCGCTTTTCCAAGATACCAATGCAAGGGTAGTCCAACGGGATCGATGGTGTAAAACACCGAAATGGCATGATGGCAATGGTGTTCCACGGCATTCCAGTCGTTTGCGTTCAGGGCTTGTTGCATCTCGAAAGTGTTTCGCTCGCCTTTCAATCGGAAACCGCCAATTACGACCAACGTTATGGAAACCAGGAAAAAGACCAAATTCCACCCTTTTGCGAGGGTTTTCTGTTGTTGGCCTTGGGTGATGATGTGAAGCAGATTAGCCATGAGGATGCCCATCCAGATGACATGCTCGATGCGGCTGTTGGGGAAGTCGAAGAGGGCATTGACGCAGCTCCCGACGAAGATGCTCAAAACAATGGCTCCATATAGGAAATCTCTTCGGCTTTGGATCTTGCAGAGGATGAAGAAAGAAATCACGATTAATGAGGTCAGGAAAGCGATGTAAAGCAAGAGTCCAAGATAGCCCGTTTCCGACAGCACGCCCAAGTATTCATTGTGTGGCTTGGTGAAGTTCACGTTCCATACATCAGAGCGGTAGAGTCCTTCGAGGCTTGCATCTGGGAAATGGATTTGCCAGTTGCCGATGCCGCAGCCTGCAATGGGATGCTTGTCAACGATGTGATAGGTCTTGTCCCACAAGAGGCAGCGTTCCACCAAGGAAGAAGTACTCAGTATATGGTGTTCAATCTCACTCTTTTCTGAGGTGTGCGGAACGGAACAGTCGGCAAACCAACGCAACCCAACGGTGAGGAAGGCAAAAACGAGGATGATGGAAACTACCAGCGTCAAGCGGTAGCCATTATTGACACGCCTAGCGTTATTGCTATTTTTGCATTGACGCGTTCGTACAATCATCATTATCCCGAAAAAGCCAGCAGCAACAATCAAACCAAGCAGCACCGCCCTCGATTTCAGCAGAATGATGACGACAATAGAGACGACAAACAAAAAGGCAGAGCACCCTTTCAGCAACTTGCTTTCAAAGATGGAAAAGGCGGTGAGCAAAAAGGCGGAAAGCACAAACAGCATAATGGCCAATAGGTTCTTGTGCCCGTTGATGCCGTTTACGCGATACAATTGCTCAAAACTGAAACTTTCCACGTGAAACAATTGAATGACAGTAAAAAACAGGTACACCGCCAAAATGATGGCTGCGCTGATCCAAAGGGCTTTTTGTGTGGCGTGGCGGTCTGCCGATAAGAGGCTGAAAAACACGATGATAAGAAATGGTGTAATCAGTTGGGTTGAGAAAGCAAAGACCGCCTCGGCAGTGTTGGTGGCCCAAAGGATGGAACAGCCGCAAAATAGGGTGAAAATCAAGTAAACGTAGAAAACTGGTGTGTTAGGAATCCTCCAGCGTTTCTTGCCGATGAGGGCGAAAAGAAACAAGATTGCCAGACCAGCTGCAACGGCAACAAATCTGGCAATCAAGAATTTGTCATATAGATTAGGCAACCCGACAACGCAACACACGACGATACCCAAGGCAATGCAGGCGGTGCGTGTCGTGCGGTTACTCATATACTGGATTAAAATGTTTCGACAGATACCACATTCCCGTATTTGATGCTGTCTGTCATGTAGCGGGCATAACTGCGGACATAATATTTCTTGTTGGCCGAAACATTGTTGATTTCGCTACTGAATTCGTACCATTCCCCAGTGGGTGTGGCAGCAATGGTGTATAAGTCTGAGTCGTATTGCGGGTATTCATTTGTTGTGCTGTAACAGAAACCAACCTGGTCAATCTGTTCGGGATGATTGCATTCCACTCTGCCGTAAGCAACCATATAATCATACCAAGAGTAGTAAACGTTGTAGGTTTCAAGGTTAAGGATGAAAGGCATTTCGGGTGTGGTGAGGGTGAGAATCTCGCCATAGAAGTAATTGTTATAGTAGCCGCTTCCGTCGTTGTAAGCCACAAAAGCCCGGTAGTAGTACTGGGTGTTGGGGCTTAAGCCATCACAATAGACTTCGTAAATGTTGGTTTCATTGTTGTAGGAACCGAATTCGTAGCCTTCACAATCCTCCATGGTAAACTCAGGGCGGGTGCTGTAGCAAATACCTACTGAAAAGTTGGTTACTCCGAAAGGCTCAACTTTGGCGCCGGCAATAAAAGTCCAGTAAGTGATTTCGGTAGCTTCAATGGTGGTGACGGGCGAAGCTGAGGGCGCATCGGTACCGAGGGTGGTGAAGGTCTTGTCTTCGCCGTAGCAGTATTCTGTGCCGTATTTCGCAAAGCCGCGAACATGGTAAATCGTGTTGGGTTCCAAGTTGGTCAATAGGCAGGTGTAAGGCTGCGAGCATTTGTGGCTTTTCATGACGTTGTTCTCGACGGTGGGGTTTTCCGAAAGGCTCCAGCACACGCCAAGCTCTAACAACAAACCAGCATCTTCTGCCGTGACTTCCGCTGCGCAAGAGGCAGTGTGGCCCGTAATGAAAGTCGGATCGGCAGTGATGACCTTCACCTCTTTGGTCAATTCCTTGGGGTCGTCAATCGGCTTGCAGGAGGCCAATGCCAGAAGCATTGCTGCAGTGACCATAATCAGAAAATGGATCTTTTTCATATCGTTGAGATTTTAATATTCAAAATAAAGGACTTGTTTGTCGTCAATGTCATCGCTTTCGTACATCGTCTGCAAAACGGGATATTTGTTGCTGTTGTACTGGTAGGCATAGCAAATGGTGTCGGCGTAGTCGTCTTCCGTCATAATGATGCGGGTCACATTGTTTTTGGTGAAGCCAGTGTGCCCCGAAGTGAAGTTGATCAGATAGTCTTCGAGGCCTCCCATGAAACCGTACCAGGGGCAGTTCTTGTCGTCATATTGCAGTTGGAAGTCCATATATTCGCCGTCGCCAGTAAAGACGATTTTGCTGATGTTGTTGTCCGTCCAAGTCAGCAGGAGGGCGATGGTGTAGGTTTCTTGTTCACCGCGTTGGTTGGCTAACCTTTGTTCGCATTTGGCGACGCTTTCACAGACATTGGGAGGAAGCAGGTGCGTCAAGGGGTTCAGATACAGCTTGGCACCGTCTTTTTTGAAATCGTCGTAAAATGTTCCCATCATCTTGCTGATTTTGTCGCCCTCGTAACTAATCGCCCAAGTGCAGGCAATGGCATTACGATAGAAAACGGTTGCCGTTTTCAGGTGGTTGCCGTCGTACTCGTAGGTGACGTACTCGGAGTTCGTGTAGTTGTCCACGCGAGTGACGCGGTTGTTGTTGTCGTAGGTGAAGTTTTCCACCCAAGTGTCTGCCTTGAAGTCGAAGTCCGAGTAATGCGTGATGGAGTTGAGCTTGTCGCCGTTCCATTCCCAATGTTGGAAGGGCTCTTTTTCCGTGTCGCTCCACGAATAATAAATCTGCTGGATTTTCTTCTTGGGCGCATAAACGCCGGTTTTGTCTTTGTGGCACGAAGTGAAGGCGACTGCCAGCATCAGCCCCAACACAATGCCTAACGATTTAATGGTCTTCATGGTTTTTTCATTTTGTTCCACTTTTGAATGATGATGACGCAAAGATAACGGATTTCCAATTAGAAAAGTATGCCAAAAAGCCCATTACAAACTTTTTGGCAAAATTACTAACATAGAATATTGATAATAAGACAAATAATAAAAACCTGTTACAAACTTTTTGTCTTATTTCGCAAAGCTTTTCACCACTTCTTCATGCATTCTTTGTACCGTCCATTCGTCCATGGGGATGGCTCCGATGGAGCGGTAGAAGGCCAATGAAGGTGCGTTCCAGTCGAGGCAGATCCATTCCATGCGGCCGCAGTGGCGTTCCACGGCGATGTTGGCCAGATATTTCAGGATGGCCTTGCCGTAGCCTAAGCCGCGTTTCTCGGGGATGATGAACAAATCCTCAAGATAGAGCCCTTTGCGGCCCACAAAGGTCGAGAAGTTGTGGAAAAACAAGGCGAAGCCGATGACCACGCCATCTTCTTCGGCAAAGACGACCTCAGCGGCTTTCTCCACGAAAATGGAGTTGTAAATCGTGGCTTCGTCGGCAACGACTTCGTCGGAGCATTTTTCGTAAGCAGCCAGCTTCTTGATAAATTCGAGAATCAGGCCGGCTTCGGTTTCTTTTGCAGGGCGAATCTTGAATTGAGGCATAGTCAATTGAGGGTTTTGAGCCATTTCCACTGGAAAAGCAGCATGTATAACACGCCAACAGTGATGGCAGCATCAGCAAAGTTGAAAATGGGACGGAAAAAGATGAAATGTCCGTCGGGACCGAAGAAAAAGTCAGGCAACCATGTGGCATTCTCGCGGGCTACATCGATGATAGGGAAGTAGAGCATGTCGACCACCTGTCCATGCAGCCAGCCGGCATAACCACCGCCATCAGGGAAGAGGGTCGCGACTTGCGTATAGGTGCTCTCGCTGAAAATTCTCCCGTAAAACATACTGTCGATGATGTTGCCCATGGCACCTGCCGTGATGAGGGCGATGCCAAACAGCACCCCAAACTTGGTGTTTTTCCGCGACAGACGAACCAAAATCCAAAACAGTGCGACGATGGCTACAATCCTGAAGATGCTCAAAGCCAACTTTAGGAAGCCGCCACCGCCCAACCAACCGAAGGCCATGCCGTTGTTCTCAATAAACAACAGCTTGAACCAGTTCCCGATGACAGGAATCTCTTGGCCAAGGGTCATACTCGTCTTCACCCAAATCTTGAGAATCTGGTCGAAGAGTAAGATGAGAAAAATAACCACAAACGACCATATCAGGCCGCGGTTGTTTTGTTTTTTCACTTCTTTTTCAGTTTTGCATCAAGGCAGCGTGTAGTGATGGGCACACAGCGAAGTCTTTCTTTTGGAATAAGTCTTCCTGTCTCGCAGCACACGCCGTAGGTCTTGTTCTCGATACGCATGAGGGCGAGTTCCAGGTTGTGAATGTACTTTTCCTGTCGGGCCACCAAACGGGCGTTTTCTTCTTTCTCAGCCACGGCATAGCCTTCTTCCAAGATCTTGAAAGTGGGGGCTGTGTCGTCGGTGCTGTGTTCGCCGCCTGAGAGGTTGGCCTGCAAGGTTTCCAAGCTTGAACGAGCCTGGTCGAGTTTTTCGAGTATCAGGGCTTTGAATTCCTCAAGGTCTTCGTCGGAATAGCGCACCTGTGGTTCTTTTTTGTTAGTGTCCATGATTGTGTTTTTTAGTGAGGCTTTATTTCTTCTGTATCTTCAATTTAACGTTAATGCCTTCCACCAATTCTTCGGCTTCCACGCCTTCCAGCGCATCCACCTTATTAATCGTGGCAAGGGTTTCAGTGCAGATGTAGTCGCCATATTTCTCGACGGCAGCATCAGTTTTTTCGTTCTTTTCGATGAGCAGTTCGATGCGGTCGGTCACCTCGAAACCTCCCGTCTTACGGAGGTTCTGCACGCGGTTGACGATCTCGCGGGCGAGGCCTTCCTGCATCAGTTCATCGGTGATAGTCATGTCGAGTGCCACGGTGAGGTCGTCCTGTGAGGTGACGGCCCAGCCGGGGATGTCTTGTGTAGAAATCAAAGCGTCTTCGAGGGTCAGTTCGACATCAACGCCGTCCACATTCAAGTGGGTGCCGTTGTTCTTTTCGAACTGATGGATTTCCTCTTGGCTCATGTTGGTGAAGTAGGCCTGGATTTGCTTCATCTGCTTGCCGTACTTCTTGCCCAAGGTCTTGAAGTTGGGTTTCACGTTCTTCACCAGGATGTTGTTGTCGGGCGAAAGGAACTCGATCTCCTTGATGTTGACCTCGCTCTTGATGAGGTGCGACACCTTCTCAATCTGTGCTTTCATCTCCTCGTTGGCGACGGGGATCATGATCTTCGACAGGGGCTGACGCACACGGATGTTGGCTTTCTTACGCAGCGAGAGCACCAGCGAAGACACGAGTTGTGCCATCTCCATGCGCTCCTCTAAAGCCTTGTCGATGAAGGTCTTGTCGGCAACGGGGAAGTCCGTCAAATGCACCGAATCGGCGGCATTGCGGCCTGTGACATTGTTTAGGTCGCGGTAGAGCTGTTCGCTGAAGAAGGGGGCGATGGGCGACATAAGGCGTGCCACCGTCTCAAGGCAGGTATAAAGGGTCTGGTAAGCCGAAAGCTTGTCAGTGTTGTCTTCGCTCTTCCAGAAACGGCGGCGCGAGAGGCGCACGTACCAGTTGCTGAGGTGAGCATCGACGAACTCGCTGATGGCGCGACCTGCACGGGTGGGCTCATAGCTGCTGTAGGCGTTGTCGACTTCGAGGATAAGGGAGTTGAGCTCCGAGAGGATCCAGCGGTCGATCTCGGGACGCTCCTTGATGTCGATGTCGGCTTCCTTATAGTCGAACTTGTCGATGTTGGCATACAAGGCGAAGAAGGCGTAGGTGTTGTAGAGGGTGCCGAAGAACTTGCGGCGCACCTCGTCCACGCCAGCCTCGTCAAACTTCAGGTTGTCCCAAGGTTGCGAGTTGGTGATCATGTACCAACGCACGGCATCGGCACCAAATTTCTCGATAGCACCAAACGGGTCGACGGCATTGCCCAGACGTTTCGACATCTTGTTGCCATTTTTATCGAGCACCAAACCGTTGGAAATCACGTTTTTGTAGGCCACACTGTCGAAGCACATCGTGGCGATGGCATGCAGGGTGAAGAACCAGCCACGGGTCTGGTCAACGCCCTCGGCGATGAAGTCGGCGGGGAAGGGAAGACCGGTCTTGTCGCCCATGTAGTGGTATTGGGCGTAAGGCATGGCGCCAGAATCAAACCAAACATCGATCAAATCGGGTTCACGCATCATCTTCTTGCCGCTAGCGGAGCAGAGGATGACGCCGTCGATATAAGGTCTATGCAGGTCGAACTTGGTGTAGTCGTCGCTGGCATAGGGATTCTCTTTCATGAAGCCTGCCTGGATGGACTTCTCAATCTCGTTGCGGAGCTCTTCGACGCTGCCGATGCAGATCTCTTCCTTGCCGTCTTCGGTGCGCCAGATGGGCAGCGGTGTGCCCCAGTAACGCGAACGCGACAGGTTCCAGTCGACGAGGTTCTCCAGCCAGTTGCCGAAACGGCCGCTACCTGTGGCCTCGGGCTTCCAGTTGATGGTCTTGTTGAGTTCGATCATGCGGTCTTTGAGGGCCGTGGTCTTGATGAACCAGCTGTCGAGGGGATAGTAGAGCACGGGTTTGTCGGTGCGCCAGCAGTGCGGGTAGTTGTGCGTATGTTTCTCGCTCTTGAAGAGCTTGCCTTGTTCCTTGAGGAGCATCACGATGTCGACGTCGAGGCTCTTGTCCTTCTCGGTCTTGGTGGGGTCGTAGGCGTTCTTCACGAACTGGCCGGCGTAGGGGCGGTAGGCCTCCACGTTCATGCAGTTCTTGACGAACTCGGGGTCAAGGTCTTCGATGCGGAAGAACTTGCCCGTGCGGTCAACCATGGGCTGGGGCTTGCCGTCCTTGTCGATCATTTGCAAGGGTGGGATGCCAGCGGCGGCGGCCACGCGCTTGTCGTCGGCGCCGAAGGTGGGAGCGATGTGGACGATACCCGTACCGTCCTCTGTGGTGACATAGTCGCCAGGGATGATGCGGAAGGCACCTTCGCCCGGGTTGACCCAAGGAATCAACTGTTCGTACTCGATGCCGACAAGGTCCTTACCTTTGTATTCGGCAACGATTTCTGGAGCTTCCTTAAACATCGTCTCCACCAAGGCTTTAGCCATAAGGATTTGGCAGGGCTCTTCAGTGTAAGGATGCACGGTCTTCAGCAACACGTAGTCAATGTTCGGGCCTACGCAGAGGGCAGTGTTGCTCGGCAAGGTCCACGGTGTGGTTGTCCATGCGATAGCATAGGTTGTGAGTCCGTCACGCTTTGCGTCATTGCGAGGCACGAAGCAATCCAGAGAGGAATCCTTCAACTTAAATAACGCCACGCAAGTCAAATCTTTCACATCGCGGTAGCAGCCAGGCATGTTCAGTTCGTGTGAGCTAAGGCCGGTGCCGGCAGCGGGCGAATAGGGCTGGATGGTATAGCCTTTATAGAGCAGGCCTTTGTTATAGAGGTCTTTCAGCAGGAACCACAAGGTCTCGATGTAGTCGTTGGTGAAGGTGATATAAGGATCGTTGAGGTTGACCCAGTAACCCATCTTGCGGGTGAGGTCGTCCCACATGTCCTTATATTTCATCACCTCCTCGCGGCAGGCGCGGTTGTAGTCGTCGACGCTGATCTTCTTGCCGATGTCTTCCTTGGTGATGCCGAGTTTCTTCTCCACGCCGAGTTCGACGGGCAGGCCATGGGTGTCCC
>JAEEGJ010022507.1_pt1 | contig 13371 bp, 13 predicted proteins | sample 8958761 | NCBI WGS metagenome assembly JAEEGJ01 (sample SAMN16246546, study PRJNA631951) | gut metagenome | biome: gut microbiome; feature: rumen; material: RS-attached | host: Bos | place: Iran: Karaj | collected 2018-10
TGATCTTTCTTGTTTCGATAAGAACAAGTAAGTCAAGTTTCGCATTCGCTCCGCTCGGCCTTGCCGCTTCGCTCTGCAAAGAACTTTCAGGAGTTAAAGGAGTAAAAGAAAAATGACTCTCCATGAAAAGCCTTTGTCTCAGGGTCAACTGCTATATCATTGCCTATTATTTTTCCATCTGGGGCTTTTATGCAAAGGTTTCCTGCCGAGAAACCTTTGGTTTCCTGCCGAGAAACCGATGGTTTCTCGGCAGGAAACTTTTAAAACCCATGCTGCCTTGAAACTGCAGGACCTCACCAGGGGTTGAAATCCATAGTAAAGCTATTGGCGGGAAACAATTATTCCCAATGCTTTAGTTCGAGTTGGATACCGCGCCCCTTGAATGTTTGGTTCAGCCGACTCACGGGGTCGGTCATCTCTAAACGCTCATGTTTCAGTTCCTCAGATGATGCCAGGAATATCTTGATGGTCTTCATATCTCTTCAATTAGAATTTAGCTATGGGTACAACAGTTATCTGATAGCCATCCCTTTCGATGGTGCGCTCGCCGGCATAGGTCACGATGGTAAGGTTGTCACACTTCAGTTCACCGGCACATTCCACAAGAGCGTCAACCTCTCGCTTCTCCGTCTTGGGACTGCTCATATCATAACATACTTGCACCAGACGTTCGATGTGAGCACCTTGACGCAACACGAAGTCCACTTCCTTGTCGTTGCGTGAACGATAATAGAACATGGTCTTCTCGGTATCGTAGCCACGGCGTACCAATTCGATGAACACCTGGTTTTCAAGTAAACGTCCGAGATTCTCTGTCACAGAAAATGCCTTGGCAGCCACAAAGCCGTTGTCAACAACATACACTTTTCGCGGTGCTTTTTTCATCAGTTTCAGTTTGTTGTTGTAGCGTGACAGATAATAGAACAGATAGGGCTCATGAAGATAGTCCACGTATTTCTGAGTGGTGTTGACACTCGAAAGGCCCAGTTCTTCTGCCAATTCGTTGGCACTAAAAGGATTGCAAAAATTGGACACCAAATATACAGCAAGGTTGTTGAGGTCTGTGATGTTTCTCACGTTGTGTCGCTTGGCCACATCCTTCCACACAATGGAGTCGAACAGCGTATCGAGATAGCTGCGTACCAGTTGACGTGAAGCTACGACTTCCGGATAGCCGCCATTCCGTAGGTAGTCATCTGTCAGCACTTTGCACTCAGCGTCCTGTTCGGGCATCAGACGGTGTAGGTCAAGCTTATTCCAGTCGAACAACTCCTCAAGGCTGAAGGGAAGCATCTCGACTTGCAGATACTTGCCTGTGAGCACTGTTGCCATTTCGCTTGAGAGCATCTTGGCGTTACTGCCTGTTATGACCAGGTTCTTCCCCTGCCTGAAGAGTTCACTGACCCATAAGTCCCACGCGTCCAGGTTCTGCACCTCATCCAGCAACAGATAGTCATAGCCAGGATAGACATCATCGAGCATTCTCATGACCAGATTGGCATCCCACGCATCCAGCAATTGCTGACTGTCGAAGTTGAGATACGCAAAGTTTTTATTCCTCAGCATCAGTAAAGCCTGTGTCGACTTGCCTACACGACGTGGTCCTGTGATCAACTTAATGAGATGACTGTTCAACAACGTGTCGAAATCGTGAGAACTCCTTCTTGTCAGATACGGACGTGCCAATAACTCATCACGTTCTTTTCGTTGGTTGAGAACTATTGTTTTCATAAGCTCATGTCTATTTCGGTTGCAAAGCTACGACTTTTTCTTCAATTTTGCAAGCCTATTGCACAAAAAACGCACTTTTTTATGCAGTACAAGGTAAGAAATGCATAAAAACAACGAGAAGTCGCCCTTACCGTGAATGACGGCGCAGGCCTATTCCCCCCCTTCCTTTCGGAGAGGGGGGGAGGCTTTCTCATTTCAAATATTGATGCGGGTGTTGTACACGTAGGTGCCATCGTACTTCTCGTCTTCCTCATACTGCTCGATGGGGACGAACTCGCCAGTGTCCTCAATGATATAGCCCTTGACGCCGTCCTTGTGGAAGACAACGTCCTCATCAGGGTCGCAGTCTACCTCGTCGTACTGGGGCAGCACGAAGAAGAAGGTGCTGACATCGAGGGCACCGTACTTGCCATCGGACTCGAGGAGCATGAAGTCGTTGCAGGGCTCGTAGATGCGGCTGAGGATGTTGGGGATGAACACCTTGCCCTCCTTGCTGACCATGCCGTGATGGCCCTTGACGCCATCCCAGCAGGCATCATAAAGACCGGTGTAGGCATTCCAGATGAGGAGGTCGAAGCGGAAGTCGCAGAGCACCTGGTTCGTGCCGTCGGCTGTCACCACGCCCCACTTGCCGTCCTTCTCGGCTGCCATGTGGTTGAGGGTGAACAGGTGATGGTCGCCCACAAAGGTGAAGCCGTCGTATTCAGCAGGGACCATCACCACGCCGGCCGGGTTCTTGACGCCCTTCTTGCCGGTGGCGGGATCGTCGAACACGTAGTTGTTCAGGTCGTAGGACGCGATGATGTCGTTCATCTTGTTCATCAGTTCCTCTTCCTGGGCGCTGGTGAGTGCCTGGTCGTGCGTTTGCTTGCACAGGTCGTCGAACTGGTTCAGCACTTCAATGCTGGGTCTGGGTAGTTGATTTTCGTTGTTCATTTTTTTATTGTTGAGTGTTAAGGGTTGAGAGTTGAGAGACTTTAGACTTTGAATTGGGGGTTGAGGGTTGAGGGTTGAGGGTTGAGAGTTGAGAGACTTTAGACTTTTGAGTTGAGAGTTGAGGGGCTTCCCTCATCACGATCTGGCCGCCGTTGCCGAAGATGTTGTCACCGATGATGCGGACGGAGCGGGGAATGGACAGTTCCACGAAATGAGGACAAGGAAAGAAAGCAAAGTCATCAATTACCTCAACGCCATCAGGTACCTCATAACATGCATCAATGAAGGTATGACGGCAGCCTGTAAGAATCTTACCATCCTTTGAATATCCCACTTCGTGCTCGTCGAACACGGGCATGTCATCGTCCTCATCATCCTCCTCTTCCTCGACAGGCGTCCCGTCATAGTGGGTTTCCCACACCTTGACTTTCAAGTCCTGAGGGTACTCGTGGAGTGAGTCGTTGAAAAAGAGCATTCCTGCCGGTACGTCCAGCGTCTGCAGGGTAGTGCAATGTCTGGCTGCCATCGGTGAAATATGAAGAGTTCCTTCCTCGATGCTGTAGTGTGGAACATCGGGTATCTGTATGATATAGGAACCGGAGGGGGAATAGATGGCATCCTTCTCCGTCAGACTATCATCAACGGCACAGATAGCACCTTCCAGGCAGACGCTCAGGTAGTCGAGGGCATGGAGCAGGGAGGCCATGTCGAAGATGTCGGTGGCACGGAAATACACACGGGGTGACGCGTCGCCACCTGCAATCATGAAGCCGTGAAGCTCAAAGAAGTATTGACAGGTGTCACGAAAGTACTGCAGCCGCTGGGGGTCAGGGTTGTCGATGGTATAGGACAGTTCGATGGCAGTGACCTGACCGTCAGCCAAGTCGTAGGTGAAGGTGGGGGTGACCTGGATGTCATCCTCGTTGTCTTGTTTGTAACAATACGCCAGACGAGGGTCAATCCTTTCGTGGATGGCCGCGTCGGTCCTTGGGTCGTGGAAGTGCCCATCAAGGAGGCCATTAGTGCTGATAAGCTTCTTCATGAGTGTTGAGAGTTGAGGGTTGAGGGTTGAGAGATGAGAGTTGAGAGTTGAGGGTTGAGAGTTGAGAGACTTTAGGCCTCTCACCTATAATTTGAAGCCGATGCTGCGGTGCTCCTTGCCAGAGAGGAGTTCTGCATGGCAGTAGTCTTCAATCTCATTCAGAGAGGCAAGTTTGCCCGTGAGGATGTAGTCGACGGTGCGCTTGCGGGCGACGTTCTCTATCTGACCGCCTGAGAAGTCGAAGTGCGAGGCCAGTTGGCAGGCATCATCGGCACTGATGTCCTTCAGCATGGAGCGCCAAATCTTGGCTTTCACGTCCGTATTGGGCTTGTGGAACTCCACCTTGTAGAGGAAACGACGCTCGAAGGCCCGGTCGAGATTGCTCGTCAGGTTGGTGGTGGCGATGAGGATGCCGTCGAGGTCCTCAATCTCCTGGAGGATGATGTTCTGTATGGCGTTGTCCATCTTGTCGACAGAGTGCTCCACGTTTTCCGTGCGCTTGCTGATGATGGCGTCGGCCTCGTTGAAGAACAGGATGGGCATCACCTCACTGTTCTGACAGAGCCAGCGATAACGGGCGAACACACCCTTGATGTTCTTCTCGCTCTCGCCTACCCACTTGTCGCGCAGGCCGGCGATGTCCACCTGCATGAGGTCACGCCCCGTCTGGCGGGCAATCTGCAGGACGGTCTCAGTCTTGCCTGTGCCAGGAGCGCCATAGAAGAGGCAGGCAAAGCCCTTGCGGAAGCCCTGCTCCACGAGGCGCTGCTGGATGGAGGGCAGACTCTGCTGGCTGAGCAGGCTGGTGAGCCGTGCCACCTGTTCCTGGTCGGTGGCGTTGAAGAAGAGCGACTTTTCCCTGATGGTCTCATGGCGCTTGATGAAGCGGTTGTCGGTACGGCGTCTTCCACACTTGGAATGGCTGGGCTTGTAGGCAGAAAGCAACTCGGCCTTGGCTTTATTCGTCAGCAAGTAGCGGTCGGAGTCAGCCTGGCCGTCGTTGCACTTGTACTCGATGTAGCCCAACTTTATCAAGGGATGGTCGCCGTTTCGCAATGCCATACGCATACCGTCACACTCATACTCCTCAGGGTAGAGCTCGTCGATGGTCTGAAGGGTAAGGCCCTCTCCGTCAGAGCCCTCCCACTGGGCATAGTCAAAGACAACCATCAGCAAGAGCGACTGTACGTGGATGTCATCGAACCTCAGCACCTCGTGACAGAGCGGGAGGTGTGGGTTGGCCTTGACCAGCTCCAGCATCCACAGCTCATCGTACATGAAGTCGGCATTGTGGTCATTCATGTTCTTGTCGACGTGGCTCTCCAACTTGTCAACGAACTGTTGTTCGGTGAGACCGTCAATCTTCTCAGGGACGAAGGGCTTGTTATGACGCAATGCGGTGACTACGCCATGAACCAATGCCAGGCCCTCGTACCTGCCACCTATCTCGCAAGTCGGTCTGCGTATGGCCCAGCGCTTGGTGAGCAGTTCCTCAATCTCCTCAGAATGCACCATCATTGACAGACGTGAACAGCCGAGGAAGTGACCCATCTTCTTCCATGAGAGGGGTTCGCCTGCGTCGACGAGCATGGCCAGCGCGACAATCTGTATGTCGGTCAGCCCCAGTTCCTGACGGAGGAAGGCCAGGGGGTGCTTGACTGTCTCCCAGAAGTCGTCAGACAACTGAGAGTCCTCGGCCACATGCAGCACCCTGTCGAGCGCGGTGATGATGGTCCATGTGTCGGGTTCGTTGAACTGATCCCTGACCTCGTCAGAGATAATGCCGGGTTTGCTGGTTCCTAACTTCATTCTGCGTAATGATTTCTTTTTAATGTTCATATATGTGAGATGTTATTTGTTTTCGGCTGTAAAATTACTCTCTTTTGGGGATATAGGCCTTCTAGTTATATCTATAAGTGATTGAAGTTTCGTTTTTTTTCTGTTCTCTCACCCCTTACCTCTTACCTCTCACCTCTATCAACTGAATGAGAGGTGACTTACGCAGCCTTGAGAACCTGACGGCTCTGGTTGCTCAGCATATCGAGGAAACGCTGCATCTGCGAATCTGACAGATGGTAGCGGTTGGCGAAGTCGGTGGTGGTGTAGCCCTTCTGCATCATGGAGAGGTAGTCGTCGAGCATGTCGCCTGTGCCCATGTAGAGGTGCTTGTCCAGCCCACGCTTCATGGCCTGAAAGGTGTCGCTGTAGCGGACCTGCCAGTCAGGCGAGTACTCAGATGAGGCTTGCAGCCAGTCAGCCAGCGTGGGGGCATCGCTGTCGTCAGCATCTATGGACTCATCGAGCGAGACGGCCTTGTGGTGGAGATAGTCGTATGCCTCCTTGCGCACCTCACTCTCGACGTACCAGGTGGCATAGGAGATGAAGCGGAAACCCAGGCTGGCATCGAACTTGTCAGCCGCCTTGGTGATGCCCAGCGAGCCTGCCATGAGGAGGTCTTCGAAGGGCGTGCCTGAGATGAGGTACTTCTTGGCAACAGCCGTCACAAAGCGCAGGTTGGCATTGATGAGCCTATCCTTGGCGCGCTGGCTGCCTTGGCGCATCTGACACCAAAGGTCGTATTCCTCGGTGGTAGTGAGGGGTTCATACTTACTGGCGTTGCGAAGGAACATGGCGACACAACTGTTGCTGTGGTCGATGAAGGAGATGTTTCTGCCGTTCTGGTACATGAGTTAAGAGTTGAGAGATGAGAGATGAGAGATGAGAGTTGAGAGATGAGAGATGAGAGTTTAGAGATGAGAGTTTAGAGTTAAGAGATGAGAGGTGATAATGAGGGGTCGAGGATGACGGTTCCACCCTGAGCGACGAAGGGGATGAGGACCCTGCCGTCATGAGACTGAGGACGGTCGATGGCGAAGTAGGAAGCATGAGGAGTAGCGTGGCGGATGGCATTGCGCGACTGAGCGATGTAATGGCTGCAGAAGTGGTCGAAGCCTGCACTTGCTACGGTCTTCAGCAGGGCATCAGCATCTTTGAAGTAGAGCATGGTGAAGAGCTGACGCAGCGCCTTGTAGTTGTTGGCTGCTGCCAGACGGCGCTGATAGCCCTGTGGGTGGAGCAGGGTGTAGATGTAAACGAGGCGCGAATAACGGTCACGGAACTTCACCTCCGTCTCCTGCCCATCATCAGCTATGAGCAGCACGTCGTAACGGCAGCGTGTGTTGCTGCTGTTGCTGGGACGCACCTCAACAGCCACCGGGCGTGGAGCCTGTGTAGGGTCATTCTGCATGTACTGAGCCAGACGCTGCCTGAGCTCGTCAAGACTCATGGAGTTGATTTGTGATTGGATGTGGGTTAGTTTTTTCATACTTTTTGTAATTTTGACGCAAAGGTACCGTTTTTTGTCTATGACTCCAAATTATTTATGTTAAAAATACGTAAAGATGGGTACGCGTTACGCAATACATTTTGTCGATTGGAATAAAAGCAGTACTTTTGCAGTCAAGAATCACAACTTTACATTATTACATATTTATATATGGAATGGAACGAGCAGGCCCAAAAATGGGAATCGATATACTGGCACCCTGCTGTAGCTGTTGATGCCGTTGTTTTTGGTTATGACGAACAAGAAAAAGAATTGTCCGTTTTGCTGATTGAAAGAGGAGAAGAGCCTTTTAAGGGTATGTGGGCACTTCCTGGTGGCTTCATTACTCAGAAAGATGAATCGGCAGAAGCGGCCGTAAAAAGAGAACTCCATGAGGAGACCAATGTAACGGATATCTATCTTAAACAGTTTAAGGCATACTCGAAGGCTGATCGAGATCCTCGTCCTAATGAGCGCGTCATATCGATTGCTTTTCTTGCTTTAGTGGTTAAAAAAAACTATCAGATAAAAGGCGGATACGATGCCAAAGAGGCACAGTGGCACACATATTTCACGGAAAAGGAGAATGGCCAACTGCCGCAATTGGCTTTCGACCATCAGGAAATAGTCAAGGATGCATTTGAATGTTTGCAGAAGGCTATCCATTATGAGCCTCTCGCCTTTCAACTGCTCAACAAAGAGGCCTTCACCATGCCGCAACTACACAACATATATAAAACTATTCTCATGCCGCCAGACGCCTCGTTCAATGTTGCGAACGACAGCCGGAATTTCATGAAGAAGATGCTTCATCTTGGGTATGTCAAGAAAACAGGTAAATTTTTGACAGGCTTATCTAGCAGGCCGCCAGAACTTTATTCCTTTGATGAAAAAGAATTTTGGAGAGTTAAAGACGAAGAAATGCGAAAAACGCTGTAAATAATCATTTTGTGACATAGGCATATCCGTAATGGAATAGTCCGGGGAAGAGTAGCGATAGTATTTGTGGTCGTACACCTCGATAGGAGGGTCTTGTAGCGAATCAAAGCATTCTTGTTTGCAGGCATAATTGTCGTTATTTTGTTAATCTTGGCGCAAAATACAACATTTCTACGCAACCAATTTGCGCAGAAGTGAAATAATTCCTTTTTTTTGCTGTTTTTTATCACTTTTTCCCAATTACGCAGAAAAATTGCGCAGTACATATTTAACTTTGCAGTGTGATTGGCAGATGTCGAACTCCGTCACAACTCGGCCATTCAAACATATTTGATGGCTCTCGCTGCTATAGAGTTTCAGGAGAAAACTGAATGCGCAATGAACTGAGCTATGAGGCACCACTATTATTATTAAAGATGTGTAACAATTAAAGAAGAAAAGACAATGGAAGTAAAGAACATAGAAACTGTCATTGCCAACGAAGCAGACCTCGTCAAAGTGAAGACACGACTCTTGCCAGTTGCTGTGATAAAAGGATAAAAGATTCGTTATACGTATATAGAGAGGATTGGTACAGATTTATTATCGTATCTTTGCACTGTCAACTCGACAAAAGAGTTCTTTGAAATGAATATAGTGGCTGCCTTAGCTGTGGGTTACTTCGGAATTCTGAGATCTGCACAACAAGCCCGCCAGCGATTGTTGCGCCACTTACCATAAAATCAGTTGCCGTAGTAGAGAGATACTTCGAATCCATGGTCTCGACCCGATGACAGCCAGGATGTAAGCTTGGAAGCAGCTATCATTTAAAGAGTGCGTAGAAGCTCACTGGTCACAGGGCTGGGACTGGCCGGAAAGGTCAGTGTTTTCCTTTGTCTTCTTCAACGTTTGTTGCACTGATATACAAACCAGCTGCCGTAGTATAAGACATACTTCGTAAAGCATGATTAGATACCACGTAAGGTTCGCATATGAATGTTACAATACATGCAGCTTGTCCCAGACAAGTGAACTGGTCGTCCTTAAATCCCAAGCCGAATTGGGAGCCTGTATGGTGGACTAAGAGTCTTATTACGCCTGTTGCGCTGGTTTTTGAGAACATTATTAAAATAGAAAAGAATATGAGCAAGTTTAACAAAATCATCAAGGAACAATCTGTGACAGTGAACCATGAAGGTGCTGAAGCCTTCAGGTTGTCAGCAGAGATGGAACTGTATACCGCCGTCGTTACAGCTTCATTAAGCAACAAGTTCTATGAGACGGCAGATGAGCGTATAGAGCGCATTGCCAACCTTGTTGGCAAGTGTGATGCTCGTTTCGTTGCTCAACTGGCAGTATACGCACGTACCAAAATGAACCTTCGCTCCGTTCCCCTACTTCTCGTAGTGGAGTTGGCAAAGCACCATAGTGGCGACAATCTGGTAAGCAAAACTGTTGAAAAAGTGGTGCTTCGTGCAGATGAAATCATGGAATTGCTTCATTGTTATCAATGGCGCAATAGCCAACCCAATACTGAGTGTAAGACATCCCCCAAGAAACTTGGCAGACTCTCTCATCAGATTCAGGTAGGACTGCAGAAGGCATTCAACAACTTCGATGAATATCAGTTTGCTAAGTATGACAGGAGCAATCTGGAGGTAAAACTCCGTGATGCACTCTTCATTGTGCATCCAAAAGCAAAAGATGACGCTCAGCAAATATTGTTCGACAAAATCACGAATAAGTCTCTGGAGATACCATATACATGGGAAACTGAGCTGTCTGCACTTGGACAGCAGGAGTTTGAAACAGCAGAAGATAAGCAGACGGCTTTCGCAAAGAAGTGGGAAGAGCTTATAGACAGTGGAAAGTTAGGCTATATGGCCTTACTACGCAACCTTCGCAATTTTCTTGAAAGCAACATCTCAAGAGAGACACTTACAGATGTTGCGAAACGACTCTGCGACGAGTACGAGGTCATTCGTTCTAAACAGTTCCCCTTCCGATTCCTTTCAGCGTATCGCGAGTTAGTAAATGTAGGTAATGGTAACACACATATCCTACTTGATGCTCTGGAAAAAGCTGTCCTTGTGACAAGTCAGAATATTGCAGGCTTCGATGAGCACACAAGAGTGTTGTTGGCATGCGACGTGTCTGGGTCAATGTATACTCCTATAAGTCCAAGGAGTTCTGTAAAGAACTACGACATAGGTCTTGTACTGGCCATGCTGCTGAAGAACCATTGTCAGAACGTGGTCAGCGGCATCTTTGGCAACAGCTGGAAAGTAGTCAATATGCCTTCAACCAGCATTCTGAGCAACGTAGAATTGCTTTATAAGCGCGAAGGCGAGGTGGGCTATGCCACCAATGGCTACAAGGTAGTGGAATATCTGAATGAGCATCACATCATAATGGACAAAGTGATGATGTTCACCGACTGTCAGATGTGGAACAGCTATGGTGATAGCCGTAGCATTCCAAAAGAATGGGACAAGTATAAGCAGCTGGCGCCCCATGCAAAGCTCTATCTTTTCGACCTCAGCGGCTATGGTAACACACCACTAAATATAGTACGTGATGATGTTACTCTCATCGCAGGTTGGAGTGACCGAATCTTTGAGATGCTCGAGGCCGTTGAGAATGGCTCAAATGCCATAGAAGAGATTAAGAAAATAGAAATGTAACAAGAATTGGCAGTTGCCGTAGCAACGGGTTACTTCGGAATGTTTAGATACCAGCTCAGACCCATCGCGATTGTTGCACTGCCTTTTTTTATACAATCGGTTGCCGTAGCATAGTCGTACTTCGAAGGAGCATGGTGTAAATGGCAATATGCAGGTTCCATATATGTACAGAGGAAATCGTACAGCCAAGCCGCACGCGGCTGGTGGAGCCATAAGAAAACCCTTTCATATCCCAGGCTTACACCGGGAGCCGAGCAGAAATGCAGGTAGGGCTGAGTCTATGCAATTGTTGCACCGATTGTTCTTAAAAAAATAGACACCAAAGAATCCAAACCACTCCGTCGATTATCTGGTTATGGACAGGAACGCCTTTCTTCTCCAAAGCGTTCACTAATGTATAATTTTGAGGGAGCCATATACTCCTGAAAGCAAAACGAAATAATATGGATAAATACGTTTATAATTATGATGAGTGGTTAAGTGGACATGCCAAGCGCAAAACCATGATGGAAAAACTGGAGCGAAGTTTGGTCCCGTTTGACATATTTGAAGCTATTGGTATGGTGAACGACAAACAGCCTCGGTCAGAAGAAGTCGCTGTTGGAGAAAACACTTACCACTATGAAATAGCATACGACTACAACTGTATTGGTCATGATGTTTATGACGCCTCGCTGACAGTCGTTTCTCTAAAAGACAAATGGACGAATTTGCTGATGGGGTATAATAAGTTTAAAGTCGTTATGAATCATCAGAACATCAAGACCATCTATTCCGACCATGAGGACTATTTCCAGCAGATAATAGACATGTTTGAGAGAGATGATTATGCAGGCCTATATACTAATCGTTCTGCTTACATCAACAATCTGTTGGCACGATACATCCTTCTGAGGCTTTTGGAGTTACATCGGCCGGATCTGCAACTATTAGTAAGCGTCAAAACGAAAGAGGATGGCGCCATCTCAGTTCTTGCTGCAGATGCCAATCGTAACGAATGGTTGATGTATGCTTTCAGTAAGCGGGAGGCTATGGAAATAGCTCACAGACTGGATGGATGCTGCAAGAGTCTGACCATTATATACTTCTTCAATCAAGATTTTGAGAAGGATGGCAATACCATTGGCTATGATTCCGGGTGTACACGCATATTGTCTGCCAGAGCGTGGATGATGAGTTTACCGATGGAAACGATGGAGAGAAGGCTCATAGAAAAGCGTATGCTTACGCTTGTCAGCTTGCTATACAATGAACATCTCGACTGGCATTTCGACAGAATAGAGCGTGTAGCCACCAATCCCCCACTCTACGGCTCCCACATGAAAGAGCAAAAGAAAGCACTCAAAGAGAAGAGGAAAAAGAAAAACACCAATGTCAAGCAAGGGCTACCTTGGTATCAGAAGATAACAAGGACACTCCTTGAGGATGCACTTAATGTGCTTGGAGATGAGCCGAAAACGCATGCTGACATATTCCATTTCCTCTGTGCTGCTAATATGGTCAATGCACATGTCAACCATTGTAATCACAGCATCAATTACTCAATGAAGCAGGTAAATCGCATGTTTCAGGCCAAACAGCAGATCTTCAAGTGTCTCCTCAAACTGGCAGAAGAGCGTAATCCCAACGTAACAATCTCTGTCAGCACGTTACCTGCAATACTCGTCAACATGAAGGTTGAGAAACATGATTTCCAGATCAGTTTCCGAGGTATGACACGAGAGGTCCTTGATAGGATTATTAGTAGCGGAGTCAATTGTAATGGCCACTTTGATGGGCATTACCTGCAGCCTATCGCCACTGCCCTCTATCAATATTCATACTTGTTGAGATGGAAAGGATTGGCAAAAGTATAAGATGTCGTAGAAGACCAATACATCGAAGAGCATCCGAAACCTGAAAGGGTAGGTGAAGTTTTGGTAAAACAGAATGGAGGCCTGAATCGGATAAGTGGTTTTCGCTTGTTACTCTTGTGCGAAATTTAGAAAGATGCTGCTTTGCAGCATCTTTCTATGCGAAATGTTTCCCTTTCACCGCCATATTGAGTTTCTTGACGTATCGAATATATGTTGGATTATCTGCTCCCTTTACCATGCGCAGGAAGTTGAGTTTCCCACGTACAACGTTAATGTCATGCATGGCAGGTGCTTCTTGATATTTGATTCTATGGATCAAGACTCTAAGATTCTTAATATACCCACGGCTGACATTCGTTTTCTGAACGACGGTTAAGCCTGTGACTTCTTGTATGGAACCGCGTTTCTGCAGACGAGTCTTCTTGGAATTGATGGTGAAATGGCATTCTGCGATGATACGATTCAGCTCTGCCATGAATGCACCATCTTTCTGATACACGTTATGATTACTACTGAAAGTAATATCATCGGCATAACGGGTATATGTGAGATGGAATCTGCGAGCAAGACCGGACAGCCTGTTATCGAGTGTCATAGCGCAAATGTTTGATATGACGGGAGATGTTGGCGCTCCTTGTGGAACAACGTTAAGGACGTGATGGTCATTAACCACAGGATAAGTACAAATAGTCGCGATATCCCGTGCCACCAAAGGCGCTATTCCCAGTTTCACAAGGTTATGTTCCACCATGTTTGCTGTGATGCTGGTGAAGAAATCAGAGAGGTCAAGATTGAGAACATAGTTCTGCCCAAGATGCTGATTCGCATTCTCCACAATTGACTTTCCTGGTATGAATGCCATTGCTTCTGGAGTTGGGA
>JAEEGJ010022511.1_pt1 | contig 13370 bp, 10 predicted proteins | sample 8958761 | NCBI WGS metagenome assembly JAEEGJ01 (sample SAMN16246546, study PRJNA631951) | gut metagenome | biome: gut microbiome; feature: rumen; material: RS-attached | host: Bos | place: Iran: Karaj | collected 2018-10
GCGGTCGCGGCTCTGGGTAGGAGTACCGTCGTCGAAACGAACGTGCAGGTGAACGATAGCAGCACCAGCGTCAACAGCCGACTTTGCTTCGCGTACAATTTCCTCAACGGTATAAGGTACGTTAGGATTCTGTTCCTTGGTAACTTCTGCACCGCAAATAGCGGCGGTAATTATCAGTTTTTCCATATCGTACGCTTATTTTTTTCTTTGACAATCCTTTGGTGTTACACAAGTTCCCGAAGCACGGCAAACGAGGATAGGTTCGTCGAGTTCGTCAGCAGCAGATGCTGAAATGTCGGGACGAGCAACAGCAACCTTGCGAGCCTCGAACATCATGTGGCGTGAGGTGTTGCCTTCGCGGTCGATCCAACCTTCAGCCTCGATGAAGTCGCCTGCATAAACAGGAGCCTTGAATTCAATCATGTCGTATGCGCAGAAAAGGCCTTCATCGCCGTCACGCATGATTAAAAGTTCGGTAGCCACATCGCCAAACAGGTGAACCATGTGAGCACCATCAACCAAATTGCCACCGTAGTGTGCGTCCTTTGCGCTCATGCGCAGTCTAATCTTTGTTCTGTATTCCATGTTTTAAATTTCTAATTTGAAGATTTGATAATTTGATAATTCAATGATTATGATGGGCTTGAAGGCTCAAAGTCTTAAAGGCTTGAAGACGGCTTTTTGCCTTTTAGACTTCTAGCCATTTCTTCTTTCTGCCTGTTAGCCAGCAAGCCTTTTAGCCTTATTTTACAATATAGTCAACGAAGATATTCTGGGTATGGATTGCTTCAGGAGCAATTTCGCCAACCTTAACAATGTTCTCGATTTCGGCGATAACAACGTCAGCTGCCATAGCCATCATCGGGTTGAAGTTCTGGGTTGTGCCCTTGAAGACGAGGTTACCAGTTTCGTCACCAACAGTAGCACCGAGCAATGCGATGTCTGCATGTATCGGGAGTTCGAGGAGATAATCCTTGCCATCAACGTTAATAACGCGCTTTCCTTCTGCAACTACAGTACCAAGTCCGGTTGGAGTGAGAACGCCACCAAGACCAGCACCACCGCAACGGATACGTTCTGCAAGAGTTCCCTGAGGTACGAATTCGATTTCGAGTTCCTTGGAGTTCAACTGTGCGATAGTTTCCGGATTTGTACCGATGTGCGAAACTATTGCCTTCTTAACCTGATGGTTAGCAACGAGGATACCAACGCCCTTGTCAACAAAAGCGGTATCGTTACCAATGATAGTAAGGTTCTTGATACCTGCATCGTGTATTCCCTTCAATACCTTGTTGGCTGAACCAACACCTAAAAATCCGCCGATCATGAGGGTCATTCCGTCCTTCACCATTGATACGGCCTGTTCTACTGAAATGAATTTATCCATAATTAATTCCTTTAATTTATCTGTTGTTAAAAAACGGCTTCAAATATAGCACAAAATTTTTGTATGCGTAAAAAATATTTGATGTTTGTTTTTGTTGAGACGCAAAATCTTGCGTCTTTACATTTTGTTGATTTTTCTGTTGTAGGCGCAATACATTGCGCCGATTAATTTATTGTTATATCGTCAGGCTGTTAGATTTCAGTTTTCTCGTTACTATCCTTACAGGCACCCAAGCGGCAAACAAACCGATAACCATCACTGCTAAAAACGACCATAATATGTCAATCATATTTACCACCACTGGATATGCATCAATAATAAACGAACCATCCCCGCCACCTAGTTTTACAAATCCGTATGTCATTTGCAACCAGCAGACAAGTCCGCCAAAAATCAGTCCTGCAACGGCACCTACCAAACTAACACCAACTCCTTCGATAAAGAAAATACGCCTTATATTAGTGTCGTTGGCACCCATGCTACGAAGTATGGAAATGTCGTTACGCTTGTCGATTATGAGCATTGTGATGGATGCAATAATGTTGAAAGATGCAATCAACAATATGAATATCAGTATCATAAATATCGCCCACTTTTCCGACTGCATAATCTTGTATGCGTACTCATGCTGTTGTTTTCGGTCAAGAATCTGAAAACCATTACCTAAGCTTTGCGAAAGATATTCCACTGCCTTGTCATTGTCGGCATTGCGCTTCAATTTCAATTCAACAGCACCAACTTCGGCATTAAATTCAAGCAATTTCCGCACCTCATCGATTGGCAAAACCACAAACTTGGTGTCATATTCCTGCTGTATTGCAAAAATTCCTGAAGGATAAGTCGTTACACTGTTAAGTATGTCGGATGCAGCATCGCTGAAATTGCCATGTATTTCCTTTGTACGACTTGGAATATTGATTGTCAATGGTTCAAGATAGTCGCATAAAACGCCCATCGAATATGCCACACCTGCGCCCATGATTGCACAAGAAACGCCTTCGTTGTACAAAAGCGGTTCGCCACGCACAACCATAGTGTCAAGCCCCGTGGTTTCCAAATATTTATCATCAACACCCTTTATAGTTGCTATCAGTTGCTTGTCGTCATATTGCAAAAGGGCGTTTTCCTCGATTGTATACGAAGCAGAGGCAACGAAATCGCATCCATCTATCGCCGACTTGAATTTTTCATCGGGGACAAAAGTTTTTCCATGCACTGGCACGACCTTTATGTCGGGATCGAATGAATTGTTGAGCCTTGTCAGCAAATCCTCGAAACCATTGAATACCGACATCACAATTACCAATGCTGCCGTGCCTACGGCAACTCCCAAAATGGAAATTATGGAAATGATGTTTATCGCGTTGCGCGATTTTTTCGACACCAAATACCGTGATGCTATGTAGAAAGGAAAGTTCATCTACGACTTCAACGCCTTCTCGATGCGTTCAACCTCATCGAAACTGTCATCTAGGTAGAAAATAAGTTCGGGAACACGGCGTACATCGTTGCGGATTGCATTTCCGAGTTCGTAGCGTATTCTCGAAACATTAGTATTTATTTCCTTTATTATTGCTTGTCCATCGGTTGATGGGAAAATGCTGAGGTATATCTTTGCTAATCCGAGGTCGGGCGACATTCGCACGCCAGTAATTGTAAGCAATCTGCCCGGCACCAAACCATTGAACTTGAACTGCAATACATTTGCCAATTCCTTCTGAACCAAGCCGGCAACCTGTGTCTGTCTCTTTGAATCCATCTGTCCTTATTTAAAGCCGTTCTATCATCTTCGTAAAAATCTCTGTCATCTTCGATTCGGAGGCTGCAGCAACCTTCTGCACTTCCTCGTGCGACACCTCCACAATCTTGTCGGGTACACCAAGGTCGGTAATTATCGACATTGCAAAGCAAGGAATCCTCATCTGGCGCGCCACAATTGCCTCGGGAACGGTTGACATTCCAACTGCATCGGCACCAACAGTGCGGAAATATCTATACTCGGCAGGTGTCTCGAATGTTGGTCCTGTGGTGGCAAGATATACGCCTTTCTGCAACTTGTAGCCTAGTTCTGACGCAATGCTCTCTGCGCTGGCTATCAACGACTTGTCGTAAGCACAACTCATATCGGGAAAACGGTCTCCATCCTCTGGATTGTGCTTGCCTATAAGCGGATTTGGCAACAGGCATATATGGTCAGTGATAACCATCAAGTCGCCAATCTCGAAGGCTGGATTTACACCGCCGCTGGCGTTCGATACGAAAAGGTACTTAATGCCCAAGCGAATCAATGTTCTTGTTGCAAACACAAGCTGTTTCATCGAATAGCCTTCATAGTAGTGGAATCGTCCCTGCATGGCAACGACGATTTTTCCGCCAAGACGGCCAAGTATAAGCCTCCCGCTGTGCCCTTCAACGGTAGAAACAGGAAAGTCGGGAATTTCCTCGTATGGAATAGCCTCGATAATGTCAATTACCTTGACCAATCCACCAAGTCCAGTACCTAATATTATGCCCACTTCTGGAGTTTCCTTAAAGCGAGTTTTGATAAAGTTTATTGTAGCGTTTGTTGTTTCTGACATAAGTAATTATTTGATTGTTAAACAATTTCTTCTCATCCTCATCGCAAAGGAGGTCTATTTCTATTGGAATGTAATACATGTACGGTTTTAGTTCGTCATCGATGAACTTGCTTGTGCGCAAGCGCACTCCATCTTTTTCGGTAACTACTATTACCTTAGGTCCGCTCATTTCGGCAAAAGTCTTTTTTATCTTCTGAACATCAGCAGACGAAAAATTGTGATGGTCCGAATACGAAAGATGTACAACACCTTTCGACTTTTCCATTAGCATTTCAACAAAATTTTCCGGATGTGCTATTCCTGTGACAGCAAGCACATTGCAATCCTTCAATCTGGTGTAGTCGAGTTTCTTGTTATTCTTGAACACCGACAACGGATTTTCGTATATAACCTTGGTAAACGAAAGGTGCTGGTAAGGCAATACACCAACCTCCTTTGTCATAATCCGCCTGTCCATGGGCGTAAGTTTTGGGGGGCAATTGGTATAAACCAGCAAATGTGCACGATGTACATTCGACTTTGATTCGCGCAAACGGCCGAGAGGCATTACATAATCGCTGGAAATCGGGTAGTTGTAATTTATCAGCAAGATGTGCAGTCCGGGATTTATGCGCCTATGCTGGAACGCATCATCAAGAATAATTAAGTTGAGGTCGGGATAAAGTTCGCGCAACTTTTCAACGCCCTTGTTCCTGTTTTCGCACACAGCAACAACAACATCCTTGAATTTGCGTTTTACTTGCAAAGGTTCGTCACCGCAAAGCGTATAGTCATCGTCGGGCTCTACAATACGGAAGCCTTTTGTCTTTCGCTTGTAACCACGGCTTAGCATTGCGGTCTTGAAATCGTCCTTCAGCATGCGGATAACATACTCAACATGCGGGGTTTTGCCTGTACCGCCTACGCTAATGTTGCCGACTGAAATTATAGGGAGGTCATATTCCTTTGATTTCAACAACCCATTTTCGTACATAAAGTTCCTAATATCGCCTATGAACTTGTATACAAGCGATAGTGGCCAGAGCAATATGAACCGAAAGAAACCGACCTTATGACTACTCATACCTAAAAAATTTCGGGGAAAAATAATACATTCCCTTGGACTGACAAAATTAATTGCTTTTTATTTTTCATAGCAATGATTTTTTCATTGAATAATTTTTAATTTTGCAATGTTAAAAACATCAGTATTCTTAATGAAAGAGTATACCCAAAAGATACATTCGTACCTAGGCAGACATAAGGATACCGAGGCGGCCAAAAGCATGTCGAAAGCAACAAAGTGGGAGAAAAAATTCCTAGGCATAAAGTCGACAGATCTTAAAAATATCTTCAAGGCCGTATTTGCTGCCTACCCGCTACCGAAAAACGAAGATACGAAAAGCATAATTAGAGAATTGTTTTCGCTTGAGGAGCGAGAATACTTATATTTTGGCATTGAACTTTTTACAAAACGCAGAAAACTATGGAATAAAACCGACATTGTGTTTGTCGAAAGTTTAATTCTAACCCAGCCAGGATGGGACACAACCGAGTATATAGCAACAGAACTAGTATCGCATTTCTACGAAATGTTCCCCAAGGTAACGCTCGAATTTCTTGAATCGTGGAGCACCTCGAAAAGTCCATGGCTAAAGGCTTCTGCCATAATGTTCCAGCGCAAAATGAAGGACAAGACCAACAAGGAAATCCTCGGCAGATTTATTTCTGAAAATCTTGTAACAAATGATGAAATTGTAAACAGAGCTATTGGTTCTGCACTAAGGGACTATTCGAAAAGCAATCACGAATGGGTGCTCGAAAATGTGGTGATGAACAGTGAAAAAATGAACAAAAAGACAAAACAAGAAGCAATAAAATGGATAGACAGCAAGGGCTTAATAAAGTAGAGCAAATAGACATTGATAACCTTTTTGGAAAGATAAAGGACAAAAAGGCGATTGTAGTCGGTGATGTAATGATAGACTCTTATATGATTGGTAGGGTCGACCGCATTTCGCCCGAAGCACCTGTTCCGGTTGTGTCGGTGTCGGAAAGAAAATATCGACTTGGTGGAGCAGCAAATGTAGCACTCAACATGTCCGAATTCGGAGCATGCGTATATCTGTGCTCGGTAATTGGCAACGATGTCGAAGGAAAAATTTTCCGCGAATTGTTGCATCAGCACAATCTTCCCGACAATGGAATCATTTGCAGTGAAAATCGCAAGACGACGACCAAGACGCGAGTCATTAGTGGTGGTCAGCACTTGCTGCGGGTTGACGATGAAGACCCGTCGCAGATTTCTGATGAATTGAAGGAAATATTGATGTTTCGTATTTCACAGATTATTGAGAACGAACATATTGATGTGCTGATTTTCGAGGACTACGACAAGGGATTGCTTTCGCCTGACATTATCCATCGGATTACAATGATGTGCAGGCAAAACAAGATAAAGGTCACAGTTGACCCCAAGAAGCGAAACTTTGATGCCTACAAGAATGTGACCTTGTTTAAACCCAACCTAAAGGAATTCTGCGAAGGTTGCAAAATTGACCGTAGCACCGACATTGAAGTGCTTAAACAGCACGCCAAGGATTTCATGATTCGCAACAACCTTGATATGCTTATGGTTACACTTTCTGAAAATGGCATTTTCATCTGCAACCACAAGGAATCGGTACATATCCCCGCAGAAATTCGTGACATAGTTGATGTTTCTGGAGCTGGCGATACCGTGATTAGCGTTGCTTCTCTTTTGCTTACCGCCACCGATAACATTCATGATATTGCCCGCATTGCCAACTTCGCAGGTGGCATTGTATGCGAAAAGGTAGGTGTTGTGCCAATTGATGTGGAAACACTCAAGGGAAAATTGTGCCAATAGTCTATTACATAGTAACTTTGTAAGTATGCAGTAATTATGTTCAATGCAATACTTCGCAATATAATCAAATATTTCTCGATGGCTTTTGCCATCATAATTTTTTCACTCGACGCCAATGCCCAGCAAACCGACGAAAAGGTGCTGTATGTGGTTTCGGTGAACGACATGCACGGCAATATCGACAATTTTCCGCAGTTTGCCTCACTGCTTGATACTCTACGCAAACAGTATCCCGACTTGCTTCTTATTTCGGCAGGCGACAACCGAACAGGCCATCCAGTAAACGACCGCTATCCGAAACCCTCCTACCCCATTACAAAACTCATGAACGAAGTGCATTTCGACTTGTCAACTCTTGGAAACCACGAGTTTGACATTGGCGTGGAGGGTCTTCGCAATGTTGTAGAATGGTCGGATTTCGACTATGTGTGCGCCAACGCATATTTCGATGACAGCATAAATGTGAAACCATACAAAATCATCAACTATAAAGGACTGAAAATCGGTTTCATTGGCGGAATACAAGTAGGCGCAAACGGAATCCCCGACTTCCATCCAAAATATGCCCAAAATGTGTCGTTCAAACCAATAGTGGATATTTTGCCCGAATACATGTTTCTGCGCAAAGAATGCGACATGTTATTCCTCATATCGCACTGCGGACTAGAAGCCGACATTGAAATTGCAAAGAAATTTCCCCAGTTCGATGCAATTTTTGGTGGGCACACACATAAGAAAATAGAACGTACAAAACTCATCGGCAACACAATGATAACCCAGTCGGGTAAGAATCTAAATTACTTGACAGTGAGCGTCTTTTATTTTACAAACGGCAAAATTGACTATAAAGCACAACAGGTATTTTCTATAAAGGATTTCCCAAAGAAAGACGAAAAAATACAGAAACTGGTGGACGAATTTGGCAGTCTCGATATTTTCAGTCGTGTTGTAGGCTATACCGATGCCGACACAACCAACAAAGAACAACTCGGCTATTTTCTGGCCGATGCAATACGTGTGCATACAAAATCGGACTTGGCTTTCCAAAATCCAGGTGGAGTACGGCTGAAATCGCTACCGCAGGGAAAAATCACAGCCAAGGACATCTACCAGATGGATCCGTTCAACAACATAATAATGAAATATAAGGTCAGCGGTCAGGAAATAATCGACATGCTCGAAAAAGCCAACAAAGAAACTGGCGATTTCCCAATGCTTTGTTCTGGATGTAGCATTAAACTTAATGTAAACGAATACGAAGAAATTGAAAGCATGGAAATTCTATTGGACAACGGAAAATCCCTTGATCCCAATTCAAAATATGATATTGCCATAAATAGCTATATGGCAAGTGTTTATGGCTTCAGCGACAAACACAAAGGCAAGGAATATCAACATTCCAACGAGATTGTTTTCGACTATCTAAAAAAACAAAAGCACATAAATTATTCTTGTGTCTCAAGAATAATTTATGTGCTACCAAAATAAAGAGATTAATCTTCTTATTCTTGTGATTTCAGTTTTCCTAACCTTGCAGTTACTCTTACTGTAGTCTTAGAGTAAATGTGTGTTCCTAAAACTGGTTTGTTGGCATCTTTGTGATACTGAGGATATACCACAACATCATAACCAGGATGCTCTTGCATCAGATTGTACAATGCCTGGTTTACAGTTTTGTCTTCGATGAAAGCTCCAATAATCGGTACACTTACATTGTTTACGTAACCATCATTAGCTTTCTTAATCAACCTCTTCCAGTCAATACCTAAAATCCTAGTTGATGTTGCTTCTGCTGAAAATTGTTCCGACAATATGATATCATTGGAATTGAATTCAAATCTAATATTTGGTTCCCTCATAACATTGTTAGAAACATGACAACTTGAAAAGCTTAAACAAAATAGCATTGCCACAACAACAAAAAACAAAAATCTTCTCATAAAAACTTATATTTAAATAAAACATGTTTGAACAATGGCAAAAATACATCACTATTTGTAAAAATACAAGTGTATTTTTTATATTTTGTTAACAAATCAAATCTGCCGCACTTTATGTCCTATCGCCACCAATCAAAATATTTTACCTAACTTTGCGTTTTAACAGAAAAATATCGCGCGATGAAAAAGATAGTAGCCATAATCATTTTAGCCATCATCGGCTTTTCGGCATTTGCACAGACAACCGACGACAAGTACAAGAAAATGTGGAAGGAAGTTTCCGACGCCCAGTATAAGGATTTGCCAAAGACGGCACTCGAAAAGGTTGATAAAATCATGGATATAGCAGTTGCCGACAAGGACGACTACCAGCAGATTAAAGCCATAACCTACAAGATGAAGTTTCTCGTTGAGGCTTCGCAGGACGGCAACCTGAAATCTGTCGATTTCCTTGAGGAACAGGCCGAAAAATTATCGGGAACGGGCAAACACCTATGCAACTTCCTGCTCGGCGCATCGTACCAGAACTACTACTCGCGCAATCGCTACCAGATTGATTCGCGCTCGGCTGTGAGCGACTCGGCCGACAAGAAAGGTTCGCGCCTCGAGTTCTACGACAAGAACGAGTTTATGAAGATTATCATCAGCAAGTACAAACTCGCGCTCAATCCCGAACTCAAGAATGTTGCCGCCAACGACTACAGGGAATTCTTCAGCGACAACTGCACCGACAACAATTTCTACCCAACTCTATACGACGAACTTGCATACGGCATTACCGAGCAACTCGCAAAACTCTACCGCTACTCGCGCACCAACTTGGACGACAGTTTCTTCTGCTCTGCCGACGATTTCACCAAGATGGAAATTCCCGACAGCGACGAGAATACCGAAATGGCAAGCCTATACTTCATGCAGCAGATTATGAAGCAGAACCTGCCGAACAGTAGCACGTACGCATTCACCGACTACGAGCGCATAAACTACATCGCCAGCAAACAAAGCGGAAAGGACGACATCATAATGAACCTTTATACCGATGCCGCAAAGAAATACAATGGCGATGAAACCGTAATTTTCATCAACACCAAGATTGCCCAACAACTATCGGAAAAGTCGGCTGCCAACCGCGTGGAAGCAGTGAATCTTCTAAAATCGACCATCGAAGAGTACAAGGACAGCAAGTACATAACCTACTGCTCGAACCTGCTTTCGAGAATCACCTTCCCGGCAATACACATATCGTCCGACAAGGTTACTTATCCCAACGAGAACATTCCGCTCTACATCGAGTACGAAAATACCAAGACCGCAAAAATCAAGGTTGTAAAAGTGTCGGACAATGCTTCGACATACGACAGTTTCAACTCCAACACGGCTACTATCAACAAATACTACACAAATAAGGCCGTCACCGAAGGCACGATAAATCTTCCCAATGCCAACGACTACTCGACTCACAGTACCTACTATGTTGAAAAAGGCCTGCCAACTGGCTTCTACATTGTGTTTGCCGAAAGCGACAGCACCAGAATCGAAAGCTACACCTTGCTCACCGTTTCGCGCTTCGCACTGCTTCGCATCGACGACGGCAAATATATGGTCGTTGACCGCAATTCGGGCAAACCTATCGACAAGGTAAAGGTGAAAGTTACAAATCGCACCTACGAAAAGACCGAAACCGTACTCACAACCGAAACCGGTACAGACGGAATTTTCAGTTTTGATTCCAAGAAACACAGCTACAACACACATATTTCCTTGAAAAAGGACAACGACGATATGTGTTTCTCGGCTTACGGCTACTATCAGGAGGATTCGAAGGAATACGAACGCTCGTCAATCAAGATTCTCACCGACAGGGCTATTTACCGTCCTGGACAAAGCGTTTACTTCAAGCTTATCGAATACAGCGGAATGAACAACAATTTCAACGTTGTAGCCGACGACAGCGTCCGTGTGACTTTCTCGGATGTAAACTACCAGGAAGTAGGAGAGGTAGTGCTCAGGACCAACCAGTACGGAAGCGCACACGGCGAATTTAAGATTCCCGAAAATGTCCTTGCCGGCAATTTCCACATCGAGGCACGTGGCGGAAACTATTCGTCGGGGTCGGAGAGCGTCCGCGTCGAGGAATACAAGCGTCCGACCTTCGAGATGGAAATGGACTACATCACCGATGAGGTGTCGTTTGGTGACTCGGTAAGCATCAAGGGACGCGCAAAAAGCTATTCGGGCGTTCCCGTGAGTGATGCCGACGTGAACTTCACCGTCAACTGCTCTTCGTATTCGCGCTACTGGTGGAGGTCCGACAATAGCGAAAAGAAACTTCTCGCCAGCGGTACCGTCAAGACCGACGAGAACGGAGAGTTCTCAATAAGTTTCGTGGCTAAGCAATGCTTCAGCGATGTAAACCGCTACAAGATTGATGCGGTTGTATCCGACCTCAACGGCGAATCGCACACCGTGGAAAGGACATTTAGCATTTCGCGCCAGTCGCTCTGGATTTCGAACAGCATTTCGGATGTGGAGGAACTTGCTGACTTCAAAGAATTTAAGATTTACAGCGAAAACATTTCGGGCAGCCACATCGATGCAACAGTCGAGTACGAAATCTTCAAGCTCGAGGAGCCGTCGCACGCAACCGTGGCAAGGCTCAAGACCGCCGACATGCAGATGTACAGCCGCGAGGAGTGGGAAAAACTTTGTCCCGCACTCGGCTACGGCGACGAAAATACGCTCGAAAAGCGCAAAATAGTGTCGTCGATAATGAAAGGCTCGGTAAATACAGCCGACACCACGCCAATCGCCATCGGCAAGAAAGTGAAATTCACGACAGGTTCGTACCGCATAATTATGAAAGCCAAGGACAAGGACGGCAACGAAATCACCGACACCGCCAACTTCCGCATCGCCGACAAGACATCGGACAAGATGCCTTACCCGATGCCGTCGTACTTCGCGTTGTCGAAAACATCGGCAAAGGTTGGCGACAAGGTACAGGTGAAGTTCGGCTCCTCGTTCAGCGATGTTACCGTTTTCTACACCATACAGATTGGCAAGGGCGCACTTGACATCAAGAGCATGAAGCTCAGCAACGAAGTCAAGAGCATCGAAATACCGATTACCGAAGAATGCTACGGCGATGTGTTTGTCACCGCAATTTTTGTGCGCCACGGACGAGTATTCAAGGACAGCAAGACCATAAGCGTTTCGCGCATCAACAAGCAACTGGACATCAAACTAGTAACCTTCCGCGACAAAACCTTGCCCGGAAGCGAGGAATCGTGGCAGATGAAGATTTCGGACAAGTTCGGCAAGCCTGTCGAAGCCGAACTTGCAGCCACCGTCTATGATGCTTCGCTCGACTCGTACAAGCCGCACAGCTGGTATTTCTGGCCCTATACGTCGAATTCGATGAAGAACAACTTCGACTACAAGGGCTTTGGAAGCACTAGCAGCGACCGCCGCTTCTACACCTATCCGCCAAGCAAATATACCTACACGCCATATCCTACGCCGTATTTCTTCAGTGCGCTCAATGTCTATTACACGGCTTACAAGCGCGAATATTCGTCAAGGCTCTACAAGGCCAATGCTGCAGGTGGTGCGGTAATTGTCGAGGAGGAAGCTATGATGGTAAACGATGTCGCACAGAGCGATGCAATGATGTACGACGAGGCTGTAGCTGAAGAGGAAATCTCCGAAGATGAAAGCGCAGCCTTCGACAATGCCGAGGTTCGCACCAATTTCAACGAAACGGCATATTTTGCATCTGACCTCAGCACCGACAAGGACGGCAATGTGTATATCAACTTCACGATGCCCGAAAGCCTCACGCGCTGGAATGTGTTCGGACTTGCCCACACCAAGGACATGAAAATCGATGATATAAGAGCCGAATTAGTCACCCAGAAGAAAGTTTCTGTTACGCCCAACCTGCCGCGTTTCTTGCGCGAAGGCGACGAAATCTACATTTCGGCCAAAATTGCCAACCTCACCGAAAACCAAATCAACGGCAAAGCGAGAATCGAGTTCATCAGCACCGAAAATTCCGAGGATATTACCGCTAAATTCTTGAGCAGCAATGTGGTTTCGTTCACTGCCGATGCAAACCGCAACACTTCGGTGGAATGGAAAGTTTCGGTTCCGATGAGCATTGGCGCGGTATCGGTTCGCATAGTTGCAGTTGGCGGTGGACATTCCGACGGTGAGGAAAAGGTTCTGCCGATACTCACCAACCGCATGATGGTCACCGAGACAATGCCTTTGCCTGTGCGTCGCGCTGGAACAACAAAGTTCTCGTTTGCTTCGATGAAGAACAACAAGTCGAAGTCGCTCGAAAACTACTCATACACGCTCGAATTTACACCGAATCCCGCATGGTACGCTGTGCTTGCACTGCCGTATATGATGGAATATCCATACGAGTGCGCCGAACAGACTTTCTCGCGCATTTATTCCAACCTCATTGCGTCGCACGTTGCAAATTCCGACAAGAAGATTGAGGAAATGTTCAACAAGTGGAAGGGCGCAGATGCCGAAGCTCTGAAATCGAACCTGCAGCGCAACGAGGAACTGAAATCGGTACTTCT
>JAEEGJ010022513.1_pt1 | contig 13369 bp, 16 predicted proteins | sample 8958761 | NCBI WGS metagenome assembly JAEEGJ01 (sample SAMN16246546, study PRJNA631951) | gut metagenome | biome: gut microbiome; feature: rumen; material: RS-attached | host: Bos | place: Iran: Karaj | collected 2018-10
GCCTTTCTTGATATTGAACTTTTTCATAATGCGCTGCTGTTAGAGGACCTCCGGTGCCAGTGAAACAATCTTCATGTAGTTCTCGCGGAGTTCGCGGGCGACGGGGCCGAAAATACGGGTGCCACGGAGTTCGCCGGCGCCGTTCAGGAGAACGCAGGCGTTGTCGTCGAAACGGATGTAGGAACCGTCGGCACGACGGATTTCCTTCTTGGTGCGGACGACGACGGCGCGGGTGACGGTGCCTTTCTTGATGTCACCGCCGGGAATGGCGCTCTTGACCGTGACGACGATGGTCTCGCCGACAGAGGCGTAGCGGTGGCGGGTACCTCCCAGGACGCGGATGCAAAGGACTTCCTTCGCACCGCTGTTGTCAGCCACCGATAAACGAGTTTCCTGCTGTATCATAACTTACTTGACTTTTTCAACGATTTCAACTAATCTCCACTTCTTGGTCTTGCTCAGGGGACGGGTCTCCATGATGCGGACGGTATCGCCCTCGGAGCACTCGTTGTTGGCGTCCTCGGCAACGAACTTGTTGGACTTCTTCACGAACTTGCCGTAAATGGGATGCTTCTCGTGGGTCTCGACGGAAACGACGATGGTCTTGTCCATCTTGTTGCTCACGACGATGCCGACTCTTTCCTTACGAAGATTTCTTTCCATAGGACTTATCTTGTTTAGTTCTGCTGTTTTTCTTTCTCGGCAAGGATAGTGATCATACGGGCAATATCCTGACGGGTTTTTCTGATCTTGGACGTATCCTCCAGGGGAGAGATAGCGTGGTTGAGCTTCATGGTGTCGAGATTGTTCTTCTCGATCTCGATGCGGTCGCGGAGGTCGGCGATGGACATTTCGCGTACTTCTGTAACTTTCATTTCTTCTGCTCCGTTAAATTATTCTTCGACATAGTCCCTGCGCACGACGAACTTCGTGGCAACCGGGAGCTTGTTGGCGGCCAGGCGCATGGCCTCGCGGGCGGTCTCGAGGGAAACGCCCTCGGCCTCGAACAGGATGCGGCCCGGAGTGATCGGGGCGACAAAGCCCTGGGGATCGCCTTTACCCTTACCCATACGGGTGTCGAGCGGCTTCGCGGTGAACGGCTTGACAGGGAAGACACGGATCCAGATCTGGCCCTCACGGTTCATGCGACGGGAAATCGCCTGACGGGCGGCCTCGATCTGATGGGCGGTCAGCCAGCAGTTCTCCAGGTTCTTGAGTCCGAAGGAACCGAATGCGAGCTGGTTTCCGCGACCGGAATTGCCCTTCATGCGGTTTTTCTGTTCCCTTCTGAATTTTGTTCTTTTAGGCTGTAACATTGCTGTAATGTTTTAAAATTTTCCTTTATCGTCCCTAACTCGTTGATACTCAGCTGGTTGGGTGCATTTCGTCCCGATTTAGGGAATGCAAAGTTACGAAAAAGTTTTGAATCTGCAAGTTTTTCTGAATTATTTTTCAAACTTTTCTACCGCAGGTTTTGAAACTTAACATTTTGATTTTATCGGCAGTTACGTGTTTTGTTGAAAAAAAGTTCGAGCGATTTTCGACCGAAGCGTTTGCAGGGATGCGCAGCGCTCTCTTGACGGTGCTCCGCCATCGACGGAAACCGGGGAAAAAGGTTCACGGCGGCCCGATTTCGGACCACCGTGAAAGCTTGGACGGTAGGGTTTGCCCCGTAGACGTCTGTCCGGCGTCAGGAGCCGGGCGCTTTCTTGTAGAAGTCGGGAACTTTCACCGTCGGCGGATCTTCCCAGAAGATGGAGCGGTAGAGCGCCGGGAAGGTGCCGTCGTTCCACGCCTGGACAAGGCCCTCCAGGTCGCGGTCCGCCCCCTGGGGGTCGTACTCGGACTTGAGGTCGTTCTCGAACAGTTTGGCGATGCCCTGCCAGAAACCGGCGGCGATGCCGTTCTTGTAGTCGTGGATGATGGAATAGGAGGACTGCCCCGTCTCCCGGTCGATGAGTTTCAGGAGCACGGCGCCCTGGGAGATGGTCATCTTGCGGAGCGCCCCTTCGAAGTCCTTGAACAGCATGCTCTGGACCTCGTTCATGTAGCGGTCCTTCTTCATCCGCCCGTAGTTGTTCACGGCGATGGTGCTGTCCACGATCTGCTGCAGCCGGCCGGACGCCTGCGCATAGGGATACACGCGGGCGAAATTATAGACGAGCTTGTAATATTTCTTCCAGTCCTTCTGCTGCTTGCGGGAGAAGATCCACACAGGGTCGATGGTGTCGAAATAGACAGTGTCCCCGTCCATCACGCGGTAGGACAGGTAACCGCTCAGCCCGGAGCCCCCTTCGTCCATGAGAATCCGGCGCGCCATCGCCTCCTCGCGCGCCCGCGCCTTCCGCATCGCCTCCTGCACATGCTGCCCCGCGGCGGGGAAGACCGTCGCGAGCAAAAGCGATATGACCAGAAGACGCTTCACGTTTCAAGTTTCAAGGCGCAAAGATACTGCTTTGCAAAAATTTCGCCAAACCAAAACAGACTTATCTTGATTCCGCGCCCGCGCAGCCCCGGAGCGCACCGGGAAGTGCACCTCAGGGGGAGAGGGACGGAAACTGAAAACTATTGGGAAACCCTCGTGATTTCTCCTGTTGCGGCATCGAAGAGCATCCAGTTGGAGACGCTGATCCAATCCTGGAGCAGGAGGAGGCGGGAGGGGCCGACGGGAAGGTCCACGGAGCAGTGGTAGTGGCCGAAGAGGAAGATGTCAACGGGCGGGAGGTCCCGGGAAGCGCGATCATCGTTGAAGGAGACGCAGAACTTGTACAGCGGTTCCTCCTCGCCCTTAAAGGCATAGCCGATGCTCTTGCCCAGGCGGGATTTCCGGGACCAGCCGTTGCCGAGCCGGAAAGCGAACCAAGGGTGGAGGGCGCTGAAGCATGCCTGAAGGAAGCGGTTGTGGAAGATGCCCTGCAGGATCTTGTAGCCGCGGTCGACGGGGCCGAGGCCGTCGCCGTGCCCGAGGCAGAAGGTTCTGCCGCCGATTTCCGTCACGAAAGGCTGTTCCAGGCGCTTCATTCCCAGTTCCTCAAAGTAACGGTAGGTCCATATGTCGTGGTTCCCGCTGAAGAAGTACACCTTCACGCCGGCGTCCATCAGGTCCGCCAGGGCGCCGAACACGCGCACGTACCCCTTCGGAACCACGTCCCGGTATTCATACCAGAAATCCCAGATGTCGCCGAGCAGAAACAGCGCCTCCGTCTCCGCAGCGGGAATGCCTTTCAGGAAGGAGACGAAGCGCGCCTCGCGGCCCGCCGGGTCGGAGACCCGGAGGCCGAGGTGGACGTCGGAGACGAAGTATGACAGATTTCTCGACAAGCTCGAAATGACAAGGGGGGCACTCGAAATGGCCGGGAGCTACGCCAGCACGAAGATCAGGACCGCGACGAGGAGGCAGTAGGCGGCGAACCAGGAGAGCTTGGCCTTGCGGACGATGGCAATCATCACTTTGCAGGCGAAGAGGCCGGACAGGAAGGCGGCGATGAAGCCGAGCATCAGGGCGAGCGGTCCTACACCGCCGCCGAAGGCTTCATGGCCCGTGGCGACCTTCAGCAGGTCCAGGCTCTGTTCGCCGATGATGGGGATCAGGACCATCAGGAAGGAGAACTGCGCCATCACTTCCCGCTTGACGCCGGAAAGGAGTCCGGTGGCGATGGTGCTGCCGCTCCGGGACACGCCCGGAATCACGGCGAACGCCTGGGCCACGCCCACGATGGCGGCCTGGCCGTAGGAGATGCCGTTGCGGGTGTCCTTCGCCTTCGGCGCCCTGATCCGGCGGCCTACCTGGTCAGAAATCAGCAGGAGGGCGGCCGTGATGCACAGGCCCACGGCGACCTGCTTCAGCGAGCCGCTGAACAGGGCGTCGACCTGGTCCTTGAAGAAGAAGCCGACGATCATCACGGGGATGAGCGAGACGAGAATCTTGCAGACGTAGTCCGTCTCGTCGTTGTATTTGAACTTGAAAAAGCCCTTCAGCAGCTGCCAGATGGCCCCCCAGAACACCACGAGGGTCGCGAGGACCGTGGCGAAATGGACCGAAACGGTGAAATCGAGGAAACCCTCCGCATCCACGCCGAGCAGTTCCTTGAAAATCATCAGGTGCCCGGAGCTGGATACCGGGAGAAACTCCGTCAAACCCTGGACGATGCCCAGGAGAATCGCCTGCCACCAATCCATAGCCTATTCCTCCTTCTTTTGCCGGGGACGGCGCATGATGGCGACCACCACCACGACAATTCCCGCGACGATGACAATCGGAGCGGCCACCAGCCGCCGGAAGTTGAACATCGCATAGTTGAACACCTGCGGGTCGTCGGACCCGCCGCCGGCGAGGAGGATGAACCCCGCCGCCATCACAATCAGACCGGCGATCATCAGCTTGAGCCCGCCGGCCGTCACGGCCATCTTCTCCCCGTTCTTTCCCACGGGCGCTGCGGCCTTCCTGCTATCTGTTTTAGCCATAAAACTTTGTTAATCAATCAAACTGCATAAAGCTGGTCCCTGTCGAACCGGACCAGGCGTCCCACCACGATCCAGGTGCTCACCACACAAATCAGGACGCCGCTCACCACGACGATGCCCATCGTGATGAGAAGGGTGTCCAGGCGGAAGATCTCGAACAGCTGCACGAACTCCTTCCGCAAGATGAACAGGCCGCCCACCAGCAGGGCGATGGCCACCAACGCCGCGAAGAGCCCCTGCAGGGCCGACTGGCCGATGAACGGGGCGCGGATGAATCCGCGCGTGGCGCCCACCAGCTGCATCGTGTGGATGGTGAAGCGGCGGGAGAACACGTTCAGCCGGACCATGTTGCCGATCAGCACGAAGGAGATGAACAGGAGCAGGAGGATAAGCACGCCCAGCACCAGTCCGATCTTCTCCAGGTTCGCGTTCAAGGCTTCCACGAGGGAGGTCTGATATACGACCTCATCCACGAGCGGTGAGGCCGACAAGGCCTCCCGGACCACTTCCAGACTGTCCGTGGACACATAGGACGCCTCGAGGTTCACGTCGATGGAAACGGGGACCGGCGCCGAGGAGAAAACATCCAGGAAGTCGCTGCCCAGCATCTTGGCCATTTCCTCGATGCCCTGCTCCCGGGAGATGAAGGTCGTGGCCTTCACGCCGGGCATGCCGGAGAGGGTGGACTGGTACGCCAGCGCCTGCTCCTCCGTCACGTCCTGCTTCATCAGGACCGAAACCTGCAGGTTCTCCTTGAAGTAATCCGAGACGCTCCGGGCGTTGAGCAGCAGGATGGACGCCACCCCCACGAGGAGCAGCACCAGGCTGATGCTGATCACCGTGGATACCCAGGCTCCGATGAGCCGGCGACGGATGAGTCTGTTGTTCGGATTCCGCATAGCACCCCTAATTTCGTCCAAAGTTAGTCAATCGCAACGAATCTCAAAAAAAATTCTTAACTTTGTATGTTAAAATAATAAGTCATGGCTGATTCCGTCAAGAAAGTCCTCTTCGTCAACTCCGAGATGGTCCCCTACCTTCCGGAGAGCCCCGTCGGCACCCTCTGCCGGCAGCTTCCGCAGGGCATCCAGGAGCGCAAGAAGGAAATCCGCGCCTTCATGCCCAAATACGGGTGCATCAACGAGCGCAAGAACCAGTTGCACGAAGTCATCCGCCTGTCGGGCATGAACATCATCATCAGCGACGTGGACCGTCCCCTCATCATCAAGGTGGCGTCCATCTCCTCCGCCCGCATCCAGGTCTACTTCATCGACAACGAAGACTACTTCCGCCGGAAGCAGATTTACCGTGACGACAACGGCCATTTCTTCGCCGACAACGGCGAGCGCGCCATCTTCTACGCCCGCGGCGTCCTGGAGACCGTGAAAAAGCTCCGCTGGGCCCCGGACATCGTCCATTGCCACGGCTGGATTTCCCATGTCCTCCCCCTTTACCTGAAAAAGGCCTACAAGGACGACCCCGTCTTCTCCGGCGCCAAGGTCGTGCTGTCCCTGTATGACGACACCCCCGCGGAGGCCTTCGCCGACGGTCTCGCCCAGACCATGCTGTTCGGCGGCATCAAGCCCAAGGACGTCCCCCTGCCCGAGAAGGCGGGTGGCATGGAACTTGCTCAACTTGCCGCGCAGTATTCCGACGGCATCATCCTGGGATCGGCGGGCGTGGACCCGGCCCTGCAGGCGTACATCGGGACCCTGGACAAACCCGTCCTCCCCTTTGACGCCGCATCCCTCGCCGACGGCAGCTACATGGACCAGTACAACGCCTTTTACGACAGTTTATTGCAATGAAATCCGCTTGTAGGAAAGCCCTGCTCCTCCTCACCCTTCCCCTCGCGCTGACCGCCTGCGTGCAGACCAGCACCGAAATCGGAAAGGACCTCATCGACAAAAGTCTCCTGTACGATACCTACACCGTCGAATTCCCGATCGAGGACATCCGCCTCCGCCGGGCCGACGATTTGTCGGGTTTCTCCGACACCCGCCTCGCCATCGGCGCCATCCGGGACGAGACCTTCGGCCTGACCACGCGCTCCACCGCCTTTTCGCTGGTCCCGGCCGTCGACACCCTGGACCTCGGCGACGACCCCCAGTTCGTCAAGTTCACGGTCCAGTTCGCGGCTGACACCATCTCCGTCGCCACCCCCGGACAGGAGCACATCATCCAGAACCTGTTCATCTATTCGCTGACCGACACGCTCAGCACCAAAAAAAGCGGCACCAACCAGGTCATCCCGCACGGCAAGGAAATCGTCTCCCGCGGCATTCCCGTCTATGACGGACAGGACTCCCTGAGCTTTGAGCTCAACGCCGCCTACGGCCAGAAATACATCGACGTCCTGAAGCGCCTCGGCCCCGTCCTCGTGGACCGCTCCAAGGGCTCCACCGTCAACAAGTACTCCGACTACATCAAGGAAGTTCCGGGCATATACATCGAAACCGACGTCCCGGAGGGCATCGGCGGGCGCATCAACCTGTTCGAACTCTCCATCCTCTCGGTCAGCAACAACTATTACATCCGGAACAACAACTCCGCCCGGCTGACGGTGAACGCCACCTACGACGGCGTCCGCAAGGACACCACCTTCCTGTTCGTGCCCGGCGAACCGACCTTCTACAACGAGGCCGAGTACATGGACAACAACCAGAAGTTCTACCAGTACGCCTTCAACCGGACCGGCCACGAGGCGCCCGAAGGGGTGGCCGTGGACGAGATCCGCATCGAGGGCGGCGGCGGTCTGAAGCCCGTCATTCCGGCGGCCCCGCTGCGGGAGAAAGTCGTCAAGGCCATTTCCGAACGGAACGGCGACCCAGCCAAGACCGTCATCAACAAGGCGAGCATCATCCTTCCGTACGAAGTTCCGGAGGACGAGACGCTGATCGACCTGTTCCCGTCGGTGATCAGCCCGACCATCCGGAAGACCAATTCCAGCGGAACCATCTCCTTCGCCGGCCTGACGGACGCCAGCGCCTCCTCGGAGAACCAGGGCGACCTGGACCGTGCGAACCTGGCCTACGCCCCCGACATCACCTATCACATGCAGCAGATGCTCCTGCGCACGGACCTGGACACCGAGGACGACGCCGACATCTGGTTCCTGACCGTCCATACTGAAATCGTGGCCAACGCCAACGGCAACGCCGAAGACGAGGCCTACTACCAGCAGATGATGTACGCGATGTACTACAACAATCTGTACGGCGGCGGCTATGGCGGATACGGCGGTTACGGTTATGGCGGCTACGGCTACGGTTACGGCGGTTATGGCGGCTACGGCGGCTATTCCAACTACTACAACATGATGATGATGGCCAACATCCTCAACTCCATGAACCAGACCACGTACAGCACCACGCAGGAACTGGACAAGGACCGCTACTACCGCGCCATCCTCAACGGCCCCGCCGCCACGGCGACGAATCCCGCCACCTGCCCGATCCTCCTCCCGGGCGCCAAACGGGTCCCGACCCTCCGCGTCACCTTCTCCGTCCCGAAAGGCTGAATCTAAAACAGAAACAAAAAATCCGGCTCGCAGGAGCCGGATTTTCTGTTTCGGACCGAAGCCGTATTAGGCGAGCTTCTCGGTCACTTTGGCGATGGCATCGCCGACGGTGGCGATGTTGCTGGTTTCCTCATCGGGAATCTTGATGCCAAAGACCTTCTCGAATTCCATCAGGAGCTCGACGGTGTCGAGAGAATCGGCACCCAGGTCGTTGGTGAAGCTGGCGGTCTCGGTGACCGAGGACTCCTCCACGCCGAGCTTGTCGACGATGATGTCCTTGACCTGCTTTACGATTTCTTCGTTTGTCATAACAGTCAGATTTTAGTTTATAGTTTTACTACCGTATTCACAATTATTGTGCAAAGTAAGGAAAAAAATTCCACAAATGAAAGAAATCCACCCGAAAACCGCCGTCAGGCTTCCTTCGGCCGGCTCAGGTTGTACCAGATCCGGAGGCCGTTCAGCGCGTTCAGCAGGTAGAAACTGTACTTGACGACATAGATGCTGGCATAGGTCGAAGAGGGGTCCTGCCGGAGGGTGAGGACCCACATGACGATGGTCGAGACGTTCACTCCCAGCCAGAAATACCACTGCTCCATATACGCCGTGGACAGGAGATACTGCCCCAGGATGTTGCACATCATCGAGAAGGCGTCCATGACCACCAGCCATTTGACGACACCGGCAGCCTCAGTCTTGTCGAAAGCGGCGAGGATGAAATAGGAGACGATGAGACCGACGAGGAAGATGCTGCCGTACAGCAGCCACTGCTTCCCTTCCAGACGCCGCGCCTGCACTTTCTTCTCCTCCTCGGCGCCCCGCTTCCGCCATTGGAAATAGCCCACGAACTGCATCGGCAGGAAATACAGCAGATGCAGCGCGGCATTCCCGTAGCGGGTGCCGATCAGGCACATCACCCCGTAGATGGTTACGTCGATGAGCCCGAACAGGAAGGTCAGGATGCGCCCGTTGGCCGCGCACACGGTGGACAGCACCCCCATCAGCGACCCGAAGGCCGATATCACCAGCATGGCGCGCCCGCTGTCCGCGTCCTTGAACTTGACGGCCGTCACCACGACCGTCACCACCGCCATCCCCACGAGGATGAACGTGTTGAACCATTTGTTGAATGTTTTATCGTTTCCCATTGTTATTTCGAACTACCCTTTTTTCATTTCGAGTTACCCTTTTGTCATTTCGAGTTACCCTTTTGTCATTTCGAGCTTGTCGAGAAATCTCTATTCATTCAGGTAATCATGAATCCTCACCGCCAGCTCCGCCCCCACCAGCGCCGACAGGTCCTCCAGCGGCGCCTGGGCGATCTTGGCGACGGAACCGTAATGGAGCAGCAGACGCTGCTCGGTTTTCTCGCCTACCCCCTTGATTTCACGCAGGGCGCTCTGGATGGCGGCCTTCGAGCGCAGGTTCCGGTGAAAGGTGATGCCGAAACGATGCGCCTCGTCCCGGATGCGCTGCAGTACTTTCAGGGCCTGGGAGTTCCGGTCGATGAACAGCGGATACGGGTCACCCACGCGGATGACCTCCTCCAGCCGTTTCGCCAGGCCCACGACCGTGAGCTTCTCCGTCAGGCCCAGCTCCGCAAGCGCCTGATAGGCGGCGTCCAGCTGGCCCTTGCCGCCATCGATGACAACCAGCTGCGGGAGGTCGTCGGGCGCTTCGGTCAGCATCCGGGAGTATCGGCGGTTCACCACCTCCTTCATCGACGCGAAGTCGTTGGCGCCGATGACCGTCTTGATCTTGAAACGGCGGTAATCCTTCTTGGAGGGCTCCGCGTCGCGGAACACGACGCAGGAGGCCACGGGGTTCGTTCCCTGGATATTGGAGTTGTCGAAGCACTCCATGTGATGCGGCAGCTCCTTCATCTCCAGGGCCTTCCGAAGGTCCTCCATCACGCTCAGGCGGAACTGGTCGGGATCCGTGTGCTCCCGCTGCTTGATGCTGTTGAAATGGAACTCCTTGGCGTTCTTGGCGCTCAGCTCCAGCAGAGCGAGCTTGTCGCCCCGCACCGGAATCTTGAACTCCACGCCGTCAATCTCCACGTCCGGCAGGAAAGGAACGATGACCTCCTTGGACAGGTCGCCGAACTTGGATTCAATTTCCGCGATGAAGGCCGACAGGATGGAGGCGGGCTCCTCCTCGATGGCGCAGCGGAAACCCAGGTTCAGGGACTGGACGATGGCGCCGCCGCGGATGCGGAGGAAGTTGCCGAAGGCCTCGTTGGCATCCAGCACCAGGGAGAAGACATCGGCGCTGGTGTCGGCCGCGGAAGTGATGATGGACTTGGAATAGTGCTTTTCCAGCGACTGGGCCTTCTCCTTGAACACCTGGGCCTCCTCGAAGTCCAGCCGCTCCGCCGCTTCGGCCATCAGGGCCTTGTAGTGGCGGATGACTTCCCCGCCCCGGCCCGTCAGGATGCGGACGATCTCCTCGATGTTGTCGGCATACTCCTTCTTGGAGATCTTGCCCACACAGGGGGCCTTGCATCGGCCGATATGGAAGTCCAGGCAGGGCCGGAACTTCTTCTTGAGGATGGCCTCTGAAGTGATGGTCAGATTGCAGGAGCGCAAAGGATAGGTCTCGCGGAAGAAATCCACGAGGTTCCGGGCGTGCATCACGCTGCTATAGGGGCCGAAATAGCGGTTGCCATGGGACTTGTCGATGCGCCGGGTGATGAACACCCGCGGAAACTCGTCTCCCGTCACGCAGATCCACGGATAGGTCTTGGAATCCTTCAGGAGGATGTTGTACCGCGGCTTGTACTGCTTGATTAGATTGTTTTCCAGCAGGAGGGCGTCGGCCTCGGTGTCCACCACCGAATACTGCGCGTCGGCGACCTTCGATACGAGGATGCGCGTCTTCGTCGTCAGCCGCTCCGGCGGCACGAAATACTGCGCGACCCGCTTGTGCAGGTCCTTCGCCTTCCCCACATAGATGACATTCCCCTCGGCGTCATAATACCGGTAGACGCCGGGGGAATGCGGAAACAGGGCTATTTTTTCCCGTACTGTCATTCTGAGCCCTTCGGGCGAAGAATCTAAAGCCCCAGGGCCTCCTTCACGGCCTCGCCGATCTTCTCCCCGCGGAGGTTCCGCTTGAGAATCGTGCCGTCAGGACCGAAAAGGATGATGTGCGGAATGGCGTCGATGCCGTACAGTTCGAGCGGAATGCGCTGGGCGTTTACGATCTGGTTCCAGACGATGCCCAGGGCGGGCGCGGCTTCCAGCGTGTCCTCCAGTTTGTCCGCCACGGCGATGCTCAGCATGTCGAAGTTGTCGCCGGCGTACGTCTTGTAAATGTTGGCGAGATTGGGCATCTCCTCCCGGCAGGGGCCGCACCAGGAGGCCCAGAAATCGACCAGGACATACTTGCCCTTGCCCACATAGTCGGAGAGCCTGACGGTCGAGGTCTCCGGATGCTCCGGATCCTGGACCACGGTGAAGTCCACGAACTTGCTGCCTTCGCCGGTCTTGGCCAGCGTCTCGAAGGACGCGAGCATCTGCCGGGCCTGCGGGGTGGCCTTCATCTCGTCGGTGAGACCGTTCAGCAGGGCGAGCATCTCCTCCGTGTCGATGTCCGTAATCTGGGAAAGCGCCATCAGGCCCACGAAATTGTCGGGATTGGCCTTCGCGGCCTCCTTCTGGTAATCGTCGAACTTGCCGATGATGCCTTCGAGATACTCTTCGGCGGCTTCCTCGTCCTCACCGAACTCGGCGATCTTGGCGCGGTAGTCGCTCATGAACTTCTCCATCCAGTCGTTATAGGCGGCATAGCGGCTCTGGGGGCCTTTCTTGCTCGAGGAGACGGCAGTGCCGGCTTCCGGGTCAATGGTAATGGTGGTTCCGTCGGAAAGGAAAGAGACCGGGGTGTCACCGGCACGGACGACCGTCATCATCGTGAGGTTCTTCGGAATCTCCACTTCGAAACGGCCGTTCTCGACCACGACGGTGGTGTCCAGGATGTTGCCCATCGAAATGTCTATGACAGCGGGGGCGTCGGCGCCGAATTTGCCCACCACCTTGGTGGTGTCGCCGGCCTTCGGGGCGCAGGCGGCCGCGAAAATCGCCGCGGCGGCCAGAAGCGTCAGGTTCAGTTTCATATACGTTGCTCTTTAAAACAGAAATCCGATCCGGTAGCCGACATGCGGCGTCGCGGTGAACGTGGGCAGGCACAGGAGGTCCGCCCCGGCCGTGAACTCATGGAACCAGAGCCGGGCGAAGGCCCTGCGGACGCCGAGCACCGGCGACACGGCCAGTTCGCCCAGGCCCTTCCCGTCCTTGCGGAGGGTGGCCATGACGGGAACGCCGAAGAATTCCGCCGAATTGCCCGCCGTATACTTCCCCTGGCGGTCCCGCCAGTTCATGAGGAAATAGTACCGAGGCTCCAGCGTCACCGCCGGCGCCATCTTCGTGCTCCACTGGAAATTGTCCAGAGCGCTCCGCAGCGTGAAATCCTTGGACGCGTACCCGATCCGGCCGATGACCGACGCCTGTCCGAGGAACGCCCACTCAAACCCGTACTCCAGTCCGGCGCCCAGCGTCGTGGACACCGTATGATTGCTCTCCGGCCGCACCTGCGCGCCCGCAAGCGCCACAACAAACACGGCCGCCAGACTCAAAATCACTCGTTTCATCGTCATTTGCATTAATCCACGCAAAGATACATAAAAAAAGCACTCCCCGCAAAGAGGAGTGCTTTCGTTAGCGCTGGTACCGGATTAGCGGCGGTCGCGGTCATCGCGACGCTCGCGACGGTCACCACGACGGTCGCCACGGCCTCCGCGACGGTCGCCACGGCCACCTTCACGACGTCCGCCGGCCGGAGCCTGGGCGTTCGCGGCGAAGCCGGCGTTCGGAGAGAGGTCCTGCTTGCCGTACTTCTCACCGTTGCAGATCCACACCTTGATACCCATGGTACCCATCTGGGTGTGAGCCACGGCCAAAGCGTAGTCGATGTCGGCACGGAAGGTGTGCAGCGGGGTGCGGCCTTCCTTGAACATCTCGGAGCGGGCGATTTCGGCGCCGCCCACGCGACCGCTGATCTGGACCTTGATGCCCTCGGCACCCACGCGCATGGCGGTGGCGATGGCCATCTTGATGGCGCGGCGGTAGCTCACGCGGCCCTCGATCTGACGGGCGATGCTGTCGGCGACGATGGTGGCGTCGACCTCGGGGCGCTTCACCTCGAAGATGTTGATCTGGACATCCTTCTTGGTGACCTTCTTCAGCTCTTCCTTCAGTTTGTCGACCTCCTGGCCGCCCTTGCCGATGATGACACCCGGACGGGCAGCGTGGATGGTGACGGTGATGAGCTTCAGGGTGCGCTCGATGATGATGCGGGAGAGGCTGGCCTTCGCGAGGCGGCTTC
>JAEEGJ010022514.1_pt1 | contig 13369 bp, 4 predicted proteins | sample 8958761 | NCBI WGS metagenome assembly JAEEGJ01 (sample SAMN16246546, study PRJNA631951) | gut metagenome | biome: gut microbiome; feature: rumen; material: RS-attached | host: Bos | place: Iran: Karaj | collected 2018-10
GGATGTGGCCAAGGAATGTCTGGAGATTGGCATGGAGGCTGCTAAGCCTTTCGGTTTCGTGGGCGACATCGGCAACGCCATCCAGCAACACGCCCATAAGTACGGCTTCAGCGTGGTGCGCGACCTCTGCGGTCACGGCGTGGGCATCAAGTTCCACGACGATCCGGAGGTGTTGCATTACGGCAAAAAAGGTACTGGAATGTTGCTCGTCCCTGGCATGGTGTTCACCATCGAGCCAATGGTCAACATGGGCACCTGGAAAGTCTTCATCGACAGCGCTGACGGCTGGACCGTCATCACCGAGGACGAACTGCCTTCAGCCCAATGGGAGCACACCTTCCTAATGACCGAAACAGGGCTTGAAATCCTTACACATTAGCCTATTTCGCGTCATTGCAAGCACAGCGAAACAATTTAACATGACTATCGTCATTGCGAGCGTAGCGAAGCAATCCACTGTTGACAAGTGTGGATTGCTTCGTCGCTATCGCTCCTCGCAATGACGTGAAGCAACCCGAAAGCTCTTCGACGGAAGGAAGGTAATAACAAATTTATTGCTTTACAAACTTGGAAATCACACCGTTAACCCTGATGAAATAAAGTCCATTCGGTAAGGCGGAAACGTTGATTTGCTGGTTCTCGCCATTGATGCTGCCCGACATCACAATCTGTCCCATCACGTTTGAAATGATGTATGTGGCCTTATCTACGATATCAACGGTCAACACATCGGTAGTTGGGTTGGGGTACACCTTGAACCCATTAGCGGCCGTATATTCCTCTACTCCCAAATGCATCTGAACCCACATCTTCATTGTGACAGGCAGATGGTCCGAACAGTCATACAATGCCTGAGAAACCTCTGCTGGCACTGCGTTATTACCATTTTGAATGATGCTTTTATTAAAATGCAATCCATCGTTGCCAACAGCCTTATAGGTATCCTTGATGTATTTCATCTTTTTGGAGCCCATGTAAATCTCGTCACTTGTCAGGATAAAATCAAAACGGTCATCCAACCCTCCTGTCGAGAAGCAGGGGCCGTTGGTTCTGGTGGATTGGGTATGGAATCGAGCAAACATGCTATTATTATTCCATGACCCCACACCACCTACGGAAGCCAATGGATCAACGAAAAGTGCGGAAGTATTGCCATAGGTCTTGGTTAGGATTTGATACGCTCCCTCAGTGGCGCGATACATATTGAAATCACCCATAACGAGCACATTGTCGTTGGCATAGTGTGCGCTCACGTAGTTCATCACGGTCGTCATGGTGGCCAATCGTGCAGATTCGGAATCTGTACCCGCCTTGAGGTGGGCCACAATGCAAACCAACTTGATGGTATCGCCGGCAATAAGGCTCGATGTCTTTAAATACATCTCATAGACATCAACGTTGCGTGGACTGGTAGGCAATGATATGTGCTTGCTCATTTCCATTTTACGGGAATCATAAAAGATATGGTTGATGATATTGCTATTCATACCATTCATTATGTTGTCTGACTTCCAATAGTCGGCACCATTGATGTTAAGGTTACTCCTTAAAAACGTGGTCTGAAGCTGCTGTGTGGCGCCAAACTCGCATACGGTAAGGATGTCGGGTTTGACATAATCCATGATGACGCGGATACTATTGTCCTTAAGCTGTGTGCTGTTGGTGCTTTCCGAACAACCGCCATAACCTTGATAGTTTCCATATTGCAGCAGATTGTACTGCATCACGGTAATTGTATCTTGCGCCATCAAGGCCGAAGAAAAGAACAAGAATGACAGAAAAACAAAAAAACGTCTCATTTTAACCAATTGAATGTGCAAAAATAACTATTTTTGCGGTGTAATCTAAAAAACCCAAACAAATGAAAAGAATAAAACTCTTTCTGGCACTGGCTGTTATAGCCCTTGGCCTGGCTTCATGTGGCGATACCGACGATTATATGGCTTTTGTCGGCACTTGGGGTGTCGAAGAAATCGAATATTATAATATCGATTACTGGGGAAATCCCATCCAAAATACCATTAAGAAATATCACTTTACTCCAGGAGATCCTCAAGACGGTATTGATTTAATCTTCCGCGCCGACCGCAGTGGAGAGATGCGCGACCGTAGCCGCGATACCCTCTATTTGACCGACTCGACCTACATCCTCTGCCCCGACACCACCCTTGTCACCAAGTTTACCTACTCCTATCACAAGGACGATGCCACGCTTTACATGAACATGCAAGTGGCTCACCCTTTCACCTACCAGATGAATATTCCGGAGTTCACCGACAATAGCTTCGTTTACATCAATGAGTATGATAACGACTATGTGGAAAAGGCTTGGCTGAAACGCATTAGCGACGCCGAGGGAAGTAAATCCACAAGAGGTTCAAAGCCTGTTTACAGGCCTCGCATGAAAGGATCGTTACTGAGTAACTAACGAAGTGAACTCAAACTGGGCTACGTCAAACAAGCCCTTGTCACTTAGCTTCAATTCAGGGATAACCAACAAAGCCATGAACGACAGCGTCATGAACGGGTCGTTGAGATGGCTGCCGAACTCATGCGCCAGTTGGTCGACACGCTCGTAGCTCTCAACCACACGGGCACCTTCCTCTAAACTCATCAAGCCGGCAATCGGCAATGGCAGCAAGGCAAACTCCGTCTCGCTACAAGCCACCATGCCTCCTTTGGTAAGCACCAACATGTCGACCGCACGTGCGATGTCCTCGTCACTACAACCCACCGCCACGATGTTATGACTGTCGTGTGCCACCGAAGTGGCGATGGCACCCCGTTTCAAGCCAAAATTATTGATGAATCCAATAGCAGGCTTGGCCGGAGCATAACGGTCCAACACCACCATCTTTAAGATATCGCGAGTGGTATCGCTCACTATGTTGCCATCCACCACTTTAGGCATGGCGACAATAGTATTGGTGATCAAGTTGCCATCCATGCAGGCAATTACCTTGATATGTTTCCCCTCATCTTCAATGCGGAGGTCTTCGGGTTTGATGATCGTCGCATGAAAGTTGTTGCTGGCTTCCTCCTTGCGCCGTTGCATCAACGTAACGCCATTTTCGGCCAACAGTCTGCCTCTGACGTATGTTTGCAACACATTGAAATCATCGAAGTTATCCACCACGATGAAGTCGGCGTCATCGCCCAGCTGGAGCAGACCTACGTCAAGATGGTAGTGTTTCACGGTGTTGAACGAGGCGGCACGTAGCACACTCATCAATTTGTATCCTTTTCCAATGGCACGTTTCACCAACAGGTTGATATGGCCTTTGATCAAGTCGTTCGGATGCTTGTCGTCGGAACAGAACATCAACATCTCGGGATATTCAGCCATCAGCGGAATCAGCGTGTCGAAGTTCTTGGCAGCGCTGCCTTCACGGATCAGGATTTTCATGCCTAAACGGATTTTCTCCAAGGCATCTTCGATGTCGTAACATTCGTGATCAGTGCTGACCCCTGCTGCAATGTATTTCTGGATGTCGTCGCCCATTACCATAGGAGCATGTCCGTCAATGGGCTTGCCATATTTTTTAGCAGCTTCCAACTTCTTCAGTATCTCTGGATTGTCAGCAAGCACGCCGGGATAATTCATCATCTCAGCCAGATAATGGATGTCGTCGCGGGCCATGAGCGTTTCGATGGCTTTAGCATCAATGGTGAACCCTGAAGTCTCGAAAGGCGTAGCCGGCACGCAACTTGGTGCGCCGAAATAGAACTTAAAATGGCCTCGGTTGCCGCTTTTGATCATGAAGTCGATGCCTTCCACTCCCATCACGTTGGCGATCTCGTGAGGGTCGCTCACCGTAGCCACTGTGCCATGGCACACCGCCATCCTGGCAAACTCCGAAGGCGGCAGCATCGAGCTCTCGATATGGATGTGTGCGTCGATAAATCCAGGCATGATAAAACGATGCTCTGCCGAAGGCAAGGGCGTAATTTCTACGATTTTTTCGTCTTTGACGGTGATGGATCCAGGAAAGATGCGTGAATTGACCACATCAACGATCTGACCGCTTAAGGTAAAGGAGTTGTCGTTCATAATATCTTAGTTTTACTCCACTAAAAGAACCAAGCCTTTCAAATATGCCCCCTCTGGGTGGAAGATGTTGACGGGATGATCCGCTGGTTGTGAGAGTTGGTATAGAATTCTTACGTTGCGTCCTGCTTCGATGGCAGCAGCGGTAACAATGCCTTGGAAAGTGGATTTGTCAACCGCCTGGGAACAGCTAAAGGTGAACAGAATGCCTCCCTTGGCAATCCTCTTGATGGCTTCGGCGTTGATGAAACGATAACCCTGAAGCCCGCGGTGCCGATCATGATGACGTTTGGCAAACGCCGGTGGATCCAGCACAATCAGGTCGAACTCACCCTCGTCCATCTTCATGACGAAATCTTTCATGTCGGCTGTAATGCATGGATTCTCCTCCGTTGAATAGCCGTTAAGCTCCAAGTTGGCCTTGGCAGCCTCCATAGCCTTGCCAGAGGCGTCTACCGTAACCACGCGTTTGGCACCTCCTTTTAAGGCGGTCACTGAAAAACCGCCCGTGTAACCGAAAGCGTTGAGCACCGTCTTTCCTTGTGAAAGTTGACGCACTAATTCACGGTTATCGCGTTGATCGATGAAAAAACCCGTTTTCTGCCCATTCTCCCAATCAACATGAAAAAGGCTGTCATTCTCCATAATGGGTTCGTCGATGCGTGAGCCGAAGAGATAACCGTCTAAAATGGCATCTTCCTTGCCCATGCGCTTCATCGCTTCGGCACTTTTGTTGTAAATGGCCTGCAAACCGAGTTCAGGGATGAGTTTCAAAGCCCTCACGATCTCCTTGATGTGCAGGGCCATGCCTTCGGTCTGTGCTTGGACGACGGCTGTGTGGCCATATACGTCGATAATCAAGCCGGGCAGTCCATCGCCTTCGGAATGGACCAACCGATAGCAGTTGGTGTGAGGATTGTCTATCAACCCCATTGATCTCCTGACCTCGAAGGCGTGTTTGAGTTTCTCCAGAAACAGCCATTCGTCAACCTTTCGGTTCTCGAAGCACAGCAATTTGACGGCGATGCTCTCTGACTCGCAGAAGCCAGTACCTAAGATATTGCCTTTATCATCAGTAACCGTAACGGTATCGCCAGCCTGAAGACCTTCGGGGCCTTTTTCGATGGCGCCTGAAAAGATCCAAGGGTGAAAGCGTCGCACGGCTTCGTCTTTACCTTTGAAAAGACGTATGACAGGATATAATGGAGTGTCGTTCATAAAGAGTAAGTTTTTGCAAAAATACGAAAAAAGGCCGCTCGATTGAGCGACCTTTTTTCATTTCAGGTTGTCAATGTTTATTTGACAACAGACACGCGCTTCACAACGGTGCCGTTTTCGGTGTCGATACGGACCATGTAGAGACCAGCCTTGAATTGGCCGAGGTTCAACTGGGTCATATCAGCCTCGATGTCGGCGTCGTAAACCACTTGACCGAGAGCGGTAACCACAGTAATGTGGCGCATGCCCTGAGCCTCGATGGTCACGTTGTCGTGAGTCGGGTTAGGATAGATGTTGGTGTTAGCTGAGAGTTCGTCAACTGAAACAGGAGTCCAGAGGAATTCCACAGTTACCATCTCAGATTCGCAATCAGCATAAACAGCGACCACACCGATGATGTAGGCGCCAGCAGGTGCACCTTCGAAGTTGATGAAGATAGGCTGACCTGTCGTTTGACCGAGCAACTGGCCATCAGCATAGATCTTGTAGGCTGTTGCACCAGCAGGCTCTGTCCAGGACACGATAGCGCCATAAGCGCCGTTGTTTTCGCCTTGTACGGCTGTCAGGTTAGCGACAGGATTGCAAGGAACAACAGTGCCACTGTAGTCAACTTCTTCCATGCATGACATTGCATAGTAGGTAACGTCATATTCGCCACCGTAAACAACTCTCACGCCGTAGGTTGCATCGTATGAAGCAGCGCCTTCAACCACATATTGGGTAGGATTGCCTTCAACGAATGCGATAGGTTCACCGTCTTGGAAGATCATAGCACCGAGGATACCTTCAACAGGTTGTGGACCTGGGCCAGGACCTGGAGTGCTTTCAAGCTCATAGATACCAATGAGGTTAGGATCTTGCTGTGAGTTACCGAACCAGCAAAGCTTGTTGTCGTAGTTGCCAATGAAGCAACCACCGGCGATACCGTTGAAGCCTGGAGTAGCTGCGAAGTCGAAGATAGGACCACTGATAGTGTTGGTAGCAATGTTGTAATCGAAGACCTTAGCATCGCTTTCAGGTTGGCAGAACAGATAGAGGTGTTCAACACCGTCAGCATCTTTGTAATATGCTGAACCGTATGCGCTTGAAGGAGCGGCACCGCTCTGGATCACAGAACCGGTACGGTCGTACAGAGCCAATGTTGACCAGTTGCCTGACCAGAAGCCGTCACGTTCAGGATCGTAGGAGATGTGACGTGAGGTGAGGCCTGAGCAGTTGATGGTGCCAACCAGGGTACGGGTGGTGAAGTCCATGATGAAGATTTGGGCGCCGCCAGAGGTACCATAGAAGTATTCACCGTCGGTGGTGATGTCGCGGATGCCAGTAGCGCCAGCGATTTCGAAGCCTTCAACGAAGGTGCCGTCCATGGTGTACTGATAGAAGGTGTGGCCACCGGTAGGAGTGGTCTGCCAGCTAGCAGTGTAGATGTAGTTGCCATCTGTTGCAACAGCTTGCTGACCAGCGCTTGTGCCAGAGAAGTTGTAAACAAGATCCCAAGCATCGCGGTTGTTGCCCTTGTTGGTAACACCAAACTCGAGGTCGTCAACGCACATGATGTATTGGTCGTTGCAGTTGAAGTGGCGGATAGCCAGATACTTGTTGCCAGCGTAAGCGCTGAGGTCAACTGAATACTGATACCAGGTGCCGAGCTTAGCGCCGTTGCCGTCGCGTGATTCGCGGCCACCGTTTCTTGTGCCCTTACCGGTCAGTGTCCATTCTTGGACTGAGGTCCATGTGTTAGCATCGTCGGAGACGAACACGCCGAAGTGGTCAGCAGGATAGCTGGCGTCGGTAGCAGCAGCCCAGAAGCTGAAGGTTGTACCAGCACCGATAGCCTGCTGTCCCATCACGAGATACTCGTTAGGAGTGAGAGCACCAGCACCATTGATATAAGAACCACTGCAGATAGCGTTTGTACCAGTACGATACCAATCAAGGGTCAAGCTTGCATAGTAAGTCCAGGTTGAAGGAATAGCGCTGGTCAAGCACCATGTGTAACCGTCGTTGTTGCCGTCGACGATGGTCCAGCCTTCAGGCAGACCGTTTTCGAAGCCTTCAGTCCAGCCAGCACCAGGTTGTGGGCCAGGACCAGGAGCGCCAGGCATAGTCCATGTGAGTTTCACATCGTTGCCTTGCTCAGCAGCTGCGAGGTCGGTAACACCAGCGAAGTTATCGCATGAAGTGTAAGTCCAGGTGTATTCAACCCAGTCACCGTTACCAGAGATGTAAACAGGACGAACTGCAGTCACGTGAGTTGAACCTTCTTCCATGCCTTCAACATTGTGTTGGAAGCCGTTGAAGGTGGTTTCACCGTCGACCACGCCATCAAGTTTCACAACATACTTCAGAGGAGCACGATCGCCACCCTTGTTAACAACGCCAAGTTCAACGTCGTCGATCCAGATTTCATAAGCATCGTAGTTGACATCGTGGAATGCAATGTAAACTTCCTGACCAGCGTATGCGCTCAGGTCGACATTGTGTGAACGCCAGTTCTCATAACGGTTGTTGTTGTGACGAACCATTGCGCCGTCGCTGCCAGTGCCCTTAGCACCACCACTCCAAACCTGTGTGAAGTCAGCAGCTGTTGGGTTGTCAGCAGTAGCAACGCACACTGAGAAGTTCTCAGGATAGGAGTCGTTAGCGTTGTCAGCCCAGAATGACAATGTGGAACCATCTTGGATAGCATACTTCTGAGGTGTGTAGAGGTAGCTGTCAGTATTGTAAGCACCAACATAGTCAACGTATGAGTAGCACATAGCAAAGCCTGCACCATTGTGAGCGAGTTCTGAATAGTCATAACCGCCTGGGTTTGCAGTGCTGTGGAGCCATTCACCACCATCAGCATTAACAGTAAGAACGTTCCAGCCATTCAAACCGCCTTCGAAGTCTTCAGTGAATTCACTGCCACCAGGTTGTGGACCAGGACCAGGACCAGGAGTCACACCGCCACCGATGCCTTCCCACATAACCCAACCAGTAGGTGAAACGTAGAGGCCATCAACAGGAGCGATCTCTTCGATGAGTTCGATTTCGAATGTAGCATCAGCTTCGACAGCGCCAGTGTAAGTCCATGATGAGTAACCATCAAGAGACACTGTCATTTCGTAGGTAGGAGCCTTGCGAACTTCAACGGTTGTAGTAGCACCTTCAGCGACAGCGCTGTAGGTATCTTCATCACCAACGATTTCGATAGCAGCGCCAACAGGTGACTGACCATTGTTCAAGGTGATGTTGAAGGTCAAAGTAGCTTCCATATCCTTTTCGATCACGTTGGACCAGAGGATTTCTGAAATACCGTTGCCAGTTGGGCCTGGGGTCGGAGGTGTCGGAGGAACAGGAGCGCTGCCACCACTGATGGTAACGTCGTCAATGAACAAGTAGTTCATATCGTCGCTGTTCCAGTGACGGAATGCAACATATTTGGTACCTGCTGGGAGTTCGATGTTCTTCTCAACCCAAGCACTCATTTCACGTGAGCTGCCCTGAGTCATTGAACTCTTAACACCATTGCCACCCTTTGAACCGGCTGTCTCTTCAAATACCAAGGTGAAGTTGCTTGTAGCTGTACCAGTTGATGAAGCGTATACACCATAGTGATCCGGATAAGCGGTATTGGTAGCAACATAGTATTGGATGCTTGTTGCACCATCAACCATTGGAGAAATCATCCAGTTGTCAGGATACATTGTGATGCTGTTCCATGACCATGAGCTTGCGCAGTTGGTGCCGCTGTGAGCATTACCGATGCTGTATGCAGCAGGAGTAGCGTTCTGCCAAGTGTCGCCATCGCCATCAGCGTCAGCTGTTGTCCAGTTGGTGAGAGCACCGTCTTCGAAGTCGTCAGTGAAGAGAACGTCGCGGTTGCGGTCTGTTACGTAGCCATCGTAAGTGGCTGCGATACCCCACTGCCATTCACCGAATGATAAGGTTGGCCATTCTGCATCGATGTATTCATACACATCGCCTGCCAAACCTTCAGCGATCAGTTCAGGATTTGCAACTGATTCTTCTGAGTAGTTGTTACGGCGATAGAGGTTGTAGCTCATGAATGAACGGTTGCCACGAGGATCAATCTTGGAACCACCAGTAGCCAAGGTGATGTCGTCAACGTTCAGGATGAACTGGTCGTTGCAGTTGAAGTGACGGATAGCCACATAGATATCCTGACCAGCATAGCTGCTGAGGTCAACGGTATAGAGATACCAGTTGCCCTGATCTCTGGTGCCACGGATGTCAAATTCGGTTTCAGCGGTCTTACCCTGAGCACCCTTAGCAGTCATTGTCCACTCTTGGATGGTGGTGAAGTCAGCTGCAGAGGTGTTACCAGAGGTAGAAACAGCCACGCCGAAGTGCTCAGCTGCGTAGCTGGCATCCTGAGCGCAAGCGTAGAACTGGATCTGAGCGCCGTTTTCAGCGGAGATCTGAGGTGAAACGAGGTAGTTGTCAGGAGTGATTGCTGACTGACTAGCGTTGCTGTATGAACCAGAGCAAACCATGTCGTTTGATGAGTTATGAGCGCTACCTGCGAGGCTTGCGCCAGAGACGAGGTAAACACCACCGATTTGTGAGCCCATGACCCAAACATAGCTGTCATTGTTGGCATCGATGTTTGTCCAGCCCTGCATGGTGCCGTCTTCAAAGTCGTAAGTGGTAGCACCGACAACTGGTGGCAGCGGAGCTACGTATCTGTACATGGTGATGTCGTCAACGTAAGCGCAGTCATCGCCGCTGTTGACAGAGCTGTCCTTAGTGTATTCCCACTTGTAGGTGTGAGTACCTTCGGTTACATCATACTCCTTATAGGTGTAAGCAACAGTACCGCTGAGAGCAGCGCCTTGTTCAACACCGTCAATGTAGAAGTGGAACTTGTCGTAGTTGCTTTCTGAAGAAACGCTTACCCAGAAGCCCATCTTGCCATCGTAAGGAACGTCAACGGTAGCCTCAACGATTGAGGAGCCGCTGGCAACGCCTTCGCAAGTTGACTTGATGGCGTAGGTGCCTTCGTGAACATTACTTGTGGTGATAGCCCAAGGATAAGTAGCGGGCAGTGTGAAGTCAGCCTGGCTGAAGTCGCCGGTTTCGAAATCGACGATCATTTCAGCAGGAGTCCATGACCATTCAACCAACACGTCGTTTTCTTCCTCGGTAGCAGTGATCTGCTCGAGAGGATAGTAATACTCGTGAGTGTAGATGTCGATGTCTTCATAAACACCTTCGTAGGCAACATCAACCATCAAGCCAGGATAAATAGCAACTGCATAGCCATAAGCTTGAGCGGTTTCCAGAGAAATACCAGGAATGCTTATACCAGCGAGAACTTCAGCGGTGTAGAAACCTTCCTCGTCGGTAAAGACTTCATATTCCTGAACTTGCTGATATTCATCAGCAACGATGATGAGCACAGGCAGGTTAGCCACTGGATGTGACTGATCGGGATCTTCAGGATCGTAACCGTTAGGAGCGTCGTAGACGTGGCCGCTAATGGTACCTGTACCAGTCATTTGAGCTGTAACATAGTCTGAATAATCTGACTCACCAGCGTCATAAACGGCAGTAACAACAAATTGATAGCCGGGATCCATGTTGTATTCAAGACCTTCAACAGCGTATGTTGTTTCAGTGATAAGAGTCTCGTTTACCTTAGTAATCTCAACACCGTCATACATGTAGACATTATAGCCCTTGTGTGAACGAGTTGCTGCATCCCATGTCAACACTGCTGCATCGCCAGGATAGAGTTGTGATTCAGCGATCACTAAACCTTCAACTGGGTCGATAGGTGTTGTGAAGGCAATGATTTCACCCATGGTGGTGCCAGCAGCGTTACGCTCGTTAACCTGCATGAAGTAGCTCTGGTTAGGCTCGAGTTCTGGCAAGAATGCCGACTCAACGAGATAGTCTGTCCAGTCGATGAGAGCGGTTTGCGGAGGATACTGTGTGCCAAGCAAAACCTGCATCTCTTCTGTATAGTCACCAAGCATCCACTCAGCTAAATAAGGATACTCAACATTTGTCTCACCATCCATTGGTGCATAAACGACTGCCTGTTCAGGAGCTGGTACTTCTGCTGTCGCGATAGAAACAGGGAATTCAGCGTCTGTTGAAGCAACAGCCAAGTAGTATGTACCTGCTTTGACATACAAATCTTCGATGTTGTTGTCAATAACATCACGGCTGTTGTTATTAGCAATCTGTGCTTTAGCAACGTTCATCACGTTACCTTCTGCCTCAGCGACTTCGCTGACAACGCCATTACCTTTCTTAACTTCCATCTTGGCGAGATCCATTGTAGCTGTACGGCCTGTAGGAAGCTCGAGCATATGGCAGTAAATCACAGGAGTGTAATTGACGTTGCTGGTCCATGCTGGAGAAGATGCGTTTGGATTATAGGTCCAAATCTTACCGTTCTGTGTATCGACAGGATATCTGCCGCAGTAAGCAGCGTATGGGCTGTCTGAGTAGAAGATCACCCAAATGTCCTCGTCGCCGCTGATGTAGGCAGGCTCTTCGAGATTGATATCGAAGAAATAAAGTGCCGTTGGGTTTTCAATGGTACCCATGCCAATCATATTACCATCGAATGGATCTGCACCGCCTTCGATGATAAAGCAGTAGTATGGATAAGCCTCACGTGCTGCTGCCTCAACTGTTGTGATTGTAAGACCTGCAAGATCATATTCTTCAATGTATGAGGTCGGAATCTTGTAACCGAAGTAGAAGCCGCCACCTGCTGAGGTACCGTACCATGTGTTGCTGCCAGTGTAAGCGTAGTTGAACCATAAGCTTGTTGGGCCTGGGTTAACTGTTGGGCCTTCGTAAACATAGTTGTTGTCGGCCATAGGACCGCCTTCACCTGCGAAGTCTTCTGTGTAGAGAGCTGCAACACCGTCAGCACCTGTTGTGCCGGCTGTGAGCATCACGTCGTTAGCAAAAGTCATTTTGTAAACAGCGTCAGCACCTTCTGTAGCTTCAGGAAGCTCGTAGTTCTTGTAGATACCTGCAGGAGCTGTGCCAGCGTATGGGAATGAAGTTACATTAACTGCATTCTCATAAACGTCGCCGTCAACCGGGTTGTAAGCTGTAGCTTTGATATCAAGCTGTTCAGCGTCTCTGTCGTTGCCGCTATAGAGGATGGTGATTGTGCTGTTCACCTCACCTGCCTCAGCTGTGCCTGTTGACACTGCAACTTCGAGTGGGTTGTTTCCGCTAACAGTAGTCGGCAATTCAGCGTTGTATGTGAAGTAATTACCGCTGAAATCCAATGCGTTCACTGTGACAGCGCCAACGTTGCTCTTCAGGTTGAACACGTATGGAGCCATCCAGGCGCCGTTCGGACGATATCCGAGGTCGAGAACATCAGGAACTGTTGCGAATGTTGATGTTCCGCCACCACCACTGGTCATAATGCTGAGTTTGATAACGTTCTTCTTTGCAAGAAGAGTGCCATTCACACCAGGATTTGATGGGTCATAAACAGTACCGTCACGATAAGCGTAGATTGCTTGGTTGCCAGCAGCATCCATTACGACACCGCCCAAGCCGCTGCTCCATGAACCTGTAACATCCTGGAAGCAAATCACCAGGTTGCCAGTGCCTGAGTACTCGAAAGGAGTGCTGAGCGGAATCGCAACCTCAACAGGAGCGTTATAAGCATTCTCCATTGTGAATGAAGCAACCATGTCATCTGCTGACATGCTCACCCAATCAGTAGTGCTTGCGAATTCTGTTGCCTCAACTTCCGTCATGTAAACATTAATGTTACGGGCGTATGAAGAGTTGTTCTTCAGCCACATAGTGAGTGTTTCGATTGTGCCAGCCACACCGATTTCGTCAGCAGTGTAAATCTGTTGTGAAATAGCATAGTCATACAAAGTGTATCCTGGAATATATGAGCTTACATCCGTTGATGTAGGATCACCAATGGTCACTTCAACGATTTCACCAGGAGTTGGTGCTGGTGCTGGTTCTGTTGCTGTCACTGTGATATCGTCAACGAACATATAGAACTGGTCGTTTGATGTGCAAGCGATAGAAACATACTTTGTGCCAGCTGGAAAGTCATAGCTGTATTCTTGATATGCTCCAGCTCCGTACATAGTT
>JAEEGJ010022518.1_pt1 | contig 13366 bp, 10 predicted proteins | sample 8958761 | NCBI WGS metagenome assembly JAEEGJ01 (sample SAMN16246546, study PRJNA631951) | gut metagenome | biome: gut microbiome; feature: rumen; material: RS-attached | host: Bos | place: Iran: Karaj | collected 2018-10
TTCCAGTCCCGACATGAAGCCTATGCGGTCATAGTCTTCCTGTGTGGCTTTCTTGCGCTCGACGTAGCCGGCCTGTTGCTTGGTCAGCTCGTAGTTGGCGCGTGGGTCAAAGTTGGTGCTCATATTTGTTGTTGAATTGTTGATCGTTGAATTGTTGAATTGTTGTTCTGGCGGATTTGCAATCCGACAGATTTGAATCGGGGATTTGTAATCCCCTTTTCAAAAGAATCGGCTAAAATAGTAAAAAAATGTATTGGTTGGAAAAAATGCTTTAGAAAAATGTATTAAAATTGTAGAGACGCGATTAATCGCGTCTCTACAGGATTAATTGTTGTCTTCAATCGTCCTCGCAATCTTCTGAATGTTCAAGCTGCGTGCCGAAGCATCAATGATGTCCTTGTAGATACCGCCTTTCTTGTAGATTTCGTCTGGGTCGCCCGACTCTTCCACATGGCCAGTCTTGAGAGCGTAAACCATTTCGCTGTCGATGATTTGCGAAATGCTGTGCGAGATGATGATGACGGTGCGGTCTTTCTTGATGGCATCAAGGCTGTTCTTGATTTGCTCGGTGGCGATGGCATCGAGGCTGGCAGTAGGTTCGTCAAGGAAGATGATGGGCGGGTTCTTGAGGAACATGCGCGCGATGGCGATGCGCTGCTGCTGACCGCCAGAGAGGTCGGAAGCCTTGTTCTCGAACTGCTTCGGTAACTCCATGATTTGGTCGTAGATGTACGATTTCTTGGCGGCTTCCACCACCTCCTCATGGGAGGCGTTAGGATTGCCATAGAGGATGTTCTCCTCGATGGTGCCGTCGAAGATATGGTTCTTCTGCAGCACGAGACCGATGTTCTCGCGCAGGAACTTGGTGTCGTATTCGCGCAAGTCGATGCCGTCAAGGGTAATAATACCCGTCTGCGGCTCGTAGAACTTGTCCAAGAGGTTCACAATGGTGCTCTTGCCCGCACCCGAGAGACCCACCAATGCCGTGATCTTGTTTGGCTCAATGGTCATGTTCACATCGAAAAGGGCTTGGTTACCATTGGGATAGGTGAAATTGACATCTTTCATTTCGAACTTGCCGTGGATCTTTTCTGGCTTGTAGCTGCCCGATGGTTCCACTTCCTCTTCTGCGTCAAGGATACCGAAGAAGCCCTCGGCATATATCAAAGCGTCGTTCACATCATCGAAGATGCGCTGTAACTGTGTGATTGGGGCGATGACGTTGCTGAACAGCATCACGTGGTACATGATTTTACCGATGGTCATGCCAGGGTAGTCTATTAAAACAAGGTATGCCGTCAGGATGATAACCAGCACTGTGCCCACTTGTTTCACAAAGCTTTTGACGCCATTGTAATAAAATGCCACTTTACGAGTTTTCATCTGGTTTTCAGTTACTTGATTTTGGATATCAAGTTGCTTTTGACCTTCAATCTGCTCGCGGTTGAAGCTCTTGATGACATTAATGGAGTCGATGATGTTCTTGATGCCTTGGCTCTTGGTCTCCAAGTGCGACCGCATTTCGCGGCGCCAGCCTTTCAGTCGGCGAGCCTGTCGGTAGGTGATCCAGAAATAGATAGGCACGATAGCAAGAGCTACTAGTCCTACATAGACATTCGCCGCGAACATCAATATCAAAGCCAAAAGTGCGCTCGTGAACAGCGGCAATAGGTCGATGAAGAAGTTCTGCACCGTTCGTGATAACGAACTGACACCTTGGTCGATACGAGCTTGGAGCTTACCTGTGGCGTTGTCGCCCGAGTTGAAGAAAGCCATCTTGAAGGTGAGCACCTTCTCGATGACACTTTGCGCCAAATCGCGGCTGACATAGATACGCATCCGCTCTCCGAAATAGTTCTGCGCGAAAGTGATGCCCGCCGAGAGTATTTCCTTGCCTAATAGCACAGACGAAATTAGGATGACGATGTGTGCCGCCCGTTGACCCCAACGCTCACCCGCCGTGACAAGGCCGTTCACTTCATCGACGGTCCAGTCGAGGACAATGGCATTGACCTGCGCCATCAGAGAGCCAAGTAGGGTTAAGATTAAAGTGATGAAAACCAGCCACTTGTATGGCTTTACGAAAGGGCTGACGTTTTTGAAGAGTTGAAATAGATTCATGGAGTATGCTATATATAATTAAGGTGCAAAAATAGGGATTTGGTATTAAACTTCAAATAAATCCTTATCTTCGCAGCCTAAAACATAATGGAAATGGAAAACAAATGGTTAAGCGAAGCCTTCAAAGGCGAGGTGCCGAGTGGCTTTCAAGGCAAGGTGGGCTGGCAAAGTCCGTCGAACATCGCTTTGGTGAAATATTGGGGCAAGAAAGGGAAGCAAATCCCTCAGAATCCGTCAATTAGCTTTACCTTATCGGAATGCTGTTCCGAGACATTCATCAGTTTTGAAAAAGCCGATAGACTTGACTTCAGATTCTTCTTTGAGGGCAAGGAAAACCCTGCCTTTGGTGCCAAAATCGAGAAGTTCCTGCTTGATTATCAAGTGTTTTTCCCATTTATCAATCAGTTGGCATTGACGGTGGAAAGCCGCAATACTTTCCCCCATTCCTCTGGCATCGCTTCTTCGGCTTCCTCGATGAGTGCTTTTGTGATGTGTTTGCTTGACATCGAATCCAAGTTGGTCGGCCCTTCGACAGGCTCAGGGTCCTTAGATTTATGCAAGGCTTCTTACCTCTCGCGTTTAGCCTCGGGCAGTGCGGCACGCTCAGTGTATCCAAAAATGGCACTTTGGGGCGCAACGGACTGTTACAAAGACAGTTCTGATGAATATGCCGTTTCGTTGGCCGATGACATCCATCCCGTTTTCAAAACCTACCGCGACAGCATTTTGATTGTCAGCGGTGAACAAAAATCCGTTTCCAGTCGTGCCGGTCATGCCCTGATGGATGGCAATCCCTACGCTCCTGCGCGTTATGCCCAAGCCAATGAGAACATCAAAAACCTGCTTTCCGCTTTGCAATCGGGTGATTTGGATACCTTTATTATTATCACTGAGTCGGAAGCCCTACAGCTTCATGCCTTGATGATGTGCTCTAACCCGTCTTATATCTTGATGAAACCCAATACGCTGAATCTTATCAATGAGATTCGGGAATTTCGTGAAGAAACCAAAATTCCGCTCTGCTTCACCTTGGATGCAGGCCCCAATGTGCACCTGCTTTATCCGGAAAGTGAAGCTGAAAAAGTTGAGTATTACATCAAGAATGTATTGGCGGATTATTGTGACCGTGACCGTTGGATTGCCGACCATGTGGGTGAAGGACCGAAAAAACTACAATGATGAAAGAGCGTTATTATAGCAAGGTCATTCTTTTCGGTGAGTATTCAATGATTTTTGATGCCACCGCCTTGATGATTCCTTTGACCAAGTTTTCGGCCCAGTGGCGTTTCGCCTCACATCTAGATGCCAATGTGGGAACGGCTTCCAATGCCAGCCTCAAACGGTTTGCAGATTATCTTTCGACCCCGGATGATGTGAAAGATATTATTGATTTGCAACGTTTTAATCATGATTTGCGTTACAATCTCTTTTTGGATTCCAATGTGCCTTCGGGTTATGGGCTTGGCAGCTCTGGGACGTTGGTAGCTGCCGTTTATGATGGCTATGCCAAGCAAAAGACCAACGATTTGCTGCAGTTGAAGACGCTATTCGGCAAGATGGAAAGCTATTTCCATGGTAGCAGCTCGGGCATCGACCCTCTTCAATGCTATGTGGGTAAGCCATTCAAAATCACGCCAGATGGTGCACGGTTGCTTTCCGGTGACTTTCTGAAAAAAGACATCCATATCTGTTTGATTGACACGAAGATTAAGAGCAATACGAAACCTTTGGTCGACCACTTCAAGCAACAACGCGAGGATCCTGGGTTTTTGAGCCGTTTCCAATCCGAGTATGTCCCTTATGTGACTTCCTGCATCGATTCGATGATCCAAGGCGATACTAATCTGTTTTTCAAGTCGTTGAAACAGCTTACAAAAGGCCAGTTGGAATTCCTTCGCCCGATGATTACGGAGAACACTTTGGACTTGTTTACCGCCAATTACGACTTCAACTTCGGTGTAAAGATCTCTGGCTCAGGTGGTGGTGGATATGTGCTAGGCTTCACCGACGATTGGGAAAAAGCATCCGCATTGCTCAAAGATTTTGAAGTGATTTGGCTGTAATTGTTTATTTTTGCGCCCTGAATGTCAGCCTTGAAAAACATAGAATCTTGGATAGAACGCACCTTGACAACGGTCATTGACTTCTTCTATCCGCCTTTCCGCAAGGTGATGAGCCTCGAACTGTTCCGTTATGCGGCATGTGGTGGTATGAACCTTGTTTTGGAGTGGGTACTGTATTATGTTTTTTATCATTTCATTTTCAAAGGGCAAATCTTCGACCTCGGCTTCGTCGCTTTTACGCCCCACATAGCAGCTTTCGTGTTCAAGTTTCCCATCACCTTCCTCACGGGTTTCTGGATGGCACGTCACATCAGCTTTTCGGGCTCCACGCTGAAAGGCAGGACGCAGATAGTCAGGTATTTTCTTGTGACTGTCGGAAACATTCTTATCAACTACTTTGGCCTGAAACTCTTCGTGGAAGTGTGGCACATTTGGCCGACCGTTTCCTACATCATCATCTCCATCATTTGCGTGACGTTCAGCTATTTGACGAATAAGTTTTATTCGTTTAGGAAACAATCCAAATAGGAGTCAGAATTTTACTTTGAGCGTGGCGGCCACAAGGTTCTTGAATTGCTTTTGCGTGACGGACTCTATGCCTAACTCTCCGGCATCATAAAGGATATAGTAGGATTGCCCGTAGCTCAGTTCGTAGGCTAAATCAAAGGTGGTGTCGAAGGAAACGGGCACGCTGATGCCGCATGAAGCTTTCTTGACACTGCCGCCCTTTTCACCTAGCCCAAACGGACTTCCATAGTAGGCAGCGCCCAATCTCAGATAGGAGTTGCCCAACGACCACTCGCTTCCCAAACGGAAGTTGAAGGTTTTCCCGTAGGTGTCTTTAATGACTTCGTTGGTGGCGCTATAGTCGTAGTCGTTGGCCTTAAAACGCGCCGCCCCATAGTTGGTGTATTCCGCATCGAGGCTGACGATACCTTGTTCGCCAACGACAAATGCCATGCTGCCCACCCATTTCAAAGGCTGGATGAAGGTGTATTCGTAATGCGAATCCGGACTGATGTATTTGCGGGTGATGCTGAGAATCTGTGATTCTGTCTCGGTTTGCCAAGTCTCGTCGAAGTTGTAGAGTGTGGGCGAGTGGAAGGCCGCTCCAAGACGGAGCCAAGGCGTGGCATGATAGAGAAACCCTACTTTCAGATTGCCCCCCAAAGCGTTGCTGCTGAGGTCTTCCTTGTGGTTCCATTGATTAAACTCCGTGTTGGAACCTTCAACTTGGCTTTCTGTGAAGTTCTTTGTGCCCTCCCTTTTGATGTGAGCCAAGTTCACGCTTATGCCAATGAAGAGTTGGTCGAAGTAATTGGCGCTGCCAGCAAAGGTCCATTCTTCCGAACGCCCCTTGAAGTCGTTCTCCTCGCCTTGCCAAATGTTGCCTTGAGGAACAGGACTGCTGTAATAGGGACCGATTTCGTCTTCGTAAAGGTCGATGAGATAAGTACTCCAGGCTGGATAGATGTCGTATGGGAAGGCATCCTTGAGTTCGAATTGAGAGTAGCCATCGATTTGGGCTAAATATGAGTCAATCTTTGAGCTCGTGGGGTTGATGCCCTTGCTCAAAGTGTGTATGTTGAAGTCGTTGGTGCGGGTGAGCCCGATACCGAATTGGGTGGATCGCAGCGGGCGGAAGTTGCTTCTTTGCTTGGTGTTGACATAGCCGATGTTGGGAATGGACAGGCGCATCTTGTTGGCTCCGTTGCTTGTCCCGTAATAGGTGGACTGTTGGTAGTTGTCCATGAGGCTGAGGGTGGTGGTGAATTCGTTGCTGCGGTATATGCCCATTCCAGCTGGGTTGATGCAGATGGAGGTCATATCGCCGCCCACCGCACCCATGGCGTTACCCATGCCCATGGCTTTGGCTGTGCCTTGGTAGAAGTTTCGGGAGAAAAGGCAAGCATCGTCCGCACCCTGCGCGAATGCAACCATAAAGGACAGGAGGACGATGGCTGTTATGAGTGTTCTTTTCATGATTGACAGCAAAAAAAAGACTACCTTGCGTTTCAATCTGCAAAGGTAGTCTTTTTTGTCAAATTTCACTTGCGGGGAGCAAATTATCTTCTTCCACCGCCTGAGCCTCCACGGCTTCCGCCAGAGCTGTGGCTACTTGAACTTGAGCTGCGGCTTGAGGAGCTTGAACTTGATCCTCGGCTTCCGCCACTATAGCTACTGCCTGAGCTACGGCTTGAGCTTGAAGAAGAACTTCTCGAAGGAGAAGAACTGCTTCTGTTGAAACTGCCGCTTGAGGAGCTTGAGCTGCTGTTTCTGTTATAGCTGCTGTTGGCGCTTCTTCTGCTCGAGTCGGATGAGGAAGGACGTGATGAAGATGAGTTCGACGGACGCACATATTCTGAGCTGGAGCGTGAAGGACGGCTATTGTTGGGTGATGTGTAGTTTTGGCCGTCGCCGCTTCGGCTGCCAGGGCGGGCAATTCCTTTCTTGACGGGACCTTGTGGAGAGGAGCTGCTGCCTACGGTGGGCCTGCCGCTCATTGTGGGACGTGAGCTGCTACCCACGTGAGCCAAGGATGAATTGGCGCTTAATTGTGGGCGAGTCGACATGCTGCCGCTGCGGCCACTGTTGGGCAAGGCGTGGCTCATCGAGCCGGTGGAGTTGCCGTGTCTGACGCTGGCCACATAGCTGCTGAAATTGCTGCCACCGCCGCCGAATCCGCTGTGGTGATGGCCACCGCCGTGATGCCAGTCTCCGTGGAAGTGGTGGTGATGCGGGTGATGCCAGTAGTGGCTGTAATAACCCCAACCGTAATTCCAGTAGGGATCCCAGCCCCAATAGCTATAGTAGTAGTAAGGATAACCCCAATACCAGTTCCAGCTCCAATAACTGCTCCAATAGGGGCGATAGCTCCATCCGTAATAGTAGGTTGGGTAGTAGTCCCAATAGAAGGGGTCGTAGCTGTTCACATAGACGTAGGTGTTACCGCCGCCATCGTATGTGTAGTAGTCATCATAATAGTCTCTCGTCGAGGAGGCCTGCGTGCCAAAACGCTTGATGCGCGTGGCAAAATCGGCATCGTAATACGTCTCCGTGGTGGTGTACACCACACCATTGGTGTCAGTCACCGTCTCTGTGGTCTGGTAAACCGGTTCGGCGTTGTTGACGTAATTCTTGCTGTCGGAATAGTAGGCTTGGTAGTCATATTCCGAGTTGCTACTGATGCTAGGGCTCACGTATGAGCCGTTGCCTCTGGTCATCTGGCCACCAGTATTGCCATAAGGCGAATAGTAGGTGTCATCCTTGGCTGTCTGGCGATTTGCCGAGCAGCCGACGATAGCCATTAAGGCAATGATGGGTAGGAATCTGAACGTTTTCATTGTATTAATAATGTTTTGTTTGTTCTATAATTGGATATAATAATTGTCATAATACTTACAAATTTCATACCAAATTCAAAAAAACACCTCATTAATTTTTGAATTGTTATAAAGGGATGATTTGGCCATCATTGATGCAATACTTAACGATTTCTGGATTTCCTTTATAGTACACATTTCCAATGCTGTAGAGCCATACGGTGAGCTTGGTTCTAGCCCAAACATAGGCATCGTTGGTGGAATGCGATTGCACCCTGACGAAGTTGGAGTTGAGGTTTTCGGCGCGGATCACCCCATAGCTTCTCATGATAATCTCGGTGTATTCTGCAAGGCCTTTTAATGTCACGAATGAAGTGCCGTTGCCGAAGTTGCTTTTCACCACGTCGCAGTCTAGAGTGAGGTCAATGTCACCGCAACCTTCGTTGATGTTCAGGTTGAAACTTTGTATCCAAGAGGTTTCGATATCCCAAATGGTGTCGATGCTTGTCTCGGTTGTGTCGATGCTCATCCCAATCGTGTCAATGCTCTTCTCAAACATTCCCTTGATGGAGTCGGAACAGCGCAGGTCGCCAACTGAGGCAAAATTGATCAGGCGCAAGCTGTCGTAATATACGGTCAGGTCAATACTATAGTCGTAACTGCGCAGCCAGTTGTAGTCATTCTCGTTCTTGATGTACAAAGTGTCGCCGTCAAATTCAGTGGTGATTTTCTCAATGAGATTCTTCGGACAGGTCAGTTCCAAGTGTGGATGACTGTCGTGTACTAGCTTGACGTTCACATTGTTGTACATCGAAATGGCGACGAAACGATGACCCAATTCACGCTGTTCGGTGATGGGCTCGCCATTGTTGAACAGCGTGTCGACCTTGCTGCACGATGCTGCCATCAGACTAACGAGGAAAAATAGGATTGCGACGGTGTTTCTTTTCATAATGTGGTAAGTAATATTTGTGCTGGATGTGATAGCCTATGCCGAAACTGATGAAATCGGCCTTGATGTCGTAAGTGGTGAAAGCAAGCGTGGCAAACAGGTTGTCGTTGAAATAATATCGTGCCGCGACTTTCTGGTAAAATAGCATCCCGAATGTGGGTGAATTGAGCGGTACGTTGTTGCGTAACCCGACATTGAACATAAAGCTGACACGGTCGAACATCATCTCGTAGGCGAGCAGGAAGCCGGGTTTCAGATAAATATCCCAGTCGGGCTTGGTAATCTTGTCGGAATAGTCGTAGACCAATTCAAGGCCGAGGCCGAGACGGTCGCGTTCGGTGATTTGGAACATGAAGTTGGCGGCAGGGTTGTGGACAAAGAAGTATTGGTGTGTGCCGTATTGTTGGCTCATGTCCTTGAACCCGAGAGTATATTGGTAATCGGTGACAAAGTGCCGTTTGCCGTCGAACTCGAAGAGGTAGTTTTTGGTGCGTAGTTTCTTGTCAATGTGTGCTTTAGGCGGAGCTAAATACCATGACAATCCGCTGGCCACACTTAAAATGTTGATACCCATGTTGGGCGAGTGTGTGGCTCCGTTCGAGAAATGGGTCAAGCCTGCCGAGGTTACCCAATGCAGTCGGTCGATGATGCGTTGGCGATATTCGAATGACAGGTTGATGGCGGCGTTCACATGCGAGCCAATGGCGTAATTGTGGAAATTCTCTTTCGGGTCAAACTTGTTGGTAAGATACGACACGCCTACACCCAGTTTGAAGGTCAGCCTGCTGTTCTCTCCTGGGATGATGGGAAAGTTGATGAAAGGATAAAGGGCGAACACCTTGCCCAACTCAGCAGAGATTTCGTCGTTGCCAAAGCCCGAATAGTAGAAGGTGAACCCGATGGAAGGGTAGTTGTGAAGCACTTCCCAACGGTTTTCGCCGTAGGTGTTGCGGTGCAACGAGAACTCGAAGGCGGGTGTATGTCTGCTGTAACGACCTAGGGCTGAATGGTATTGGTCGTTTTGGAAATACATGTAACCATAGTGCATCCGCGCCTCAATCTCATAGTTGCGGTGGCTCAATTGTGCATTTGTTGCCTTTCCCATTAATAATAAGGTAAGCAGCACGAAAAAGATATGGCGTTTTTGTCTTTCCATTGGGGCTGCAAAGGTACGAAAAAACTATGATAATGGGTGGTGCTGCCGATAGTACAAAGAAACACTCACAAGAGCCTTTAACCCTCATTGCGGGCTTGACCCGCAAATCGAAGATTAGCTTCGCTGAATGCAGAGCATTTCGACGGAGTCAATCTCCCGAGTGGAAGAGTATCGTCTATGTGATCGGGAGATGGCGGATGTTCCTCCGCCATGAGGGTAAAAAGCGTTAGTGTAGTGTTTTTCGGTATAAAACACATTAATTTCTTACTTTTGCACCCCAAAAGAAGAACAACAGTATGGACGAAAGATTATCCGCTTTCAAGCGACTATTGGATATTATGGATGCTGTGCGTGCGGGCTGCCCTTGGGATAGCACCCAAACCATTCAAAGCCTGCGCCACCTTACCATTGAGGAGACTTACGAACTCAGCCAAGCCATCCTCAACGACGACCTTAACGAGGTAAAGAAGGAACTCGGCGACCTTATGCTGCATCTCGTCTTTTATGCCAAGATAGGGCAGGAGCAAGGTGCCTTTGATATCGCTGATGTGCTTAACGGCATCTGCGACAAGATGATTGTGCGCCATCCGCATATTTTTGGCAATGAACATGTTGAGAATGCTGAGCAGGTGGAACAAAACTGGGAGAAAATCAAGTTGGAACGCGAGAACAACCGCAGTGTGTTGGGCGGCGTGCCAGAAGGCTTGCCTTCGTTGCTGAAGGCTTATCGTATGCACCAAAAAACTGCGGGTGTGGGTTTCCGTTGGCCTGATGCCGAACAGGCTTGGCAGAAAGTGGAGGAGGAGAAGGCCGAACTTTTTGTTGAACTTCAAAAACCCGACAACACGGAGCGTGTTGAGGAGGAATACGGTGACTTGCTTTTCGCACTCGCGGCATACGGCATCTATATTGGTGTAAATCCCGACGATGCCCTCGAAAAGACCAACAAAAAGTTCCGTGAGCGTTTCGCTCATGTTGAACAGAAAGCCCGCGAACAAGGCAAAGGCGTGCAGCATCTCACTCTCGAAGAGATGATTGCTTACTGGAAGGAAGCCAAAACAAAAAAGTAAGGAATTCTCCCAACTTTCAACTTATAACTCATAACTGATCGACTTCAAACTCTAAACTTTCCACAGACTCTCAACTCTAAACACTAAACTCTCAACTAAAAAAATCCCTTTTCCTCTTGCACCTAACTTTTTTTGGTTATATTTGCAGCGCATTTTCGAGAATCATTTAATCAAATCAACTCACTTAATACTAACTAAAATTTCAAAAAAATGAAAAAAGTATCTTTACTCATTGCGATGATTGCCTTTGTTTTTGGCAATGCTTTTGCACAGATGAGCTATGATTTTAACGACGGCGTTGCCGGCGCTAAGATCGCTGAGACCTATGGTATGCCTTGGACCACATGGACCAACCATCCTGGTGGTTCTGAGGACGGTGTCTTTGATGAGGCTGGTGGCTCCATGGCCGCCCACTTCACCTATGGCAACGACCAGATTCTTTACCTTGGCGACCATGAAGTAGGTGTTTACGACCTTGAATTCGACGCTTTCGTTCCTCAAGGCAAGAATGGTTACTTCAATGTGTTGCACCATTTTGATGGTAACAACAGCAACAACTGCATTTGGGCTATTCAGGTCTACATGCATGAGACCAACGACGGTCAGAACTCAACCCAAGCTCCTGGCCATGGCACTGTACACGCTGGTAGCAACAACACTTGCGACCTGCCTTGCGTCTATGATGAATGGATGCACTTCCGCGTGCATGTCGATGCCGACAACGATGTTGCGGAACTCTATTTCAATGTGGTAGGCCAGGCTGAAGAGCTTTATGCCACTTGGCAGTGGAGCTTGGACAGCTTTGGCGAGGAGGTCGGCGACCGTCGTCTGGGCGCCATGGATTTCTTCCCGCCCACTAATGCTGCTACCTCTGAGTACTACATCGACAACCTCACCGTTACGCTGCAGAGCAATGACGAGATTTTGATTTTAGACCCCTTCGAGGAGTACACCGTGGGCAACAAGATTGCTGTTGAAGCCATTGCTGCTGGTCACGATTGGTGGACCACTTGGAGCAACGCTGCTGGTAGCAGTGAAGACGGTGTTGTTGCTGAATTCGATGGCACCCAGTGTGGCCACCTCACCTATGGCAACGACCAAGTCCTCCTCCTCGGTGACGAAGAAAATGGTAACTACGACCTCGAGTTCGACATCCTTGTCCCCCAAGGCAAGAATGGCTACTTCAACATCCTGCACCATTTTGATGGCAGCAACAGCGACAACTGTGTTTGGGCTATGCAGTGCTATCTCCATATGACCAACGATGGCCAGACCTCGACCCAAGCCCCTGGCCACGGCACCATCCACGCTGGTAGCAATGGCACAGCTGATGTTGCTTGCGTCTATGATGCTTGGATGCACTTCCGCTTGAATGTCGACACCGATACCGACATGGCTCGCTATTACTATACCGCTCCTGGCGAAGAAGAAGTTCTTGTTTGTGAATGGCAGTGGAGTTTGGATAGCTTCGGTGATCAAGCCGACCGCGTTCTTGGCGCCATGGACTTTTTCCCGCCCCAAAATGCCGCCAACTCTGAGTATTATCTCGACAACTTCAGCTTCAAGAAGATTGGCGGCGAAAGCGCTCCTGCATTGACGGTAAGTTCAGAAGCTATCTATCAAGAGCTTGATGTGGATGACATTGCAACGCAAACATTTGTCATCATGAACGATGGCAACTCCATTGGCGATTGGGAAGGCTATGTTGATTTCGGTCATGGCGAAGGCGGCTCACAACAAGAAGAAATGTACTATGACAATGGTGAACCTACCAACCTCACGGGTCTTCAGAATCCCAACTACATTGAGATTGCCAATAAGTTCCCTGTTACTTCCTATGGCGGTGCTGTGATGGGAACCAAGCTGAAGAGCGTTAAGTATTTCGTCGCAGAAGACTCGAATGGCGTTTTAGGCTTTACAGGCGACCTTACCTTGCGTGCCTATAAGGTGAATGCTTCCGGCACTCCTGGTGAACTTCTTGCTGAAGTTGTCATCCCTGAAAACCAAATTGTACGTAATGACTGGAATACCGGCACCTTTGCAGAAGACATTTGGTTGACTGGTTACGATGTGTTTGTTTCCGCTGGTTTCCAACAGATTGAAAATGAAGGTTACCCTGTTGTATTCGACAATGGCACTATGACTCCTGGTGTCAGGTATCTGCAAGTTGGCGGTGGCGGTTCATGGTCGTTGGTTGACGACATTTGGGACAGCAATTACAACTTCTGTCTTCGCGCTGTTTGCGAAGGTACTCCCATCCCCGGTAGCTGGGTCACGATGGACAAGCACTTTGGCTCCTTACTCGGTGGCACCGAAGAGGAAATCACCTTCACGTTCAACACCATTGGTATGAACGAGGGAGAAGAGTATCATGCCAACCTGCTCATTACCACCAACGATGTTGAAAATCCTGAATTCAACATTCCGGTTACTTTGCATGTTGGCATCACTGGCGTTGAGGAGACTGCCAACCAACTTGCCAGCATCTATCCCAACCCCGCCGCTTCGCAGGTCACCCTCGAAGGCGAGAACCTCAACAGCGTGGCCATCTACAACGTGGCCGGTCAGCTGGTGCGCGTGGTGAAGCTCAACAACATGGTCAACAACATCGACATGAATGTTGAGGCTGGTGTCTACTTCTTCAGCATCTACGACAACAATGGCCGCAACAGCGTCCAACG
>JAEEGJ010022519.1_pt1 | contig 13366 bp, 15 predicted proteins | sample 8958761 | NCBI WGS metagenome assembly JAEEGJ01 (sample SAMN16246546, study PRJNA631951) | gut metagenome | biome: gut microbiome; feature: rumen; material: RS-attached | host: Bos | place: Iran: Karaj | collected 2018-10
TCCTGGCGCTCCTCGCCGCCGTCCTGCTTGCAGGCTGCGGCACGGACCGCGCCCACCTGCTGAAGGTGTACAACTGGTCCGACTACCTCGACCTCACCCTGATCGAAGACTTCGAGCAGTGGTACGAGGAGCAGACCGGCGAGCCCGTCAAAGTCATCTACCAGACCTTCGACGTCAACGAGACCATGCTCTCCAAGATCGAGAAGGGCCACGAGGACTTCGACGTCGTCTGCCCGTCCGACTACATCATCGAGCGCATGCTCGAGGGCGACATGCTCCTGCCGATCAACAAGGACTTCGGCGACACGCCCAACTACATCGACGACAACCTGTCCCCGTACATCCGCGCGAATTTCAGCAAGTTCCGCACGAACGGCGTGGACGCCAACGACTACGCCGTGGGCTACATGTGGGGCACCACGGGCCTCCTCTACAACGCCAAGTACGTCACCGACGAGGAGGCGTCCAGCTGGGACATCCTGCGCAACCCCAAGTTCGCCGACAAGATCTTCATCAAGGACTCCGCCCGCGACGTCTTCTCCCAGATCATCCTCTTCCTGCACCGCGACGACATCCTCAGCGGCAAGGTCACGATGGACGAGCTGATGCTCGACTCCAGCGACGAGGCCCTCGCCGAGGTGGAGGGCTTCATGAAGCAGGTCAAGCCCCTCGTGGCCGGCTGGGAGGCCGACTTCGGCAAGGACCAGATGGTCCAGGAGCGCGGCTGGATCAGCCTGAACTGGAGCGGCGACGGCGTCTGGGCCGCGGAAGAGGCCGCGGAAGCCGGCGTCGAGCTGCGCTACGCGCTCCCGAAGGAGGGCTTCACCGTCTGGTTCGACGGCTGGGTGATCCCGAAATACGCCCAGAACACCAAGGCCGCCAGCTACTGGATCAACTTCATGTCCCGTCCGGACAACGTGATCCGCAACGTCGAGGAGACGGGCTACGTGTCCGCCAGCGGCGCCGCCGAGGTCATGGAGGCCTTCATCGACGAGGAATATGAGCCCCTCGACCTGACCTACTTCTTCGGCCCGCAGGCCGACTCCGTCCGCACCAACCCGGTGCTCTACCCGGACCGCGCCGACATCGAGAACTCCACGATGGAGCACGACTGGGGCGAGCGCACGCCGGAGCTCATCGCCATGTGGAGCCGCGTGAAAGGGGAGAACGCCAACGCGATGACCGCCATCGTGATCGGCGCCGTGTTCGTGATCGTGCTGGTCCTGGCCGTCTACCGCCGGGTCACGCGCCGGAAGAAGAAATCCCACCGTCGCAGATAAGCGAAAATCCCAGGCCGCAAGCCTGGGATTTTTCATTTACAGCAGTTTTTCTTTGAGGTGTTTGATCATATCCTTGGTCATCGTCTCAAGGTTGTAGGACGGCGACCAGCCCCATTCCTTGCGGGCGCAGACGTCGTCCATCTTGTTGGGCCAGGAGTCCGCGATGGCCTGCCGGACGGGATCGACTTCGTAGCGCATCTTGAAGTCCGGATAATGCTTGCGGATGGCGTCGTAGACCTCTTCCGGGTCGAAGCTCATCGAGGCGATGTTGAAGGCGTTGCGGTGCACGAGGTAGCGCGGGTCGGCCTCCATCAGGTTGATGGCCGCCTTGATGGCGTCCGGCATGTACATCATGTCCATGTAGGTGCCGTGTGCGAGCGGACAGACGAACTCCTCGCCCTTGACGGCGGCGTAGTAGATCTCCACGGCGTAGTCCGTGGTGCCGCCGCCGGGCAGGGTCTTGTAGGAGATCAGGCCCGGGAAGCGCACGGAGCGCGTGTCCACGCCGTATTTGTGGAAGTAGTAGTCGCTCAGCAGCTCGGTCGCGACCTTCGTCACGCCGTACATCGAGGTCGGGCGCTGGATGGTGTCCTGCGGCGTATTGTCGCGCGGCGTGTCCGGACCGAAGGAGCCGATGGAGGAGGGGGTGAACACGGCGCAGTGCTTCTCGCGCGCCACTTCCAGGATGTTCAGCAGCCCGTTCATCTGGATGTCCCAGGCCTTGAGCGGCAGGCGCTCGGCCGTGGCGGAGAGCAGGGCGGCGAGGTTGTAGATGGTGTCGATGTCGTATTTGTCCACGATATCCGCGATCTGCTGGCCGTTGCAGACGTTCGCCTGCTCGGCGGGACCGCTGTCCAGCAGGTCGCCGGTGGGCGCGGAACCGGGGATGTAACCGGCCACGATGCGGCCCTGGTGGTAGATCTTGCGGAGTTTCATCGTGAGTTCCGAACCGATCTGGCCGGTGGAACCGATGACGAGAACATTTTTCATAAGAGAGGTCTTTCGTGTTATTAATTGTAACGCAAATTTATTAAATTTGTGGGAGAAAACGCTAATAAATCCACATAATTTATGTACGGAAAGTTTCAATCTCATCTTCAGCAGGAACTTAAGGCCATCGACGAGGCCGGCCTCTACAAGCGGGAGCGGACCATCTGCTCGCCGCAGGGCGCGGAGATCACCCTCGCCGACGGCAGCAAGGCCCTGAATTTCTGCGCCAACAACTACCTCGGCCTCTCGGACAACCCGCGCCTGATCGCCGCCGCCAAGAAGGCCCTCGACGAGCGCGGCTTCGGCATGTCCTCCGTCCGCTTCATCTGCGGCTGCCAGGACCTGCACCGCGAGCTGGAGAAGGCGATTTCCGCCTATTTCCACACGGACGACACGATCCTCTACGCGGCCTGCTTCGACGCCAACGGCGGCGTCTTCGAGCCGCTCCTCACCGCCGAGGACGCCATCATCTCCGACGCGCTGAACCACGCGTCCATCATCGACGGCGTGCGCCTTTGCAAGGCCGTCCGCTACCGCTACGCGAACGCGGACATGGCCGAGCTCGAGAAGTGCCTCCAGGAGGCCCAGGCGCAGCGTTTCCGCATCATCGTGACCGACGGCGTGTTCTCGATGGACGGCAACGTGGCCCCGATGGACCAGATCTGCGCGCTCGCCGAGAAGTACGACGCGCTGGTGATGGTAGATGAGAGCCACAGCGCCGGCGTCGTGGGCCCGAAGGGCCGCGGCGTCGCGGAGCTCTACAACCTCTACGGCCGCATCGACATCCACACGGGCACGCTCGGCAAGAGCTTCGGCGGGGCCGTGGGCGGCTTCACCACCGGCCGGCAGGAGATCATCGACATGCTGCGCCAGCGCAGCCGTCCGTACCTCTTCTCCAATTCGCTGCCGCCGATGATCTGCGCCGCCGGCATCGAGCTCTTCAAGATGCTCGACGAGAGCGACGAGCTGCACGACCGCCAGCAGGAGAACGTGGCCTATTTCCGCGAGAAGATGCTCGCGGCCGGCTTCGACATCAAGCCCACGCAGAGCGCGATCTGCGCCGTGATGCTCTACGACGCGCCGCTTTCGCAGAAATTCGCCGCCGCGATGGCGAAGGAGGGGATTTTCGTGACCGGCTTCTACTACCCGGTGGTCCCGAAGGGTCAGGCGCGCATCCGCGTGCAGCTCTCCGCCGCCCACACGCGTCCGCAGCTGGACAAGGCCATCGCCGCCTTCATCAAGGTCGGCAAGGAGCTGGGGGTCATCAAGTGACACCGACGGTCGAATACCTGGAAGAGCGCTTCGACACATTCAACCGGATGTGTTTCGACGGCGCTCTTCCGCGTATTCCGATCAAGCTGAGCCGCGCCCGCACCTTCGTCGGGCGGCTCATCTACCGCCCCGTGCGCGACTGGCGGGGCAGGGTGGTGCGGCGCGAGGATTTCGTGCTCCGCATCAGCACGTATTTCGACCTGCCGGAGGCGGAGATCGAGGACACGCTCATCCATGAGATGATCCATTACTGGATCGCCTGGAAGGGGATCCGGGACACGTCCACGCACGGGCGGGAGTTCCGCCGCATCATGAAGGAGATCAACACCTTGCACGGCCGGCACCTGACCATTTCGCACAAGTCTACGCCCGAGGAGCAGGACCGCGACACGCGCGTCCGCGACCACTATTTCTGCGTGTCGCAGCTCGCCGACGGGCGTACAGCGCTGACGGTCGCCGCCCAGCCTTGCATCGCCCGCATCCGGCGGGCTTTTCGCTGGTCGACGACCGTCCGCAGCCAAACTTGGTATCATAGCCGCGATCCCTGGTTCAACAGGTATCCGCACTGCCGCAGCCCCAAGCTCTTCCCGGTCGATCCGGATGTCCTCCAGCCCCATCTCGAGGGGGCGGAGCCGCTCTAAGTCAACACAAAACCAGCATAATATGAATTCCATCGGCAACATACTCTGGCTCATCCTGGGAGGGATCCTCATAGCCATCATCTACTACATCGTGGGCCTGTTGATGTGCATCACCGTCATCGGCATTCCCTTCGGCGTGCAGCTCTTCAAGCTGGGGACATACGCTCTGTGGCCGTTTGGCCATGAGCTGGTGGACGGTCCCAATCAGCCTGGCTGCTTGTCCATTGTAATGAACCTCATCTGGATCCTGCTGGGCTGGTGGGAGATCGCCGTGATTCACCTGGTGTTCGGTCTGCTGTGCTGTATCACCATCGTGGGCATACCCTTCGGCATGCAGCACTTCAAGATGGTCCTTCCATCGATATTGCCCTTTGGAAAAGAGATACGATGAAACGCGTTCAGTACACGGTGTCGCCCCTGCCGCTCCCGGCGGAGAAGACGGTTGTTGCAATCTACAGAAGTAATTCGTAGGTTTGCAGAACCAAAATATGATGAATCAAGATTTACTGACGCGCGTCCGCGAGATGGAGGAGCGCTACGACGAGCTCACCCGGGTCCTGGCTGGACTGGATGAGGCCATCTCTGAATACAAGACCTTCAAGCCCGATCTGCAGGCTCTGCGGGAATACATGGAATCAGGGCAGTGGAAGCAGGATTTCGAGGCCGACGAGGCCGGACAGATCCCGGCGGACGTGAAAAGGGGAGTCCTCTCCGAAGACGGCCTCTACGACCTCCTGCAAGGCGCAGACAAGATCCTGTCCCTGGCCAAAGAAGTCCTGTAGTTCGTATTACGCATCAACCACATAAACACTAAGAATATGGCCGAACAGAAATTCCCCTGCGAGAACTGCAAGTTCCGCGCACACTACGACAAGAACCCCAAGTCGCTGCTGGGCCGCTTCTGGCGCTGGCACATCAACTTCTGCCCGGGTTTCCGGGCGTATTTCACCAACCAGGACGAACAGACTCAGGCGGCAATCCGGGAGAAATACAACTTCACCAAATACCAGTAGACCGCCATGCTGAAGATCGGAGACAAAATGCCGTCCTTCGAGGTCGTGGACCAGGACGGAAAGCCGGTGCGGTCGGAAGACTTCATCGGGAAAGGGAAGAAGACCATCGTCTACTTCTACCCGAAAGACAACACCTCCGGCTGCACAGCGGAGGCCTGCTCATTCCGGGACAACTACGCCGCCCTGACGGCCGCCGGCTACAACGTGGTGGGCGTCAGCAAAGACAGCGCGAAATCGCACACAGGCTTCCGGGCAAAGTTCGAGCTGCCCTTCCGTCTGCTGGCGGACACCACCACGCAGATGCTGCAGGATTTCGGCGCCTGGGGTGAGAAGAAAATGTACGGCAAGACGACCATGGGCACGCTCCGCCGCACCTTCATCTTCGACGAAAACGGCATCCTGGAGCGCATCATCGAAAAGGTGGACACCAAAAACGCCGCCGGGCAGATCCTGTCCCGGGCACAGGAAGCCCTGTAGATTCTCCTTTCGAACTACGTGGTAATCAAGACGCTGTAACGTTTTTCGACGCTGCGGCGTCTTCTATTTTTGCCACAAAATCCTAATTCTACGCTGCTCTATTGCATATTTCGGGGATTTTTCCGAAATTTGCGCTCCGTTAGTTTAGTTAGTGTAAAAAATGAAAAATTTCTCTCCAAACTGTACCCCCCGTATACCCTACGAGGCCCCGTCTGTCGAGGTCCTCGAGCTGAAGTGTGAAGGCATCATCTGCGACAGCGGCAAGGCTCCGGCCATGGAACACGGCTGGGATCTTGATTTTTAACCAATTAACCATCTCCAAAATGAAACGCATCATCACATTTTTCGCTATAACGGCCTGTGCGGCCGTGCTCATGAACAGCTGCCAGAAAACAACGTCCGAAGTAAAAAAAGGCATCCCCCTGACAATCCAGGCATCCCGGGACGAGCCGAAGGGTACGAAGACGATCTATGATTACACAGACGATAGGACGCTGGAAGGGTCCTGGGACTCGGAAGAGTCCATCACGGTGGTCTCTTTCGGCAAGGACGGCATCACGGCCGTCGATACCTTCACTTCTACCGGGGAGGCTGGCCGCGAGAAGGCGGAATTCTCCGGAACCTGGACCGGAAACGAAGGGGACAAGGTCATCTGCCTGTATCCGTCCGTGGACACGTACGCAGGCAATTCGATCTTCGATGGCGTGAGGCTGTACTCTCCGACCATTTATATGAGGAATCTTTCGACCGCTTCGGGCGCCCTGCAGCACGACGATCCGAGCTCCGTCTCCGACGTCGATCTGATGCTGGGTGAGGTGACAATCTCCGGCGACGTCGCTCATGTTACCATGGAGCACCAGTTCGCCGTATTCCGCATCGAGGTGACCCTCAGGAACTTCCCGTACGAGGCGCCTGCCGGCTCGCCGTTCGATCAGGCGAGGATCAACTCCATCCGCATCAAGTGCGTGGATCCCGACTCGGACGAAGAGGAAGAGTGGGGCGTGAACGGCGACCCGGTCTTCGTCCGGTTCTCCGGCCTGGATGTGACCACCGGCAGCTATACGGGCACGCCCTTCACGATTGAGAGAGGACCGCAGGACTTTTACCTGCTCGACTCCGGCAACAACAGCGATCTCACGCTGATGGACGAGGACGTGGTCGAAAAGACCTTCTTCGTGCCGGTTCGTTTCGACAAGAACCTCGAGGCGGGATATGAACTCTGCTTCCAGTTCGGCGGCAACTATTACGACGACGAGGAGGAACGCCGGAATTCGGTCACCGTGTTCCCGGGCTGCGACATGCGGAAGACGATCACGAGCAAGCTCTCCCTCGAAAACGGCAAAGTCTACGGCTTCAGGGTCACCATCTAAATGCGCCATGGTCATGGGAATTCGCGAAATATTTCGTAATTTCGCAGAACACTAAAACTCATGATCATGACAACGCAGCAACCGTTCATCATCACCATCAGCCGCGAGCTGGGCTCCGGCGGCCACACCGTCGGGCGGATCCTCGCCGAGCGCCTGGGCGTCCGCTATAGCGACAAAGAGCTGATCAAGGCCCTTCGGGAGCAGTTCCACCTCACCACCGACGCCATCGAAAAACTCAAAGGCGAAAAGAAAGACTGGCTCACCTCGCTCCTGCGGAAAATCATCGCGATGCCCAAGGCGGAGAACATCGTCGAATGGGATGAATCCTTCGTCAAAGAATACCAGCCGAACATCAGCTCCGACGAGATCTTCGAAGCCGAAAAGCAGATCCTGCGGGGCATCGCCGAAGAAGGCTCCTGCGTCATCGCAGGCCGCTCCGGCTTCTATGTATTAAAGGATTTCCCCAACAAAATAGACATCTTCATCACCGCCGCCCGCGAAAACCGCATCAAGCGCGTCATGGCCAAACAGAACCTCTCTGAAGAAGAGGCGGAAGCCGCCATCGACCGCGTAGACCAGGGCCGCGAAAACTACATCAAACGCTACACCGGCGTCAGCCGCTACGACATCCGCAACTACAACCTCGTCATCAACATGGACAACGTCCCGGACGAGAACGCGGCCGTCGACCTGATCCTCCAGTACCTGGGCGTCAAATAAAACCGGAAAGCCATGACCTTGACTATGATCATCGAGCTGCTCATCGTATTGGCAGCACTGTACGTGGGCTCCCGCTACGGGTCCCTGGCCCTGGGCGCCATCTCCGGCATCGGCCTCGCCATCCTGGTATTCGGCTTCGGCCTCAAGCCCGGCACGCCCCCCACGGACGTCATCTACATCATCATCGCGGCCGTCACCTGCGCCGGCACCCTCCAGGCGTCCGGCGGTATGGACTGGATGATCCAGATCGCGGAAAAGATGCTCCGCAAGCACCCGGACCACATCACCTTCCTGGGCCCGCTGGTGACCTTCTTCCTGACCGTGCTCGTCGGCACGGGCCACGTGGTCTACACCATCATGCCCATCATCTGCGACATCGCCCTGAAGAAAAACATCCGCCCGGAACGCCCCTGCGGCGTGGCTTCCATCGCCTCTCAGGTGGGCATCACCTGCTCGCCGATCGCCGCGGCCGTCGTGGCCTTCGTGACCATCTCCAACGCCAACGGCTACATGGTGAGCATCCCGCAGGTGCTGATGGTCACCATCCCGGCCTGCGTCCTCGGCCTGATGTGCGCCGCCGCGGCCTCCTACAAGCGCGGCAAAGACCTCGACAAAGACCCTGACTTCCAGCGCCGCAAGGCCGATCCCGAAATGTACAAATACATGTACGGCAACACGGCCACGACCCTGGACAAGGAGATCTCCCGCGAGGCCAAGGCCTCCGTGTTCATCTTCCTGGGCGCCCTGCTCATCATCGTGGGCTTCGCCTTCTGCCAGATGATCCACGTCGAGGGCGGGGAGAGCCTCGCCACGACCATCAAGCTGCCGAAGATGAACATCTGCATCCAGATCATCATGCTGGCCGCCGCGGCCGCGAACATCATCTTCTGCAAGGCCCAGCCCAAGAAAGCCGTGGCCGGCGCCGTGTGGCAGTCCGGCATGGTGGCCGTCGTGGCCATCTATGGCATCGCCTGGCTGGCCGACACCTACTTCGGCAACTACCTCGACGAGATGAAGCTGATGCTGACCGACCTGGTCACGAACTACCCCTGGAGTATCGCGTTCGTGTTCTTCCTGGTGTCCGTGCTGATCAACTCCCAGGGCGCCGTGGTCGTGGCCATGCTGCCGCTGGCCTATGAGCTCGGCATCGCCGGGCCCGTCCTCCTGGGCGTGCTGCCCAGCGTGTACGGCTACTTCTTCATCCCGAACTACCCGTCCGACATCGCCACGGTCAACTTCGACCGCAGCGGCACCACCGTGATCGGCAAATACCTCCTGAACCATAGCTTCATGATGCCGGGCATGATCTGCGTAACCGTCTCGACCATCGTCGGTTACCTGATCACCAACGTCCTCTTCCCGGGCTACTTCGCCGGCTTCCTTCAGTAGAACTGTTACATAGCAATAAAAAACCGGACTGCGCTGGCAGCCCGGTTTTTTTTGAGATGCCCGATCAGGTCGGGCATGACGACAGCGATTTGTCAGGCTTTCGCCTTCTTCGAGGGGTCTTTGAAGAAGATGGCGAAGAGGACGGCGACCAGGAAGGAGTAGGCGGCGAAGATGTACCAGGCCGTGCTCCAGGAGGGCTCGGCTGCGTTGTACACGAAGTGGTTCACCACGCGGCCGGCGGCCCAGGTGCCGATCGAGGCGCCGAGACCGTTGGTCATCAGTACGAAGAGCCCCTGCGCCGACGAACGGATGTCCTTGTCGGTATTCTCATTGACGAAAAGCGAGCCGGAGATGTTGAAGAAGTCGAAAGCCACGCCGTAGACGACGCAGCTCAGGACGAACATCCACACGCCGCTGCCCGGATTGCCGGCGCCGAAGAAGCCGAAACGGAACACCCACGCGAACATGGCGATCAGCATCACCTTTTTGATGCCGAACTTCTTCATGGCGAAGGGGATCAGCAGGATACAGAGCGTCTCGGACACCTGGCTCAGGGAGATCAGCGCGTTGGCGTTATGGGCGCCCCAGGCGTTCGCGAAGAGGGGATTCTCCTTGAAGGAAGTGATGAACGTATTGGCGTAGCCGTTGGTCACCTGCAGGGAAGCGCCGAGGAGCATCGAGAAGATGAAGAACACGGCGAACTGCGGATCCTTGAAGAGCTTGAAAGCGTTCAGGCCCGTGGCCTCGACAAAAGACTGCGTCCCCTCGGTCCTGGGCTTGCACGGGCAGTTCGGCAGCGTCAGGGAATAGACGCAGAGCACGAGGCTGAGAATGCCGGACACGAAGAACTGATTATACGTGTGCTGGAACTGGATGCCGTCGGCGCCCTTGACGAAATTGACGAAGAGCATCGTCAGGATAAAGCCGATGGTGCCGAACACGCGCAGGGGCGGGAAGGCCTTGACCGGGTCCTTGCCGTCCTTCTCCAGGGCATTGTAGGCCACGGAATTGGAGATGGCGATGGTCGGCATGTAGAAGGCCACGCTGAGCGCGTAGAGCGCGTAGAACGTACCGAACTCGATTGCCGCCCCGGCACTCATCGCATACCAGCCGGCAGCGAGCATCCCGGCGCCGGCGACGCCCTGGCAGAGCGAGAGCACTTTCTGAGCCGGAATCCACTTGTCGGCGATGATGCCCATCAGGGCGGGCATGAAGATGGAGACAAAACCCTGCGTGGCAAAGAAAAGCCAGATCTGGGGGCCGAAGCCGCTGCTTGCGAGGAAACTTCCCATCGAGGTGAGGTAGGCACCCCAGGCCGCGAATTGCAGGAAGTTCATGATGATCAGCCGAAGGCCGACATTCGATTTGTTCATAAGGTAGGTCCGTTAGTTTTTGTATCCACAAAAATACAAGTTTTTCGTGGCTTTTCACTATCTTTGAGGGATGAAATTTACGAAGACTGCGGCCGATCCGCACTCCGCCGCCCGCGCGGGCGTCATCGAGACGGACCACGGCCAAATCCATACCCCCATTTTCATGCCCGTCGGGACGGTAGGTTCCGTCAAGGGCGTCTATCACCGCGACCTGCGGGAGGACGTCCGCGCCGAGATCATCCTCGGCAACACCTACCACCTCTACCTGCGCCCGGGCCTCGACACCCTGCGCGCCGCGGGCGGCCTGCACGCCTTCGAGGCGTGGGACCGGCCCATCCTCACGGACAGCGGCGGCTTCCAGGTGTTCTCCCTGAGCCCGATCCGCAAGCTGACCCCCGAAGGCTGCACCTTCCAGAGCCACATCGACGGCTCGCGCCACATCTTCACCCCGGAGAACAACGTGGACACGCAGCGCATCATCGGCGCCGACATCATGATGGCGCTGGACGAATGCTGCCCCGGCGACGCCGACCACGCCTACGCGCGCAAGAGCCTGGATCTCACGAAATCCTGGCTTGAGCGCTACGCGAAACGCTTCCGCGAGACGGAGCCGCTCTACGGCTACTCGCAGACCTTTTTCCCCATCCTGCAGGGCTGCGTCTATCCCGACCTGCGCCGGGAGGCGGTCGACCACGCCACGCAGCTCGACGCCGAAGGCTACGCGATCGGCGGCCTGGCGGTGGGGGAGCCCACGGAGAAGATGTACGAGATGCTGGAGCTCGTCTGCCCGCTGCTGCCGGACGACCGTCCGCGCTACCTGATGGGCGTCGGCACGCCGGCGAACCTGCTGGAAGGCATCGCGCGCGGCGTGGACATGTTCGACTGCGTCATGCCCACGCGCAACGGCCGCAACGGCATGCTCTTCACCTGGGAGGGCATCATGAACATGCGCAACGCCAAATGGGCGGAGGACTTCTCCGAACTCGACCCCAGCGGCGCCTCGTTCGTGGACCACACCTACACGAAGGCCTACCTGCACCACCTCTTCGTGGCCGGGGAGATGTTCGCGGCGATGCTTGCCAGCGAACACAACCTCGCCTTCTACCTGGACCTCGTCCGCACGGCGCGCCAGCACATCGAGGCCGGCGACTTCGCCGCCTGGAAAGACGGCGCCATTGAACGCATAACCCGCAGATTGTAAGACAGATGGAAGGCTTGCGGAAAATCGACTGGTACATCTCGAAGAAGTTCATCACGACCTTCTTCCTGTCGCTGCTGCTCATCATCGTGATCGTCATCATCTTCGACCTCTCGGAGAAGATCGACTACTTCGTGAAGAACGACGCCCCGCTCAAGGCCATCATCTTCGACTACTACTGCAACTACATCCCATACCTGGTGAACATGTTCGCCTCGCTGTTCGTCTTCATCACGGTGATCTTCTTCACCTCCCGCATGGCGGCGAACTCCGAGATCATCGCGATCCTGTCCTGCGGCGTGAGCTTCCACCGGATGATCGTCCCGTTCCTGGCGTCCGCGGCGCTGATCGCGCTGCTCTCCGTGGGGCTGACCTTCTTCGTGATTCCGCACGCCAACGCCACCCGCGTGGAGTTCGAGGCGCAATATATCAAGCGGCACAACAGCTACAACCTCCGCGACCTGCACTACCAGATCTCGCCCGGGCAGTTCGTCTACATCGAGTCCTTCAGCCGCTGGAACAACACGGCCTACAAGTTCACCATCGAGGACATGGACGGCCACCGGCTGGTCCGCAAGGTCAGCGCCGAGACGGCCGTCTGGGACAGCACCACGGCCGGCTGGCACCTGAACAAGGTCTTCATCCGCGACTACTCCGCCGGCCTCAAGGACGACGTATCCTTCAAGGAGCAGCAGGACACCGTCATCGCCCTGCAGATCAAGGACCTGTTCAACAACGAGAAGACCGTTGAAACACTGAATATCAGGGAGTTGAACGATCTGATCGCCACCCAGAAGATGCGCGGCGACGCGAACGTCATGTACGCCGCCATCGAGCGCCAGCGCCGCGTGACGATGCCGTTCTCCGTGCTGATCCTGACCATCATCGGCGTGTCGCTCTCCGCCCGGAAGCGGCGCGGCGGCATCGGCTGGAACATCGCCGTCGGCATCGCGCTGGCCTTCTCCTACATCTTCTTCCTGCGGATGAGCGAGATGTTCGTCTACACGGACACGCTGCCGCCGGGCGTCGCCATGTGGCTGCCGAACCTGCTGTATATGGTCATCGCCTATTTCCTGTACAGAAGGGCTTGTAAATAGAGATTCGCCGGTCGGTGCCGGCGAATGACGAAATAGAAAGTATGAAAGTTAAAGTAATCAACAAGAGCGGCAACGCGCTGCCCGCCTACGCAACGGAGTTTTCCGCCGGACTGGACGTCCGGTCCAACAATACCGACACCATCGAACTGAAACCCCTCGGCCGCGCCATCGTGCCCACGGGCCTGTATTTGGAGATCCCCGCCGGATACGAGGTGCAGGTGCGCCCGCGCAGCGGCCTGGCCGCCAAGAAGGGCGTCACGGTGCTCAACGCGCCGGGCACCATCGACGCGGACTACCGCGGCGAGGTGTGCGTGATCCTGGTCAACCTGGGCGCGGACCCCGTCGTCATCGAGCGCGGCGAGCGCATCGCGCAGCTGGTGCTGGCCAAGCACGAGGTCATCGAGTGGGAAGAGGCTGACGAGCTGGCGGAATCGGAGCGCGGTGCGGGCGGTTTCGGCAGCACGGGCGTCAAATAAGTTTGCCATGGAAGCATTGTATGCCAAATACTTAGCCTGCGGCTGCAAGGTCACGACCGACAGCCGGGCG
>JAEEGJ010022522.1_pt1 | contig 13365 bp, 14 predicted proteins | sample 8958761 | NCBI WGS metagenome assembly JAEEGJ01 (sample SAMN16246546, study PRJNA631951) | gut metagenome | biome: gut microbiome; feature: rumen; material: RS-attached | host: Bos | place: Iran: Karaj | collected 2018-10
ATCGTATGGAACGGACCTGTTGGAGTATTCGAGTTCGAAAACTTTGCAAAGGGAACTGAAGCTGTAGCTCGCCTCGTTGCAGAAGCAACATCTAAGGGTGCTATGACTGTAGTTGGTGGTGGTGACTCTGTTGCCGCTGTAAACAAGTTCAACCTTGCAGACAAGATGAGCCACGTTTCTACCGGTGGTGGAGCTTCTCTCGAATTCCTCGAAGGAAAAACACTCCCAGGTATCGCTATTCTTGCTCAGAAATAGTTTTCGCACGGACAGTCAGTCAAGCTGACTGCCGTGTAAAACATTTAAACTCCCGACAGGCTCCATGCCTTCGGCAACTCGCCTGCGGGAGAAATTAATTTCGACACGACAGCTTCGCTGCGTGTCAAATCATAGGGTGGTCGCTTGTGCGGCCTTATTTTTTTATATGATCTACAACAACATTCTTGAAGCAATAGGACACACTCCAATCATCCAGTTACAGAAAATGGTAACTCCGGATATGGCTCGTGTCCTCGTTAAATTTGAAGGACTCAATGTGGGCGGTTCGATCAAAACCCGTACCGCCTTTAATATGATATTAGACGCTGAACGCCGCGGCTTAATCGACAAGAATACTGTAATTGTTGAACCGACCAGCGGTAACCAGGGAATCGGTCTTGCCCTCATTGGTGCGGTTCGCGGTTATAAAACTATTATCATAATGCCGGACAGTGTTTCCGAAGAACGCCGTAAACTCGTTAAGCATTACGGTGCGGAAGTTAAGCTTGTACACGATAACGGCGACATTGGTAAATGTATTCAGGAATGTATTGATACTGCTTTTTACATGCAGCATATGGATCCGCATGTATTTATTCCCCAGCAGTTTGAAAATCCTGCTAACCCGCAGATTCAGCGCGAGCAGACGGCTGTAGAAATTCTGAACGATGTAAACGGCCCTATAGACGGCTTTTGTTCTGGTATTGGAACCGGCGGAACTCTCACTGGAATCGGCGAAGTATTAAAATCAAAAAATCCCGAAATCACAATATGGGCCGTGGAACCCGCTCACGCTGCAATTCTCAGTGGTGGTAGTGTAGGCACCCACCTTCAGATGGGAATAGGTGACGGCCTGATTCCTCCGATTTTGAACAAAGATATTTATGATGATATTTTTATCGTAACTGATTCTCAGGCAATCAGAACAAGCCGTGAGCTTTCCCGTAAGGAAGGAATTATGTGCGGTATTTCCAGCGGAACAAACGTTGCTGCGGCTCTGGAGCTTGCAAAGGCACTTGGACCTGGAAAGACTGTCGTTACTGTTTTACCGGATACAGCAGAGCGCTACTTCAGCACACCGCTTTTCGACGAAGACGTAGAGTTCTAGTGTCATGCTCGGGCTTGACCCGGGCATCTCTTAAAGACTCTTCAGCATTTTCTTGTTTTCGTACATTTTTGTATCAGCTCGTTTAATTACATCGTTAAAGCATTTGTCGATGGTTGAGTCGTAAACGGCGAAGCCTGCCGCAAAAGATTTCTTTTCTGCAAGAGTACAAGGTTTGAGCATTTCGCTTTTTGTAAGGTCGTCAACAATCAGCTTGATTCTTTCAAGATTGTCGTAATCATCACTATTAAGAATTGCTACAAATTCATCACCACCGATTCTGTAAACCGGACTGTGCTTAAAAATATTACAGATGGTTTTGCAGCAGTTGATGATGTATTCATCTCCCTTGTCGTGGCCAAAGCTATCGTTGATGATTTTAAGGTTATTCAGGTCGCATTCACAAACTGCAAATCTTATGGCATCCGGAGTGTCCCGAATGTTGCGGTCCAGCTGGGTAATCTGGTTATCATAAGAAATGCGGCTTAAAACTCTTGTGAGTGCATCATGATTTGATATGTCTTTTTCTACAGTGATTGTTTCGAGCATAACATGACGCAGCATATTCTGAATGAATATATATAGAAGAATTGCAGTAATACAGATTGCAAGATAACCTGAGTAGATTTCTCCGTTTATTGCTGTTGCTGTCTGGCCTATGATATTTACCAGGGTAATGAGAATAAGACTGAAGCTGTTATGAAGCTTTGCCCTTATGGCTATGATTACAAATACAAAAAGAATGTAGGCAAAACTGAGTCCACAGAAGAAGAGGTAAATCCAGTAGAAATTACCGTGATTGAAAACTCCATTTTCATCAATATAGAAAATAAAGCCGAAGCGGATAGAGTAGGCTTCAAGCAGCATGTTTACCGACATTACAATAAACATCAGCCTTATTGAACGCTTCATTCCGCAGCTGCGTGCAAGTAAAACTCCCAGGTAAGGGCTTATGCTGAATTCTGTAAAGGTAATCATTTTGTGGAGCCAGGATATGTTGATGTCGGTTTTTACAAAGAGAACACCTAAGTATTCACAGACCGCACCAATTGCGGCAAAAATAAAGCTGGCTTTGAACCATTTGATATCGTTTTTTGGTAAAATTGTATTTTTGCCAACGTCAATGGCCAGAAAAATCATAGAGAGAACACAAATAATTATAACAACAGTATAAAAGTGATCCACTATAAATATTTTAGCATCAAAATTTTCTATTGTAAACAAATTACAAATTTACTAAAATGATATAACTGATTTTTAATTACGCCGCAAAAGCGGAGTTTATAAGGAGTTTCTTATGGCAAGAACACATTATATTGCTGGTAACTGGAAGATGAACACAACAAAGGCTGAGGCTGTAGCTCTCGCAAAAGACCTTGTTGAACAGTTGAAGGGTAAAACAAACAAATACATGATTGGCGTTCCTTTTGTATATCTTGATGCAGTAGCTCAGGTTGTAAAGGGTTCAAACATCATTCTCGCAGCTCAGGACTGTGCTGCTACAGATAACGGAGCTCACACAGGTGAAGTTTCCTGCGCTATGCTCAAGGATATTGGATGTCAGTGTGTAATTCTCGGACACTCAGAGCGCCGCCACGAAATTGGTGAATCTGACGAGCTTATCAACAAGAAGGTTCGCAAGGCTCTCGCAAGTGGTCTCGAAGTTGACCTTTGTATCGGTGAACTTTTGAGCGAACGCGAAGCTGGTGAAGCAGAGCAGGTTTGTGCATTCCAGCTTTCTGCAGGTCTCGCTGGTGTAACAGAAGAGCAGATGAAGAACGTAACAATCGCTTACGAACCAGTTTGGGCTATCGGTACTGGTAAAACAGCTACTCCAGATGATGCTCAGGCTATCCACAAGTTCATCCGTGGTTACATCGCAAAACTCTACAACCAGAAGGTTGCTGATGAAGTAATCATTCAGTACGGTGGATCTATGAAGGCTTCTAATGCTCCAGAGCTTCTCGCTCAGCCAGATATCGACGGTGGTTTGATTGGTGGAGCATCGTTGAAAGCAGAGACATTTGTTCCAATCTGCGTATTGTAAGTACAATTGAACGACCGTTTTGCAGGGGCAAAACGGCAGGCTGCGTGATTGCTCACTAGTTCGCAATCTTAGGGCCAATCGCAGCCTGTGTACTCTAATATTGTGAAAAAATACATCAAAGAAGGTCGGCAAGCATAGCTTGCCTCTGAGCCATTCTTTCGATAATCCTAAAAAGAGCTGCTGGTGCAGCTCTTTTTTTAACGGATTTTCGATTGTAGGTTTGTGAAAAATTCACGATAAAATAATAAAAAATTCATTACTTTTTGTGCGTATTTACTGACTACAAGTCTGAATCACTTTGCTAGAATACCCATGCTGGAATTCTTAGGAATAAATCGGACAAGAGTATGAATAGAAAAATTGCTTTTATACAGTTTCTTTTTATTTTTCTTTTCATCAATACACATCTTTTTTCCCAGGTAATCAGCAGCGAGAGAGAAGTTTTATTAATGACTGAAAGCCAGGATGGTAGTCTTCTGGCGGTGTCTAATGGTGAGTCTGTTTCAGTTTATGATTCATCGGATTACACTCTGCTTGGCCATTTTTACGATGAAAAGGTTTCGCAAATGTCCTTCTATAAAGAAGGAGGTAGTGACTATTTTGCCGACATTACAAAAGATGGTCAGTTTATAGTTCGTAAGCTCTTTTCTGATAATGAAGCTGATGATGAAGTTTATTATTCTGCAGATTGTGCGGATCCTACCGGCTACAGGTCTCTTATTTCTCTTGCATTAAGTAATAATTCAGATTATATCGCAGCCGCCTTTAATGATTATTCAATTCAGGTCCACTTCCGTCTGCGAGTAACTGCCGGTTCAATCTCTCATACAATTACAAGTCACAAAGCTCCTGTTTATGGACTTGAGTTCAGCAGAAACGGTGAGTATCTTGCTTCTGTTTCTACAGATGGAAATGCCTATATCTGGAATAGTTATACAAGCAGTCAGATATCTCATATAAAGGGAGTATACACACGGGCAAAAGTGCAGGTCGTTTTTTCTTCTGACTCTGTTTATGTAATTTTTCAGGACGGAAGAAACTCCTTTAAGATTACAGATTTTTCGGGTAACACCCTTTATTCAATCGCCGTTGGCCGCCCTATTACAGCCATAAAAGCCCTTAAAGATCCGGACCTTATTGCTGTTCGCAACGATAAGGGCGAGGTTATGGTATACAGTATATCTTCCCGTCGTCCTCTGGCTGTTTCAAATGCTTTATTCCAGGACGAGTTTTCAGAGACTGATTTTACAGCCTTTGATTTTGATTATGCCGCAGATAAAATGTATGCCGGCTATAAAAATGGTAAGATTTATATAGTAGAACCTCAGCCATATCTTGATGATACTGCGATGCTGATTACAGATGCCTCTCTGGCTGGCCAGGGCAGCGGAAACTTTTTGCATCAGAGATTTTCAAGCCTTTCTGTAAGCGCTGGTACAAATTATATGACCTGGCCTTTTTTACTTTCTGTAAACCTGCGTGGAGAATATCTTTATTCAGAAAAAATTTCTCCATTCTTTGTTGGAGCAGGTCTTCTGCTCTCTACGGGTTTTCCTGCAAGTGATTTTCCTGCAGATTACAAAATTGGCGGCCAAAATGTAGATGCACCAAAGCTTTTGTCTGCTACTCTTTACCTTCCAGCAGGCTATGCCTTTTCTCCATGGAATAACGATATAAGAATTGTTACAAGCTTTAAGGTCGGCGCTAAAATCAATTCTCTTGCTCTTATATCAACTCAAGGCTATATCATTGGCGAACCATATTTTTCTTTCTTTATCAGTGCAGGCGCCGGTATGCAGATTAAATGGTTCGAATTCGACATCAACTGTGAATACGACACAATCGGAAAAGTATCACCATCTCTATATGCAGGCTATGTTTACAGGTGGGGGGAGAAGTGATGAAAAATATATTTACAAATCTTTCTATAATTGCAGACCTTATCATTCTTCTTTTGCTTTCTTCCTGCACAAATTCATATGAGCAGATGATAAATAATTTTAATGAAAATTATTTTACGCTTACACCAACACCACCAAAAGAAAATAGTCTGCTTGATGAAAATTTCGACCAGGAGCAGATGCTGGAAATCAGATACACCTTTATTGAAGGCTTTGAATCAAGCCTTGTTGCTCCAAAAGGTGCTGCAAAATATTTGTGGGTAGAAGAAGAGCTTGAAGATGGTCAGGTACAGAAAAAAACTCTTTGCAATGAACGCATATATGCCTTTTTGCCTGAAAGTGATTTTGAAGTTAATAAAGAATCAAAACTGGTATTAACCGTTACTGATGAAAAGGGAACGGAATATATAGATACAACAATAATAGTAGTATTAAACCGGAGATGAAAACGGTATGGAGGAAAAAAATGAAGAAATTTGTTAAAAGTTTCTTGATGGCTGCAGCAGTTCTAGTCCTGTTTGCAGGTTGTTCGAATCTTAGTAATGCAACAGTTTCTGGCAACCCAGAAAAGGCTGTAATTCAGATTGGAATTGATAACTCTGTTGATTACGGAACAAAATCAGCAAGAACTATCAACCCGGTTGCAATTGCATCAAATGCAGCACCAGATACCTTTGGAAAGATTACACTTAAGGGGGAATCAGAAAAGGGTAATAAGATTGATGAATATGCACTTACATTTGATTCAGGTAAGGCAGAAGTTGAGCTTTCTTATGATGTCTGGTATCTGACAATGTCTGCATACTCAAAGAATGATCCAACCTTAAAAATCCTTGAAGGTCGCCGTCGTATTGATATGAAAAATGGTGCTCCTGCAAGTAATGAGGCTGTTACATTTAAGCTTTCAAGTGAAGGAGTAACAACTGTAGGTAAGGTAAAACTTGCCGGAACCTTTACTGATAATACAACAACTCCTCTTGCATCAAAATATAAGGCTGCCTTGTATGACTTAAATACAAATGCGGTTATCGAAGGAACAGAAAAGGGTGGTGATTGTTCTGGAGAAAATGTCGGAAAATTCTCTTACGAAGTTACAAATGTAGAACCAGGTCGCTATAATTTCAGAATTTATTTTTATATGACAAAAGGTACTGGTGATTCTGCTAAAGATGTAGCAATTGGTACCTGGGGAGATATCATTGTTATAGCTCCTGGTCGTGAAACAAAGAATGAAGAGCTTGCTCTGGGGGATATTTTGAATAAGGCTCCAGATGCTCCGGAAGGTCTTGCAGCATACTATGTAGACGGATCTGCAGATGGAAACAATTATAATGTATTTATCAGCTGGCAAGATAAATCAAATAATGAAGAGTACTTTGAACTTACAATCCAGAATTGTGATGGATCTAGTCCTGTAAATTATAAGATTTTTGGTGCAGAAACAGATGAAGAAACTGTTCATGTTAAAGAAGTGTTCTGGGAAAGTGATATTCGTGTAGATGGTACACTTTCAGCAGGTTCAAAATCTTGTATTGTAAAACTTCCTCTTGCAAAGAAATTTGATATTTCTATTAAGGCTGTAAATGTTGTTGGTGAATCTTCTTCTTGTAGCCGTGAGACAGATACAACTAAGATTTCTGAGCTTTCAGGAAAAACTGCTTATGGTACAGAAAAAATCAACCTTATTAAGATTGTTTATGACCTTAACGGTGGTATGATTAAGTCAACAAAGAAAACTGGTTCTTTGACTGAATATCATATTTTCAAAGATGAAGATATTACATTGACAACCTTTACTGATCTTGAAATGAATCATCATCCTTTCCTCCAGTGGAATGATCCTGAAATTACAACTGGTGATAAGAAGATTACAAAGATTTCTGTATTCGGCAATAAGACAGTTGAAGCCAGCTATAATACAAAGTCTATCATTAATTATGAAATTAATGATTCTTATGGCACAATTACTGCTAGTGCAACCCAGGGTAGTGATAATGTAAAGAATGATGTATTGAAGAGTAATGGTAATGTTGATTTTGCTATTTCTGGTACAGATGCAGCTGATGTAACACATATTCTCGTACGCTTCCTTAGTGTAGATGGAAAAGATATTACACAGGAGGCAGACGGTAGTAGCCTTACATTCAAGAGAATCAATGAACTTGCAAGCGGTACATACACTGTTCAGGTAATTGCTATAAAGAAAGAAGGAAAACAGTATAGCGATGTATTTGCTATTACAAAGGAACTCTAATTCCTGAATAAAAACTACTAATTAAAAAAAATATACAAACGGGCCGAATCATCTGGTTTGGCCCGTTTGTTTTGAGAAATTACATTGACGAAAAAGGCTGTTTTCACTAAAATATATTACACTTTATTCGATTAAAAATTTTTGGAGAAATAAATTATGGGTACAATTGGTGTTGTTCTTCTGGTATTCTTTGTAATCGTTTGTCTTCTTCTTGTTCTTCTTGTTTCAATTCAGGACGACGGTGAAAACGGAATGGGTCTTCTTGGTGGCCGTGGAACTGCTGCATTCGGATCACATTCTGGTAGTGTTCTTACCAAAACAACTTTCGTATTGGTTTTCTTGTTCTTTGCTCTTTCTTTGGGCCTTGCACTTGTTAATAAAAAGCCAAAGATCGAAAAGGATCTTGTTCCTGCAACAGTAGAAGCTGCAGATACAACTTCTGAATCAACAACTGATAACTGGTGGGCAGAATCAGAAGCTGCTGAATAAGAGGCACTAAAATGCTTAGCAGTTTCATTTCTCCGTCTTCCATAAAGGTAGCTCTGGAAAGCACCGAAAAAGAAGAATGTTTTGCAGAGCTTCTGGAAGTACTGGTTGCTAAAAATCCTGAATTAAACAGAAAGGAAGCAATGACAGCCCTTGTTGCAAGGGAAGAGAAAATGAGTACTGCTGTTTTCCCTTATGTTGCTGTTCCCCACGCTTTATGCGCTTCTGCGGGGGACACTCTGGTAGCGGTAGGAATCAGCCGCGCGGGGATTGAATTCGACTCCCCGGAACCAGAAAAAAATCCTGAACATCCTTTAGTAAATGTTATTTTCGAAATTCTTTTCGAAGAAAAAGATACTGAAACACATCTTCATGTGCTTCGTGATATTTTACAGCTGGTAAGTAATCCAGACTTTGTAAAGAACCTTTTGCAGGCACAGACTTCCCAGGAAGTGTATGAACTGATAGAATCTATGGAGTAGACAGGAGGCAATAATATGGCAGAGAATACAAGTGAAATTGATGCCATCAATCATCTTCTTGAGGTAGAAAAAAATGCGTCGGCACTTATTAATGATGCCGCTCAGGAAGTAGACCGCCGTCTTTCCGATGCCCGGGCAAAATATAATGCAGAATATAAAAGCCGTTACGATGAAATAGCGGCTAAGCTCGAAGCTGAATATCAGGAAAATCATCAGAAAGTTGCAGAAAAATACCAGAAAGAAATAGAAGACTATAAAGAGTCTCTTACAGCTAAACCTCAGAATTCCGAGGCTTTTTCATCCCTGCTGGATAAGCTGATTTTTTCATAAGCAGATCTGATAGGAGCTGGCGTATGGATAAGTCGGGTGCAGATGCTTTTGTTTTTGCTAAAGCCAACGGAATATTAGGAAAATCCTTTACAATTAAGCGTGCTCATCAGCTGTTTGCAGCAAAATCTCTGGGAGAATTGTGGACTCTGCTTTTCAGAAGTCAGCCACCTCTTGTTCCAGAAGTTTTACTTTCTCAGCAAATCGAAGAAAAGGCCTTTTCAGATTTTATTGGTCATTATATCAAGTTTATAGATGCATACGACAAGCCCGAACCTGTTCTTGTGGATCAACTTCTGCTTTTTGAAGGTGAAAATCTTAAAGAAATTGGAGCCTCTCTCTGTAAGGGAGAAAAGACTCTCCCACAAATGATAAATCTTGGAAAGTATTCTTCCCTCAATTATAAAGCCTGGCCGGATATTAAAAAGATTACGGCCAGAACCGCCTTTTCATGGTATAATAAAGTACCGGCTATCCACGAGCAGCAGAAGCTTGAATTCAAAATTGATATTCAGGTTTGCCGCCATCTTTGGGAGTCTACCCAGAGAGAGAAGGGGGAAGCACGGGATGCTCTACTGGCACTTTACCGTCAGGAATTCATTATTAAAAATGTAGTCTGGGCCCTGCGCTTAAGACTTTATTATAAGATGAAGTCTGAAGATATAATTCATAATCTGATTTATGTTACAGATAAACCGGGGCCTTCTGATCCTGTTACAGCTCCTGCCCTTAAAACTCTGGACTGGCCTCTGGATGAATATGGACCATGGTCTGAATGGAAGTATGCTTCACTTGTAAATCCGCATGTAGATGGACAAGTCTGGCAGATTGATCCTATCTGGATAGAACGCCGTAACCGTGTAGAAATCTGCAGAAAAGCAAGCCTGCTTTTTCATCAGTTCCCATCGGATCCTTGTGGCCTTATCGGCTGGTATAAAATGAAGAATTTTGAGCTCAGCTGTATACGTACTGCTGTTGAAAGTATAAGATTAAATGTAAATCCCGAAGAGGCTATGGAAGCCGTTGGAGGTATAAATGGCTAGGACCGCAGAAATGAAGCTTCTTGAGCTGATGGTGCTTAAGAATGATATATCTTCTGTTATTGAATATATAGGTAAAAAAGAAAATTTTCAGTTTCAGACAAAGCTTAAAGAGAGTGCAGCAAAATCAGGAACTTCAGAAGATCCTGATTCCGATGCTTCACTTAATATAGATTCTCAATTTTACGAAAGCCTTTCAAAGGCTTATACAGAACTTGGTTACGAGGGAGAACTTTCTGATATTAAAGACTGTAAAGCTCCTCGTGATGAAGACCGCAAAAAGGCTGCAGATTTAATTGCCGCTTATACAGATTTGAAAAAGAGAATTGCTGATGCAACAGAAGAAGCTCACAAGGTAAACGATGCATATAAAGAAGCAATGGCTTTTTCTAACCTTAAGGTTTCTTATTCAGAACTTGAGCATCTGTCATTTTTGTCTCTCCGCATTGGCCGCATTCCCGAAAATCAGTTTGAAGATTTAAAAGACAGTCTGGAAGGTTCTGCAGTTGTAATTAAACTTGGAAACGATTCTTCTCATGTGCTTGTTGCATCTTCTAAGAAGGGCCGCTTTGCCCTGGATGCCGAACTTAAAAATCATAACTTTGTAGCACTGGATGTACCAGCTGATTTTAAGGGCGTTCCAGAGTCTGCCCTCAAAGGTCTTGAAGAAAAGAAAGCTGATGCAGATAAGGCTTTGGAAGAGCTTGTTACAGAAAAGTCAAATTTTGCAGAAACACATCGTGCCCAGCTTGAAAGCCTTTTAGGCAGTTTTACAATTGCAGTACAGATAGAAGATATTACCCGCCGTCTGGAATCTACAGAACTTGTTTACCGTATTACCGGCTGGATTCCTGCAAGCGAGACAGAAAATTATATGAAGGGACTGGACGAGCTTACAGAAGGCCGCATTGCAATCCGCGCCTACGAGCCTTTTGAAGTTCCAAGCGTAATGTCTGGTAAAGAGCAGGTTCCTGTAAAACTTGAACACGGAAAACTTGTAAAGAGTTTTGAGAGAATGATTTTCTCTTATGGTTCTCCAATTTATGGTGCAATTGATCCGACACCTTTTGTTGCTGTTTTCTTTACAATCCTTTTTGGAATTATGTTCGGCGATTTTGGTCAGGGACTCTTCTTTGTAGTTGCAGGTATTCTGATGGCCCTGAATGTAATTAAGGTTGGAGGATGGAATAAGTTTGCTCCGATTTTCATATCTATTGGTGTATCAAGTTCTATCATGGGACTTTTGACCGGTGAGTTCTTTGGAACAGAAACTGTACTCGAGCCTTTTGCAGAATGGGTAACAGGCTTCTTTGGAACTCCTCATGCACCTATTTTGCACCTTATGCCTTCTGCAGATCCCAAATCTATTTATGTCATGTTTGGTGTCTTTGGAGTAGCAGTTGCAATTGGATTTGTAATCAATACCTGCGGACTTCTTTTGAATATCATCAATAACCTGATGAGAAAAAAGTATGCCGAAGCCTTTTTAGGTAAGAACGGTCTTGCAGGAGCAGTTTTCTTCTGGTACGTAATTGCCCTTGTACTTCGCCTGGTTCTTACAAGTCATACTGTAGCCGTTTATGATATAGTGATTATTGCAGTATCACTTTTCTTTGCTGCTTTTGCAGAACCTTTTGAACGTGCAGCAAACGGTGAAAAACCGCTTTTTGAAAACGGCTTTGGAACTTATTTAATTTCGAGCGTTGTTGAGATAATCGAAGTTATTTCTGGCTATCTTTCAAATACAGTAAGTTTTGTGCGTGTTGGTGCTTTTGCGCTTTCACATGCAGTATTAAACTTCACAATTCTTACGCTTACAAATATGGTAGGCGGACCGGGCAGTGTAGGCGGCATTATAGTTTTAATTGCCGGTAATGCCCTGATTATTGTACTGGAAGGAATGATTGTTGCAATTCAAGTAATACGTCTTCAGTATTACGAATTCTTCAGCAAGTTCTTCCATGAAACTGGTAAAGAGTTCAAACCATTTAAGTTTGAGTTGAAATAGGAGTTTTTTATGAAAAAGAGATTTTTGTCTTTCATCACATTAATGGCTGGCAGCGCAATGCTTTTCGCTGAAGACGCTGCTTCATCTGCTGCCGCTGCTGCTTCTGCAGGTGCAATTAAATACCTCGCAGCTGCAATCGCTGTAGGTCTTGCTTGTATTGCTGGTGGTATGGCAGTAGGAAAAATTGGTGCAGCCGCAATGGGCGCAATGAGCGAAAATCCTGAGCTTTCTGGTAAGGCACTTCCTTTCGTAGGTCTTGCAGAAGGTATTTGTCTTTGGGGTATGCTCGTTGGAGTTCTTATTCTGTTCAGATAGTTTGAACAGCACGGCAGGTGCCCGATTTGAAATTTTATATTATAGGCGAACGCGAGTTAGTTCTCGCTTTTAAGCTGACTGGAATTGAAGGTTGTGCGGCAGAAACCAGAGCAGAAGTTCTGGATGCATTTAACCGTGTAACCGGAAAAGGTGGAATTGTAAATGTTCCGTCCGGAGAAATTCCACGTGTGCTGATTTTAACAGAACAGGCAGCAAGTCAGATTGAAGAAGAAGAAATCGCGTGGCAGAAAACAGGAAAATTTCCTCTGATTGTAGAAGTACCAGGCTTAAATGGTCATCTCAAGGGTAAAAAAACTCTTTCTGATGCAATTAAAGAAGCCGTTGGTGTTGAGGTTTAGAATGCAGGAATTACGATCTACAGATATTTTGGATAAAGAGATTCAGGCGGATGCACGTAAAAAAGCCGAGCGAATGCTTGCAAAGGCAGACTCGGATTGTGCAAAACTGCTTGCATCTGTTGATACTGATATTGAAAAAGCCGCAGAAGAAAAAAAGGAGTTCTTTGCGCACAAGCTTGATGCCTTTGAAAAAGACCGTATGGCGGTTGTGCCTCTTGAAAAAGAACGTTTTAAGGTTTCGTTTATTCAGAATGCAGTGATTCAGAATATCAATAAATATCTGGAAGCTCTTACAGAAGAAAAGCGACTCACTCTTGTTGCCAGAAACTTTGATTTTAATACAGACCGCCGTCTTAATGCTTATGTTTACGGCTTTTCAGTTTCGGGTGCAAAAAAGTTCCTTTCTTCAAAATTGGGAGACAAACTTCTTTCCTGCACAGAAACAAAATTCGGAGCAGTTGCTCTTGAAGATGAAATTGGTCTTGCAAATCCTCAGGGAATCATTCTTGAATCAGAAGATAAGAATTTCCGCTGCCGCCTTACTTTAAGCGAAGTGATTGAAAAACTGCTGGATACAAACCGTGCAGAGCTTTCAGCCACCTTGTTTGGAGGTGACTTATGATAGAAGGAAAAATTACCCGCATTTCTGGTCCTATTGTTTATGCAGAAGGACTCGACGGCTGCGGTCTTTATGATGTAGTTGATGTTGGTGAGAAAAAACTGATTGGTGAAAGCATCCGCCAGAATAAAGGAAACGCTACAATTCAGGTTTACGAGGAAGATACA
>JAEEGJ010022525.1_pt1 | contig 13363 bp, 14 predicted proteins | sample 8958761 | NCBI WGS metagenome assembly JAEEGJ01 (sample SAMN16246546, study PRJNA631951) | gut metagenome | biome: gut microbiome; feature: rumen; material: RS-attached | host: Bos | place: Iran: Karaj | collected 2018-10
TATCCCGTCATCCCAAAAGCCTTCCCAGTAATGAGGGGTATCGGATGTGTAATCAAAACCTACATTCATCGTTCTTGCTCCTGTGATATGGTAAGAGTTTCATATTAATTTTATATTCTTTCTGCGACAGGAACAAGATATGACAAAACCGGTCTTGACAAGTTAGAAAAACCTAACTATAATCGCTTAAGGTTAGCGAAAGCTAACGATAACCATATACAATGAACTCGGATTAGGGACGACTCGCCAATCCGGCTATACGGCGTTTGAAGAAGAAAAGGATATGAAAATGAATCTTAATGAAGCTGATACAGGACTGGAATATGTTATCACCGGGGTCGATACAGAGGGTGATGATGAAATGGAAAGTTTTCTTTTCTCGCTTGGCTGCTACAGCGGTGAGAAGATCACTGTAGTGGACAGGAAGAGGAATCTGGTCGTATCCATCAAGGATGCGCGTTATAACATTGACCCTGAGCTTGCATCGGCCATCCATGTTCTTGCGTAGGCACGTTTTGTAAATAAGGAGGAATATAGGTAATGAGGATCGCATTAACAGGTAATCCCAACAGTGGCAAGACGACAATGTACAATGCCCTGACGGGAAGAAATGAGAAGATCGGTAACTGGGCAGGAGTTACGGTCGACAGAAAGGAAAGCCGCATAAAGGATAAATACAATGAAAGCGGCAAGGAGCTTATCGCTGTGGATCTTCCCGGAGCATATTCGATGTCTCCTTTTACCTCGGAAGAGAGTATCACGAGCAGCTATGTTAAGCATGAGCATCCTGATGCGATAATCAATATAGTAGATGCGACCAATCTGAGCAGAAGTCTTTTCTTTACTACTCAGCTTCTTGAACTGGGGATCCCTGTAGTTGTTGCCCTTAATAAAACTGATGTGAATGATAAGAAGGGTAACAAAATCGATGAAACCAAGCTTTCAGAAAAACTCGGTTGTCCTGTTATCAAGACGGTTTCTACCTCTGAAAAAGGAATAAAGGATGCGGTAAGTGCTGCGGCAGCTCTGGAAAGTAAGGGACAAAAAGCGCCTTATCATCAGGGTGAAGTAGATGTCTCCAGCAAGAAAGCTGTTGAAGCTGCTGACCGCAAGAGATTCGATTTTGTAAATGCGATCGTTAAAGATGTAGAAGTCAGAAAGACTCTTACAAAGGATAAGACAAAGGGTGATGCGATCGATAAGGTTGTTACCAATCCCTTCCTCGGACTACTGATATTTGCAGGTATAATGTTCTGTGTATTTTACATAAGCCAGACTACAGTCGGAACCTGGCTTGCAGACATTCTTGTGGGATGGATAGAAACATTCCAGGAATGGGCAGGAGAACAGCTCGGAGATGCCAATCCGCTTCTTTATGCACTTCTTATTGATGGTGTGATCGGTGGTGTCGGAGCTGTTGTGGGATTCCTTCCTCTTGTAATGGTCATGTATTTCCTTATCGCACTTCTTGAAGATTGCGGTTATATGGCAAGAGCTACAGTAGTGCTGGATCCTATCTTTAAGAAGGTTGGACTTTCCGGAAAATCTGTTATCCCCATGATAATCGGAACCGGATGCGGAATTCCTGCGATAATGGCCTGCAGGACTATCAAGAATGAGCGTGAGCGCAGGAGCACTGCAATGCTTGCAACATTTATGCCCTGCGGCGCAAAGCTTCCGGTAATCGCACTTTTTGCGGGAGCCTTTTTCCCTGATTCAACATGGGTAAGCTTTGTGTGTTACGTACTCGGTGTAGTGCTTGTTCTTCTCGGAGCGCTTCTCATCAAAGCAATAACCGGTATGAAGTACCGTAAGAGTTTCTTTATAATCGAGCTTCCCGAATACAAGGTTCCCAGCCTTGGGTTCGCTTTCAAGAGCATGCTTGAGCGCGGTAAGGCATATATTGTTAAGGCAGGTACAGTTATCCTTGTATGTAATACGGTTGTGCAGATCATGCAGTCCTTCAACTGGCAGTTTGAAGCAGTTGAAGAGGGGCTTGAAAGTACCTCGATACTTGCGAGCGCTGCACGTCCTTTCGCGGTTCTTCTTGTTCCTGTTGTCGGTGTCGTCTCATGGCAGCTTGCCGCAGCAGCAATCACAGGATTTATTGCCAAGGAGAATGTTGTCGGAACTATCGCTACATGCTTTGCAATAACCAATTTCATCGATACAGAAGAGCTTGAACTCATCGGAGAAGGAAATGCAGTTGCAACGGTTATGGGTATAACAAAGGTTGCCGCACTTGCATACCTCATGTTTAATCTTTATACACCTCCTTGTTTTGCAGCCCTTGGCGCAATGAATTCAGAGATGAAATCAGCCAAGTGGCTCTGGGGGGCTATCGGTCTTCAGCTTGCCACCGGATTTACCGTAGGCTTTATCGTTTATCAGGTTGGAACCATCATAACTACAGGAACCGTTGGAGCAGGCTTCGTCGGAGGGCTTATAGCGGTGATCTGCTTTGCAGCGATCATAACTTTCATTATCAGGAGCAATCACAGAAAGATGGCTCTTGAGTATAAACTTAGCTGATCCTATGCGGGGGGAGTTTCCGGGTTCTGTTCTCCTCTAACCATTGATAGTAAGCACAATAACAGGTTTGTAGTTTGCTATATTATTCGGAAACTGCTCCCGTGTAAGTTCATAAGTATAGGAGGAAAAAGATGGGTTCAGTTATTGCCAATGCAGTTATAATACTTATAATGGCAGTTATACTTACCGGGGCCTGCCTGTACATATATAAAGAAAAAAAGAAGGGCAGACACTGTATAGGTTGCCCGATGGCTGGGAAATGCCCTAAGCATGCGGCTTGCAGTAAAGATTCCTTGCAAAACTTATAAAATTATCCTTCGTATGGATCATCTAAAAATGAATTTATGAAGTGTAAAACGGGGGGGATATTCCCCTCGTTTTTGATTTAGTGATAAGAGGTATATAGATGAGTTCTACGATATCTAATGCAGTGATAATCCTGCTGCTTTTGATCATTATGTTTTTTTCCGTAAGGAGTACAATTGCCCATTTCAAGGGAAAAGGATCCTGCTGTGGCGGAGGTGGAAGTGATGTTAAAACTAAGCCAAAAAGGTTGAAAAATGTGATCATGACGAAGGTGATCAGGATAGATGGAATGCACTGTGAGCACTGTTATACAAGAGTATCCAATGCCCTCAATTCAATTGATGGAATAAGCGCCATGGTTAAAGGGAAAAAGGGCATTGCAATTGTAAAGATGGAAAAAACTTACAGTGATGAAGAGCTAGAGCAGGCTATAACGGATATGGGATACGGTGTTGTATCCATAAGCGATAAGTAGATCATCTGCAGGATATCGAATATGCATAAATTGGTATCTGATATAATATTTTAAGAATGATAAAATCATCAGGTTTGGGTATCAGAACCTATTCCGGAAAGGATTGTAACTATCATATGAATACTATCATTACAGGATTGATGATACCTTTTATAGGCACGGCCGCAGGAGCGGGTTGTGTTTTTTTCTTGAAAAAGGAACTGAAGGCAACTGTCCAGAGATCGCTCGCAGGTTTTGCTGCAGGAGTTATGGTTGCCGCATCTATTTGGAGTCTTATAGTTCCCGCAATAGAACAGTCAGAGGATAAAGGCAGACTGGCCTTTCTTCCGGCATTCATTGGTTTCTGGTGTGGGATATTCTTTCTGCTCCTTCTGGACCATGTTATCCCTCATATTCACAGGAGTATTGAAAGAGCGGACCAGACGGAGGGCCCAAAGAGCAGGCTTACAAGAACTGCTATGCTGGTGCTTGCGGTGACACTTCATAACATTCCTGAGGGAATGGCAGTCGGTGTTGTATATGCGGGTTTTGCAGGCGGCTCATCAGGTATCACGGCCGGAGCAGCTCTGGCGCTCGCAATTGGAATAGCGATCCAGAATTTCCCGGAAGGTGCGATCATATCCATGCCTTTGTATGCGGAAGGGAAGAATAAGCCTAAGTCATTCATTCTCGGAGTGCTGTCCGGAGCGGTGGAGCCGGTCTTTGGAGGACTCACGGTTATACTGGCAGCGTTTATCGTGCCTGCGATGCCTTATCTTCTTTCATTCGCTGCAGGTGCAATGCTTTATGTGGTAGTGGAGGAACTGATACCTGAGATGTCTGAAGGAGAACATTCCGATATAGGCGTCATAGCTTTTTCTGTGGGGTTCAGTCTTATGATGGCGCTGGATGTGGCGCTGGGGTGAGAGATGACAAATTCATGTGGGATTACCTTCCGAAGTTCCACTGTGTTTATTCTTTCCGCGTCTCCTATGAGCCCGAACGGATAGAGGATTAGGTGTGCGGTCTTTGAACCATGGAAAAGTATATATCCGTTTTTTTATGTGAAGATTATAGACAGAATGGCAAACGAGTGTTATTATATTTTGTTAGTTGCGACTAACCAAAGAAGGTGGCAATATGTCAAGTGATCAGGCGAAAATGAATAGTGCAGTAAAAATTATTTTTTTTGCCAAACGGTTAGTGTTAACTAACAAACGATAGTTGTATCAGACAGGATGAGCTCTCCGGTGAAGGAGCAGGAAGCGTCAGATTCTTTGACGGGATAAAGATGAAAGAGAGCAGGAGGATGTAAGAAATGGGACTGTTTAAGGATTATGTAAGTCAGACCAGAAAACCGGAGGGATTTCTGGGGAAAATGATGGTAAATGGCATGAATGGAGGTCATGCCAGGATGGCCGACTGGGGAATGATGCATCTCAAAACAATTGCGCCGGCCAAGATTGTTGATATTGGCTGCGGAGGAGGAAGAAATGTCGGAGAATTGCTCAAAAAGTATCCATCAGCTCTTGTTACGGCAATTGATTACTCTGATGTTTCTGTAAGCAAAGCCTCCGCATATAATGCAGATGCCATAAAGGCAGGCCGCATTGTTGTTCAGCAGGGAGACGTATCGGCACTGACCCTGCCGGAGGAAGAGTACGATCTGGCAACAGCTTTCGAAACCATATATTTCTGGCCGGGGCTTAAAGAGTGCTTTTCGCAGGTGGCTAAAGTGTTAAAGCCCGGCGGAACGTTTATGATCGTCAACGAGTCAGACGGAACTGATGAAACAAGTCTGAAATTTGAGAAAATCATTGACGGAATGAAATGCCACACCATAGAAGAAATAGAAGATTCACTTAAAAAAGCCGGATTTAGTAAGGTTAAATCCGATCACCACAAGAGCAAACCGTGGATAACGGTTATCGCAAGAAAGTAAGGAAAACAGTCTATGCACGGGTATTATAAATGATAAACACAATAATAATTGCGCTGATACTTTGCATGATCGAGTTTCTTGTGATAGTGATCGCAAGTCCGATGGCAAAGCCTTCATTGGTGTTAAGGTTTCTTCCGAAAGACGTAAGAGAAGCTGCAAAAGATCACCCGGCGCCGCCTGTATATAAACAGATAATAGCGCATGTTTTACTGGCTGTTTTTCTGATCATGATGATCCTGGGAGTGTTATATGTTGGTATTAATGGTACCAGAAACGGTCTCGGATACTGGCAACTGACGGCTCGTTATATAGTGTTGCTATATGTTATGAAGGCTTTTGACATCATTGTGCAGGATCAGTGGCTTGTAATGACAGTAGGGTATTTTAAGAAGATATATCCTGAGACATCCGAATGTGAAGGATGGAAAGACAGGGGATTCAATAACAGAAATCAGATGATACGCATAGTGGCATATCCGTTTCTGTCCATGATAACGGCCGGGGTATTTGTGCTGATATGTAAGTGATAATGGGTAGGAGAAGATGAATCAAAAAGAGATTGAATACCACATATGCAAGTGCATGTATGTGGAGATGTTCGAACACTATGGAATCCGGCCATTATGCAAGATATTCTGTAATACTGACAGAATAATGCAAACGAGTGTTATTGTTTAATGTTAGCCGAGACTGACCAGAGAGGACGACGACATGCCAAGTATTCAGGTAAAAATGATCAGCGGATTATTTAAGCTGATCGGGGTAAACAGGATGCTGGATAAGCAGGGAGCAGACTTTGAAAAGCTTCTTGAGAGTTATAAGGAGAAGCAGAAAAAGCCATTAAAGATCCCATATTCCAAGATGGATGCTTTTGATATCAAAACAAAGGTGATCGATGGGACTACGTGCTATACGGTTAGCAAGAAAGGCTCAACGCCTAAGCGGGCAGTATTATATCTGTTTGGAGGAGGATACATACTGCCACCGGATCCCGGAGACATCATACTTTGCGGACAGATTGCGGAGAACTGTAATGCTAAGGTGTGGTTTCCACTTTATCCAATGGCTCCGGAGCACAGGCTTGCAGAGACCCTGCAAAGTACGCTTAAAGTATATCAGGACATACTAACAGAATATGATGCATCGTCGGTACGCTTTTTCGGAACTTCATCCGGTGGCGGACAGGCGATGTCTTTATGTGTATATATCAGACACAAGGATATAGATGTTCCGTTACCGGAAAAGCTCGTGCTTCAGTCCCCCGGGCTGCAGGTTCCGCCCAGTGAAAGCCAGAAGGCGGAAATGGAGAAGCGCAGGAAACTCGATGTAATGATACCTCCCCGCTTCTTTGACAATATCGCACCTGTGCTTGCTACGGGAGATGAAGCATATCTGCTCAGTCCTCTTCTTTGTGATCTGACAGGCTTCCCGGAGATTGACATATTCTACGGGACCAGAGAAGTCATGATCGCATATCTCAAGGATTTTCAGGATGTATGCAGGAGGTATGGAGTGAAGCTTAATACACATATCGGCAAAGACATGATGCATTGTTGGGGCGCTATGGAATTTGTACCGGAAGCCCGGGCAGTCAGACAGGAGTATTTTAAAGCATTACAGTAAAAGTATTTTTTTGCCAATAGATTAGCGTTTGCTAAGAAGTGATAGTTTACTAACAGGCTGATGAGCGAGAGCATGATAAGTTGTTTTTTATTAGTTTTCTTGGGATTGGGAGCAGAAAATGAAGAACTATCTAAATAAAAGCACATTTAAAGGCATAAAAAGCGAACTGTCAGAAATGTATGGTGTGGGTAAGTCAGATGAAATCTGGAAGTATGCCAATTCCGAATATCATAAACTGGAAACAGCTGAGCCTGATGCTGATAAAACAAGCAGATCATATGTGTTTCCGGCAGTTTCAATATATCGGGCAATCGAACACTATGCACCGGGAGAGGCTCTTGGGGTTATGCGTTCGTATGGAACAAAAATGGGGTTGAAATTAAAAAAGCTGTTTGGCAGGATCACGTCACTGCCGGGGATGCCGGCCCTTATGTGGAAAAATATGGATAAGATAGCCGCCAAGATGAGTTCCGGATATGATGTTAAAAACCTGCGGGTTGAAAAGGATAAATGTTATATGGATGTTGTAGCTTGTCCGCTATATGACAAGGCGAAAGCACTCGGAACCCCGGAAGCGGTGCAAATGATCTGCTGTATGGATAAGGAGTACATGAACGGCTTTCGCGGAGTTGATTATCAAAGAACAAAGGCTGTTGCCGAGGGTGATGACTGTTGCGATTATAGATTAAACAAATCTGTATGAGGAAAGAAAAGAGAAAACGGAGGCAACAGACCATGATGAAGTATACAGGAAAGTATTACAGAATGCTGACACTATTTATGAAGAAGTATTTGAAGGAGCAGTATGGTAAAGATATCACTAAAAAAGCACTTCAAAAGGCACCTGCGATATATAAGGATATGCTGTCAAAGTGTGATGACATCGGTGCTGATAATCCCATGGCCGGCAATATCTATATGTGCTTCGTTTTCCTGTCAATATGGAAGGCGGCAGATGGAGCAATCGATCCTGACAGTTTTCGCATAGTTGTAAAAAAATTTATGAGAAGCGGTATTGTCGGGAAATTCATGGGTGGAAAGGATATTAACAAACCGGAGGATCTGCAACGGGCAAAGGACAGATTCCATGCGATACAGGACTGGGCAGATGCACATCCGCGGTATAAGGACAAGACCTGGGATTTTAACTTTGATGATTCAAAACATAAAGACGGTAGTTATTACCATTTTACAAGATGCCCTCTGAATGATTTTGCGAGGAAGCACGGCTTTTTGGAAGTTTTGCCTGTCTGTTGTGACATAGACTATATTACCGCCGAATATAATCATGGCGTATTGCACAGGGATTATACATTGGCAACAGGCGGAAATATATGCGACTACTGGATCGTACCGGATCAGATAAAAAATCCGGTGTAGATAAGGAATGGTTTTTAATATAATGCTGTTTGTTATGGTTGACAGTTATGTTTATGGGATTAGCTGTAATCTGAGGTCGATCAGAAAAAGTTCAATCCCGGTTCATCTTCTGCATTTCCGAAAAACTGTTAAGGACATGAGCTGTAAGCTGCTCAGGCGTTAAAGTCATACCGTCACGGATCCAAAGGACCAGCACCTGCCACAGACCGCCAAGGGTAAAGTAGTAAGCGTAACGTGAGAATTCAGACACTAAGGTAAGTTCATCCGGCAGATCGTCATGAACTTTAAGCCCCACCTGCTGATACAATAGCCGGTCAAGTTTTTCACCCAGAAAATGTATAAGGTTTTGTTTGTAAAGAAGCGCAAGGAAATCCCTGTGATCATTCCAAAATGTAAAGAAAGACAAAAAGCCTGACTTCGGTGTAAGCGGTGAGGTGCTCATGCTTGCTGCCATTTCAGCAAGAAGGGCTGAGCAGTGGGAAAACAGTATGTCATCCTTTGATGTGAAATAGCGGTAGTAAGTTCTGCGGTCGTACTCTGCAAGTTCAGACAGCTCGGATACGGATATCTGATTGTATGGCTTTTCTTCCATCAGCGATAAAAGAGCCTTTATAAAAGCCTGCTCTCCTTTGTTTGTATTCTTTTCCATGCGCCACCTCGCTTAAAATGTCACAGACCTGCCATTTTGTAGCGTTTCAGGCAGAGTTATTGACTTTGTTTCACGGAAAGAATATCATACATAAAGAAATGTCGCAAGTGTGACATTAGCGCTTGCGACATTTTCTTTGATGCTGGGTTAGCGAAAACTAACTGTTGGTATAAGGAGGTAACATGAATAAAAAGAAAAAGAGCGGATTTCCGAGACTTTTGGAACTTGCAGGCGAGAAAAAAGGGAAGCTTATTGTGGCGTGCGTGCTTTCCGTATTGTCATCGGCTGCTAAGATTTTTCCGTATTTTGCGGTTTTTTGGATCATCACGGCGATCCTGCCCTTCTATAACGACATAGCAGGGGTTGATGGCAAACGGATCATGATGCTGACAGGGCTCACGTTCGGAGCAGCATTACTTTACGGACTCTGTGCTTATGGTTCATCGGCACTGGCACATACCGCGGCTTATGACATTATCTATGAGCTCAGGATAAAACTCATGGATAAGCTCGGAAGATTACCATCGGGATTCTTTACGAGCAAGACACGGGGCGGGATCAAGAAGATCTTATCCGATGATACCGAGCAGGTGGAGATCTTTGTGGCACATCATCTCTGCGATATAGCAGCGGCTATAGCAACCCCTGTGTTTACACTTATCTACCTGTTCGTAATGGATTGGAGACTGGCTCTGATCACACTTTTGCCGATCGTTATTTCCATCTTTCTTCTGGCGATGTGTCTTGTAAAGCCTGATAAGGCGGCGCTCCAGACGGAGATGCACGACAGCATGGAGGCGATGCAGGGTACCATAGTACAGTACATTCACGGCATGCCGGTCATCAAGATCTTCAACCGTTCACTCAGTGCCTTTAAAAAATATGAGTCGGATATAGACAGATTCGTGACGGCGGTAGACAAAACAGCCCGGGCTAATGCTTGGGCCATGTCCTTTTACTATGCATTCTTTGGCGCACAGCTTCTGTTCCTGCTCCCGTCGAGTACGTATATTCTGTTAAAAGCAGATTCTTACAAAGGATATCTTCCTGTTGTTCTTTTGTTCCTGCTTGTCGGAACAGGACTAAAAGACCCGATGGAAAATATGATGCAGATGGTGATACTCTCCGGAAGGATCTCCGAAGGCGTAAAGAGGATGGATGATATCCTGTATGCGCCGGAACTTGTAAGCGGTGATTCTGCTTTGCCGGCAAACTACGATGTGACTATAGATAATGTAACTTTCTCCTATGAGGAAGGAGTGCAGGCTGTAAAGAATGTATCCTGCACTTTGAAACAGGGCAGCGTTACAGGACTGGCAGGTCCGTCGGGCGGAGGCAAATCTACTCTGGCAAGTCTGCTTCTTCGTTTTTTCGATCCGCAGGAAGGAAGCATTATGATAGGCTCCACAAAACTGCAGGATTTTTCTCCCGAAACATTAAGCAAACTTGTATCTTATGTTTTTCAGGAAAGCTTTATGTTCCACGATACTATAGAGAACAATATCCGCATGGGTGACAGAGATAAATCCATGGATCAGGTGATCGATGCTGCAAAGGCAGCAGAGATCCATGATGTGATCATGAAGCTTCCGGATGGATATCAGAGTATTATCGGCGATAATGGTGTTTATCTTTCCGGCGGCGAGCAGCAGAGACTTGCTATCGCCAGAGTTATTCTTCGAAATACACCTATCGTTGTTTTGGATGAAGCCACGGCTTACGCGGATGCCGAGAATGAAGCAAAGATCCAGAAGGCTTTTGCCGGACTGGCAAAGGGCAAGACGGTGTTGATCATAGCGCACCGTCTAAAGACCATTGAAAATGCGGACAGGATCCTTGTGATGAAAGAAGGAAGACTGCTTGGACAGGGCACCCACGACGAGCTCCTTAAAACCTGTACGGAATACAAAAAAATGGTGGATGCCAATGACAGGAGAGAAAAATGGAATATAGGGAGAATGGAGGTGGGAGCATGAAAAATCTGAGAGAATGGTTTTGTACCATGACGCTGGGACAGACAAAACTATACATTAAGCTTTGGCTGTGGTGTCTGTTTGACAGTTTTGTTGTATCGATCCCTTATGCGGTATTGGTATTGGCGGTTTATGTTTTTCTGATCCCGATCGCATCGCCCCAAATGGCGCTTCCCACGGACCGCATATGGATCCTTATGGGAATACTGATCGCTCAGTTTATCGCATATCTGTTTGTGAGAAAAAAATCTTATCTGGATTTTTGTATCGGGTTTGCCGGAGCGACAAAGGTTTCAAGGATACAGATGGGAGAGCATCTTCGTAAGCTCAGTATGGGGTTCTTTTCGAACAGGGATGCAGGGGATCTTTCGACGGTTCTGCTTAGAGATTATACGGAGATAGAAACCTTTGCACAGCAGATGCTGCCGCAGGTAGCAACGATCCTTGTGAGATTTTCCATCGCCGTCATTGTACTTTCTGCATTTGATGTCAGGATGATGGCTGCGGTATTTACCGTGATACCGCTGGCACTTCCGTTTGCTTTTATCTCTATGAAGAAGATGGAAAAAGAAGGAGCTCTCCTTCAAAGCTCCCAGCAGCATGCGGCATCGGGAATATTGGAATATGTAGGAGGGATCCGTACTCTTAAGGCCTTTAACATGGCAGGTGATCATTTTGACACGCTTAAGAATACTCTCGATACCCAGAGAAAGACTGCCATCTCTATTGAAACAAGGGCTGCGGCACCCGTAAGTATGATCGGAAGATTTATCCTTAACTGCGGCATAGGTCTTGTTATGCTGGTGGGGAGCGGTCTTATGGTGGCAGGCAAGCTGCAGGTGTTCTATTATATTGCTTTCCTTTTGCTGACGCTTACGATATATGATCCGGTGCTCGCGCTGTTTACTTTCATCGCAGATCTTACACGGACCACCAGGAGCGGTAAGAGGATAAGGGATCTGTTTGAGGAAAAGCCTTTACCGGAAAAAAACAATGAGAGAAAACCTTCGGATGCTGCGATCGAGTTTAAGGATGTTTCTTTCGGATATGGAAACAAAGAGGTTTTGCATCACATTGATCTGTCGTTTCCGGAGAAAAGCGTAACGGCACTTGTAGGTCCTTCAGGTTCCGGGAAGTCGACTATTACCAGACTGATCGCAAGATTCTGGGATAGTGACTCCGGAGAGATCAGTATGGGCGGAGTGCCTGTTTGGGATCTCACGACAGAAGAACTGCTCGGTAATATCAGCATGGTATTCCAGGATGTCTATCTCTTTAAGGACACCATAGAAGCGAATATCCGCATGGGAAGAAGCGATGCCACTCATGAAGAAGTTGTTGAGGCAGCAAAGAAAGCGGCATGCCATGACTTTATCCTGGCACTTCCGAACGGATACGATACGATGGTCGGAGAAGGCGGTTCGACTTTATCCGGAGGAGAGAAGCAGAGGATTTCAATAGCAAGGGCTTTGCTTAAAGATGCGCCGGTAATTCTTCTTGATGAGGCTACTTCATCGCTTGATCCGGAGAATGAAGTGCTGATACAGCAGGCGATATCCGAACTTGTCAGAGACAAAACAGTCATAGTTATTGCCCACAGGCTCCGGTCTGTGAGCAACGCCGATCAGATCGTTGTTCTTAAGGATGGAAGTATAGCCGAAAAAGGTGATCATGAAAGCCTGCTTAAGATGGGCGGAATCTATGCCGGATTGTGGAATGAACAGAGCCATGCGGGAAGCTGGCAGATCAAGTGACGGAAGGAAATTTAAAACAGATAAGCTACGATCATGGCTGTCAGCTCACGGCTGACAGCTTTTTTGTTTTTTCCTCCGTTATGAAACAGTGTATCATGTACGGCGGCTTCAACAGTAGTAAGGATCAGGTAAGAAGCTGTTTTAAGGTCATTGACCTTCAGTTCGTCTTTATACGCTGAGAGTATCGAAGTGAATGTTTTAGTCAGATTCCTCTTATGAACCATTTCGATCTCCCTGAATTCGTCCGACTGTTCCGAAAGAGAAGCGATCTCGCGTTGGAAAGCGGTTTCGTATTCATGGCCTTTAAAAACAGTTTGAATATATAAATATACCGTTTCTTCAATGGAAAGCTTATCAAGAGAATCAAAAGGACCGGATAGCGTGCCTGCGTTGGACCCGAGATCTTCACTCATATTCATAGGAGCAAGAACGGTATTATATATGTCGGCCACAAGTTCCTTATAGAGCTCTTTCTTATCTTTGTAATAAGAATAAAAAGTTCCGATGGAAACTCCGGCTTCTTTCGCGATCTCGTTTGAGCTGGTAGAGTGGTAGCCTTTTTCGGACATCAGTCTGATAGCGACATTTTTGATACGCTGCTTTTTTTCCATGCTTCTTTTCTGTTTAGGTATGCGGATATCCTTTTCGCCCATATTATCTCCCCGATATTAACAGTTATGATGGTGATCACAAAAACAGTATACCACATATCAGATAATAATCAAACAAAAATATGAGCTTAAGCTCATC
>JAEEGJ010022528.1_pt1 | contig 13361 bp, 10 predicted proteins | sample 8958761 | NCBI WGS metagenome assembly JAEEGJ01 (sample SAMN16246546, study PRJNA631951) | gut metagenome | biome: gut microbiome; feature: rumen; material: RS-attached | host: Bos | place: Iran: Karaj | collected 2018-10
CTCCCCATGTATTTTTGTTTTTGGACAATTCAATTATACCAAGGTTCAGGAAACTGTGCCTTCTTTTTTACGGTTCAGCCCTTATCGCATAAGGCTTTGCGGCGATTTTGAACTGGGAAGTTTGAGTCGTGACATGAGCACTAGCGTCTCGACGTGGACAGTATCCGGGAACATGTCGAAGCAGCTGACTTTCTCGACACTGTATTCTGCAGAGAGCGCCTTCAGATCCCTCGCGAGCGATTTGGGCAGGCAGGACACGTAGACTATCCTCTCGGGCTTCATCCTGAGGAGCATGCTGACAAGCGAGCCGGCAAGTCCTTTCCTTGGCGGATCGACTATTACTTCCTCAGGCGTTATGCCTCTTGCCGCAAGCTCTGGAACAATATCCTCTGACTTGCCGCTGATGAACTCACAGTTGGTGATTCCGTTGATGCCGGCGTTGTCCCTGGCGTCACTCACAGCCTCGTCAACGATTTCGATTCCGTAAACCTCCTCAGCGTTTCCTGCTACGGTCATGGCGATGGTTCCGGTGCCGCAGTAGAGATCGAATACCGTTCCGAGCCCGGTGCCGAGGAAGTCCCTGACGCAGGAGTAGACCTTCTCAGCCTGAGAGCGGTTGACCTGGAAAAAAGAGAACGGGGTGATGCGGTACCTGAGGCCCAGGATGCTGTCAGTAATGTGGTCCTTCCCTGACACCAGCATCAGATCTCCACTGAGCACGGTATTGTCGGGAAGCGGGTTGATGTTGATGTAGAAGGAGGATACCCCGGCCTTTGTGAGAATTTCAGCAAGCCCATTTACCGCCGGTACATCAGCCTTTGCTGTGACCAGGATGACCATGGTCTCGCCGCTGCTTGCAGTCCTGATGACGAGCGCCTTGACGAGTCCGGTCTCGTCCTTCTCGTTCCAGCCGAGGATGCCGTTCTCCCTCATCCATTTCCTGACCAGTATGCCGGTCTTCCAGGCAGTACTGGAGTCTGACGCGCAGATGCCGCTTTCGATATCGATGAGCTGGTGGGAGCCCCTGCTGAATGAGCCTATTGCCGGTGAGCCGTCCTCATTCTGCCTGACATAGTAGATGGTCTTGTTCCGGTAGCCGTTCACATTTTCGCTCCCGGTTACGGGAGGAACGTCAATGGAGAGTCCCGCTTTCCTGAACGCTGATTCCACACTCTCCTTCTTGATGGCGAGCTGCCTCTCATAGGCAATGTGCCTGAGCGGCAGGCAGCTGCTGTCAGCCGGAGTTGTTTCTGCCCTGCTTCGCCAGGGGCTTGGCTCAATTATTTCGGAAACTGTTCCGGAGATGTAGTTCTGATGGCTTTCACTGATCCTGATTCTGATCTTCTCTCCCGGGATGGATCCGGGAACGAAAATCTTCTTCCCGTTCAGGTAGGCGACACCGTCACCGCTCTCTGCGAGCTCTTCTATGGTTACTGCAAGCTCCGCTCCCGGCTCAGGGAGGCGCACTGCCTGCGGCTCGGGCTTTCTGTCTGTGTTTTTTGCTGAATGGTTTGCCATGAACTATGCTTGACTTAATGCTGTGGACAGGCGTGATTTTAAAGGAAAATGCCTTTTCAGGGGCAAATGCGCCCAGTTCTTTTTCTCGCAGCTGGCTGTTTTTGTGAGAGATGAAAGATCATACAAGTATTATTTCTGCTATATTCTCAAAGCATGTGTCTGTCTTCAGGCTATTTGGTGTTGTGGGAAGGGTGTTTTATGGCGATTGATGAAGTTCACAACTACTACGAGGATCTCGTTTCGAACTATATAGATGCTCTCGAGCTCAGCAAGAACAGATCCGAGGACTACATAGCCGATCTGTACTGCCTGGCCCTCAATCAGCTGCCCTGCCATTACATCAGGTACGGCGTTGACATGATCTTCTACACGTCCGATGAGAAGCGCAGGGAGATGGAGGACCGCGTTGTCTTTGCCGTCACGAGCGCGGTCAACTGGCTTGAGAAGGAGCGCCTTGAGCATCAGGAGGAGGAAAAGACCAGGAACGCCGAGAAGCAGGCCGAGCAGGCGGCGAAGCAGGAGCAGATCAGGAAGGATGCTGAGCGCACCGCTCTCCTTGCGAGGGATATCGTGAAGAGAGTGTCAGGTGACGTGAGCGGGGCGGCGAAGAGGGACGAGAAGTCTCATCCAGTGAAGGTCAAGTCATCATCCAAAAAGGGAAAATCATCAGGCAAATAAGTCTGTATTCTGAGGCCTCATCACTTCCCTCAGCCCTCAGTGCAGGCACTGCAGCGGAGAGAGGCGCAGATGCGGTTACGCGCATATAAAAAAGGCCCCGCGGCCGTCATGGCAGCGGGGCCTTTTGCTATACGGCCGCGGCTCATTAACCTGCGCCGTTCATTTCCTTGAGCTCCCTGACAGCGTCAGGCTGGAACTTGTCCGCTGCGGCCCTCAGCCACTTGTTGGACTCTCCTTCCTTGCCAAGCTCCCTGTATGCAAGCGCGAGATAGTACTCCGCATCCCTGTTTCCGCGGATTGCCGGCATCATCCACTTGTTGATGGCAGCAGTTACGTCATGGTAGCCGTAGCGCTCATCCCAGTAAATCTTGCCGAGCTTGATCTGGGCGGCCTCAAAGCCTTTCTTTGCCGCAACTTCAAGGAGGCCGATTGCCTGTCCAAGGTCGTTGTGTATGCCGGCCTCCTCATCACCGTAAAGGAACTTGTCGGCATAGTGGCTCAGCGCCTCAAGGTTTCCGGCTGCGGCAGCCTTCTTGAGGTACTGAAGCGCGCCTTTCGGGTCTCTTTTGACGTGATTGCCTGACTCCAGGGCAAGGCTCAGCTTGTACTGCGCGTCGGTATTCCCGCTGTCGGCAGCCTTTCTGAACCACATGTTGGCCTGCTCTATATCGCTCATTACGCCTGTGCCGTCATTGTAGATGACTGCGAGGTGGTACTGTGCGTCAGGATAGCCTCTCTCTGCGGCACGGCGGAGGAAGAGCAGCGCCTTCTCGACATTCTCCTGCTCGAGAAGCCTCATGCCGTACTCATAGGTGCCTACCACATCATCTGGAGCAGGCTCGTCATTCTTGGGGGCTGCGGCAGTCTGCCTGGTGTTCTGCACCTTGGTCGAAAAGCTGCCCATCAGGTTCTTTATCCAACCCATAAAAACTCCTTTTAATATGCGTTGCCGTTTAGTCCTGTCAGTCCTCTGCTGGATCCATCCCGGAGAGATGTCTCAGACTGTTTCTCAGCCGGCCGAGCACTTCGCGTTCAGATCCCCCTGACACGCCTGCCACGTCCCTGTGGCGCAGGATGAAATCAAAAATAACCGAAATTTCACCGTGATCGAGGCCGGATAATTTACTCAAAGATGATAACACTAGTTTGTATAAAACAGGAAGTGCCTGATACGGGTGTCTGGTTCCTTCGGTGATCGTTGATATCTCGTATAAATCCCGCGGAGTGAGCACAGCTGACTGCACATCTTTCCTCAGAAGGAGGGATATTTCCGCATCTGTAACTTCTCCACTCTGCCATGGAAGGGTGAGAATAAATTTCTCGGCAAAATGCTCATACCAGTTCTGCAGTACCGGCTCATAGACGCTGCCTGCAGGCTTCAGCATGATTGCTGACACCAGGCCGCTTGCCGCGTCAGGCTCAGATCCGACCTTGACTGCGGTAAAGCCGGCGGATGTCCAGAACCTGAGAAGCTCCTCCGTCATGCCGAACGATACGGCAGTGAAGTCGAAGTCACTTTCCCGATCCTCTGAAAGGTACTTCAGCAGCATGCTGCCGAGCCCCAGCCGCCTGAGCCTTTCCCTGACGGCTATCCTGACGATTCTCCGGTAGACATAAAAGGCTGCGTCCCTGAGCCCCTCGTGGGCAAGCAGGGACTGCGGGACAATCATCCCCCGCGGCCTCCTTCTCCCGAGCGCAATGTCATCGATGAGCTTGCGCTCAATCTCCTCCTCTGCTGTTACCGCAGCGCCGAGGAGCACGCCTTCAGGAGATGAGACAGTGTATACGGCAAACCCAGGCGTGTCGAGGATGGTCCTGATGTCGTCAGGCGAGGTCTCGTAATGGTTCTCGCGGAGAAGCTCGTAGAGTGAGCCCAGCAGCGCGTCATCCTGGGCAAGCGCGTCCTGGCTGACTTTCCTGACGCAAAGAGATTCTTTGTCCGGAAGAGTGAAGCTGTCAGGCAGCGGTTTTTCTCCATCTGCCGGAACAAAGACGCTTTCCATCACCTCGCGGAGCGTGTCATCAGGCGGGAAGCGGAGATTCCTCGTGAGCTCAATCGTGGTGGCATCCGGAGTGTCCTTTATCAGCCTCAGGGCAGTGCCGCGGGCATTGCCCTCGTAGCCGTCCGCAGTCCCCGCCAGCACCGAAGGTCCGCCCTTTATAATGTCGCGGAGCCGCCAGAGGGGTATTCCGCTCATCTCGTCAATCAGGGCGGCAGCCGTGCGCTGCCCGGAGAGCGTCTCTGGCGCGGTGAAGGGGAGGCTCTCCTCAGGGACAATGCTGTAGATTTTCCGGCAGTTTGAGCGCGCGGGGGCGGAAAGCACGGTCTCGATTCCTTTCTCCAAGAGAAGCTTGGCAGTCCCAGCGAGCGCTGTCGACTTGCCGGTTCCCCTGTTTCCTGTAATGAACACCGTGCGGCAGCCGCCTCTCACAGCCTCTGCGGCCTTTTCCGCAGCCTCTGAAGGGGAAAGCGCATTCTCTCCTGAATTCTTTGCCGGTGCAGGCTCGCCGCTGTCCGTGACTCCGTCAGTCTCATCAATCCTGATGAAGCCATGGTTTTCTGAAATTTTCCGGAGGAACCTCGAGAAGTAGTTTGCGGCAGGCTTTTTCCTGCTGCCGGATCTGTAGCGCACAATGTCCGGATCCCTGAACTCTCCGGCATCCTTTTCCCCAGGGGAGAGTATTACTAGCGCGCCTCTCTCCATGACAAGCCCGCCCAAAGACATGATGAATGAGGGCGAGAATCCGGCCCAGAGCGAGTACACAACATGGGAAAACTCGAGTCCGAGGTGCGATCCGGACTTGAAGTATTTCTTCCTTTCATCGGGATCAAGCACAGAGAAGACGTCATCCCTTGATGCAAGCGCCGCGCACTCGCCCTCAGCCCACTCACGTGAGCCGGTCAGGACAATAAGCCGCCTCGATCTGAGGCCGGAGAGGACTTGTTCAAGCATGGGAAAGCAGGATTAATCAAGAAAGGCCCTTCTGACGCGGCAGAAGGGCAGGGGCTTATCAGTTCTTTGCCTCAAGATGGTCAGAATGAGGTATCTCTGACCAGACGTTAACCTGGTTTCTGCCGTGCTCCTTCGAGTAGTAGAGGGAGTTGTCCACGGAAATCATCCAGTCCTTAGCGGTCGCGAACTCAGGAGTCAGCTGGGAGACGCCGAGGCTTATCGTGAACTTTATGACCATGTCCTGGTAGTGAACGGTCTGCTGCTCGATAAGCTTCCTGAACCGCTCGGCGACAAGCCGCCCGGCAGACTCGGTCGCGTCCATCAGGATAACGCAGAACTCCTCTCCGCCGTAGCGCCCCGCGATGTCGGAGTTTCTGACGAACTTCTTCAGAAGCCCTGACACCGTCCGGAGCACAGCGTCTCCAGCGGGGTGCCCGTAGGTGTCGTTGACGTGCTTGAAGTGGTCGATATCGAACATCATCAGCGTAACGTCCGAGGTCTTCCTTCTGTACTTCCTGAACTCCTGCTCGAGGCACTCCTGCCAGTGCGCCCTGTTGTAGAGCTTGGTGAGGCCGTCGGTTATCGAGAGCATCCTGAGCTGGTGGTTGGCATCCTCGAGCCGGAGCTTTCCGACCGCAGCCTCCGTTACGTTGTAGACGATGATACAGACGTTCGAGCATGAGCCGTCAATTGAGGTGAGCGGGATGATGGAGAGATCCTGGTACATGTGGCCGCTTCCGCCGGTGAACGGGCGTGAGGAGGGCAGGTCGAAGACAGTCTGCCTCTGCTCCCAGGAGCTTGTCACAGGGCTCATCAGCATCAGGACTTCCTTGATCTTGTTCTTGATCCATTCCTCGGGAAGTCCCGGAACGTTCTCGAACAGGTTCTTGCCCAGGAGCGCTGAGCTGTTGATGCGGCTGTAGTTTTCCATGAAGCCGTTCCAGAGCTGCACCCGGTAATTGCTGTCGACTACGGCGAGCCCTACGTCAATGTTCTGCAGGATGGTAAGCAGCCAGTGCAGGTTGGCTATTTCATCATTCGGATTGTTGATGGTTTCAGTCATAGCCTGGGTTCCTATATAAAGCTGAGCCGCTTGATGACCGGCTCAACTGAGTCAGGAGTGAGGATCATCATGAGAGTGTAGCTCATGTCCTGCTCGGGAATGGTATAGGTGAGCGATATGGTGAGGAGATCCTTGTCCCTGAGCTGCTCGCTCATCAGCCTGATATGGTCGTCAATCTTGACCACCTGCGGCTCGCAGCGCGAGACGCTGGTGCCGAGCTGCTCGCAGAGACTGTTCATGAGCGTGCTCACGAGGAGGTTCGAGAGATCGATCATGGTCCCCATGCGGGAGAAGTCCTTGTCCTTCTCGTCGGCAAGCAGGCTGATGAAAAGGTCTGTGTCATGCTTACTGAAATATACGAGGAGCTCGCCTGACATGCTGCAGCCGACAAAGCCGTTGCTTATAAGGATATTGCTGCTGTCATACATCCAGGCCTTGAGAACGTCATAGATCTCCTGTCCGGTCATGGTGCAGACCTTGGGAACCGGCTGGTTGATGAAGATGTTGATCATGTCAGCCATCTTCTTCGCCGCCTGTCCCATGGCGACATTGATGACCTCCCGGAAGGCATCCTCAAACGGGATTGTCTTGTCGGCAGTGAAGGTGTGCTGCTCTCCGGTGCTGTCGAGCTCCTCGTTCTCCTCCTTGAGGCCGAACTTCTTCAGAACCTCGTCGAGCTTCTCGGGGTTGAGGGGCTTTCTGAGGAAGGCGAGCGCGCCTAGGCTCAGGATCTTGCCCTCCGCCTCCTTCTGCACGTCTCCCGTGAGGACTATGACCAGGATGTCGCGGTTTTCAGCCCTCAGCCTTTTGAGAACCTCGTAGCCGTCCATAACGGGCATGTTTAGGTCAAGGAACATGAGTTCGCCGAACCCGTTCCTTATGATGTTGAGCGCCTCTTCGCCGTTCCCAGCCTCCTGGAGGTTTTCCTTGAGCGATTTAGGAAGAACCCTTATGAGCTGCTTTCTGGCGAATTTCGAGTCATCACAGACGATTACCGATAGAGCCATAGATCTGTTCCATGTTAAGTTGAGGCAGATTGTATCACCCATTCATGCATATAACAGCAACGGCTGTTCATTTTGCCGACAGAGATCTAAAGTTATTTTGGATTGAGGCTGACTGATGCCGCAGTCGGCAGGATGGACTTAATGATTCGTGCGTCCGGAGAGGGCGGCAGGAGGCAGGCGGACCTTTCATAATCCTGCCTGCCCGTGATGGACCTGAAATTATTTCCGGTAGTCGGCAAAGAGCTTCTCGAACGCTCCTCTTGAGCGCCTGATCTTGTCAGTCGAGGTGCAGTAGGCAATCCTGACGTAGCCGGGGCCGCCGAAGTCATCCCCTGGAACCAGGAGCAGGTCAAACTTCTTGGCCCTCTCGCTGAAGGCGCAGGCGTCGTCCTCGAGGGCCTTCACAAAGAGGTAGAACGCTCCATCAGGCTCGACGCACTCGTAGCCAATCTCCCGGAGCATGCCAAGGAGCAGATCCCGGTTTGTCCTATAGACAGAGAGGTCTGACGTGAGCCCCTGGCATTTGCCGATTACCTTCTGGAAGAGGCTCGGCGCGCAGACGTAGCCCATTGACCTTCCGGCCCCTGCGACGGCCGCGTAGAGCTTCGGCGCGTCATAGGTCTGGCTCGGGACGAAGATGTAACCGATTCTCTCGCCGGGGAGGGAGAGGGACTTGCTGTAGGAGTAGCAGACGATGGTGTCCGGGTAGTATTTTGGAACGTAGGGGACGACCTTTCCGTAGGTGATGTCGCGGTAGGGCTCATCGGAGATGAGATAGATTGCCCCTCCGAACTCCTTTTCCTTCTCGGTGAGGAGCCTGCCGAGCCTCTTAAGCTCATCCTCAGTGTAGATGACGCCGGTCGGGTTGTTGGGCGAGTCGATGATAAGCGCCCTGGTATTTGCCGTTATCGCTTTTTCAAGCCCTTCGAAATTTATCCCGAAGCCAGGCTTTTTGGGGGGCACTACAATGAGCTTTGCCCCGGCGTTGCCGACGAACACGCTGTATTCGGTGAAGAAGGGGGCCAGCACGATGACCTCGTCATCAGGCGATGAGGTGACGGCCCTTACTGAGATGGTGACGGCCGCTGCCGCGCCTACGGTGAGGTAGAGCTCGGAGGCCCTTGCCGGGAAGGAGAAGGCCTGCTCAATGTAGGAGGCGATGCTGCTCCTTACATCCGCGTCTCCCTGGGCCGAGGTGTAGCCGTGGGCGGCAGGCGACGGGAGCGTGTCAAGGAGCTTCTCCGCGGTCGCATTGATCTCGTCCGGGGCAGGAACGTTCGGGTTCCCGATGCTGAAGTCGAATACGTTCTCCTCGCCGATCTCTGCCGCGCGCTTCCTGCCGAACTCGAAGAGCTCCCTTATAACGGACCTTTTTGAGCCCAGCTCATACATTCTTTCGTTGATCATGTCCAAGTCCTGATAAAAAAATCCCCGCCTGCCGGATGGCGGACGGGGATCAGCTTAACATCAAAAATCAGCTGGCGGAGGAATTACTCACCGAAGTTGATGCGCTTCATGTCGGTCATGTAGGCGCGGAGCTTTCTGCCGACAACCTCGATCGGGTGATTTCTGATCTTCTCGTTGACCTCAACGAGGGTAGCGTTGTCAACCTCAGTGTCAGGGTTCTTCAGGCCGCCGCCGATCTCCTCGGTGGTGATCTTCTTCATGAAGTCTGCCTTCAGCATCGGGATGCAGGCATTGGCGAAGAGGTAGTTGCCGTACTCTGCGGTATCGGAAATGACAACGTTCATCTCATAGAGCTTCTTGCGGGCAATGGTGTTCGCAATGAGCGGAACCTCATGGAGAGACTCGTAGTAAGCAGACTCAGGCTTGATTCCGGATCCGGTCATGCACTCGAAGGCAAGCTCAACGCCGGCCTTGATCATGGCAACAATCAGAATACCGTGATCGAAGAACTCCTGCTCAGGGATGTGCTGCTCGGAGCATGCGGCCTTCTCGAATGCGGTCTCGCCGGTCTCCTTTCTCCACTTGAGCAGATCAGGATCGCCTGCGGCCCAGTCCTTCATCATGGTTGAGGAGAACTCGCCGCTCATGATGTTGTCCATGTGCTTCTGGTAGAGAGGACGCATGATCTGCTTGAGCTCCTCAGCAAGCTCGAATGCGCGGAGCTTTGCAGGGTTGCTGAGACGGTCCATCATGTTGGTTACGCCGCCGAACTTGAGAGCCTCCCCGACAACCTCAAAGCCGTACTGGAGCAGGCGTACTGCGTAGCCGGAGTCAATTCCGAGCTCCATCATGCGGTCATAGCAGCAGATTGAAGCGGTCTGGAGCATTCCGCAGAGAATGGTCTGCTCGCCCATAAGGTCAGACTTGACCTCTGCAACGAAGGAGGAGGACAGAACGCCGGCCTTCTCGCCTGCGGTCGATGCTGAGCACCATGCCTTGGCAATTGCCCAGCCGTTGCCGTCAGGATCGTTCTCAGGGTGAACGGCGATAAGGGTAGGAACGCCGAATCCGCGCTTGAACTCGTTGCGGACCTCGGTGCCAGGGCACTTAGGAGCGCTCATGACAACAGTGATGTCCTTGCGGATCTGCTGGCCGACCTCAACGATGTTGAAGCCGTGTGAGTAGCCGAGTGCTGAATGGGGCTTCATCAGGGGCATTACGGCGTTGACAACGCTGGAATGCTGCTTGTCCGGAGTCAGGTTGATGACGAGGTCTGCAGTCGGGATCATCTCCTCATAGGTGCCGACCTTGAATCCGTTGTCAACGGCGTTGTGCCAGGACTTGTGCTGAGCCTTGATTGAGCCCTCACGGAGAGCGTAGGAAACATCAAGCCCGGAGTCTCTCATGTTGAGGCCCTGGTTGAGTCCCTGAGCGCCGCATCCGACGATGACAATCTTCTTGCCCCTCAGAAAGTTGCAGCCGTCCTTGAACTCGTCACGGCTCATTGAACGGCACTTGCCGAGCTGGTCAAGCTTCCCGTGAAGGGAAAGAGTATTGAAATAGTTGGACATTCTATAATCCTCTCTGTTTTTGTCTAATCAGTGATTTTTGTTTCAGTTCTCTCTCTGAACCAATTGCGGTCATGATACAACCAGTTCAGTTTTGCGTAAAATGAATATTATGTAAATTTGTATTGCATTTTATGCAACACAACTCAGGAGTGACAATGGATCTTCGCGCTTTAAGGCATTTTGTCTGTCTTGCCGACGTGCTCAATTTCAGCCGCGCCGCCGAGCAGTGCGCCGTCACGCCGTCGACGCTCTCCCGTGAGATAAGCAGGCTTGAGGAAGAGTGCGGATCCCCGCTTTTCGAGAGAAATCATCATTCGGTCTCGCTCACGCCGCGCGGTCAGGAGTTCCTCGCGTTCGCGAGGACAGTGGAGGGAGCCTGGCGCGAGTTCAGGAACAGCGGGACGGAGAAGAGCCTTTCAGGCGTGATAAAGGTTTACTGTTCCGTGACGGCAAGCTATCTCATACTCCCGGAAATTCTCACGAGGTTCCGCAGGGAGTACCCGGATGTCGAGATAACGCTCGAGACCGGGGATGCCGCGAACGCCGTGCAGAAGATAGAGGACATGGATGCCGATGTCGCCGTGGCGGCGAGGCCTGATCATGAGCCCGGAAGGGTGGTGTTCAAGTCATTGAAGGAGGTGCCGCTCGTCTTCATCTGCCCGAAGTCATATGAGATCAGGAAGGGACCGCTTGATTTCGGCATCATCAGGGGATATCCGTTCATCCTTCCGCAGATGGGCATGCTGCGGAAGAGAACATTGCAGTGGTTTCACGAGAGGGGAATAAACCCGAAGATTTACGCTGAGGTCGGCGGCAACGAGGCAATTGTCAACATGGTGGCGCTCGGTTTCGGCGCCGGGGTGGTGCCGTCTGCCGTGCTCCACCATACTCCGGCGGGCAAGGATGTCACTGTCATACCGGTGAGAGGGCTCGTGAGGCCGTTTGACGTCTCGCTGTGCACGCTGAGGAGGCGCCTCTCTGAATCGCTTATCAGCGCGTTCTGGCAGACTGCTGGTAACGCCATCAGGAAAGGCGGACGGGCGTGAGCGCCCCTCCGGGACGGGCCCCTGAGTTGTCAGTCAAACCTCTTTGCGCCGTTCTGCGGCTGCAGCACAATCTCTCTCGTAATAAGCGGCTTCAGGTCCCTGATCAGGTTTGACGCATTTGCTGCCGTCTCCTTCGCCTCCTCTGAGAAAGGCTGCTCGGATTCGGAAAAATATCCGTTCACGTCAAGCCTGAAATTGAGAAGTACGACGGCTATGATTATCGCCGCACTTTGTTTCATTATGCTTCTGACCATTCTGTCCTTTTCTGACGAGCGCCCATCGGCTTCTGTTCTCCCTGCCGGATGTGCAATAAGAAGCGAGTAGGCTGTAAGGTTTATGGCACAGATGGAAAACCATCTGCCGAAATCCCCTCCTGCAATGCACAGGCCGAGAGGGCATAGGCATGACAGGATTAGCAGGCACCTCGCTTTCATGGCTCTTGATGACGATGAATGGAAGATTGTTATTCCCGAGAGCAGCAGCAGCGCGAACGGAACTGCAACGGCAAGGAGCAGCTGGGGAATATATGCCAGAGCGCATTCCTTCAGAAGAGTCAGAGTCATCTCAAGGCAGTTCAGTGCATGGACCTTATCAGCAGTGTTCAGCAGTGCAGTGTTGTATCTGAAAGAGTCAGAATCCGTGTAAATGCCGGTCCATGATTCAGCAATTGCATCAGGATCCGCGTATTTGAAGCAGGTCATCATGACGGCATAAAGAATAATCAGAAGGACTGATACCGCCGCGGCATGCATAGTCCGATGCACTTTCCTGGCGTACGCGAGAAAAAGCAACATTACCGGAGGCAGAAGAGTGGAAGAAAGCTCATGAATCAGCGCCGATGCCGTAAGCGGTACGAGGATGACAAAATCCAGTGCGAGCATCCTGGGAAATGATGTTTTCTCAGGGGACTTCTGTGCCCTGTAAAAAAGAAGCCGCGCCAGCAGGCATGAGGCGGCAAGGTTGAGTGCAACCAGAAGCGCGTCGTTGTGGATAAAGTTTACTCCTCTCTGCATCATGATTAGTGACGGTGAGAATATGACTGCAAGAATATACGGAAGCTTTATCCTGAGCCTTATCATTCCCGCCAGAATAACCCACAGGATAAAAAGAAGAGAGACTGATGCCAGGATGGTTATCGAGAGAAAAGGCTGGAACAGCACATCCATGTGCTGGATAATCTCACCCAAAAGACCGCGCCTTATGAAACCGGCAGAATAGCTGACCAGGCTGCAGCCCAGGGAGTACGTAATATCAATTTTGCCGGTTGCCATCCCATCGATGTCTCCGGCAAAGATAATTAGAACAGCGAGAACTGATGCGGCGATCAGGCAGGCTCTGGCTATTTCCATCAGTTTCCTGAATGGAACAGAAGTGCTTTTATTATCAGATGTGGCCGTGGCGGAAAGATCATGTTTGATTTTATCAGGCATAGAAGTCACATTGTCGGGTTGATTAGGTGATTGCTTTTTATCACAGAGAGAATGCATTTGCGGATGTCAGGTTTTTTATCTTTGTTCATTGCCGTCAATATAAGCGGCGGGGCTCCTGATGGCCGCCGGCACTGACAGGGCAAATATTATGAATCTGCATACGGAAGATAGGCTAATATAAAACCTGTGTCTACCAGCCGCATCTGCTGGATGGATACTCTCCGGTGTTTTTTCTGACGCAAATATCATATTTTTTCTAAATGATGGACGTCCTGCCGGCATTTCACATTCATGGCAATTGCCGATTTCACTAATTCCAGCAAAATGGCAGGGTGATTTTAACCTGAATTGACTGCTGCCGCTGTCTTTTCCCATAAGACCGGAGAGACATTTGGAAAATCAGCCACGTTACAGGGTAAAATGCAGGCAGTTTTAACTAAGTATTCCGGATTGCCTTGTTTTCAAAACAGCAAACCCAGGTTTTTGCATTGTCCGCAGTTTTTAGGAATTTGTCATGGATCTTGAGTCTCTTGTCGCTTTTGCCGGACGCCACTACATTCTGTCCGCGCTCTTCGTATTGTGTCTCGTAATGCTGATCTACACCCAGATCCGCATAATGCTCTCCCCAGTCAAGGCGATTTCGTCAGGCAAGGCGACAGATCTCATCAATAACGCCAACGCAGTTTC
>JAEEGJ010022529.1_pt1 | contig 13360 bp, 12 predicted proteins | sample 8958761 | NCBI WGS metagenome assembly JAEEGJ01 (sample SAMN16246546, study PRJNA631951) | gut metagenome | biome: gut microbiome; feature: rumen; material: RS-attached | host: Bos | place: Iran: Karaj | collected 2018-10
AATGGCAAAACAGACCTGGCGACCTGGAACAATGATTTATCCGCTGCCTGCGGTGCTGGTGAGTTGCGGCCGTATGGACGGCGAGCGCAACGTTTTCACCGCTTCGTGGACGGGCACCATCTGTTCCAATCCGCCGATGTGCTACGTGTCAATCCGCAAGAGCCGCCACTCGTACAACATTATCAAAGAGTCAGGCGAGTTCGTCATCAATCTGACTAACAGCGAGTTGGCGAAGGCCACCGACTGGTGCGGCGTGAAATCGGGACGCGAAGTGGACAAGTTTGAAGCGATGGGGCTGACGCCAATCAAAGCCACTCAAGTTGCCGCCCCGATGATTGATGAATCGCCCGTCAATATTGAGTGCAAAGTAGTTGAGATTAAAGAACTTGGCTCGCACGATATGTTCATCGCCAATGTTGTGGCTGTGAACGCCGACGAGAAATATATGAACCCAAAAACGGGCGCTTTCGACCTTGGTGCGGCCGATATGATTGCCTATATGCACGGCCAATACTACAAGTTGGGCAAGCGGATTGGCAAATTCGGGTGGACGGTTGAGAAGAAGCGCAAATAAGATTTGGTTAACAGTTGAAATTCAGCGTTTTTCGGTAGAAATATGATTGGCAGCATAAAATCGATTTTCAAACTCCGCATCAAGATTCCGTTTATTGAGCGGCTTCACATCTGGCGCGGCATACATCTGACTGAAAATCAGTTTATTCTGATTTTGAGTTTCGTTGTCGGCCTGTTGAGCGGACTGGCTGCCGTGGTTCTGAAAAACACCATCCACCTGACCTATCAGTTTGTGCTGAAGGCAATTAACTCTGGTTTCGGAAGTTACATCTACCTTGCGTTGCCTGCCGTGGGCATTCTGCTCACCACGCTCTGGATAAAATTCCACGTAAAAGACAACATCTCGCACGGAATCACACGCGTATTATTCTGTATATCACGCAAAAACGGCATCATCAAGGCGCACAACACCTACACAGGCATTGTGGGCAGTTCGCTCACCATCGGGTTTGGCGGTTCGGTTGGTGCCGAAGCGCCGATAGTGCTCACGGGCGCGGCCATCGGCAGCAATCTGGCGCGGCTTTTCAAACTTAATTATAAGCAAGTTATACTGATGATTGGCTGCGGCGCCGCGGGTGCTGTGGCTGGCATTTTCAAGGCCCCGATTGCGGGCTTGGTCTTCACTCTGGAAGTGCTGATGCTCGATATGACAATGGCTTCGCTGGCGCCGCTCTTGATTTCGGCCGTCACAGCCACGCTGATGTCGTACTTCTTCCTTGGCAGCGAAGCCACGCTCTGCACCCTTCCGCAACCGCCCACCTTCGAACTGCACAATATTCCACTCTATCTGATACTTGGCGTGGCCGCAGGGCTCATCGGCTGGTACTTCACGGCAACATCGATGCGGATGGAAAAGTGGTTCAGCAAGATACTGAACCCGTGGAAGAAAATCGCTATCGGCGGTGTGATTCTGGGGCTGCTCATCTGGCTTTTCCCGCCGCTCTTCGGCGAAGGTTATGATGCTCTGCGCGAGATACTTACGGGCGACGGCCTGCGCATTCTCGACCACTCAATGTTCAGTCAGTTTGGCGACGGCGTCTGGGTGGTTGTTGCGTATTGCGCTCTAATGTTGATTTTCAAAGTGATAGCCACATCGGCAACCACAGGTGCGGGCGGCATTGGCGGTGTGTTCGCACCATCGCTCTTTATGGGCGGCGTGCTCGGCTATATGATGGCGCATCTGCTTAATTGTCTGGATTTTATCAGCGTAAGCGAAGTTAATTTCGCCCTTGTCGGGATGGCCGCTTTTATGTCGGCACTGATGCACGCGCCGCTCACAGGCATCTTCCTGATTGCCGAAATCACGGGCGGATACAATCTGTTTGTCCCGCTAATGGTGGCGTCGGTAAGTGCTTATGTCACAATTTATTACTTTGAACCGCACAGCATCTACACCAAACGTCTCGCGCAAAGCGGCGACCTGATAACCCACAACAAAGACCGCGCCGCCCTAACGCTGATGCGGCTTGAAAAGGAAGTTGAGCACGACCTGACCGAAGTGGGCCCCGACCAAACTCTGCGCGACCTTGTGAACGCCATCTCGCACTCGCGCCGCAACATTTTCCCCGTGGTCGATGAAGAAGGCAAACTGATGGGAATCGTCCTGCTCGACGACATCCGCAAGATAATGTTCAACACCGAGATGTACGACAACACCTATATATATGAGTTGATGGTGATGCCGCCCGACACCGTGAAAACCACCGACACAATGGATGTGGTGATGGAAAAATTCGAAAAATCAGGTGCCTGGAACCTGCCCGTCATCAAAAATGGGTTGTATATGGGATATATCTCAAAATCAAAGATTTACACTGCATATCGCAAGGTGCTGCTGAATTTTGCGGAGGAGTAAGATTCTAAAGTCCGACTAAAAAGTGTATCAATAACGCAAAAAGTCCGACTAAAAAGTGTAATGAGGGCTTTTTGCTTCAAGAAACACAAAGATTGCAGGGCCCGCCACAAAAAAACATTCAATATTTTGTCAACCAAACACATACGGTGCCATTAACAAAAAATAGCCGTCCATACAAAATTTTTTAAACTTCTGCTACGATATGGCGTAGGTTGTAACTTCATTTGTAATGAATTTTAAATAGTACAACTATGGAGAAGCATTGCAACGGAAAAGTAATCACAACGGCAATAACAGAATTGTCAAGATGTGAGGTGTTTGTGTATGGTACCGATATGAATGGCCGCCGGGTAGGACGCGCGGAGCAATTGGCGCAGGCGAAGTTTGGAGCGCAGCCCGGACAATCCGGACCGCAGTTTGGTCCACAGGGACAATGTTACGCTATTCCTGTCGACGTCAACAATCTGCAAAAAATGCAACCGTACGTCGATGAGTTTATCAATTATGTGAAAGAGCACCCCGACAACCGTTTTTTGATTACGCGGTTGGGCTGCGGCAATGGTTTAATCGACTACAGAGACAATCGGATTGCGCCAATGTTCGACGAACTTTATCCGTTGCCCAATGTGATTGTCTCACGAGAATGGCGCACAATTCTGATGTTTAACCACCAATTGCCCGACAAACCTGCAGCTCCAGAAGTTGCTGACGAAGAGATACTTAAAGAATTGTGCCATAAATATCGCTATCAGATTGGAGCCAATTGCGTGACATCGCTGCCCGACATTCGCGTCAGGTATGTGATTGGCAAAGACAAATTCGGTTACACTTCGTTTGGCAACTTTTTCTTTTTCGGCAGAAATATGTATGTGTTCCCCAAAAATGCGGCAGTGCCCGAGGACAACAGCGTTCCAGTGCCGACTATTATCTACAATACCAAAAAGATAGCTGATAGCGTACAACATATTGTGCCAGAAAGGTTTAGAATTCAATTTGTGGATGGTAGAGCAAAGATATACACGCGAGACGAGTATCGAAAGATGCTTGCAGATTTGGACGATGAAAATCTTTTGAAAAAATTAAACAATCAAAAAGGTTCGCCCAATTCGCGTCAACTCGCATACGAGGAGGCCGCGCACCGGGGCATTCCCGAAGACGCGATTGATGTTTCGGGAACATTGCAGAAGAAGTGGGATGAGTTGGAAAGGAAACGCGATGAAGATAATAGTGCAAGAGGTTGTGTTATGGATTATTTTCACGACGAGTGTTGGAACCGCCAGACTCCGCAAAAGGTGATTTTCGCAGGAGTGCAAACGCCGTTCAAGGATGTAAACGGTGACTGGATTTACACTGGCGATGTGATTAAGGTGGAAGATGCATTCAGAATTGACTATTTAGCCGTTGGCGCTTTGTGCGATGAAAAAGGCAACGGGCATTATTGCTTTATTCTCGACAATCATAACTGGCCATTAGCCGATTGCCAACAACACTGCAAATTGACACGTGTGGGTACGGTGTTCTACCAACTTAAAGAAGATGATTTCAGAAATGTCAATCAGCGTACAGCGGGAGAAAAAGGATTCACTGGGCAGCGCGACACAAAAGAGGATAAGCAACAGAAAGTTTTAATGGCTAAATTCACACCCAACTTCGCACAGGATTTTTGGGAATACCAAATGCTTGAAATGATGGGGGCGGAGTTTAGTTGGAGGAAACCGACTGATATATAAATCTTTAAAAGTACAATTATGAACGAATTTCTTTATTGTTACAAAATGACTCACGACGATGGATTTGCACCAAATCCATATCACGGAGTGTTGACTTTGGCAACTTGCAAGCCTAAAATTCGCAAGAATGCTGAAATAGGATTTTGGATATCTGGATGGACTTCAAATGAGGTGCAAGGTAAAACTGTTAAATTCCATTTTACCGATGGAAATCAAAAGTTAATCTATTTAGCAAGAGTTACCGATAAAATTAAAATTGAGAAGTATTGGGATTTGTACAAAGACAAACGCCCCCAAATAATCTCAAATGGGAAAGAAACAACAATTAAAAGTTGTAGTGGGGAAAAAAATCCAAGTGCTTCGGTATATGATATGGGAGATAATATTTATGAACCCGTCAATGGTGGATTTAAGCAGCATCCAAATGGAGGTGGACACAACAAGAATGACCAAGAACACGATTTGAGCGGGGAGTATGTTCTTATTTGTGGAGAGTTCTATTATTTTGGAGTAGAACAAGCAATTGAGGTGAAAGGCAAAGATTTTGTTGTTCCGAGATGCAAGAAGTTTTCTTTAGACGACCAAGAAGCAAAAAAAGTGATAGATTTTGTCACTAAAAACTATTCACAAGGAATTAATCCACAGGGAAAATGAAAATCATTTTAAGTAGAAAAGGTTTTGATTCTGCAAACGGGAGCCAACCCAATCCGATTATGCCAGACGGGACATCGCTCTCTTTGCCAATTCCTGACCCAAAAGGAAACAACACATTTTCTTCTCTTTACTGGAAAGGAATGAGTTTTTATGAAATTATTCATTCGTTAAAGCCTAAAACCAAATTAAATGAAGATGAATGTTGCCATTTAGACCCTGATTTAAGAGAAAATGTCCGTAACAGATTGCCAGGTTGGAAACCTGCTTTTGGACAAGCTGGAGCCGCTTTGACCCATTTAGAGAATAAAAATGTTGGTGTTGGCGATTTGTTTCTCTTTTTTGGTTGGTTCAAAGAAACCGAGATAAATCAAGGAAGGTTGATTTATAAGAAAAAAGCTAAAGACTTGCACGTCATTTATGGCTATATGCAAATTGGCGAAATAATTGAACGAAAGGCAGATGCTTATGATTGGCTGAAAGACCACCCGCATATTGGAGACAATAGTAAAAGAGAAGATGGAAAGAATACGATTTATTTACCCACTGACAAACTTTCATTTATGCCCAATGTCAATGGTTGCGGACTTTTAAACTACCGGAAAGACAGAGTTTTAACAAAGGAAGGACTGTCGAGAGGAAAATGGAATTTGCCTTCATTTTTTAAAGATGTTGAAATAAGTTATCACCCAAATCCGTGGAAAGGCAATTACTTTCAGTCGGCGGCAATCGGTCAAGAGTTTGTATTCGATTCCACTCCTCAAATAATTGATTGGGTGAAACATATCATTGGATAATAACCAAAAACTATTATAATAATGTACCATACTTACCATATAAAATGCCCGAAATGCGGCTTTGCGTTTGATTGGCGAGAGGGAAAAGTCGGGGATAAAGTGTATCTGCACTGCGATGTTTGCGGAAAGGAATTGCTGCACCCCGAGGACACCGAATCGTTCATTCCCGATTACCCCGCTTGTGAATGTGGAGGCATTTTTGGAGAAACAGAATCTTGGGCGCCATTCGTCTGCCCGAATTGTGATTATGAGATAGAAAAACACGAGATTCGGGAAACCGTTGTGGTGGATGAAAACCAAGTATAGACGTGGTTCGCAACGTCTATACCACCGTTTTTAGTAACCTTGTTTGCGTATTTGTGCGGCAGTATTATATTTGTGTTGATAATCAATGCAATGAACAATGTCGCGCAATTTGTTCCAAAACCGATTCCTTATACCATCGGCGCGTGCCAAATGGCACGGTTATAGTGGTGGCGAATATTTCGTGACAATCTGTACGCAGAACCGCGTACACTTTTTGGGAGAAATCAGGAATGGTGACAATAATGAACCGGAAATGGTATTAACCCCAGTTGGCCGTTTTGTTGAAGAACAATTACAAAATGTTACGCGATATTATCCGTATGCGGAAATACCGTTGTGGGTTGTAATGCCCAATCACGTGCACGCCATTGTTGTGATTGATGATGCAAATTGTAGAGACGCGATTCATCGCGTCTCTGTGTCCCCAAATGATGTAGACGCGATTCATCGCGTCTTTGCGCCTCAAAATGTTGGAGACGCGATTAATCGCGTCTCTACGGATGAAACCAATGATGTTGGCGGTGTAACAGGCAACAGAAATCCTATGTTGAAAAATTGTTTGGGGGCCGTTGTGCGTGGATTAAAGGCTCGTGTTACCAAATTCGCCAAGGACAACAACATCCCATTTGCGTGGCAGACACGGTTTTATGACCATATTGTGCGCAATCAACCCGAGATGAACCATATTGCCGAATACATAGAAAACAATGTAGCGAAATGGAATTTGGATAAATTCTACAATAACGAATTGTAGATGCGATGCGCTATGAATCTGCCCACCAAACCATCCAAATCCCCTTCATCTATTTTTATCGCCAATCCGAAAAACATTGTTGCATAAACTGTTTGAAAGTTTGCAATAAATCAAGTAGTTAGTTTATGCAACCAATCGGTTTTATCAATCGATATTATAGAAAAATACCATAATCATTATAGAATTAATGGCTCTTGAACCACTACTTTTGCGCCCGAAAAATTGGGGATAAAAGTACATTGATATGTTTGCAGTTATGATTTTGGTGTTCGTGCTCGGCTACATTGCCATTGCAATGGAACACCCTTTCAGAATTGACAAGGCGGCACCGGCGCTCTTCATCGGCGCGGCTTTGTGGGCTATTTATGCACTTGGCGCCGACAGCATTCTGTCGTTCGGCCACAGCGCAGCGTGGAACAAATACTCGATGACCGTCGAGGGCGGACTCACCGACGAAAACATTCATTCTTTCTTCAGTTACGAACTTGTTCACCATCTGGGAGATACGGCCGAAATCCTGTTCTTCCTGCTTGGCGCGATGACCATTGTCGAGACCGTTGACCGCCATCGTGGATTCAAGGTCATCACCGACAAAATCAAAACCACCAACAAGGTCAAACTGCTGTGGATTCTGAGCATCCTGACGTTCTTTATGAGCGCCATTCTCGATAACCTGACAACCACCATCGTAATGGTGGCGCTGCTTCGCAAACTTGTTGCCGACCAGAAAATGCGCTGGTTCTACGCCAGTATGATTGTGATTGCGGCGAACGCAGGCGGCGCGTGGTCGCCAATTGGTGACGTCACAACCATTATGCTCTGGATTGGCGGACAGGTGACAACCGATAAAATCATCTTCGAAGTTTTCCTGCCTTCGCTCATCTGCCTCTGCATCCCGTTGATAATCTTGAGCTTCACGTTCAGGGGCGATATTGAGCGCCCAACCGACGAGTCGATAGACAAGGACGACTGGGGTACAACACCGCGCACCCAAAAGGCGATGCTTGCAATGGGCGTTTGCGGTTTGCTGTTCGTGCCTGTATTTAAAACAGTTACACATCTTCCGCCTTACCTCGGAATGTTGTTGAGCTTGTCGATTGTGTGGGCTGCCACAGAGCTTATCCATAAGAATCACGCGCCGGGCATCAAAAACAAACTGCGCCCGACCTACATTCTCACGCATATCGACACCCCGACCATTCTGTTCTTCCTGGGCATCCTGCTGGCCGTTTCGGCATTGCAGTCGGCCGGCCACCTGTCGCTGATGTCGAACGCTTTGGACGGATGCTTCAAAGATGCAACGGGCGGTGTTTTCATTATCGATGTCATCATTGGCGTGTTGTCGTCGGTGGTTGATAATGTGCCACTTGTGGCTGGCGCGATGGGTATGTACCCCATTGAGGCCGCCGACGCTGTGGGCTACGCCGCCAACTTTGTGCAGAACGGTCCGTTCTGGGAATTCCTGGCCTACACTGCCGGCACGGGTGGTAGTATGCTCATCATCGGTTCGGCCGCAGGTGTTGCCGCAATGGGCTTGGAGAAAATCGATTTCATCTGGTATCTGAAGAACGTGTCGTGGCTGGCTCTTGTCGGCTATGCTGCCGGCGCCGCATTCTTTGTCACGATGTGTGTGATTAGTTAAAGTTCGAAACTGAATGTTTTAAAATAGTTTTAGGGTTATACATTTGTTTGTGGGAAGCAGGTTTATCAGCAATGATAGCCTGCTTTTTTTATTGAAGGATTGAAGATTGAAGGAGAGAAGGATTGAAGGTGTGAGGAATTGAAGGAGAGGAGGATTGAGGGATTGAAGGAGAGAAGGATTGAAGGAAATATTGAGGCTAATGCCTAAAACTTATAACTTCAAACTTCTAAAACTTCAAACTTATAACTTCAAACTTTAACCCTATTCCTCGTAAAGCAAATACTTCTTCCTAATTTGCTGAAAATCACGCAGTCCGTCTTGCCACGACTGGCGGATCTCGGCTTCGGTCATTCCCTTTTCAATCTGCTTGCGAAGTTCGGGGCCAGCAAGTTTGTCTACGAACGATTGGAAGAAATCGGGCTTTGACAGAAAATAATTATAACTGTCAATCAGCCATTTAAGATTGATGCGGGCATCGGCTTCGAGCGACTCGATGCTTATTTGGCGCAAGTCGTAGCCGCGGCAGGGCACATCTTTGAACGGCGGATATTTGGCGCCTTCAACGCTGTGGGGTGTGAATCGGAACGGTGCAGCAAGATAGTCGGGGTGGCCGATGGCTTCAAACGGAAAATCGGTGCCGCGCGCCACGCTCATAAATGTGCCTTCAAACAGTCCCAACGACGGATAAAGCAGCACCGAACGATATGTCGGAAGGTTTGGTGAAGGTTTTATAGGCAGTTGATAATGAGTGCGGTGAGTGTAATTCTTGCAAGGCACCACCATCAGTTGGCACACTTCGCCGTTTTTCAGCCAATGCTCACCGTTCAGCATCATCGCGTACTCGCCAATGGTCATTCCGTGGACGAGCGGCACGGGATGCATACCCACGAATGAGCGCACTTGGGCGGTGTCGAGCACAGGGCCATCAACGTAGAAGCCGTTGGGGTTGGGGCGGTCGAGCACCAGCAGCGGCACATTGTTTTCGGCGCAGGCTTCCATCACGTAGTGCAGTGTCGAAATGTAAGTGTAGAAGCGCACGCCAACATCTTGAATATCAAATACGACAAGGTCTAAACTATCCATATCGGCGACAGTGGGCTTGCGGTGTTTGCCGTAGAGCGAAACCACGGGCAGGCCCGTCGCAGCGTCGATGTTGTCGGCCAAGTGCTCGCCAGCATCGGCTTTGCCGCGGAATCCGTGCTCGGGGCCAAAAACTCGGCGGATATCGATATTCAGACTTAAAAGACTATCAACCAAATGAATGTCATCAATTATCGATGTTTGATTGGCCACCACAGCCACGCGTTTGCCTGTAAGCAGCGGCACATATTGTGCGGTCTGGTCGGCACCAACCATCACTTGCGAGCAGGCCGTGAAGGCCATCGCCACAAGAATCGCAACTATTGCCAATTTGATTCTCATATGAAATGTTTTTCTGATACAAACATAAGCATTTGTCTTTTCGTTAGTACATTTGCCGAATAAACGGATGATTTTGAAAACCGAATTTTTCATAGCAAATCGCATCACTTTCAGCCGAAAGGATGGTCGGTCGTTTACGGGGCCGATTGTCAACATTTCGGTTGCGGGCATTGCTTTGGGGCTGGCCGTGATGATTTTGAGTATGGCCATTGTCACAGGCTTCCGCGATGAAGTGAGTTCGAAGGTGACGGGTTTCAGTGCCGATGTGCAAATTTCTAATTTCGATGCCAACAACTCGTTCGAGACGCAGCCCATTGATGCCAACTCGGTGCCAATGAGCGAGATACTTGCGGTTAATGGCGTCACACATGTGCAGCCATACGTACTGAAATCAGGCATTGTGAAGACGCAGAACGACATTCAGGCCGTGGTGCTCAAAGGCATCGACCAGAGTTTCGACTGGTCGTTCATGCGTGAACATATGGTTGCAGGCGACACTTTCGCCATTGCCGACACCGTGAAATCGAACCGCATTTTCATGTCCGACTACATGGCCAACCTGCTGCATCTGTCTGTGGGTGATAAGATTACGGTTTATTTCGTGCAGAATCCACCGCGCATGCGACCGTTCATTGTGAGCGGTCTTTACAAGACAAGCATCGAAGATTTCGATCACGTTTTTGCCCTTGTCGATATGCGGCATCTGCAGAAAGTGAACGATTGGCAGCCTAACCAAATCAGCGGTTACGAAGTGACTATCAACAATTTCGACCGCCTTGAAGCCATTGCCGACAGCATTTTCTTTGTGGCTGGCAATAATTTCACAAAGGGCGGCGCAAGTCTGAAAATCAGCAATATAAAAGAACGTTACCCGCAGATTTTCGACTGGCTCAACCTTCAGGATATGAACGTTTGGGTGATTCTGGCGCTGATGCTGGCCGTGGCGGGCTTCAACATGATTTCGGGGCTGCTGATTCTGATTCTCGAAAAAACCAGCATGATTGGTCTTTTGAAGGCTTTGGGCTACAGCAACTGGCATATTCAAAAGATATTTCTGATTCAATCGTTCTTCTTGATTGTCAAAGGTTTACTATGGGGCAATCTGATTGGCATCGGACTTTGCCTTTTGCAACAGCATTTCGGCATTGTGCCGCTCGACGAGTCGTCATACTATATGAGCACCGTGCCCATCAACCTGAAGTGGCTGCACGTGATTGCGCTCAATATCGGAACGCTTGTTTCAACATTGCTTGTTATGCTGCTGCCGTCGCTGCTGGTGTCGCACATCAGCCCTGCAAAGGCGGTGAAGTTTAATTGAGATTTTTGAGTTATAAGTTTTAAGTTGTTAAGTTATAAGTTTTTAGGAACTCATAACATTACTCCTTACACCTTACACAATCACGCTATTTAGAGACGTTTGCAGAAGCCACTTGCACCTTGCACCTTGTACCTTACACCTTATCCCTTGTACCTTTTAGAGCACAAAGAATTTGATTCCTGCGGCGATGGATAGCACAATGATGACGATTCCGCTGATGCGGTTGAGCCAGACTATGCTGCGTAGACGGAAGTGCTTGCGGAAAATGTCGACTACGTAAGTGAGTGTGAACCACCATAATACGGCACCGCACATAATTCCGAGCACAAGCGGCATGCCATCGTTGAACGAGTTGCCGTCCGACATCAGATTGAGCATTGAGAAGGCTGCACCAAAGAAGATGATTGTCAGCGGGTTGGATGCCGTCAGAAAAAAGACGGAAATGTAGTCGCCAATCAGGCCCGAACGTTTGGGGCTGCGATAGTAGCGATATTGCTGAATGGGGTTTTTCAACAGCATTTTGAATCCGAGGAAAAGCAGTGTGCCCACGCCTGCTATCTGAAAAAACAAGTGGTGCTCGGTGAGGAAATCGGTTATGAAAGTAACTCCAAAGGCGGCCAGAACGGCATACGAACTATCGGCCGTGGCGGCTCCAAGTCCCGATACAAACCCCTGGAAACGACCTTTGTTGATGGTTTTCTGCACGCACAAGACACCAATCGGTCCCATCGGTGCCGAAACAATCAATCCAACAATCAGTCCTTTCAAGAAAATTTCTACCATGTTTGCCCCTCTCTGCAAGCGGATTGCAAAGGTAGCAATTTTACGTTAAGAGTAAAGTGTATTGTTTAAAGAGTAGAGAGTAATGTGTAAAGAGTTAAGTGTAATGACGTTGAATTTAAAGGAGGAATTTTCAACGGGTTCAGATAAATCCTAATTCGCGCTTCCCGCCTTCTTCTTGGCACGATGGTCGCGCCATTGCTGCCATTTGGTGGTGAAAAGTTCGGTCACGCTGTAGTTTTTCTCAACCTCGAAACGGTAGGCCAGAGTGGCTCGCATCATGGCGTTCATGTTGTTGATGTTCACGCCGTCGTTGCCCATTGGCGACTCGATGGCAAAAACGTTTCCGCCGACATTGAAAAACCAGTGTTTGCTGTTGTAGCCGAAACTCAAATCGCCTTGAAAATAGAAGTTTAGCGCCTTGTGATGACGGTCGGGCGCATCGTCGAGTTCCAGTAGGCATTTGTTGTAGGCCAGGCCCATCTGCATATCAAGGTTGATATAGATTTTCGATGGAGTCACAAACGTGCGCGCATAGCCACCGCCCGCACCAATGAGAGCGTTGCTCACAAGTCTGATTTGCTCATGATAACTGAACAGCGAGTCGTTGACAATCCGCGGAATAAGCGATGAGTCGCCGCTTGCGATGTTGTAGTTAAACAAAATTCCAGCAATGGCCGAACCCGCCGTACGCCGCTGCAGTTCGCCGTGCGATGTGAGCGCCTTGCGCGAATATTGCGTGTAATTGAAATAGTAGTCGGCCGAAACGCGGAAAGAGCCTGTGGTGATGTCGTTGCGGTCGTGGCGGGTGCCTGCTGGCCAGTTCTGCAGAATGCTTTCGGCGTTCGACAAATAGTAGCCCTCGTAAATGCTGGCGCCAAATTTCAGCGTCACGGCAGGCAAGAGCAGTTGGGTTGACAGATTGGTTTTATGCCCCGTACGGTGACGGTCGAACAGGCCTGTGCTGACACCGAGGTTCAGCGAAAGCCATTTGTAGGCAAATCCTGCACTTATCGAAGCCGACGAGTCGGAGCAATTGTATTGCAGCGACGAGAGGTTTTTCAAATCATCGATGCTGAAGGCCGAGTTTTTCTGAAAGATCGATGCGTTGACACTGAAATAGTTGCTCATATCCTGAATGTAGGCCGTATCGCGCTCTGCGGCAAAGACGCTGATGTACGCCTCTTTCACCCATTGTGCCTCAACTTGGCCAAAGGTCAATAACATAACTATTATTGTCAGATATTTTTTCATACCTCAAAATCGGATGCAAAGTAAATCAAACGCCCGCAGAAAAAGCAAACAAAAGTTTTCGAACACTTCCCCTATCATGTCTGAAACGGATTTTGACATTATATATATGTATAATCCGATGTTTTACAACTAATTCACTTTTTTTACTCACCATCATGTGGTTGTTTTTGCGTTTTTTAGCAATTCGATTATTTTTGCACCCTAATTTTTAAGATAAACAATACATTAATTTTATGGCAGATACTTCAGATTTGAGGAACGGCTTGTGCATCGAACTC
>JAEEGJ010022531.1_pt1 | contig 13359 bp, 13 predicted proteins | sample 8958761 | NCBI WGS metagenome assembly JAEEGJ01 (sample SAMN16246546, study PRJNA631951) | gut metagenome | biome: gut microbiome; feature: rumen; material: RS-attached | host: Bos | place: Iran: Karaj | collected 2018-10
TCCGAACTTCAGAACGCGCTCGCCTGTGCCGCCAGGGTATTCGAGATACTTGACGAGCCGGTGGAGAGCAGTGATTCCGACGGATTATCCCTTTCCGATTGCAGCGGTGATGTTTCGTTACAAAATGTCGATTTTTCCTATGTCACCGAAAAAGAACTGATTAAAGATCTTAATGTAAATGTATCCCGCGGACAGAGAGTTGCGATAGTCGGACCGACCGGATGCGGTAAGACCACGATCATCAATCTGCTCATGAGATTTTATGATGTTGATGACGGAACCATTTCCGTTGACGGGAACGATATCAGAAACGTCACAAGAAACAGTCTCCGAAGATCGTACGGTATGGTCCTTCAGGATACGTGGCTCCGACAGGGAACCATCATGGAAAACTTAAGGATGGCTAAACCGGAGGCAACCGACGAGGAAGTGATAAATGCCGCAAAGGAAACGCATGCCCACGGCTTTATCAGAAGACTTGAAAAGGGATATGATACTATTATCGGTGAGGACGGAGAAGGCCTGTCGGCGGGCCAGAAACAGCTTCTGTGTATCACAAGAGTAATGCTGAACATACCTCCGATGTTGATCCTCGATGAGGCTACAAGTTCTATAGATACAAGAACGGAGATGAAGATACAAAGCGCATTCGAAAAGCTTATGAAGGGAAGAACAAGCTTTATCGTCGCGCACAGGCTCGGAACGGTCAGGAATGCGGATATAATCCTTGTGATGAACAACGGAAAGATAATTGAACAGGGGGATCACGATTCTCTTATCGCGGCGGACGGATTCTATAAGAAACTGTATGAATCCGGCAAACCCGAAAACGAAAGTGGTCCGTTCGGTGATGAAAATGAGCGTGCAGGTTAATTGCGAAACGTGTGACAATTATATATACGATGAGGAGTATGACGAATACTACTGTAGGATGAATCTTGACGAAGACGAATACGGAAAGGTCATGTCGGGTTCGGAGTATAAATGTCCTTATTACAAATTCGGTAATGAGTATGAGGTCGTATGGAAGCAGATCTGAAGATTTATGAATCGGTCGCAAGTACCAATATCACCCTGAAGGAACTTGCCGATAACGGCGCACGGGAAGGGGTATGCGTGGTTGCTTTTTCTCAGAGCGCCGGACAGGGAAGGAGCGGTCGTACTTTTTTTTCGCCGGAAGGCGGGAATCTGTATATGAGTCTTCTTCTTCGGCCGCATGACGATGAAGTCTTTGATATGATAACGACAATGGCAGCCGTTGCCGTTTGTGATTCGATTAAGGAACTGTTTAATATCGATACCGGTATCAAGTGGGTCAATGACATTATCCTTGACGGAAGAAAAGTGTGCGGGATAGTGGCGCAGGCGCATAATTACGGTAAGAAAGACCGATACGTGATACTGGGTATCGGGATAAACATGTATGAAGCGGCCGATATACCCGATGATATTTCGGATATATATGCAAGTCTTAAGGGAAGAGCGTGTGATCTTGAAAAAGATGATGCTAAAAAGCAGGCTGTCAGGCTTGCGAATATGATCATTGAAAAATTCTCTGAGTTTTACGCCGCGGATGATATATACGGACATATCGATGAATACAGAAAACGGTGTATATTCATCGGGAAGGACATTTGCTATGTGTCCGGAGATACTTTGTTTTACGCAAAATGTACGGGGATAGACGACAGAGGAGGGATAATGCTTGACGTTGACGGGGATATTCGGGTATTTCGCGACGGAGAGATAAGGATCAAACCCACCGATAAGTAATCTTGCGCAATCAGAGGTGAAAGTTTATAATAAATCGTTGTTTTGCGACTTGTTCAAACGGGGTTTTACGGATATGTCAGACAGACTATTTAATGAAAATGACGGAATAGACGAAGACAACTGTCTTCAGATGTATGACAACAGTTATGATTTCTACAAACTCGTTCTGGGTACGTTTACGAAAGAGATCGCCAAGACCGTTGTAAGTCTGAAGGAAACGTTCGCCGCAAAGGATAAGGAGAACTACAGGATACTCGTTCACGGACTTAAGGGAAGCGGAGCGAGTGCCGGAGCAGGACACCTTGTTGAAATGGCGACCGAATCCAATGCTCTTCTCAAAGAAGATAAGTGGGAAGAAGCGGAAAGATTTCATGACCCGATAATTGCAGAACTTGAAAGACTGCTCAAACTTATCCCCGAGAGGATAGGATAAAGCTGAATAGGAGACATGATATGAGCATAATCATACCGGACGGGTATAAGAGTCCGTCATCGATCAAGGAAACGGAGATCGCGATCAAAGAGGTAAAGGACTATTTCGAGAGGATGCTTGCAAAAGAGCTTAATCTCACACGTGTGTCGGCCCCTTTGTTCGTTACGGAAAAGTCGGGTCTAAACGATAACTTAAACGGAGTGGAGCGTCCCGTAAGATTCGGGATAAGGGAACAGAACGATGCCGAAGTCGAGATAGTTCATTCGCTCGCAAAGTGGAAGAGGAAAGCACTTCGCGATTACGGATTCAAAACGGGTGAAGGACTTTATACGGATATGACGGCGATCAGGCGTGACGAGGATACCGATAATCTTCATTCGCTTTATGTCGATCAGTGGGACTGGGAGCTCATTATCAGCAAAAAGGACAGAAGCGTTTCAACGCTCAAATCGATCGTCAGGAAGGTATATGAAGCGTTAAAGAACACGGAGGTCTTTATCAATTCGAGACATCCCGAGATAACGAGGCTCCTTCCTGAGAATATCAAGTTTATTACTACTCAGGAACTTTTGGACAGATGGCCCGAATTGTCGCCTAAAGAGAGAGAAACGGCGGCGGCAAAGGAATACGGTGCAATATTCCTGATGCAGATCGGCGATAAGCTTTCAAACGGCAAGCCGCATGACGGAAGAGCTCCGGATTACGATGACTGGGCACTTAACGGAGATATTATCGTATATTATCCGCTCCTTGATATGGGATTTGAGATATCATCCATGGGAATAAGGGTTGATGAGGATTCACTCAGGGAGCAGCTTAAAAAGGCGAAATGCCAGGAGAGGGCAAAGCTTCCGTTCCATAAAGCGATACTCGAAAAGAATATGCCGTATACGATAGGCGGCGGTATCGGTCAGTCAAGGATCTGTATGTTCTTTTTAAGAAGAGCTCATATCGGGGAAGTTCAGAGTTCGATATGGCTTGAAAAAGACCGCAAATCGGCCGAAAAAGCAGGAATAACGTTGTTGTGATCTTGGGAGAGAATATGAAACAGTTTACGTCAAAAGAATTAAGAAATACATGGAAAGAATTCTATAAGGAAAGAGGTCATGTTGATGTCGGTGCCGTATCGCTCGTGTCGGACGGTTCCACCGGAGTCATGTTCAACGTTGCCGGAATGCAGCCGCTGATGCCGTATCTGCTCGGGCAGAAACATCCTCTCGGAACGAGACTTTGTAACGTTCAGGGGTGCGTTCGGACCAATGACATCGATTCGGTCGGCGACAGATCGCATGTGACTTTTTTCGAGATGATGGGAAGCTGGAGCCTTGGAGATTATTTCAAGGAAGACAGATGTAAATGGAGTTATGAGCTTCTTACCGAAGTATTCGGATTTGATAAGGAGCATCTTGCAGCCACCGTTTTTGCAGGAGACGAAAATGCGCCCAGAGATGAGGAAGGCGCCAAGTGCAGAATAGATTCGGGATTTCTGCCCGAGCATATCTATTATCTTCCTGCCGAGGATAACTGGTGGGGACTCGAATACGGACCTTGCGGACCGGATTCCGAGATGTTCTATATAGCTGATGTTCCCGACTGCGGACCGAACTGCGGTCCGGGTTGCTCATGCGGAAAATATACGGAATTGGGCAATGATGTGTTCATGCAGTATGAGAAGCACAAGGACGGTCATCTGACTCCGCTTGCGAAAAAGAATGTCGATACAGGATGGGGACTGGAGAGAATCCTCGCGTTCCTGAACGGGACAAAAGATGTATATAAGACTGATCTGTTTGCTCCGGTTATTTCATATATAGAAAAGAAGTCGGGCACATCTTATGACAGCGACGACGAGAAGACGCGTTCAATGCGTGTTCTTGCCGATCATATGCGTACGTCCGTTATGCTCATCGGTGATGAGGCAAGACTTGTTCCCGCCAACGGCGGAGCAGGTTATGTACTTCGCCGCCTGATAAGAAGAGCGGTAAGACACGGACGTATTCTCGGATTTGATACACAGGCGCTTCTGGAGATCGCAAGGATATTTATAGATGACGTGTATTCGGAAGGCTTTGAGAATCTTAAGTCAAACAGGGAATTCGTTCTTACGGAACTCAAGAAAGAGATAGACCGTTTCACGGCAACTATCGAAAACGGAATGAAGGAATTCGTGAAGATACTTGAACCTGCGGAAAAATCATCCGACAAAAGTATTTCGGGAAAAGACGCATTCTATCTGTATGATACGTTCGGATTTCCGCTTGAACTTACCGTCGAGATGGCAGGTGAAAAAGGCGTGAGCGTTGATGAAGCCGGATTTGCCACGGCAATGGAAGAGCAGAAGCAGAAAGCAAGAGACAACGCGAACTTCTCGATCAAAACGTCGGCCGGCGACAATGCGGTATTTGACGAACTTGATGATAGTCTTGTGTCGGAATTTACCGGATACGGCAAAACGGAGGATCAGGGAAAGATCATCGCCATAGGATCGGACAAGCTTGTCGACAGCGCAGGAGAAGGAGATAAGTGCATCGTAGTTACCGATGTTACACCTTTTTATGCGACCATGGGCGGACAGAAAGGTGACTTCGGTTTCATTTCCGGAGGAGGAAGATTTAAGGTTACGGATACGATCAAGCTTTCAGGTTCAAGAGTCGGACATGCGGGAATCGTTGAATCGGGAACATTTAAGGTGGGTGATACCGTTACGCTGTCGGTGGATGAGACCAACAGGAAGAGGACATGTATGAATCACTCGGCTACACATCTTCTTCAGAAAGCTCTGCAGACACTTCTCGGCGATGAGGTTAAACAGCAGGGTTCATATCAGGACGGCGAACGTACGAGGTTTGATTTTTCATTCGGAAGGGCACTTACGGCCGAAGAGATCGAAAAGGTCGAGGATATCGTTAACGAAAAGATAATGGAGGACCTTCCGGTTGTTACCGATGTCATGTCGATAGATGATGCCAGGAAGTCCGGTGCAATGGCGCTGTTCGGAGAAAAATACGGCGAAGTTGTCAGAGTGGTTAAAATGGGTGATTTTTCAAAAGAGCTTTGCGGAGGCACACATGTTTCTTCGACCGGAAACATTCACAGCTTCAAGATAACCGGAGAGGGCGGTATAGCTGCCGGAGTCAGAAGGATCGAAGGTATAACCGGACAGGCGGTGGCGGATTACTACAGAAATATCGAGAAAGAATTCGAAGCTGCGGCTGCTGTCGTAAAGGCAACACCCGCTACACTTGCGGACAGGCTGTCTAAAATGATGGCGGAGATCAAGACTCTGTCGGGAGAACTTGAGTCGCTCAAGTCAAAGGCTGCAAAAGAGGCTGTTGGAGATATCTCGGATAAGGTTGTTGAAGTATCGGGCCTGAAACTGATCGCCGCAAACGTTCCTTCGGCGGACATGAACGCTCTAAGGGATCTGGCGGATCAGATGAAAGCCAAATATGCGGACGGTGTATTTGTGCTTTGCTCCGATGCGGGCGGAAAAGTCAGTCTTGTAGTTATGTGCGGCGATGATGCAGTCGCAAAGGGAGCTCACGCGGGTAATCTTATAAAGCAGCTTGCCCCGATGGTAGGCGGCGGCGGAGGCGGCCGTCCCAATATGGCCCAGGCCGGCGGAAAAGATCCCTCGGGAATGGAGAAGATGCTTTCATCCGCAAAGGGTGTTCTTGAAGGAATGATGTGATTTAGATTTTTCTTGACTTATTGTCGAACATATGATTAAATTTCATCAGTGCGAAATTAGAGCCCAAGGGTCAGCACAATCTATGACTTGAGGGGAGGGTTGGAAAATGGCAGAAGTAATCGTAAAAGAGAATGAAAGCTTGGACAGTGCATTACGTCGCTTCAAGAGAAGTTGTGCCAAAGCCGGTATCCAGCAGGAGATCCGTAAGAGAGAGCACTATGAGAAGCCCAGCGTAAAGCGTAAGAAGAAGTCCGAAGCAGCCAGAAAGAGAAAATACAACTGATAACAAACACCCCGGATTCGTTCCGGGGTTTTTTATTGCATATTGATAAAACGCATGCTATAATACCATATGTTGTATGACGCCCGCCGGGCATTACAATATATTGCAAAGGATTACGGATTCAGGCGTTGAAGCTTATACTGATCATCATTCTGGTGCTTTTGCTCGTCATATTCGTGTACAGCCAAAGCAGCGGATTCAATATAGTCGAATATGATCTTTCGACCGACAAGGATATCGGAGCGCCGTTTAGTTTCGTGATGCTGTCGGATCTTCATGATACCGATGTTACACGCGATCATAATAAAAAGCTCCTTACTGCGATAAAGGATATCAATCCGGATTTCGTTATACTTGCCGGAGATATGATCACGAGTTATATGGGGGATTCGCTCGATCGCGGAGTTGCATTTGATTTTCTGGCCAAGCTGTCTGCCGATCATACGGTATACTTCGGACTCGGCAATCATGAGCAACGTTATAAAGCCGAACCGCTTAAGTTTCCGGGCAAATACGATAAGCTTGAGCAATATGTCAAAGATCACGGGATTAAACTTCTTTCAAATGCGTATTCGGACGTTCCTGACAGAAATATCAGGATATACGGGTTTGACATTCCGATCGATAATTACCGCAGGGTAGTTACGAGCCCGATGCCCGAGGGGATACTTACGGACACGTTCGGCAATCCCGATCCGGGAAGATACGATATCCTGATTGCACACAATCCCGATTTTTTTGATGATTATGTCAGGTTCGGGCCGGATCTTGTCCTCTCCGGACATCTTCACGGCGGCATAGTCGGGATTCCGGGGATCGGCGGTGTGATATCTCCCCAGTTAAAGTTGTTTCCGAAATACGATTTCGGTACATATACGAGCGGGAACACAACAATGATAGTAAGTCGCGGTATCGGATGGCATACGATACCTGTAAGGATATTCAACAAAGCCGAGATAGTATCGGTAACGGTCAGACCCAAAGGCAGGGAATAGAACAATGGCGATGAACGGTAAACTTGAAAAATTCGAAGGTCCGCGTGATCTGCTCCTTCATCTTATCGAGAAGAACAAGGTGGATATATACGATATACCGATCGCGCTCATCACGGATCAGTACCTTGAGTATCTTAAACAGATGGAGATCGAGGACCTCAATATCATGAGTGAATTCCTCGTGATGGCTGCGACACTTCTCGATATCAAGGCGAAGATGCTTCTTCCCGCCGAGATCGGAGAAGACGGTGAGGAGGAAGATCCCAGAGCCGAACTTGTCGAGAAGCTGATCGAATACAAGATGTACAAGTATATGTCGTTCGAGCTGAAGGACAGACAGATCGATGCGGTCAGGAATGTCTACAAGAGCGCAACGCTTCCGAAAGAAGTGCTCGAGTACGTTGAACCTATCGATTACGAGAAGCTTGTAGGTGATATCGACCTTACAAGACTCAACGAGATATTCAGATCGGTTGTACGCAAACAGAAGGACAAGATAGATCCCGTAAGGAGTAAGTTCGGTAATATCGAAAAGGATGAGATCAATCTTGAAGAGAAACAGCTTTATATCGAAATGTACGTGAGAACGCACAAGAAGTTTTCATTCAGGGCGCTTCTTGAGGAACAGCCCACCAAGATGGAGATAGTTGTTACATTCCTTGTTATGCTTGAGATGATGAAAGTCGGCAAGATCAGGATAGTTCAGGACAATCTGTTCGATGATATCATGATCACATCCATGGCTGCATAGTATTATGAAGAAAGAATTCGAAGAATCGTTAAAAGAAAATATAGACGAAATGGATATCGCACAGCCGAAGGAGAGTGAAGAGGCTGCCGAAGAGGTTGTTCGTGCCGAACACCCCGAAGCCGCGATCTCGGCGATACTGTTTGCGATGGGTGATTCGGTTGAGATCAAGAAGCTTGCCGATGCGATCGGTTTTACCGAAGACGAGACACGTGAAGTGATAGACCGAATGAAGGCAAAGTTCGAACGAAACAAGGATTTCGGACTGACTATCGTTGAACTGGATAACGCGGTACAGATGTGTTCGAAAACAGAGATGTACGAGTATCTGATCAAGGTTGCGAAGATTCCGAAGAACATGCATCTGTCCGACACTGCATTGGAGACACTGTCGATCATTGCGTACAAGCAGCCGGTGACACGTGCCGAGGTGGAGAAGATCAGGGGTGTTTCATGTGATCATCCGATAAACAAACTTCTCGAGTTCGGACTTATCACGGAACTCGGAAGACTCAATGCTCCCGGGCGTCCGCTGCTGTTCGGTACGACGGAACAGTTCCTCAGAAGTTTCGGAGTCAAATCCATTGAGGATCTGCCGGACATCGCCCCGGACCGTTTGGAGGAATTCAAGCGCGAAGCGGCAGAGGAGATACAGCTTAAACTCGACATCTGATAAGGGACCGAAAGGTTCCTTTTTCTTTATGTATTTTTCTTCAATTTTATCCTTTGAAAAATCCCTTTCCTATGTTAAAATATCAAAAGTGCGTATTTCGGCTATCATTATATTTTATATGGAGGTTTTGCAATGAGTAATTCTTCACTTGCAGGCAAACGTATATCGAGTTTGCTTGATGAAAACAGTTTCGTTGAGATCGGTGCAAATGTTACTGCACGTTCCACCGATTTTAACATGGAACCGAAGGAGAGCATTGCTGATGGCGTTGTAACCGGCTACGGTCTTATAGACGGAAGGCTTGTTTACGTATACAGCCAGGATTCAGCTGTACTTGGCGGTTCTGTTGGCGAAATGCATGCCAAGAAGATAGTTAACCTTTACAGTCTTGCACTCAAGGTTGGCGCTCCCGTTATCGGACTTATCGATTCCGCGGGGCTTAGACTCAATGAGGCTACCGATGCACTTGCGGCATTCGGAAGGATCTATAAGGCTCAGGCTATGGCAAGCGGTGTTATTCCCCAGATCACGGCGATCTTCGGAAAGTGCGGCGGGGGTTTGTCGCTCTTTACGGGGATGAGTGATTTTACATTTATGGAAGAAAAGAACGCTAAGTTATTCGTTAATTCCCCGAATGCCCTGACCGGAAATTACGAGGAGAAGAACGACACAGCATCTTCCGCGTTCCAGGCTGATGAAGCCGGAAACGTTGACATTGTAGCAAGTGAGGCTGAAATATACGGAGAGATAAGAAGCTTTGTTTCACTTCTTCCGTCCAATAACGATGAGTTCGGTGCCGTATCCGACTGCACCGATGATCTCAACCGTGCGGTATCCGATATCGCAAACTGCACGACCGATACAGCCATCGCTCTTTCGATGATAGCCGATGATAATTCATATTTCGAAGTAAAAGCCGGATACGGAAAGCAGATCACAACAGGATTCATCAGACTTAACGGTCAGACGGTCGGTTGTGTCGCAAACAGATGTGAAGGCTACGATGATGAAGGAGAAAAGGTTTGGGAAAGCGACAGTGTTCTGACTGTTGAAGCCGCAAACAAGGCAGCGGATTTCGTGAACTTCTGCGACTCATTCGACATACCGGTGCTTACGCTTACAAACGTTACCGGGTTTGATGCGAACATCGAATGTGAAAAAGGTATCGCAGCGGCATCCTCAAAGCTTGCTTTTGCTTTCGCAAATGCTACTGTTGCCAAGGTCAATGTGATCATAGGCAAAGCTTTCGGAACAGCCGGAATAGTAATGAATTCAAAATCACTCGGTGCGGATATCACGATCGCATGGGACAGCGCCAAGATAGGTATGATGGATGCCGATCTTGCCGCAAAGGTTATCTTTGACGGAAAGGGTACTGATGCCATTGCCGACGGAGCAAAGAAATACAATGAGCTCCAGAACAGCGTTGATTCGGCCGCAAGACGCGGATATGTCGATCAGGTTATCGCATCCGCCGATACGAGAAAATACGTTATCGGCGCATTTGAAATGTTATATACAAAAAGAGAGGACAGACCTGCCAAGAAGCACGGAACGGTTTAGAAAGGATAGGGATACGTAATATGAAAAAGATCAGATTAATATTATGTTTGACTGCCTGTGTCCTTGGACTTTCCGCGTGCGGAGGTACTGCCGCAAAAACTCTCGACCCTGAAGTGGCTACGACCCTCGAGCAGACCACCAGTAATCTCGTAACACAGTTTTTGGCCGCTCTTGATGAAGAACAGTCCGCCGAGATTACGGAACAGGGTGCCGAGTATCTGGAATATGTCATTTCCAATTATTTCGGAGTCAAGGCTAACGGAAACGGAATGGTCAATGCTCTCAATTCCTGGAACGGAGCGAAGCCCGACATGGGTGATTTTGTCTCGATCACGGGAATGAACGCGTATTATGACGATTCAGGCAAAGACATAATCGTTACACTTGATGTAGTGGGCACAAAGAAGACTGCCCAGATAGAGGCCATTTACAAAGATGATCTCTACAAGACGCTTAATTCGCTTACCACGAATATCAACTGGACATTCGGTGAGAAGATGGAAAAGGCCGGACTTAACACTTTGCTCGGAATGGGTACCGTGTTCATCGTCCTGATCATCATTTCGCTGATCATAAGCCTGTTCAATCTTATCCCCAAGATCCAGAGCGCTTTCAACAAGGATAAGACGGACGTCAAAACGGCAGCGGTTGATAATACGATCGCTCAGATCGTGGTAAAGGAAGAAGAGGAAGCGGATGATCTTGAACTTGTTGCCGTAATCACGGCCGCGATCGCAGCCGCAGGTACAAGCGGATCATCGGATGATTTTGTTGTTAGAAGTATTGTCAGAAGACCAAACAGTTTATGGAATAAGTAGGAGGACATATCATGAAAAACTATACAATAACCGTTAACGGAAACGTATATGACGTTACAGTAGAAGAGGGAACAGGTTCTGCAGCTCCCGCAGCAGCACCCAAGGCAGCTCCGAAGGCAGCACCCAAGGCTGCACCCGCAGCAGCAGCTTCAGCAGGCGCAGGCTCGGTTAAGATCGAAGCAGGTGCCGCAGGTAAGGTATTTAAGATTGAGGCAAATGTTGGTGATTCCGTTAAAGCAGGTCAGGCTGTGATCATCATCGAAGCAATGAAGATGGAGATCCCTGTTGTTGCTCCCAAGGACGGTACCGTGGCAAGTATCGACTGCTCCATCGGAGATGCGTGTGCGGCAGGTCAGCTTATCGCAACTCTTAACTAATGATGATAGCAGTGTGGAGGTCATAAAATGTCATATGTAGCAAATACATTCGGGAATCTGTTACAGCAGACGGCCTTTCTTGGACTGTCATGGGGTAACTACCTCATGATCGCCGTGGCTTGTATATTCCTTTATCTGGCCATAGCCAAAGGATTCGAGCCGCTGCTTCTGACTCCCATCGCATTCGGTATGCTCCTGGTAAACATCTACCCGGATATCATGCTGAAGATAGAAGAGGCAGCCAACGGAACCGGAGGCCTGCTGTATTATTTCTATAAACTGGATGAATGGGCTATACTGCCGTCCCTCATATTCATGGGTGTTGGTGCGATGACGGACTTCGGTCCCCTTATCGCCAATCCGAAGAGTTTTCTTCTCGGTGCGGCAGCCCAGTTCGGTATCTATGCGGCTTATTTCATGGCTATCGCCATGGGATTCAACGATAAGGCGGCTGCAGCCATCGCGATCATAGGCGGTGCAGACGGCCCTACATCGATATTCCTTGCAAGTAAGCTCGGTCAGACGGCTCTTCTCGGACCGATCGCCGTGGCGGCGTATTCGTATATGTCACTCGTTCCGATCATTCAGCCGCCTATCATGAAACTTCTCACAACCGAGAAGGAGAGAAAGATCAAGATGGAACAGCTCCGTCCCGTATCGAAGCTTGAGAGGATACTGTTCCCTATCATAGTTACAATAGTTGTATGTATGATTCTCCCGACTACGGCACCTCTTGTAGGTATGCTCATGCTCGGTAATCTCTTTAAGGAGTCGGGTGTTGTAAGACAGCTTACGGATACAGCGAGCAATGCGCTCATGTATATCGTTGTAATACTTCTCGGAACAAGCGTAGGAGCAACGACATCGGCGGCGGCTTTCCTTAATGCCAATACGCTCAAGATCGTTGTTCTCGGCCTGATAGCATTTGCCTTCGGTACGGCAGCCGGTGTTATCTTCGGTAAGATAATGTGTGTACTGACCGGAGGAAAGGTCAATCCGTTGATCGGTTCGGCCGGTGTTTCGGCTGTTCCCATGGCAGCACGTGTATCACAGAAAGTCGGTGCCGAAGAGGATCCGACAAACTTCCTGTTGATGCATGCAATGGGTCCCAACGTTGCCGGAGTTATCGGAACCGCGGTGGCAGCCGGTACGTTCATGGCTATATTTGGAGTTTTCTGATTAGTTTAGATAGATTAGGAGGATATTAAAATGGGTGAAGTTGAAAAGAAACCGGTTGGCATAATGGAAACCGTTCTGCGTGACGCACACCAGTCACTCATCGCAACGAGAATGCCTACCGAGGTAATGCTTCCCATCATCGGTAAGATGGATGAGATAGGTTACCACTCGGTTGAATGCTGGGGTGGAGCCACATTTGATGCTTCCCTTCGTTTCCTTAAAGAGGATCCGTGGGAAAGACTGCGCAAACTGAAGGACGGATTCAAGAAGACTCCTCTTCAGATGCTCTTCAGAGGCCAGAACATTCTCGGCTACAGACCTTACGCCGACGATGTCGTAAATGCATTCGTTGAAAAATCGATCGCTAACGGTATCGATATCATCAGAATATTCGATTGTCTTAACGATCTTCGTAACCTTCAGGCGGCGGTAGATGCAACTAACCGCGTAAAGAAGCAGGAAGGAAGAGGAAGCACGCAGGTTGCGCTTTCATATACTCTCGGTGATGCATATACGCTTGAGTACTGGGCCGATATGGCAAAGAAGATTGAGGAAATGGGAGCCGATTCCATCTGTATCAAGGATATGGCGGGACTTCTCCTTCCTTACAGGGCAGCAGACCTTATTAAGGCAATGAAAGAGAATACGAAGCTTCCGATACAGCTTCATACTCATTATACATCGGGTTGTGCTTCGATGACGCAGCTTAAGGCCGTTGAAGCCGGTGTTGATGTTATCGACTGTGCGATCTCACCTTTCGCACTCGGAACAAGTCAGCCCGCTACGGAAGTTATGGTAGAGGCGTTCAAAGGAACTCCTTACGATA
>JAEEGJ010022532.1_pt1 | contig 13359 bp, 5 predicted proteins | sample 8958761 | NCBI WGS metagenome assembly JAEEGJ01 (sample SAMN16246546, study PRJNA631951) | gut metagenome | biome: gut microbiome; feature: rumen; material: RS-attached | host: Bos | place: Iran: Karaj | collected 2018-10
TCACAATGGTATCGATTGGCACAAAGGTACTCTTGTTGGTCGGATCGGTCATCACACCCACCACTAACTCGAACGTGTAGGAGGAATTATTTCGTGCGTCGAAAGAAAGCTGAAGGGTGCTCATGGCATTCGTACTGACATCCACTTTCGGCAAGATGGCAATCTGGTCATCATACGTTCCAGCCGTGATATACGTGTAGAAGCGTATGGAGTTGCTTCCCGAATAGGCGGAGGCGCTACTATTGTACATAATCGGATAGCCCGCATAGCTCGTTAAGGTTCCGTTGTTGAGATAGCTCCAGCATAACGGCAGGTTGTTCGTAGTTCCCGATGTGGAACCTGTGTAAGAATCGAAGTTCTCCGTGAACGGCAGCTGCGCAATCGGAAGACATTCTGTGGAAAACTCCTTGACCACCCAGTCGCTCACATCGTTGCCGCCACATTCGGAGCGCATACGCACCTTGTAGGGCGTGCCCGGGGTGAGGCCTGTCAGGGTTGCAGGACTGCTGGTCTGGGTGCCAGCCGTTGTCCACGTGGCCGCTCCATCGACTTGATACTCCAAGCTCCATTGGCTTTCCGTGTAACCCGGGGCCCAATCAATGGTGGCCGTCGTAGTGGTGATATCACGCACATACACATTCGGAGCGACGCAAGTGGCGTTATTGTCACATCCGCCACCGAACTTGACATTGCTGCGGTTGCCGGAAGAGTAACTGCTGGCTGCCGGAGGATTGCTCGGATCGGGATCAGTAGAGTCACTATAATAATATATTGAGCGGTAATTGGGACTCGTGGAATGTACTTTGAACACGTACGCTGAACCACTGTATCCATCAGAATTATCGTCTATAGCCATTACCAGATTGGAAGTTCCATTGTACTGGAATGGAGTTTGGAACACAAACGTATTCCATCCCTGCTGGCAATCCAGCGGACCTCTATACACCAGCGTCATACCCGAGATTGCAATGTAATCCGTTGTGCTTGTAAATGTTGACTTGGTCGTATGGCCCAGATAGATGGAGACTTCCGGTTTTCTCGAACCGTCTGAGTAAGCATATTCGAAAGAGACACTTCTTAATGTGCCCGCTCCACCCATTTCGGAAGCCAGATAAATCTGTTGGGTATAAGAATAGCTGAAATAATTGTTGACAGGCAGATAGTAGCTGGTCGTAGTGCCGTTGCCTATCTGGATTTCCCGTTCAACCAGACATGATGGTGTGGCGAATTGCGCCGTAGCCCAATAATTGCTCGAGCTGCCGTCGGTGCAGTTGGCCTTCACCCTCACATCGTAGTTTGTGTTTAAAGTCAGGCCGCCCAACATGTACGGGGAGGCTGTCACGCTATAGGATGCCGGAATCCAGTTGTTCGTGCCGTGGACTGCATATTCCACCGTGTAGGAGGAAGGTGTTCCGAACATGCCGTCATCCCATGACAGCAAAGCGGAGGTGGCGGCCACCTGGCTCACCGTCAGGTTACGTACAGGCGAACAGGAAGGAGCCACATCCACCATGATGTTATCCACATAGCCGTAGTTGTAACCGGATGCCGGTTTCGGAGCCTTTATCGCAATGAAGTTGCCGGAACCCGTAAATTGGGCGAACGAGATTTCGTACGAAGCATACGTGGTTGATGTAGAGCTGATGGTCTGCACCGGCACAAAGGTAGTCATGTCGGACGGATTGCTCATCACACCCACCACCAGTTCAAATGCGTATGAGGTGCTGAGAGCCCGGGCGTCAAACGACATCATCAGATTGCTCCACGGATTGAGCGTGACATCAATCGGAGGCAGGATGGCCACCTGATCATCATACGTTCCAACCGTGGTGTAGGTGTAGAAGCGCAAAGAATTGCTGCCGGACGCCGCATACGAGGAGCTGTTGTAGATAATCGGATAGCCGGAATAGCTCGTCGAGGTGCCATGGTTGTAGTTGGCCCAGCAGGATGGGAGATTGTTCTCGCTGACAGAAGTGGTGGTGGCACCCGCATACGAATCGAAATTCTCGATAAACGGAAGCGTGGTAAATGCCTGGCATGGTGTCTTGAAGGAGGTTGAAATCCATTCGCTGTAACCCAGTCCGTTGGAACATACCGTGCGCAAGTAGGCATTGTACTGGGTGTTCACATTCAGAGAGCTCAACGAATAGAGATTGCTTGTGACCGTTTGTGCCTGCGTAAAGTCCGGCGTCTGGTTAGCCGGAACCACCAACAGCTGCCAAGAACTCTCCATAACATCATCCGTCCATGACAGATCTGCGGAAGTGGGTGTCAGGTTGGAGACCTGGAAGCTGGTCGGATTCGAACAGCTCGGGGCCACATCCAACATAATGTTATCCACATAACCATAGTTGTACCCGGAGGTCGGTTGCGGAGCTCTCATGGCGATATAGCTGCCCGTACCCGTATATTGGTCAAGCAAGACACCATAATGGGCGTATGATGTTGAGGAGGTGTTAATGGTGTCAACTGGCACAAAGGTGTTCATATCGGACGGGTTCGTCATAACACCTACTACCAACTGGAAGGTGTAAGAGGTAGAGTTGGCGCGTGCGTCAAACGAGAGCTTCAGCGTATTCAAGGGGAGGGTTGTAACATCCACCAAAGGCAGGATGGCAACTTGGTCGTCATACGTTCCTGCCGTGGTATAGGTGTAGAAACGCATGGCATTACTGCCGGAAGCTGCACTCGAGGAGCTGTTGTAAATGATCGGGTATCCGGAATAGCTCGTCGAGGTGCCATGGTTGTAGTTGTCCCAACAAGAAGGCAGGTTGTTCACGCTGACTGAAGTGGTCGTGGAACCCGCATACGAATCGAAGTTCTCCGTGAACGGGAGTGTAGAAATAGCCACACAGGCGGTGCGGAATGAGCCGACTTCCCAAACGCTGTTCTCGCCGTTGTTGCAGTGTCCCTGCACAAAGACCTCATACGGGGTGTTGCCGGTGAGGTTCGTAAGCGATATGGTCGGCGTTCCATAGATGGTTTGCGGAGTTTCCAAATTCGGGTTGGTGACGGAACCGGCAGGGGCAACCACCACGTTCCATTCCACCTCATCTCCACCAGGTGTCCAAATCACATCCGCCGAAGTGGCCGTGATAGAGGAAGCCACCGCATGAACATTCTCTGCATGCAGACAGTTAGGGATATAATCGATTTGCACATCGTCCAAATACATATAATTGGTAATCTTCGGCGAACGGAATGCCACATACTTGCCATTGCCTGTGTATCCGCTGGTACGGATCTCCGCATTCTCGAAATCAAGGGTGTTGCCAGACGGGGCAAACGTGCCCACGGCTGTGAACGTGCTGTAGTCGTTCGGGTCGGTCATAATACCCACCTCGATGAAATGAGGGCTGGAAACAGAATTCCTCCGTGCTTTGAAACGGACAAGCAGGCTATCCATTCTCGTGCCATCGTCGAAACGCGGACTGGCCAGATACGCGTAATAGGCGCTTGTCGTATAGAAATAAACGGAGTTGGGACTTGATTCGCTGTATGAAGCGTAAAGATACGGATAAGCTGTCGAGTTGTTCGTGTTCCTTGTCCAGCACGGCACCATGGCGCCCGTGGCAGCGGTCGTGCTGTCGAAGTTCTGCATATACGGCACCGTGATGGCCGCACACTCGGTTTCAGCGGTCAGCTCCCGCCACACGCTGTAGTCTCCGCCGCCGCAATCCGAACGCAGACGGATATCATAAAGCGTGTTGGAAGTCAGACCCGTGATGATTTGAGGCGAGGTGGCACCCGGCACCTGGGTCCAGTTGACATCATTATCCGCCTTATACTCAAGTTCCCAAGAACTTTCCGAACCACCAGGAGCCCACGTCACCTCTATGCTTTCGTGGTCACGGTCGGAGATATAGGCATTGGGCTTATAGCACGTCACGGTGCTGTCACACAGCGTAAGGAACTTGATGTTGTTACGGTAATAGGTACGTCCACTGGCCGTCGGAGGACTTTGCGGACTGGGGTTGGTGCTGGCATTATAATAATACAAGGTCCTATAGTTAGGACTTTGCGTCTTATATGCGAACACATACGAAGTGCTGGAAGCGGCATTGGAGTTGTCATCCACAACAACCACCAAATTGCTTGTGCCATTGTAGTGGAAAACGGAATTGAACACGAATGTGTTCCAACCCATCGTACAATTCAAATTGCCGGAATACACCAATTGCAAGTCACTATATGGCACCCAGTCGGTGGTGGAAGAAAACGTGCTCTTTGTGGTGTGGCCTAAGTAGATGTTCACATTAGATCTGGATGTCAAAGCTGTAGCATACTTGTATTCAAATGCAATGCTCTTGATATCCATCGGTGTACCACCCAATTCGGATGCCAAGAATATCTGTTGCGTATAGGAATATTTGTAACTGGAACTATTGTACACCGGAATATAGTATGTAGTGGCTGCACCATCGGTGAACTCCACATCGGAGCTGCTGTAACAAGAAGTGGTGAACATACCCGTCGCAACTTCCGGAGTGCCATTGGAACAGTTGCGGTAAACACGCACATGGTACGGGGTCTGCTGGGTCAAACCCGTAAGCATCACATGGGTTCCAGTCACGACCTCCGTGTTCCATGTGACGTTGTCGCTGGTATATTCCACGGTATAGCTACCGTCGCCATACTGTGAATCCAGCCATGACACCATAACCGAGGCACCGGAAATCTGGCTGAACGTCAGATTCATGGGAGCGGAACAAAGCGGAGTGGCAGCCACCATCACCTCGTCCACATACATATAGGTCATCACCGTGGACACCGGTGCATAGAAGGCAACATACACGGGTGTGGAATAGGTCTCGTTCAACGGCACACTGAAGCTGTACCATGTGTTGAGCGCGGCGAATTCATCCGTATAATGGGATCTCAAGCAAGTGAAGGTGGACGGATCATCCGGATCCGTCATAATGCCGACATCCATGCGGGCGTATGAAAGACTGCTGGAAGTCAACAATTTGTAACTGATGGCCAAGTCGCCTCCACTGTAATTCGACAGGTCAAGAGCCTGCGAGGTGGCATACATGTAGTTGGCAGCCGGCTTGTAGAAATAGAGGGCCGTAGAACCTTGTGAATGATAAGAGGTACTCACATAAGGGTACTCTGTGGTGGAAACATAGTCGGTTTTTGCCGTCCAGCATATCGGCATGGTACCCGAACCGGAACCCACGCCCTCGAAGCTTTCAAAATAAGGTATTGTACTGGTCGGGAAACATTTGGTATGGAATTTCACCGGATCTGACCAGTCGCTCATGTCATTGTTGCCACAATCGGCTTTCACATACACATCATACATGGTGGCATCCGTCAGGTTTTGCACCGTATAAGGATACTGGGTCGCATATTCCGGCGTGCCATTGGTCACAGGTTGGCCATGCGGCACCACCACCACCTGCCAGTTGTTCTCACCGCTACGTGGCGTCCAGCTGATGGTGGCACTGTTGGTTGTGGTAGATGTCACCTCCACATTCACCGGATGCTTACAAGTGGGGATGAGGCTGATATTAATATCATCCAGATATATGTTATAATTGCTTGTGAAATTCGTTTTGAGGGCGATATAGGAACCCGTACCTGTATAGGAGGAGAGTTCCACTTCGTATGGTTCAAAGACACTGGCAGCAGTGGGGGTTATCGTTTGCACCGGAGTGAAAGTGGTCATATCACTCGGATTGGTCATCACACCCACAATCAGTTTTGCGGCAGTGGAACTGGGCCGCATCTTGAACGACACCTGCAACGTGTTGACCGGGATGGTCGGATCCATTGGCGGAAGCGCGATGGATGAATAAATAGAAGAGTATGTGGAATATGTGCTGTTCGTGAGACAATAGAAATAGAGCGATTTGGTACCCGAAGTGCTATAACTCGTATTCACATACGGATATGTAGTGGGGCTGTACAAACCGTTGCGTGTCCAACAGGAAATGGCACCTCCGGAGCCGGAAGTGAATGTTTCAAAATTCTCCGTATAGGGAAGATGGGTTATATACCCGCAATCGGTCCGGAAGGAGTACTGCATCCACATACTGCTGTCGGAGGTACTGCACACCGCCTTCACATACACATCGTAGGAGGTTCCACCGTTCAGATTGTTGAGGGTGAAACTTGGCGTATAGACGGTGGAGGCCGTTGCCAATTCATAATCGGGATCCACAATGGTACCCGCAGGGCCAGACACCACAATCCACTCCTGCTCGGTACCACCGGCAGTCCAGGTGACATTGGCGGAGGTGGAACTCACCGCCGTCGTGTGAATGTTCGTCACGTGTGGACAAGTGGGCAATTCATGGATATTGACGTCATCTACATACATATAACTGGAGACATCACCTGGAACGCGGAACGCAATATATTTGCCTTGACCCGTATAGATCGCCGTACTCACATCAAACAATTCCCATGTGGAGGTGGCGGAAGGCGAAATATCCTGGCCAATCTGCACAAAAGTGTTGGGATCATCCGGGTTGCTCATCACACCCACCTGGATGAAATAGCTGGCGGAAGTCTTGTAGGCCCAGAAGCTCACCTCCAAGTTATTCATCTGCACCGCATCATCCAAACGCGGGGAGATAAGATAGGAGTAGTGCGGCGTAGGACCGTAGAAATAAACAGAATGGGTGCCGGAATGATGGTAGGAGGTGGAGGCGTATGGATAAGCCGATGTGTAGCTGGTAAGCGTACCCCAGCAGTCCACCATATTGCCTGTGGTGGATCCGACAGCAGCATCAAAATTCTCAGTCAGCGGGATGTTCTCCGATGCACAGGGCGTATTTGCCTGCACTGATGTCCAAGAGCTATAGTCGCCACCGCCGCAATCCGAACGCAGGCGGACGTAATAATGCGTGTTGGGGCTCAGGTTGCCCAGCGTGTAAGGAGCCGTCACCGAACCTTCCTGGGTCCACGTGGTGCCGTTGGTGCTGTATTCCATCTGCCAGGAACTCTCATTGTTGCCCTGAACCCAGTCCACCGTGATGCTCGACTCCGTAACATCCGAAACGTAAACGTTGGGCGCAACACACGTAATGGTATTGTCGCACGGACCACCGAATTTCACGTTGTTGCGCACACTGGCGGAAGTTCCTCCTGATGGAGGCGTCAATGAATAAGCCGAACCGTCTTGATATACGTATCTTGCACAACCCGTGAAGGCATCGTGTACGTACCAAGAGTTACCACTCACCCAAGAGCCTGTCCCGTCAACAACGATCAGCAGAAGATTGTCGGTGCCGTTGTACTGGAACGGCGTAGTGAAATTGAACGTGTTCCATCCTACATTCAATTGTATCGGCTGAGAAGTGGAATACACCATAGTAGCTCCTGTGGTGGAAGCAAATGAGGATGACAAGGAGGATGTTGTTGTATGCATCAGATAGATGGAGAATGATCTGTTTTGACTCCATGCCGCTACCTGGAAAGAAATCGAATTGAACGTGGTGGCCCCACCCAACTCGGCAGCGGTGAAGATTTGCTGCGTGTAACTATCTTCATACGTACTATAGGAAGGCAAATAGGCATTTGTGGTGGTTCCGTTGCCAATCTCAATATTCCCACCGGCGAGGCAACCCGTCACAAATGTTTTCGTAACGGTGTCGGCATCGCCCAACAGGCAGTTGGAGAACACACGCACTTCATAAGTGGTTTGCGGCGTGAGACCTGAAAGCATGTACTGCGTGGCGCTGACGGTGGCCGGCACCCAGTTGTTCAGGTTCTGCTCGGTGTATTCCACCGTATAGCTGTCGGCACCCACTAAGGCGGAGTTCCAGCTCACCAAAGCGGAGGTTCCGCGGACTTGCGACACCATCACACTGGTAGGCGGCGTGCAAAGCGGGTCTGTTCTGAACGATACGGCTGGTGTCCAACTGCTGAAGCCCGATGTCGGACATACGGCGCGCACATAAACCTCATAATGGGTGTCATCGGTCAGATTATTAATGGTGTGCGGATGAGCATACACCTGCTCCGGCGTGGTGGTGGCCAAATCCTGACCCTGCGGCACCACTGCCACCTCCCACACAGACTCCTGACCGGTTGCTGTCCAGTCCACTGTCACCTGCGAGGCGGTGACACCTCCTATAGACACCTGCGCGGGTCTCGAACAGTTGGGGGCTACATCCAGCATGATGTTGTCCACATAACCATAGTTATACCCGGAAGTGGGTCGTTTGGCCACAATGCCGATAAATGAGCCTGTTCCCGTATAATTCGCGAACGGAATCTCATAGTTGGCATACGTTGTAACCTGTGTGGTGATGGTATCCACAGGCACAAAGGTGGTCGCGTCAGACGGGTTGGTCAACACACCCACTATCAGGACAAACGGATAGGAGGTGGTGTTCGCCCTTACATCAAGGGTAAGCTGTAGCGTGTTTATCGGATAGGTGGTTACGTCTAAAGCCGGCAGTACTGCCATCTGATCATCGTAACTACCTGAAGTGATATATGTGTAAAACCGCATGGCATTGGGACTGGAAGCGGAATTTGTGGAATTGTAGATAATCGGATAGCCGGAATAGCTAGTGTTGGTTCCATGATTGAGATTAGCCCAACAAGGCGGCAAGTTGTTCACACTCACACTCGTGGAAGTGGCTCCCGGATGGGTATCGAAATTCTCCGTATAGGGCAGTGTGGTCATTGCCACGCATGGGGAATTGAAGGCAACACCTCGCCAAGGACTGACTTCAGTGCCGCAGTTGGCCCGCACGTAAGCGTGATACGAAGTCTGTGGAGTCAGAGTAAGACTGTAGAACGTGTCCGATACGGCCGTATAAGTCGGCGTGGTGTTATCATTGGGAACGGTTCCCGAAGAGGTGACATAAATGTCAAAGGAGTTGGTAGTGCCTAATGGACTCCATGACAAGGTGGCGCTATAGGCATCCAAGCTGGCAATTTCCACCGTACGTGGACGCGGACAAGTGGGCAACACCTCCGTGACGTTGAGCTTTATGTTTGCCAAATAATATGACGTTGTACCCGTAGAGGTGGGATAGGAGGACGTGGAACTATACAAAACCGAGCCCGTGACATTCGTATAATGGTGTGTGACAGAAGTGGCACTGGCAGAGGCGGATTTAGCCACCACCACCACCAAATTCTCCACGCCATCATAATAAAACGGGGTGGTTAAGTTGAACGTCTTCCATCCAACCACTCCGCCGAGAACATCATTGGTGCCGTCATAAACCAACGTGAGGTCCGACAGCGGCTGCCAGTCTGACGAAGAAGAGTGTGTGGTTCGGGAAGTAGTACCCATGTAAATCTTCAACGTGTTGGTGGTGGTTGAGTTCGATGTGGCTGATGACCAGGCTATGGAGTTGATATAACCCGCCACCTGAATATCATCAGCATCGTAGATACTCTCCACCCAGGCGTTTGCGCCACCACCATAGAAACCGGCCGTATAGGAGGTACCCGTGCCTGTTCCTACAATGACATCCGTTGTCTGGGAGTTCACCATTACCGGCAACATCAGCATCACCGATAAAACAAAAAGTACAAGTTTTTTCATAGTAAATGTATTTAATTAATATTATTTGTTTATTCTTATTCCAAAAAGACCGTTATATAATGACAAACGGCAAACATAGAAAAAAGAAAAATAAGGAGATTGGGCGCTGTAAACGATTAGCGCCCAACAATGTAGATTTTCAACCGGTTCGTTACACAACAGTTCATCCTACATTTCTATTTTGGGACTACAAACATACACTTTTTTTTTAAAAAAAACAACAGGCATGAAATGAACGCTAATAGTAGCGTGTTTTCAACACGCCATTGATGTGCTGCCTCCGCATTCACCCCACACTGCGCTCCACTTCGTTTCGCTTATGTGGGGTTATTAAGATATCGTGCCTCCGGCACGCAAAGTACGTATTCCAATTTCTTAAAAATAATATTGCATCAGTAGTAATGGAAGAATGCTGGTTGTGCGTACTCTACCATTCCGCTCTCAAAAATCCGATTGGTGCCCCACACAACGTCTCCCAATGAATCGCGATACTCGTTCTGGCAATACGCCACATAACTCTTCGCATAGACTTTTGTCTTGAACTGTGTGTCATAACCAGGATCCACAGTGAAGCAATAGGAGCTGTCTGGCAGCATGTAATAATCGGCCATCTTTGATAAATCCATTAAAAGTTTTTCTCGTTCCTTCATCGGAATATCGGACGAGAAACCCAAGTGAAATACATTTTCTCTACATTTGTATAATATTTTATCTCCTTGTTTATTGTATATATGCACACTCTCTGTCTGTTGACTCCACACCGTCTCAACAAAGAGATGGACAAGAATAAAAATCGAGAAAACATATATCAAATTCCTGTTCTTCATAAATCTTTGCAATACTATTGGTTAAAAATCATATACTCATATGTATCATCTCCGAAAAATCCTACTTGACCTGCATTTTTTATCATTATTGCATCACATGTAATCACATCGATGATTCGGACAGCACAATGCGACATTTGGGAAGATGTTGGCGTTGGCACATCGGGAGGAAGGGTCTCATCCATTGCACATACACAGAACTTTCCTAGCGAAGGATAATAGCGATATTTGTACCAACCATTGAATTGCCACTTAGAGGAGAGGCTCTGGAAGCACAATTCAGGAGCGGAATAAAATGTTGAATCATAAAATGTAACATTGCATCCGACAGGGTATTCCATAAACGGAAGACACATACTGGAGGTAACAATCACTTGAGAAGATCGGTTCGCAAAAGTGAAATCTTCACACTCTTCTCTTTGGTTGAAATGAATATTTACCGAGCCCTGATTGTACAACCATTCACTAATAATTTCACCATCCAATTCACTCGTGTAGTTCACACTCCAACCATTGCTTCTGACCTCGCCATTATATGTGATATAAGCAGTGATAATCATCCTATCAGTCATATTGAACAGCCCTTCCCCGCCCCGCTCGGACTTTTCCTCAATCTGGTATGAGGATGACATCACGCGGATGTCGAAACCGCTGCCTCTACCTTCTGTGCACAACACCTTGCTCACCTTGCTTCCTTCGTTCGTCTCGGCCTGCACGAAGTAAACGCCGCCGTGTGGAAGCGTGATTGACAGCTGGTGCTCGCCCGCTGGCAGCATCTCCGTGCGCTGGCAGCACAGACGTCCCTGCACATCCATCACCTGCAACTTCACACTCCCTGCCGTGCGGGTGGTCAGATTCACGCGGCTCTCCCCCTGGCAGGGGTTGGGATAGTTTTGCGACAGTTCCAGTCTGTCAGCCGCCACATACTCGTCAATCCGCGTTGCGCAATTCGAAAGAATCGTGTCCGGCCAGTACATTTTGAATGTTCGGTAGTGGTATGGAGGTTGGCATGGTGACAGACACACTTTCACCTCCACACTGTCCCACGGAACAAGCCTTCCGTTCATGTAGGTATGGATAACGTTCACCGCGCAGGTATCCTCCTGCGCCATCGCCTGCTGGCCGAAACTCCCCGCCGCCACCAGCAGCAGGGCGAGGAGAAACAGGGGTTGGAAAAATCTTTTTGTTTTCATGGTTTGGTGATTTTATTGGTTGATTTTTTGTTTTAACGTACTCGAAATATCAGGTCAAAAAAACTTCATAGCATTTTATTCTTCGTAATATAAATCCGTAACATTTATTTGTGGCATATATGATTGACAAGGAGATGTTTTTCGACCTTCACCAGTTGGCAAATCCACCATCTGAAGTGTACCAGTAACATAGCATTTTTTTGTCAAATCAACGCTGTCCACATTAGGAAACAGCATTGGATTGTTCGAAAAATTGCAATAGATAGTCTTGTATGTTTCATCATAAACTATATCATCCTCCCCTGCAAAATTTGGATTATCTGTAATGGCAATACGATAGACGCTGTTGGAATGCATAAACCAACCACAAACCTTTACAATTTGTCCGTTATAGAGCTCCGCTTCGTTTGCCGATTCTGTTACGAGACTGTAATTATAAAAGATGGCATTACACGTATTGTAGCCCGTATCGGAAAGAGTGGGCATTTCTGTGTTTTCCCATCTGTTATGACATTGTTTGTGGCAGGAGATAAGGGGAATAACCATAACGATACTGATGATAACAATTGGAGCTATCCGTTTCATCTCGTACCCCCTTTCCCATTTTCAAGCTGCTGCACACGCTCTTCCAACTGGAGGATGTAGAGCGTCATCTCCTCGATTTTCTGCAACAAAATCTCGGTAGTGGCACCCAGCTCCACGCCGTTCTCCTCCACCTCGGCGGCACTCGGCACACCCGGCAGGTGGCTGTTCTGACGTACATAGCTCCTCAAATCACTGATTTTCATCAGGTCATAATCCTGCGCGAACACGTAGTCGGGCCAGCAGGGAGAGCCGTTCAAAGAAACACGCACCTCCTTGGCGCACACGTTGCCGTCCACCGTCAACTTCGCCTGCGGCGTGTTGGTGCCGATGCCAATGTTGCCGTTATCTGCGATAAACAGGGCATAGTTAAAACCAGTGTGACACTTTGTGAATGGCCGCCAAAAATTCAGACCATAGCCCTCTTCGGCACTATTTACATATTCTATACCCCAGTCACCGAGCGAACAACTGTCCACCACATCGCCACCGAACAGCAGCGAGCCGTTGGTGGAACCCGGCGCACGAGCCGATGTTCTGGAAATCATGATGTTGCCGTCCACCACATGAATGCGCTGCTTCGGATAGTTGGTGTTATAACCAAAATACCCGTTGGTGTCCAAGACAAAACCTTTGTTGTTGTTCTGTAGATACAGATTGGCCTTCTCCAACTGGTTGATGTAAACCACCAGGTTTTGTTGGCGGATGCGAAATCCATCGGAAGCGGTTTGCCCCGTCATAAAATTTGTCAATTGTAAATCTGTGTAATATGCAAGGTTTGAGTAAGATATGGAGTTTATGTGCAGATTGGCAATAGGGGTTGTGGTGCCGATTCCCAGAAATGCCTTGGAAGGTGCCAAGGTCATACGAATCAGATTGTTCGTCTTGAAATTGAGTGCCTGCGAATTGGTGGTCCCTAGAAAATTGCTGCTGCTGATGGCATTGCCCGACAATGACCAGTCCTGCCCGTAAAGCAGCGTTGCACAAAGGCATAGAGCTAATAATAAGATGTTTCTTTTCATGATGGTATGGTTTTAATGGTTAATTTATTATTGGTTCTTATATATCTGTTGTTGGCTGAAAAACACGCCGTTAAAGGTGAACAGGCGGGTGGTGCTGTCGCGCAAGACAAACTGCGCCGGGATGTTCAGCCAACGGGGAAGCCCCGAGTCATCCATGCCCGTGTACAACGAGCGTGCCGGCATATTGAAATAGGGGGCAGAGGTCAGATCGGTGCTGT
>JAEEGJ010022533.1_pt1 | contig 13357 bp, 8 predicted proteins | sample 8958761 | NCBI WGS metagenome assembly JAEEGJ01 (sample SAMN16246546, study PRJNA631951) | gut metagenome | biome: gut microbiome; feature: rumen; material: RS-attached | host: Bos | place: Iran: Karaj | collected 2018-10
CGTCCATTGCTGATTCAGGCGAACGACGCCATCCATCGTTTCGGTGAACCGATGCCCGAATTGACATGGACACTGGCTGCCGGACGGCTCATTGGCGACGATGAAATCGTCGGCGAACTTATTTGTGAAGAAGGCGATGAATTGGGCAGGACGTATCCTATCCAACAGGGCACGTTGGCTGTTGATGACGGCAACGGCGGCAACAACTATACCATCATCTTCCGCGAAGGTCTGATGACCACCATGAAAGGACAGGCGGAGATCACAGCCGGTGACCAGTCGAAGGAATACGACACGGATCCTTTCGATTTGGATTTTGAGACGGAGCCCGGCGACGTCAATGTCATTGTCATTTACGAAGGAACGGACGGGACGGATTATCCACCATCAACTGATCCGCCTTCGGACGCAGGAACTTACATCGTCACCATCATCGTCGATGATCCGCATTATGAAGGCGAGACGACGCTGACCATCGAAATCACGCCCGCCGCGTTGACGATCATCGCGGACGACAAGTCACGATACTACGGCCAGGAGAATCCCGAACTGACGATGTCGTTCGAAGGATTCAAGGGCGGCGACGACGCGTCTTGCATCACATTGCCGGCGATTGCAACGGAGGCGACTGTTGCAAGCCCCGTCAAACTCGGTGGTTATCCTATCACGTTGACGGGCGGCGAGGCGCGGAACTATGATTTGACATTGCAAAACGGCACGCTGACGATTCTGAAGGTCGTTCCGATGATCGACGATGCGACGGCTGGCGACATCGTCTATGGCGACCAGTTGGACGATTCCGAACTGACTGGCACGGTGACGAATCCGTATGGTGACGGCAATGTTCCCGGAACGTTCGTATGGGATGACGGCGACGACATGCCGCCCGCCGGAACGGAGCCGCATTCGTGGACGTTCATTCCGGATGACACGGACAACTACGAACCTGTCACAGGACAGAGCCCCGTGTGGGTACATCCGCGCACAATTGTCGTTTCCGGAGGAACTTATGAAAAGACCTACGGTGACGATGATCCAGAATTCACATTTGAAATCATCGGCGACGGACTGGTCGGCGACGATACGTTTAGCGGATCAATCGAGCGTGTGCCAGGCGAAGACGCAGGCACGTATCCAATCCGACAGGGCACGCTTGCCTTGAATCCAAATTATGAAATCAACTTCCAGGAAGGCACGCTGACCATCAAGCCAGCCAAGTTGACCGTCCATTTGAAGAATCCGGAAGTGACCCGCGGCTACGGTTATCCGAATCCGGACTTCGAACTTGAATACGAAGGATTTATCAATGGTGATACGGAAGACGACCTGACGATGAAGCCGCATGCAAGCTGTGCGGCAGAGCTCATGAGCGCGCCTGGCGACTATCCGATCGTCATTAGCGGTGGTGTTGATGATAACTACTCCTTCGAGTATGAGAGTGGCATTCTGCATGTTGGCAAGGGCTCCCTTCAAATATCGGGTAATGTTACAGCGACTGATATCACGTATGGACAATATCTTGAAGAATCCGTGCTGACAGCTCGTTTCCTCCATCCATATTTGGGCGTTTTGATTGATGGTGATTTAATGTGGGTTGATGACGGCGACACGGCGTTATCGGCGGGTGTCCATGAAATGGACTGGGTCTTCACACCATACAGCGAATTTTACGAAATCGAGACCGGTACGGCAGATGTCACAGTCCACAAAGCCATCCTGACAATCACAGTGGTGGATTGCGAACGTGATGTCCATAATCCCCTTGAAGAATATGAACTGGCATATGAAGGTTTCGTGTTCGGCGAGACCGAAGACACGGAAGGCGTCTTCACAGAGCGGCCATCTGTGGAAGGAACTGATGAATTCGATTCTCCCATGGGCACTTATGATCTCATACTGACCGGCGGCGAATGCCCGAACTACGAATTGGTGTTGAACAACGGCACGTTGAAAGTCAATCGCATCAAGCCAATTGTCATTGAGAATCCGACCATGTATGCCGTAAGAGGGCAGAAGCTCAGCAGTTTTGGGCCGCCACCTATCGTAATGGCGGATCCTTATACAGGAGAAATTGTGACGGGGGAAGCGAGTTGGAATTCTCCTAACACCATTCTGTATGCAGGACAAAGAACTCCCGGATGGTATTTCCGGGCAGACGACAACACCCGTTATATCAATGTCTCTGGTTTCACGACATTTATTGTGGGCAGTGATTCGGCCACGAATATGACGACAATGGGTCTGACTCCTCCATCCGCGACAGTGAAGACGGCACCTTCCGCCACTGCTATCACATTTGGCGAAACGTTGGCATCTTCCATCATCGACGGTGGTGTCTGTGTTGATCCTGCGACAGACGAGCCTCTGGATGGTGTCTGGCAGTGGGTCGTACCGAATACCATGCCGTCAACCATTGGCGTGCAGTCGTTTGCATGCATCTTCACGCCGTATAACGAAACATTTGGCAACACGGAGACGTCTGTTTCCGTGACGGTCAATCGTCAACCAATCGCCATCAAGGCGGATTCGCATCACATCCAGTATGGCGACGCGATTCCGACGTTGACATGGCAGGTGGCGGAAGGTCGCATCGTGAATCCGTCGCATCTGTCTGGCAGTCTGGAACTTGTGAAGACAAGCGCGGATGGTGTCTGGCCGGAGATGTATCGCATCGCCATTGGCACATTAGCTTTGACGGAACAGTATGAGATGACATTCACGGAAGGCACGCTGATGGTGTCTGCCCGCAAGGTCGTGGTCGCCGCGCAGACGGTGGCGAAGAAGGCAGGTGAGCCTGATCCTGTGCTGCAAGTCACGATCGTTTCGGGACTTGGAAGCGGACAGCTGACTGGTTCGTTGACGCGTGATGAAGGCGAGGAGCCTGGTGAATACACGATCCGTCAGGGGACGTTAGCCATCGCCAATGGCGATGACGGCGCGCAAAATCTCGTCTTCGTGGAAGGAAAGCTTGTCATTTTGGAGAATGAAGCGGAGGCCAAACCGATGAGTTCGCGCGTTGTTGTGAACGCCGCTTGGGCGGACGCTTATGAAGACGGTGTGACGACGACCTTCCAGGGGACGGGGCTGACGTTCGGCTATGATGCCTTCACGACGGTGGAGGAAGCGATCGCCAACGTGGCTTCCGGTGGGTGTGTCCAAATCGTTGCGGGTCATTACGAAGCTCCTGGAGGAGAATGGGTTGTGACAAAACCGATGGCCATTCTCGGCTGGCAGGCGGCGAATGATGGCAATGTTGCGCTGACGGGCACGATTCGTGCCAGTGGAATGGCCGTTGGCAGTCTGCTGATCGGCAATCTGGTCGTCACGTCCGCAGATGATTCGAAGGCGGCGTTGATCGTGGAAGATGGTGTTGGAACGGTTGTCTGCCTGAACAGTGTTCTAGTCGGCAAGCCTGCGGGCGTGCAGATCGGCGTTTATACGGGTGGCGTGACGTTGCAGAACAACGACATCGTCGCGGATGATATCTGCGTGAAATGCGTGCGGAACGGCAATCAAGCCGCGCCGTCTGGTCTGCTCTACATGGGCGGCAACGCTTTTGAAGGCTCAACGCTGTTGATGGACAACGGTTTCCCGTATCTGCTGGACAAGAACATGTTCAATGGAGATGAGGCTGGCCAGTAAAAAATAACTAAAAAATATTTGATAAAATCAATAAAAATCGGCGGAAAATGGCATTTCTGCCGATTTTTTGTTGAAAAAATCAATTAAAATTCAAAAAAAAATCAATTTTTGACTTGTCTGCCACTATAATAATATGTATAACATGGGCGTGACAAGAGGGAGACCACCTTCTAAAAGAAAATAAAAATTCAAAAATAACGGAGTAATGAAGATGAAAAAGCTGATGATTGCGATTTTGGTTTTGGCAGCTGTTGGCGTCTACGCGCAGGATGTTCAAACGGCATTGAGTGGTGTCGTATTTAATACTAATACGGGTTTGTTTGATATCAAAAAAGATGGTACGTGGGTTATTCAGCTGTATCAGCCGATGACCAACAATGGACAGACTAACGCACTTTGGTACTATAAAGTCATAAATGGTGAGAATACTCAGCCAGATAAGTTGTCTGATAAACCCCAAGGGAATGATACTTTTACTTTTTCTGGCTTGCATGCTGGTGAGTCAATCAAATTCTATCTTAATCCTGCGCAGAATGGTAGTAATCCGAGTGGTATTGCAGAGCTTAATAATATTCATGTTATTACGCATCCTCATGGCAATCCTGGTGTTGATTTGGTTACGGGGAAAACGAATGAGGTCTATGGCTTCGAATGGGGGAAAAATGATAATTTGTCGTTTATCAACTCTGGTTTCGAACCTGCCTCCACCCCCTCCGGCCAGCCTCTGCCTGGCGCTCTGACCACGATGCTCATCGCCGGTGGTTGCGCGGCGTACCTCCGCAAGCGCAAGGCTGCTCGCAAATAAAAGCTGACAACGCCTGAACGGCGATTTGATTCCATCACGCAGCGGCGGGAAATGTTTTTCCCGCCGCTGCGTTGTTTTTTGCAATCGTCTTTATGGTTATTATAACCGATGGGGGTGAAGCTGTTTGCGAACGGTTGGTGTCATTTGCTTCGATTGACTGGCGACCATGCCCTTCAAAACAAAAAAAAATATGTTTTAGGGCAAAAAAGTTGTTTTTTTCGCGTATTTTTTCATTTTTTTCGATTGCACTTTTGAAAACATGCGGTATCTTAAAACGTGCGATTGGAACGCATGTTTCAAGCGCGTATTGAGAAAAAGGGTATGGGATGGTTTGTTTTACAAACAGGGTAGTCGAGAGAAATGAAAAAATTAAAGAAGACGGAAAAGAGGTCTATGACAGCTGTGTCTGTGTTCAGGGCCTTCGGCGATCGCAACCGCATCCAGATTGTGGAGCGTCTGAAGCAAGGCGAATCCAGCGCGGCGAAATTGCTGAAGGACTTACGTATCACACAACCGACATTATCGCATCATATGAAGATCTTGTGTGACGCGGGCATTGTGGAAGGACGCCGTGAAGGTCGTTGGACGCATTATACATTGCTAAGCGACGGCATGGATACGATTGTGGAATACCTTTCGGAGCTGAAATTAGGCCTGGAAACGTCTGTTGAGGCAGATGTTGAGGCTGGATGATGGTGAGAAGAAAACTGTCGATTGGTTATCATGCAGGTGATTATGAAGGACTGGATTGTTCATGGTCCAGGGGGGTGTCGGGATATCGTGAATTTGTGTCGGAAATCTTTTTCCCGTTGCCGGGGATGGTTTCCGGCGTGAGACAGTCCGATTTTGCGGACGGCGGCAATGCGTCGCGTTTCTACCGTGATTTGTCACGGTTGCGTGCGATGGATATTGAAGGCGTGTTGCTGTTGGACGCGGCCTGCTACGGCGGCGACGTTGTTTCGGAGCCGTTTTTCAGGCTGATTGGGCGCGGCGTCCAGATGGTGAAGGAGGTCATCCATCTGAAGGCTGTCGTGACGATGACGCCGCCGTTGGCTGAGTTTCTGAAGAAATCTTTGCCAAAATTGGAAATACGAGCGTCCGTGAATGAACGGATAGGCTTCGTCAACCAGATGGAATACGCAGGACGTTGCTACGACGGTTTTTATTTTAGTAGCGGCCTGTCCCGTGACATTCGCCTTGTGGAGAAGGCGCGGAAATGGTGCGACGCGAATGGGAAGACGTTGCATCTGGTCGCCAACAGCGGTTGTCTGTACGAATGTCCTTTCTTTTTGGAACATTTGAACACGATGGGCCATCAGGCGGAAATCGCCGCGGGCGGCTCCGACTGGAACGGACGCGCCATGCAATGTCGTGAGGCGTTGGCGGAAAAAGCGAACCACGTGAAGCTTCTTCAGGGCGGATGGATCCGCCCGCAGGATTTGAGCCGCGTGGAATCGTATTTTGACACGATCGCGTTGCTGTCCAACGACATCCCACAGGCGTTGAAGGTCCTGTCGGCCTACACGACTGGCCAATGGGATGGCGATTTGCTCGAATTATTGGAGCCGTGCCATGCTGGTATGGAGGGAATGCCGCCGATACGGAATGACGCGCTGCCAGATGATTGGTTCGAGAAAACGTCCGCCTGCGGTCATGCCTGCGACAGTTGTGATTATTGCGCGGGAGTCTTCCAACGAATGGACGCGTTGGCGTCTGCGAAGGGAGGTGAATAATCATGGCGTCATTTTTCAACCAGTTGAAGGACAAGCTCTTCGGAAAACGCCTTCAGTTCGCCGTCGGTTACCAGCTCCCTGGCGAAATGAACCGTTACGACATGGTGGATCTGATCGGGCAGTACCGCAAAAACATATCGGAAGTCTTTTTTGCGATGCCTGGCGACGCAAGCGGCCGTGTTCCAGTCGATTCCCGCAAAGGCATGACGACGGATGCGGCGAATGAACGTCTTTTTGCAGATTTGGACCGTCTGAACGCGATGGGGCTTCCAGGCGTCATTTTGTTCAATTCTTCCTGCTATGGAAGCAGTTATGGCGCGGGAGAACTGCTTTCGCATGTCCGTCAGAGCATCGAGGAGGCGGCTAAGCATATCCGTCTTCGCGCGGCGACGGTTATTTCGCTACCGATTGCGGCGACGATCAAGGCTTCGTTCCCTGAAATCAAGGTTCGTTCATCCATTAATATGCACATCGGGACGATCCGCCAGATGGAGCTGTCGTCGAACTACTTCGACGGCTTTTATCTCAATCGCGACTACAACCGCGATCTGGATCACATCCATGCCGTGCGGGAATGGTGCGACGAGCATGGAAAATCGTTGCACATGCTGGCGAACAGCGGTTGCATCTACCAATGTCCGCATCACCACTACCATGAGAATATTGTGGCGCATATTGACGAAATCGTGTCGAAGGAATCCGCCTACAAAGGGACGTTAGCGCCTTGTTTCAGGATGCTTAAGGATCCGTCTGTCCAATATTGGGTGTTGCGGAACACGTGGATCCGACCGGAGGATATCCGCCATTATGTGGATTTGTTCGACACGATCAAACTGGCGACACGTGAAAGTTCTGAACCAGAATTTATTCTTTTGGCCTACACCATGGAAAAATGGACCGCCAATCTGCTGGACATTCTGGAGCCCGGCCACGCCAATGTTGATGGGATGCCGTTCATCCGGAATGCGCGTTTTCCAGAAGACTGGTTCGAACATACGACACATTGTGGACATCATTGCGACACATGCAACTATTGCAAGACCGTCTTTGAAAAAGTCGTCAAAAAGCCGCAAGAGATGGCCTCGTTGATTGGATGATGCTGTTTTTCCAAAGTATATTGACGTGCATCCTTGCCAAATTACGCTACATTATGGGAAAGATTTATGGATTCACGTTAAATATATAAGGAATGGAAAAACATGAAAAAAGCTTCAGCAGAAGAACTTAAACGGATTGTCTGTACTTTGTGCGATGACATCGGCATCCGTCTGGCCGGATCGCCGCAGGAGCGTCAGGCGGCGGATTTTCTGGCGGCGGAAATGAAAAAATACACGCCACATGTGAGCATTGAAGAGTTTCCCGTGTTCGAACGCTGCGTGGAGTCAGAGAAACTGGAGGTTTTCATCGACGGCGAATGGAAGGAATTTCCATGCTCACTGTTCAGCAGCGCCGTGGGAACTGACGGAAAGGACGTTGAAGGCGATATCGTCTTCTTCGATACGGCGACTGGCTATAAACGGCCGGATCTCTCTTATTTAAAAGGTAAAGCGGTCATCCATCTTGGTTGCCATATCGAAAGTGAAGACGCCTATCGCCGCCTGATGGAGGCTAAGCCCGCCTTCCTGCTATTCGTCGATACGCGTTATCCGGCGGACATTCAGTTGGCGGATGGTCTGTTTCCCGCGTATGTGAAGAAATTCGGCTCCGTTCCGAGCCTAAACGTCGCCTACCAGCATGCATGGAAATGGAAGACGAACGGCGCGACAAAGGCGCGCATCAACGTCGTCAGCGAAATGCGGCCGGCCATGACGACAGTCGTCGTTGCGGATTTGCCTGGAACGGATCCGCAGAGCGGCGTTATTTACGCGGGCGGCCATCATGACACGCAGGCGGGAACGGTCGGAGCGGACGACAACGCGATCGGTTCCGCATCCGTCGTCGAATTGGCGCGGCTGCTTTCGGAGAAACCGCACAAGCGGACGTTCCGCCTCATGAGTTTCGGGGCGGAGGAGCAGCTGTCACTCGGTAGCGCGTCCTACATCCGCCGCCATCGTGCCGAAATCGAGAAGGAAGGCGTCTTCATGTGCAATTTCGACTCCTGCGGCTCGGCTATGGGCTGGGCGTCGTTCCTCCTCAACGCACAGCACGCCACGCGTGATCTTGTGCGGAAGATTATGAACGGCAATGATATCTATTATACGGAATATGACGGTTGCGATCCCTATACCGACCAGTTCCCATTCGCGGCTTGCGGCGTGCCTGGAATGCTTTTCTTCCGCAAGAACTGCAGCGCGGGACTCTTCTTCCACCATCGTATCGATAACACGCCGGACAAGATCGACTACGGCATCGCGGCATCCTATGTGACCGCCGCCGCATTGGTCATGGAACTTCTGGCGGATCTCGAAGACATTTCTGCATACCGTGGCATTCCCGCCGAGCTGAAGCCTGAAATCGACGACCTCTTTAATAAGGTATATGGTGGATTCTGACAACGGTTTCAGGAGGAGCGCGCTCCTGCGTGACTGGACGCGTTCTCCAAAAAAGACTGAAAGCCGCGGGCGACTGGAAACGCCAGTCCGTCCGCGGCTTCTTTTTGGGCAGCCTGGAGGCTTCTTGATATACATTGATAAAAATCAATACAGATTGACGTAAAACGATATGCAATGAAGGGTGTGAAAAATAAAAATATTTTTCCATTATTTTGACAAATAATTCTTGAAAAATTGTTTGCTTTTTGTTTTTGAATTGTTACATTAAGAGAAAATTAATAATGTCATGGTAGTTTTTTTACAGAAATCAAGTGTTTTAGGCAAACAAAAACAAAAAGGAGTCCAAAGATGAAAAAAGTATTGCAATTCACGCTGATTGAGTTGCTGGTCGTGATCGCGATCATCGCGATTCTGGCCGCCATGCTGCTGCCCGCTCTGGCGAAGGCCCGTTCGAAGGCCCGCGCCATCTCCTGCACGTCCAACGTGAAGCAGATGGGCACCGCCCTGTTGATGTACAAGGGCGACAACGAAGACCATCTGCCGTACTTCCAGTGGGGTTCGCACCGCATTGAGGGCGGCTCCCGTCAGGACTACCTTGAGGCGAAGCCCTGGCATCAGGCCGCCTATGACTACATTGGCGACATCAAGCCGTTCCAGTGCCCCGGCAACCAGAAGAAGACCGGCGCCGTCTATGGCTGGTACATCGACAACTGGAATGCCAAAAAGGGGTCCGGCAGCAACGTCTGCCCGAACTACGGCTACAGCGAATACGGCATGTACAGCAGCTGGGTCATGACCCAGTTGAAGTATCCGAGCGAGAGTCTCGAACTGGCGGATTGCTCCAGCGGTCTTCTGGGCAACACGAACACGAACTGGGAAGCCGGCGCCGGCCTGACCCCGCAGGGCTATTTCTACCGCATCTGCACCAGTCTGGTCGGCGGTTCCTCTTCCGAAGGCGCGTATGAGAACTCCGTCCCGCACAACGGCGGCGTCAACCTCGAATTCTATGACGGCCACGTTGAATTCCGCAACTGGAAAGCTGTCCGCCGCTACGGCATGGGCGGCAACCTCCGCTACCATGACAATGATGTCAAGTAATCTCTAGTTTCTTTAGAACCAACTGTTTTTTGAATGCGCCCCGATGAAAAAAATCATCGGGGCGCATTTTTTTTGTTAAAAAAATTGATTTTTTGATTGAATTATTTTAATATCGTGATTAAATTTACTTTTAGTTTTAAGTTTTGATTAAGGAGAAAGATGTCAAACTTAAAAAGAGGAGCTTAAAATGAAACGTGTGCTAACTTTCACACTGATTGAATTGCTGGTCGTGATCGCGATTATCGCGATCTTGGCCGCCATGCTGTTGCCTGCGTTGGCGAAAGCCCGTGCGAAGGCACGCGCCATCTCCTGCACGTCCAACTGCAAACAGATCGCCACCGCCCTGCTTATGTACAAGGGCGACAATGACGACCACATCCCGTACTTCCACTGGGGCCTGCACCGCATCAGCGGCGGCGACCGCGAAGGATGGAATGAAGCAAAGCCTTGGCAGCAGGCCGCCTACGACTACATTGGCGACATCAAGCCGTTCCAGTGCCCCGGCAACACGAAGAAGACGGGTTCCGTTTATGGTTGGTACATCGACAATTGGAACGCCAATACGGGCTCCGGCAGCAACGTCTATCCGAACTACGGCTACAGCGAATCCGGCCAGAATGAGAGCTGGGTCCTGAGCATCATCAAACGCCCGAGCGAAAGTCTTGAATTCGCCGACTGCCGTTATGGTCTGATTGGCCATACGGGTACGGACTGGGCCGCCGGCGCTGGTCTAACGCCGCAAGGCTATTTCTACCGTGTGCTCGCCTCTTTGGAAGGCTCGTCTCCCGCCGAAGGTCTGTATGAGAATTCGACGCCTCACAACGGCGGTGTCAACCTCGGCTTCTACGACGGCCATGTCGAATACCGCAACTGGAAATCCGTCCGCAAGGTCGGTTACGGCGGCAACCTCCGCTACAACAAAGACGAAGTCAGCGCCAACTAAGTTTCGCTTGCAGCGAAACTTAGGGCCTATAGGCTGATGTCTGATGGCCTATGGCTTATGGCTTATGGCTTATGGCTAAAATCTTTAGACTTAAAGCTTTAGACTTAAAGCTTAAAGTAAGTTTGGAAAAACGAATATCCGCCGATGATTCAAAAAAATCATCGGCGGATATTTTTTTATGGAAAAATGTGAATTTGCATTGAAAAATCTCAATATTAAGTTTATATTGATTTCCAGATTTATTAAATCTTTTTTGTCAACCAACCAAAAAACAAAGAGAAAGGAAATCAAAAATGAAACGAGTATTGACTTTCACGCTGATTGAGCTGCTGGTCGTGATCGCGATCATCGCAATTCTGGCGGCCATGCTGCTGCCCGCGCTGGCGAAGGCCCGTGCGAAGGCCCGCGCCATCTCCTGCACATCCAACTGCAAACAGATCGCTACCGCCCTGCTGATGTACAAGGGCGACAACGACGACCACATCCCGTACTTCCACTGGGGCCTCCACCGTATCAGCGGCGGTGACCGCGAAGGATGGAACGAGGCGAAGCCGTGGCAGCAGGCCGCCTATGACTACATTGGCGACATCAAGCCGTTCCAGTGCCCTGGCAACCAGAAGAAGACGGGTTCCGTATATGGCTGGTATATCGACAATTGGAACGCCAACAAAGGTTCTGGTAGCAACGTCTATCCGAACTACGGCTACAGCGAACCCGGCCAGAACGAGAGCTGGGTGCTGAGCATCATCAAACGCCCGAGCGAAAGCCTTGAATTCGCCGACTGCCGTTGGGGCCTCATCGGCCATACGGGTACGGACTGGGCCGCTGGCGCAGGTTTGACGCCGCAGGGCTATTTCTACCGCGTTCTCGCTTCTCTGGAAGGTTCCTCCCCCGCGGAAGGCCTGTATGAGAATTCGACGCCCCACAACGGTGGTGTCAACCTCGGCTTCTATGACGGCCATGTCGAATACCGCAACTGGAAATCCGTCCGCAAGGTCGGTTACGGCGGCAACCTCCGCTATCAGAAGGACGAAGTCAGCGCGAACTAACGCCCTGCGGGCGTGCTGATGGCCGATGGCTAATGGCTAATGGCTAAAAGCCTAAAACTTAAAGCAAATGCAAAAACATCCGTTTCGCGAAGAGCGAAGCGGATGTTTTTTTGTTTCTAATCATGGAAATGATAGAAGCTATCAATGGTCATATTTCTGGATAAAGGACGCGGCTTGTTGTTCAGACATGTCATAGGTAATGCAGAGAAGTTGCTTGGTTATATCATCAGAACATTTTTCATCCCTGCAAATGCGAATGGAATTAAGGATATCGTCTTTTAGCATTTGTAGTCGTTGTTTCCGTTCTTCTTTTGTCCTTTGGTACTCTTCTTGGAGTAGATTCAATTTATGACAGATATGTGATTTTTCATCTTCTATATTCATTACTCGTATCCATGCTTTTTGAACTGCATCAGATGCTTTTATAGATTTGTCACATAACTTTTCGTATTTGGCAGTCGCCTTTTCTATGGCAGCCTTTAGTTCTTCTTCATCACGCAGTTTCAATGTAAAGTTCATCTCTTTGTCTCTCCATTGGCTGGATTTTTATTGATTAGAACAGGTTATTTCGTTCTTCTTCTCTTCCTTCCATCCGTCCTTCTTACTAAAAATCGTCTAAGGCTTTGTACATGTCGTTATGCTCCTTCTTTCTTTATATGGGTGATTTTGAATCGTTCAGTTTACGGGATCTGGTAGATAAGTCATAGCTTTTTCCATCGACAAGCCGAAGGTGTCCATGAGGACTTTGAGGATTTGCATAAAGGAAAATCCTTGTTGTTCACATGAATTGACTAGATTGTGGATATTATTTTCCTGTTGTAACCGTGCTTTTTTCCGTTCTTCTTCTCTTCCTTCTTCTCTTCCTTCCGCTCTTCCTTCTTCTCTTCCTTCCGCTCTTCCTTCTTCTTTCAGATCATCCAAAGCCTTGCACATGTCGTTATGCTCCTTTTTTCTTGGTATGGTTAAATGTGAATTGGTTAAGTCATTGAAAACACGGAAGATGATGGCCGGTGCGTCGCGGAACATCGGATCTTCCCGTGCAATGCGTTGCATCGCCTCCTTGTCGCCGTGTGTCTGTAGCAGTTCCGTTAGAATGCGAAGTGGCGATTTCATGTGGGACACCTCTTCCGCTGTCAGATCGACAAGCGACACGACATTGGTCGGACTGTCCGACATGAACTGCTGTAATCCAGGGATTGTCGGACTGACCATGTCCTGAAAACGGTTCGGCCCCGTCCATGGTGTCAAGCCTAGATACAGCACCATGATGACGACCGGCGGAAGTCGGTCGTCTTTCCGCATTTTAGAAAGGAACTCTCCGCCTTTGTCCAGATTCTTTGCTTCTTGGTTTTTGTTTCCTAGTTGTGTTCTGTACTTCCACCATTGAAGCCCTGATGTGAGCAGATTCCTCAACGGCATGTCATACGCCACTTCCGCCTGGTTTTCAACGCACAGTAGCACGAAGTCTGTATCTCCAACATGCCGTACGAACGCCTCGAACGCCACATCGTTGGCCCGGTCAACCCATTCCGCCGAGTTGCCTATGTTGACTGGCAATGGCACCACCGTGTCCCGCTCCTCCAGACTGTCCATGT
>JAEEGJ010022534.1_pt1 | contig 13357 bp, 11 predicted proteins | sample 8958761 | NCBI WGS metagenome assembly JAEEGJ01 (sample SAMN16246546, study PRJNA631951) | gut metagenome | biome: gut microbiome; feature: rumen; material: RS-attached | host: Bos | place: Iran: Karaj | collected 2018-10
AAGGTTGCCGTGACGGACTTGACGGAACTCTCCCGTCAGGCGGATGGCAGTCGGATTGTGACGAATGCGCATTTGGTGAACGAAGGGCGGATGCCGGATCTGCGGCCTGTTCCGCAGGGTGTGAAAGTGGATTTCTATTGGGTGGAGCAGGCGGACAGCCCCCGTGCGGCGGATTTGATCTGTAAACTGATTGTGGATCGCATTCCTAAAGTGTTCGGATTCAATCCAATGAATGATGTGCAAGTGTTGTCGCCGATGCGAAAAGGCGACTGCGGGACATTGACATTGAACAGTCGTCTGCAAGCCGCGTTGAATCCTGCGGATGGTAGCAAGGAGTCGTTCCAAGTGGGCGGTCGCATGTTCCGCACAGGCGATCGCGTCATGCAGACGCGTAACAATTACGACAAAGGCGTTTTCAACGGCGAAATGGGTCGCGTGTTGTTCGTCGATAATTCTGCGAAGAATTTCACGGTGCAGTTTGATTCTGGTGTGGTGGAATACAGCCAATTGGACTGTGACCAATTGATGTTGGCCTACGCAGTGACAGTTCACAAATCGCAGGGCAGTGAATTTCCCGTGGTGATCATGCCTGTCATGACACAGCATTTCATCATGTTGCAACGCAACTTGATCTATACTGGCATGACACGTTCGAAGAAGCTGTTGATCATGATTGGCACGCGCCGTGCCTTGAATATGGCGCTGCGTAACGACCGCCCATCGCAACGCGAAACGGGACTTACGCTTCGCTTAATTCACAATTCATAATTCACAATTCATAATTATGTCATTCGATTATATATCAGATATTTACGGTAAGTTTCGTAAAAACAAGGTAACACGTTTCAGTAACGTCGAGGCGAAAGCCATCGGACTTATCAAGTCGTTTGTGGACGGCACGATAGACAACAAGAGCTTTATAGAGCAATTCATGGAGGTAAGGGAGGAATATGTAAAACTTTCGACGATTAACGGAGAACACGTCATTGACCAAGACACGCCTTTGTGGATTGGCAGGTTCTTGGGATTTAAGTTCATGAAATGGTACAAGGTTCAGCAAATCAAACAGCAATTTGAAGATGATTTAGTCCATCATCCTGAACGAATTACCGATGATATACACGAAGTTCAAAACAAGATTAAAGAGTTGGAGGAAGAGTTTTTGGACGTGTGCAAAACCGTGTTGAGAGAGTTGGAAAAGTAGTTTTTTTAGCAAAACAAGAAGATAACTTCTGTTTTGCTTAAAATATTAATGTGAAAACTGCTTCGGTTGACTAAAACACAAACGCGCCGCGGAATCGTGAGATTTCGCGGCGCGTTTGTGTTTTAGATTTGCTGTGTTGTTTTACAGCAGGGCGGTCGCGGCTTCGGCGGCGGCCTTCGCTTCGGCGGCGGGGACTTTGCCCAGCAACATGAAGGCGAACAGCATGGCGAAGATGGCGACAGCCTCGATGATACCGATGGCCATCAGATCGTTGGCGAAGCCTTGTCCGGTTTCGGAGAAGGAATCGCAGGCAGAAGCCGCGGCGCGGCCCTGGAAGACGGCGGACGCTGCAATGGCGCAACCGCAGACAATGCCGATGATCAGGCAGACTGGCCACATTTCAGGGGATTTGTTCATGATCTGCAACATGAGCAACATGCCGTAGATGGTCTGCGTCAGCGGGGCACCTGCGAAGGCGGACAGCTGGAACGGCGCGGGCTTGCCCTGAACATAGCATTTCTTCCAACCGCCGACGGCGGCCGCACCGGCGACACCGCAACCATAGGCGGAACCGACGCCGGCAAAACCCATGGCGCAGAAGGCACCGGCCAATGTCAAAGCTTGTTGTGTTGATTCGAGCATCATTAACTCCTTTTCAATTAATAATTAACAATTAACAATTAATAATTTATGATTTATGATTGGTAATTTTCAATTCATAACACCCAATTCTCAATTATGCATTGTGAATTATGAATTATGAATTGCAAGCGGTTTGTAGGGGCGGCCGCTCCATGAGACGCCGATGTGGCCCGCGAATTCCAACGTGTTCAGTCGGATGCCATGGACCAAAACGGAAAGGAATGCCATGCAGATATTTAAGCCATGTCCGATTAGCAGGACAATCGGCATCGCCAAGATGCCGAGAATTCCGGATTTGCCAAGGCCAACGGCCATTTCGTTGAAGCATTTCGCGATATACACGCCCGACAGACCGACAGCGAACAAACGGATGTAGGACAACACATCAACAAAGCCGTTGATGAACGTGAATGGCGAGTAGATGACATCGCCGACGTTGCCCCAGTTGATGCCGCAGGCGAGAATCAGCACGAAACCAATCGCGAAGAGAGCGATGCCCGGAGCGGGCAGGGCGTCAAAACCTTTACCATCGACGACAAGAACTTTTGCAAGATAGAAGCTTCCCCACAGGAAGATGGACCAGCCGAGATGGCCGAAGACGGCGCGTTTGCTTTTCTGTGCGTTGTAGGCGCTCCATGCGCGTGCGAACGATGTATGGAAAGCACCGATGAAGAAGCAGAGTGTCTTGACATGAGTGCTGTTTTCGTCGTCGTACAACCATGGAAGTAGTTTCATGCAACGCGGCATGATGGCGGGATCGATGCCGAACCAGTTGCCGGAGAGCCAACCATAGACGAAAACGCTTAATGAAATGGACAGCAACAGTTTAAGGCCATCTTTGGCATTTTGTGTTGTCGCTTTTTTGAAGCCGAAGAGAACGGCGAGAGTCAAAAGAAGGCCATAGCCTGCGTCGCCGATGAGAATGCCGCAGAACAGCGTGAGGAAGATGAACAGCGCGACGGCGACGTCGGTTTCAAAGTATCCGGGCAGGATGCCGATGAAATCGAAAATTTGCTGCGCCATGCTGAATTTTTTCGGAATGTTGAGGAGAGTGGGAACGTCAGCATCGTCTTCCGGAATATCTTCAACGCGAAGGGCCCAGCCGCTGGCGTCGGCGGTTTTGCGAAGCATTTCGAGTTTCTTTTCCGGAACGTAGCCGTTCAGATAAGCGAGAATGCCTGCTTCACCCATGCCGCATTGCGCTTTCGATAATGCGATTTCGTCCTGCAACCGGACGAGTTCCTTTCGCCATGTTTCAGCATTCGCCGCGGCCAACGTTTCAAAATCCTTTTGCAGAGTTGCGAGCTGTGCATCGTCCTTTTGGCGACGTGCGACGAGCGATTTCGCATCTGTGCAGGAGGGTAACGTCGCAATCGGGAGGTTGCTCTCTTCCAAGGAGTTACGAGACGCGACGATAAAATAGGCGTTGTTTTTATCCTGATTGATGATCTTCAGGAGAGAATCTTCCGGAAGCTTAAGTTTGTCGATGGCATTCGGAGTGGAGGAGCAGAGTTCGACGTTGAGGCCGCGACTGCGGAAATCATCCAACATAGCGGCGTCGAAAGAGCCCCACGGTTCCAGAAGCTCTTGATCTTTGAGGATAGTCTGGATGTCGTCGCGCAACGTCTGCTGTTCATCCAAATTTTCAAGAGCTTCGGCGATGGTTTGCGCGGGAAGACGGGGCTGTCCGTCCGCAGGGAGTTCTTCAGGAACGGCTTTGAGGATGCGTTCCAGGCTGGCCTGCTTCTTGGAAAGCGCGTCAAGATCCTGCGAGGCGGGTGGCACGACGTCCATGACATGGACGATGCCAAGGGACTGCAAGGTCTTGGCTGTTTGCTCTTTCGCGTTGTCCAGGCAGACAACGGTTATTTTTTTCATGACTTCTATCACAGGAAGCTCCGTGAAATATGGTTAGGCGATGTTGGCATCGCGTGCGGCGCATTTGCCTTTGGCGATCTTGGAACGGCCGACCGAATTGGTCTGCTGGTCGCCCAAATAGATGTTGATGACGCGGATGTTCTCCCGCGCGTTTGGAATCATGACCTTCTCGAAGAGATTGACGCGTTGCGTGACAACGCGCAATTCCTGTTCAAGAAGCGTGGATGTTTCCAACAGGAGGCGTTTCTTCAATTCAAGCTCGATTTTTTCGCGGACGAGTTCGACGGCGTCTTCAAACCATGGAGCGGTCGTGAAGAGGTCGTAGTCCTTCACATCGAGCTCAAGTGATTCGAACACAGGCACATCGATACCCGCGACGTTGCGGGAGGTCGTATGCCATGCCTTCACGCCGATGATGTCCGACAGACCACCGTTGTCATTTCCTGAGAAGAGGGCGATAGCCTGCTTGGAGCGCTCCGTTAGGGCCTCCATTTCGGCATCCATGGCGGCAATGGCCTCACGGTTCAAGCGGACTTCCAATTGCAACTGCTGTTTTTTCAGCTGCAACGTCGGCAAATACCGCTCGAAACGCTTGAGGGCGTCCCGCTGGACTTTCAGTTCGTTTTTTGTGAGTTTGATTTTCGCCATGGTTTTGGGGACCGCCAGCTGCGCTCGCTAACGCTCGCTTGCAGGCGGTTACGATTGTATCGCCCTTCGGGCGGTCGCCGCTTCGCGGCTTTTGGAGTGTTAATCAGGAATTTTTCGGCCAGAACTGCTTGACGAGATCGGTCTTGATTCCGGTTTCGGCGGGGGTGAAACATTCGGCGAGAGTCTTCCAGCCGAGATCGAGGGCTTCTTCCAGCGGGATGTTGACCTGCAGGTCCATCATGCGTTGTTCGAAGAGCGTGCCGTATCTGAGAAGCTTGTTGTCCCAATCCGACATCTTGAAACCCATGGACTGCTTTTCGAGGGCTTCCTTGTATTCGGCGTAGAGGCGGATCATGTTGTCCATGAGGGCGCGATGGTCGGCGCGGGTTTCGCTGTTGACCTGCTGTTTCAGACGGGAGAGGGAGCCGAACGGCTCGATACGGCCGTTGACGAGATAGAACTGGCCTTCCGTAATGTAGCCTGTGTTGTCGGGAACAGGATGCGTCACGTCGTCGCCAGGCATGGTGGTGACGGCGAGAATCGTGATGGACCCGGCGGTTTCGAAATCGACGGCTTTTTCATAACGGGAAGCGAGCTGACTGTAGAGGTCGCCTGGATAGCCGCGGTTGGAAGGAATCTGTTCCATTGTGATGGCGATTTCTTTCAACGCATCGCAGAAGTTCGTCATGTCGGTGAGCAGGACAAGTACGCGTTTGTTTTCCTGCGTCGCGAAATATTCTGCTGTGGCGAGGGCCATGTCCGGCACGAGGAGGCATTCGACGATTGGGTCGGCAGCGGTGTGGATGAACATGACGGTGCGGGAAAGGGCGCCTTGCTGGTCTAGCGTCTCTTTAAAGAAAAGGTAATCGTCGTATTTAAGTCCCATGCCGCCGAGCACGATGACATCGACTTCAGCCTGCATGGCGATACGTGCGAGCAGATCGTTGTAGGGTTCGCCAGCGACGGAGAAGATCGGCAGCTTCTGGCTTTCGACGAGCGTGTTGAAAATGTCGATCATGGGCAGACCCGTGCGGATCATGTTTTTCGGAATGACGCGGTTCGCGGGATTGACGGACGGGCCGCCGATATCAATCATGTTGTCCGTAAGGGCGGGGCCTTTGTCACGCGGCGAACCATTGCCTGTGAAGATACGGCCGAGGAGGGCGTCCGACGCGGAAACGCGCATGGGCTGGCCGAGGAAGCGGACTTCGGAATCCGTCGAGATGCCTCGTGAGCCTGCGAAGACCTGCAGATAGACTTTTGCCTTGTCGAGACGGATGACCTGCGCAAGGGAGGTGCCGCGCGGTGATTTGACTTCCGCCAGTTCGCCGTTGGCGACGTTGTCGGCCTCGACGGTGATGACGTTGCCGCTGATCTGGATGATGCGATGGTAGATTTTCTTCATTATTCAATCCGCTTTTTGGTTGGCTAATGGTCAGGCGGTGGCGAGCAGTTCGTCGATTTTGGCTTCCTGCGCCTTGAAGTCGTCGGTGTCCCACTGGATGTAGTTCCAGTCAATGAAGGCCTGGCGGAGGTTCTGGAAGAACGTACGCGCGGCATTCTTGTCTGGGAAGGAGAAGCTCTTGCCGATGACGGAGAGGATCTTGTCGAAAACGTATTCCTGCCGTTTGGATCCGCAGGCGGAATCGACGGGATCGAACGTGTTCTGCTGCAGATAGACGGAATCGATGAATTCAGATTTCAGATAGGTGACGAAGTCGGAGGTCGGCGTGCCTTCTTCACCGACGACTTTCATCATCTGGTTGACGTCGTTGCCTGCGCGGAGCATCTGGCGTGCGGCGTCGATTTTCTCCTTCGCGACGATGGAGTTGTATTTGCTCCACGAATCGAGCGGGTGGATGGAAGGATAACGGCGGGCATTGGCACGGTCGCGGGAAAGGGCGAGGAAGGACCCGACAACTTTCAAAGTCGCCTGCGTCACAGGCTCTTCGAAGTTACCGCCGGCAGGGGAGACAGCGCCGCAGATGGTGATGGAACCGAGCTTGCCGTCTTTCAGGCGGACAAGACCCGCGCGTTCGTAGAAGCTCGCGACCAGCGATTCCAAATACGCCGGAAATGCTTCTTCGCCAGGGATTTCCTCCAATCGGCCGGACTCTTCGCGGAGGGCCTGCGCCCAACGGGATGTGGAGTCCGCCAGCAGAAGGACATTCAGGCCCATCTGGCGGTAGTATTCCGCCAATGTGACGGATGTGTAGATGGAGGCTTCACGGGCGGCAACAGGCATGGACGACGTGTTGCAGATGATGATTGTACGGTCGATCAGTTTCTGCCCTGTACGCGGGTCGTCCAGATGCGGGAATTCGCGGAGGATTTCAACGACTTCACCGGCTCGTTCACCGCAAGCCGCCACGATGACGACATCCGCTTCTGAACGCTGTGAAAGAGCATGCTGCAAAACGGTCTTACCGGCACCGAAAGGTCCTGGAGTGCAGAAGGTTCCGCCTTTTGCGACAGGGAAGAACGTATCGATGATGCGTACCTGCGTGATCAGCGGTTCGCGCGGGAGAAGCTTGTCGTCGTAAGCAGTAATCGGAATCTTGACAGGCCATGTCTGGACCATCGTGAGCTCTTTCGTCTGCGAGCCGTCTGAGGCTTTGGCGACGACGGTGTCGATCGTGTAGTCACCTGGCTCGATGGTCCAGATGATAGTCCATTCGCCGTTCATTGCGAACGGCAGCATGATACGATGTTTGAAGATGCCTTCGGGTACGGTTCCGATGGTGTCTCCGGCTTTCAGCCGTTCTCCGATTTTGGCGACCGGCGTGTAGGACCATTTCTTCTCTTTGTCCAACGGATAGACGTAAAGGCCTTTCTTCAGGAAATATCCAGCCTGTTTGGCTAGTTCCGGCAGCGGATTCTGCAAGCCATCATAGACCTGTGTGAGCAAGCCCGGGCCGAGTTCGACGGACAGCAGTTGGGAGGTGAATTTGACGGGATCGCCGACTTTCACGCCTGTCGTGCTTTCGAAGACCTGCAAGTCCGCTTCGCGGCCGCGCACACGGATGACTTCCGATTTAAGTTGGGAGCCGTCCGCAGGCAAGACGTATGCGACTTCGTTCTGCATGACGGCGCCTGCGAATTCAACGGAGACCATGTTTCCGTTGACGCCTGTGACTTTGGAGATTTGGGTGGTTTCAGTCATGGTGTTATCGTATCCTAGATTCACATTCTCGTGTTGTCAGCTGTTTCGATGGCGTTGGATACCATGGAGTTGAAGACGTCGAGCCCTTTGTCGAAGCCGCGTGATAACTCGCGTTCGGCGAGAAGGAGCCGCAGGCCGTAGGCGGCCACAGCGTCCAGACTGAACGGATATTTGACGGCCAGATATTCGTCCAGAAATTTCCACATGGCATTTTCGATGGCCGTCTGCCGTTCGGACGGCGATTCGATTGCGAACGCCTTTTCCAGTTCGCGTTTATCGTACAAATCCGCGTATTCATCATGCTTCGTAACGGTGTCTGGATTGCGTTTCAGCTTGGCGGCGCGCAATTTAGCGAGGCAGTCTTTCGCAAATACGGTCCATTGGCGCCATTCCTTTGCGGCGTCGCAGAAATCGTTTTTTGCGTCAACTGGATCAAGAGAAAGGCTTGCGACGGCGTTCGCCACTTCGGGGGCGAAGTTGTATTCGCAGAGCTTCAGAAACTCCTGAAAGCTGTAGAAGGGCTTTTCATGGCGTTTCAGGCCCGGCAACGACGCGATGAAATAATGGATGTCGGTGGGCATGGCTGGAATCCGTCAGTTCTTGTCGGAAAGCGCGGCGGCGATGCGTGGGCCGACATAGGAGGCGACGGCGTCCGCCAAGGCCTGATCCGTGAAATCGTAAAGCACGTCGTTGTCCTTAAAAGCGAGTTTGAAACCACTTGCGACGGTCGGGGCGGGGGAGAACTCGCAACGCTCCTTCAGATTGTCTGCCAGTTTCGCTTTGACAGCGGCCGACAAGGTGTCGAGCTGTTGTGGATTGACGAGCAGTTCAAGATTGTCCTCATTGCCGTCTTTCTGGAGGTAGTTTTCGACGATCTGCGCGATGACTCCAGGCATCTGCTGTGCGTCCAACGTGGCGTCCATCAATTGGAGGACGGCCGTTCTGACACGGCTTTGGAGCTGCTGGCGGAGGGAGAGCATCATGTCTCGTGCGGCCTGACGAAGGGCCTCTTCTCCTTTTTGGACAAGGATTTGCGAATCCGCCTGTGCTTTTGCGCGGCAGTCATCGGCTTCTTCCTGAGCCTTTTTGATGATGCCTTTCGCTTCGGCCTGGGCTTTTGCGATGATGTCGGCCTTGGTTTGCTCCGCCTTTTTCAGGCCTTCTTCATTGATTTTGTTCAGTAGGGCTTGCAGATCGTCCGCCATGGTTTTCGGTTCCCTGAGAGACTATATATATGGTAAAAGAAAATAACACACACTAGATGTTACTATACATTCCTTATTGAAGGTTTTCAAATCCTTTTGTCAAAAAAGCAGGAGGTGGTTTGCTTTTTGGAGAAGAGGCCGCTGTTCTCTTTCCATGAAAAAAATCATTGGGTAGGCTTGAAAAAATATTCTTGATAGATAATGTATATGGAAGTCAATGGAGCCATAGCCGAAAAAGACCGCACCAAGCCGATCATCCCGTATTGATTATGAAAAACACGCTTCAACCCATTTTAACCGATTCAAGCGACTTTCCTGAAATGCGTAGGAAAGGCTGTGTCTATGTTGACAAGACCGCTTATTTTCATCAGTTGATGATGGGGCCTGATTCACGCTTCTTCATTGCGCGGCCGCGGCGTTTCGGCAAGTCACTGATGATCAGTACGTTGAAAGCCATCTTCGAAGGGCGGCGCGAGTTGTTTGACGGATTGGCCATCTCCAAGACGGACTGGACATGGGAGAAATATCCTGTGCTCTATTTTAACTTCGGCTTCGCGGCGTCTTCCACTCTTGAAGGCTTCATGAAGAGTTTCCCAACTACTGTGCAAACGTCGTTGGAAGATGCAGGTATGGAATATGACAAGGAGGCTTCTCCTGCCGCCAATTTCGGACGTACCATTGATAGGCTCGCCGCTGGAAATGATGACAAGGGTGTCGTCATTTTGATAGACGAATACGACGATCCTGTGGCGCAGTTGCTGGACAAACCGGACGACGCCGAGACGGTGCGTGGTGAACTTTCGGACTTCTACCGACAGATGAAAGACCGAACAGGGAAGATCCGCTTCCTGATGATTACAGGCGTTTCGAAGTTCACGAAAATGTCGGTGTTTTCGGCTCTCTCCAATTTGTCCGATCTCTCGTTAAGGAATGAATATGCGACTATGCTCGGCTACACGGAGAATGAATTGGACACGTATTTCGACGGACATATGCGCGCCCATGCGGCAAAGATGCAGATGGACTATGGCGCCTATCGTGAGGAATTGAAGCGATGGTTCAATGGCTATCGTTTTGGGATAAGCGTATCCGAGACTGTTTACAATCCAGTTTCCATAGGTGTGAATCTCGCTTGGCAGGAAGCTTTTTTCAAGCCATGCTGGTCGCAGACAGGCAAAGCCGTCATGCTGATGAAATATTTCCAAAAGGAGGATTTTCTTGCCGTCGATATGGATGGTATAACAGACATGGATGAGGAGGATTTCGATGTGACGGATATCCGTGCCTTGAAACCCGTCCCGATGCTTTACCAAACTGGCTATCTGACGATTGACGACTTCAATCCACAGGCAGGAACGTTCACGCTTCGAGTTCCTGACATGGAGGTGCGGCGTGATCTCGCCACGTTGATGTCGTCCGTTGTCGCGGGACAAGACACATCATGGGTTACATCTTTGGGGAAGAAACTTCTTCGTGCGAAATGGGACGAATTTTTCATCGGCTTGAAATCATTGTATGCCGCATTGCCGTATGGTTCGACGGAGCAGAACGTTCATGAATATTCGTTTGAACGGAATTTGGTTGTCTTGTTGTGGTCGCAGGGCATTCGCTGCACGACGGAGGATCGCCAGGCAAACGGCCAGGCGGACATCGTTGCCGTCCATCCCTGTGGTGTCTATATATTTGAATTGAAGGTAGATGAATCCGCCGAAGCCGCATTGGCCCAAGTGAAGGAAAAGGGCTATGACGCGCCGTATCGCGGCCGTGGCCTGCCCATTTGGCTGATAGGTCTCAACTTTGACCGCCAGACACGCCATTTGATGGATGCGAAGGCTGTGCGATTTGATTCGTGAAAAGATAGTCTTGTCGTTTTCAGGAGCAATAGAATATGAAACTGAAGCGCTTTTTCAAAAGGGGACTGCAGAAAGCCATTGCGAATGACTTCAAGAATCTTGTCGAAGACAAAAACATGGCCATGCCGTCAGGATTCCTGTGCTATCGTTATTGGGATGACGAAGCGGAATTGACGAAACGATATTATTTTGTCGTGAACTTCGCAGGTTCGACAAGCAACCGCTTCACGTTTGAATGCGCATGGCAGCCGGATGTCGAGACGGACATCGTCAATTCCAATGGCTGGCCGAAAAGTCTTTCCGACAATGATGGTTGTCTTCGCATTATTTATCTTGATTCGCGTTTTTCTCCGCCGCCAATAAAACCATCTGAATATGAACTAAAATCATACGAATATCTTGTGAACTATGATTACTGGTGGGATTTTGAGACTATTGACGCGGAAGCAGCGGATTTGGCGCAGCTTGATTGCATCTTGCAGGATGCGGTTGAAAAACTCGGCAAGTTGGTCATGCCTTTCTTCAGAGATTTAGCCGCTTTCCATGCAGGGCAGCCCATGCCGTCCTATCTCATGACTATCGAGCAAAAGTTGAAAAGATGACCATGGATGATTCTACAAATAGATGGGATGATGCAAATGGCAGTGCATGGAACAAAAAGGAATGGATATGTCAAAGAGACAAATAAAAAAGAGTGATGAAGGTGAGGCGAAAGATATTTCTCCAAAGGCGATGCCTACATATGATTCGTTGGTTTCAGCCATAGAAAACCTTGTCCAGAATGCTCGCTCTGGATTGAAGGTGGCAATGAACACGATCATGCTTCAGACCTATTGGCAAACTGGTGAATATATTGTTGAGTATGAACAGCATGGGCAGGACCGGGCGATGTACGGTTCAGATTTGATTCGTCGTCTTGCGCGAGATTTGACTATGAAGTTGGGTAATGGTTTTTGCCGTTCTAATCTCCAATATATGCGCAAATTTTATCTCATGTCCCAAAAAAGCCAGACGTCTGGCTTTTTTCAGAAAAGCCAGACGTCTGGCTTTTTGACTTGGAGTCACTATCTTGAGATTCTTCGAGCTGATGATCCGCTGGAAATCGCTTTCTACCAGAAGGAATGTGAAAGTTCTAAGTGGAGTGTTCGTGAACTACGGCGACAGATGCAATCCATGCTCTTCCACAGAATTGCGCTTTCACGAGACAAGGAAGGTGTACTTGCCTTGGCAAACGAAGGTAATTGTGTGCAGAAGCCTGAAGATATTCTTCGAGATCCATACGTCCTTGAGTTTGCCGGTTTGCCAGTTTCAGAGCGTCTGAAGGAGGGGCGGCTTCATGCGGCGCTTATTGAGCATCTTCGAGACTTCCTTCTTGAATTAGGACGCGGTTTTTCTTTTGTAGCAAGTCAATACCGCATACCGCTTAATACAGAACATCCGTGCAGAGTTGATCTTGTGTTCTACAATTATTTGCTTAAATGCTTTGTGCTTATCGATTTGAAACGTGGTATGATAAAGCATCAGGATATTGGACAGATGAACATGTATTTGAACTATTTCAAGTCAGAAGTCGGCAGCAAGAGTGATTCCGAACCGGTAGGTATCGTTTTGGGAGCCAATAAGGATGATCTGGTTGTACAATTTGCTACACAGGGAATATCAAATCGCCTATTTGTGAGTAAGTACCAACTATATTTGCCAGACGAAACACAACTTCGCGAAAAATTGGCGGCATTGCTTGATGAGGCTTCTAAACGCAAAACTAAACGTATATCTTCGCGCAAAAGAAGATAGGATATGTTCAAATGTTCGAATGATTTTCCTTTTCATACTGATCAATCAAATGAAAAAAGGGAAAAAATATCCAAAGTGAGAAAAACACTGTTGACAACACGCGGTGACATGCCCAACAATTTTGTGTTGTGAATTACTTGATATCCAAAATGGTGATATCCGGTTTGCAGAACATGCGGAGTTCGTAGAGGTTGCCAAGGCCGGCGGATTCGCAGAGAAAACGCTTCGGGAAAATTTCGTGAAGGCCTGGACGGGCAAGATGGTTGTTCTCTAAATTCGTGTGTGGACGCCATTTAACAAACGGAATGTTGATCTGTCCGCCATGGGCGTGGCCGGAAAAGGCGACGTCCCAATTGTAATTTTGAAGTTTCAAAAGATGGTCCGGATTGTGGTCAAGCAGGAGGTAGTGGACGTCTTCGCGTGGTTCGTCGATGAGCGGAAGGCAACCCTGCGCGTTGGGACGGCCTTTCCAATAGTCCTCCATGCCAACGATAACGATGCGTTGTCCGTTGACGATAAGAGACTTGGACTCGTTCTGGAGTAACGTGATATTCGCGTCGGCAAGAAATTTGAGGACGGCTGGGCCAGGGGGGGGATATTGTTTGGGCTTACGTTGGTAGTCGTGGTTGCCGAGACAGGCGAACGTGGGCATGGCCTGCGACAGCAGTTGAAAGTAACTGAGCGCGAGGAGATAATCGTGTTCGTTTTGGGGCATGATACCGAAATCGCCTGTGAGAACGGCGATGTCTGGCGAATGCGGGAGGGCGAGATCAAGAGCTTTGTGGAGGCGTTTGACGGCGGCGCTGTTATAGAGATGCGTATCCGAAATATGGAGGACGCGCAGCGGTTTTTTGAAGGGGACGCGGAAATCGTCCTTTTTCATTTCGACGCGTTGCAATTGGACGGAGGATGCCTCAATTCGCGTCGCCACGAGAAAAACACAGATGACCAGGGGAACGATGAACATGAA
>JAEEGJ010022535.1_pt1 | contig 13356 bp, 8 predicted proteins | sample 8958761 | NCBI WGS metagenome assembly JAEEGJ01 (sample SAMN16246546, study PRJNA631951) | gut metagenome | biome: gut microbiome; feature: rumen; material: RS-attached | host: Bos | place: Iran: Karaj | collected 2018-10
TCTCGTCGAAGTAGCGCTCGTTCCACATGCTGTCGTTGTAGAGTTTGATGGGGTCTGAGCAGCACAATCCTCGAAAGACAATTGAGTCGCCCTCCGCATTCATAAAGTGGTTGCCGCTGACGCTGATACGGCTCATCGACGGAGCCTGGTCCTCAGCCTGTTTGGGAGTGCAAGCAGAGACAAGCATCGTCGCAGCCGCGAAAAGTAGATGATAGTATTTCATGAGTAGATGGTATTTATTGTTTGCATTCAATCGTCTTCAAGGGTCGATTATGAAATCAGCGCCAAATATCCCTATTTTCCCCCACATATTCAAGTTTTTACCCATTTTTCATCAATATTCCTCATCATTTTTTTCTCCAAATTTCAAAACAACCGATTGCACTAAGTCATTATTCCCGAAAATTTGTCAAATAAATTGGATAGTAACAAAAAATATCCTATCTTTGCACCAAAAGTCAAAGCTATGAGAAAACTATATCCCCTTCTATTCATGCTTCTTTTCAGCATGACAGTAATGGCACAGGACACTGTAAATCTTTGTCCCGACGACAAGCATCCACATGCCATCGACATGGGTCTCCCATCAGGGACGAAATGGGCGTGTTGTAATACCGGAGCCTCTTCCCCCGAAGGATATGGTGGATATTTCCTTTGGGGTTATGTGAGGGATATTGATGCCTTTTTCTCATGGAGACCATATAGTGAACCTTCAAAATATGGCGGTTATCCTCAGCTTGGTGAAGACATTGCAGGTTCCGAGCATGACGCTGCCCGCTATCGGTGGGGCAGCCCTTGGCGGATGCCTTCTTATACACAATTCATCGAATTGTTGAATTCCTGCACAATGACATCGACGACCCACAAGGGAGTGAAAGGCACCCTGCTCACAGGTCCTAACGGGAACTCGATCTTCCTTCCATACACCGGTTACCGTTGGGACGTCAACCTCATGGGCGTCCGGGAGTTCGGTTGCTATTGGACATCGACGCTCCGTGCCTATGGCGAAGGCCGTGCTTGCGCCATCGACTTCTATCCCGACCGGTGGGAATTGGGCGACGGCATCCGCAACAATGCTCTCACTGTGCGCCCCATCCGCCCATAAGCGCCCTACTTTTTATTATGTTCTTACATTTTTTTCTCATATATTTGCCGCACAATATAACCACATAAAACTATAATTCATGAATACTACGACAATTCTTCGCCAGGCAGAAAACCTGGCGTCTGACGAGGAGAAGTTGATGCTATTGGGCGATTTCATTGGAGAAAATTTGGACAGCCTGGAGGCAATGGATTTGATCCGGTTGCTTTCTCCCTTGGTGGATATCACCAGGCGGATTTATGAACAGAATCCTGTTCAGGAGACTATTTCCGACTATGTGACAGCTTTGATTAAACTGGCTGAGAACTATATCCGTGATGAGCGGAGTTGGTTGGCGATGCCTCTGCTGGCGAAGGCTGAAGAGCTCCTCGACGACCAGCCGGATACGGAAGAGAATGCCCAGTGGAAGTGTCACTCTTATTACGACATAGGCGAATGCTACTCGATGAATACGCGTCGCCTGATGGCGAAGAAAGCCTTTCAGAAGGCGCTCCAGCATGCCACGACTGAGGATGACAAGGAAAACTGTGAGTACAATCTTAACCGGCTGGAGAATCCCTCACTCAAATACGACCCTGTCGAGGACAGCGATGCTTATCTGTCGGTGATCGACGAAGTGGAGCGTAGACTCTATGAACAACTGAAGGGTGAGCCACGCTACATGGGCTTCTGTTTCCGCTATTGGTCTGCCAAACGTGATCTGTTGGCAGAATATGGCATAGAATGGCGTTCGCCAGGTATTATGAACCCAAGAGTAATATTTGACTAAACGATACGACGATGTCTTCAGTATGCTACATCAACATCTATGAGATTCCCCACGACCGTGGTGTCAATATGGGCAGGAGTCTCATGCAGCAGTACGAAATTCCTGAAGAGGAACTTGTCGTTGGACAGGAACTGCCTCATTGGAATCATCGTAAAGGGGATAATCCTGTCGTGACATTCTACGACGGGCGACAACTCGGCTTGAAGTTCAGAGGCCTGGAGTTCACTGTCAAGACGGGAGAGGAGGTGCTACTGAGTGAGGGAATACGATCAGATCCGGAATCTGCCATGTGGGGGATTCAATCCGAGATTCAGCATTGTGTCAAGTTGGCAAGGCACCATGGTATTGATATGAAACTGACTCCATCCGACGTTCCACCGCATCCGGGCAGCAGCTATTTCTGGGATGCCCCACAGTTGCCGTCAGAGGATATGTATCCCTTCACAACCGATGCTGACGGCAATAGGTATCCCATGCAGTTCATTTGTCAGATCAACTGCGCGAATCTTCCCGATAATGACTGGTTGCCCAAGCGGGGGATGCTCTGGTTCTTCGGCGAGATAGACTACTTTCTCGGCTATGACGTGAAGCAGCCCTATGGACTGGGAAAATGGCCCGAATATGCTGTCAAGGTCATCTATGCCGATGTGCCCACCGACGAATTGAAACGCATAAATCCTTTCCAGGAGGACGACATGATACCGCCTCATGTCATCACCTTCTCCGAAGGTCCTGTGCGTGGCGATGGTTTCCGACTTTTAGGCAAGCCCTACGAGGAAGATGTGGACAACGAGTTCGGAACGGGGTGGGTACAGCTGTTGCAGTTGGATACTGATGCCAACGACTATTTCGACCTTCGTTTCTACGACATGGGGCTGCTCTATCTGATGATCAATGTCGATCAATTGCAGGAGGGCATATTCTCCCGCATACGCCCCTATATGACATCCTTATAAATAAGCTTAAGCGGAAACAATATTCCTATGCAGAACGGGAAGAACATCAAGGTGTTCCTGAGCAGTACCTTCAAGGACATGGACGCAGAGCGCGATCTGATCATGAACCGTGTAGCGCCAACGCTTCAGCAGTTGCTGGCGCCACAGGGCATCACTCTGCAGTTCATCGACCTACGCTGGGGGGTAAATACCCAGGACGCTGATGAGAACGAACGGGAGAATATCGTGCTTCGTGAGTGTATCTCCGAAATTCGCCAGTCTCGTCCTTTCTTCATCGGTCTGCTGGGCGACCGTTATGGCTGGATACCATCCGTCGAAAGTTGGCAGGTGATGCTCGATGAGATGACCGACGAGGAGAGAATGTACATCCGTAAGGAATCCAGGGAGCAGAAGAGTGTTACAGAGCTTGAGATGCTCTTCGGTGCCCTGATGGATACCAGCTCTTTGCGCCGCAGTCTGTTCTGTTTCCGTAATCCGGCTGTCTATGAGCAGATGGACGATGTCGCTCGCCTTAGGTTCTGCAACCTGAATGATGAGGCCGACCGCAAGCTTGCATCATTGAAGCAGAAGATTGTCGATGGTTGTCAAAATGCCCGTTGCAGCAACAATATCTATGAGTACAATTGCAGTTGGGATGGTCAGTCGCTGACCAGTCTCGATGACCTGGGCACGTTCCTCTGCAAGACCCTGCATGCTCAGATTATGTTGCATGAGGGTAGTAATGCGGTGGAGAATCCTGTCAATGAGTTCCAGCAGATGGCCGATGCCGACCTCATGAAGATTGCAAAGGAAGGTGAGCACTATGTCTATTGTGATTCGCGCAAGCGTCTTTTGAACGAGATCGCGAAAGGATATGATGACGACCTGAAACCCCGACTGGTCTATGCCCACTATGGCTATGGAAAAACAGCTTTCCTCTGTGAAACATACCGACGCTTTGAGGAGGTCGATGGTCTGTTGGTATTCATCCACTTTACCCGTTATGGCGACACCCCCGGCATGGCGCTGAAGAAATGGCTTGCCGATCCCCGAATCCATCCACGGCGCCGCTACAGCCTTGACGAGGATGTGGACTTCGGCGAACTGGCCGAGGAGTTCTATCATGCTACCAAGGACCTCGATATGCCTCCACTCCTTCTTATCGACGATCTTCATCTGATGCAGGATGTCTATGAGTTCATGTTTGGAGGACTGCAGAACTTCTGTATGCTGATTGCCACTACGGAAAGCGAGAAGATGAAGCTTTTCTCCGAATGGGATGTCGAGAAGGTTCTCTTGCCTCCTGTCAATGCCAATGAGGGTGGGCAGATTGTGCAGGAATTGATGAAGGCGAAAGGCAAGAGCCTTCCGCAGAGTGTCCTCAATCATCTGATGGATGCCCGCTCCGAGCATGACGAACTATGTTGCGGCTGCCCTTTATGGGATGTGCTGATGGTACGCAAACTGACGAGTTTGACTGCCTATGATTATGAGCAGATCCGAATGCGTGGCGACGGAGATGCTGCCATCGAGAATTACCTGACGGAGATCACCGACGAGATGGGTAAGCTTGCACCTTATCCTGAACAGCTTTTCGTCGTATTTCTCCACGACGCTGCCCGTTTCATGAATTTCGGTTTCCTATGGACTTCCATTCGTCTGTTGGCTGCGTCAACCTTCGGTTTGCGTGAACAGGATTTCCAGGCATTTGCCGGAGATTATTGGAACCAGTTGGAGTTCTCTTCATTTAAACGATGGTTGGGCGACCTGTTGACGATTGATTCAAGGACAGGCGTCATCGACTTTTCCTATCAGAGCTATCGACAGATTGTGAAGTATGTTCGCCATGAGGATGACGAGCCGTTCGCTAACTTCTACGAGAATGTCACGGCCAGAATGGGCAATCTGCTTTATGAGAATCCCAATGATGAGTTCGCTGCCCGTGAGATGGGAGCCATTGCCATCAACAATCCTGCCCAGGAGGTGCTGAAGGCAGTTCTTTCCAGCACATCCTCTCTCGTTTGGCCCCATCTGGTGAATGCCGCCATCGCTCTTTCCGATCACGGCAACGACTTCGTCCAGTGGTTTAGGAAAGTCCTGGATATTGGGAATGACAATGCGGTTGTGCTTGCCAGGGATATTGCAATATTCCTCAGCTATACAGGCGATAAGAAGACAGCTGCCGAGATAGTGGGCATCTTCAATACGGAAACTGCCGAGCAGATCAGGAAAGGTGAGGCCTATGTTTACCAACCTCATAGCTGGGTGAACCGCAAATACAATATGTCCTTGCTGTTGCTCCAGGGCTCTGGCCTTATGTTTGAGGCTGGTGATGACTTCATGGGACGTCTGATGCTCAGTATGGCCGATGAGGGTTCGGCAGTCCTGAATGCGGCCATTCCCGACCATGATGACTATCAGCAATTGCAGCTGTTTGTCGATGATGCAAGGTCTTATCATGAAGGGAATGCTGTCGAAATTGATGATTTCGATTACGATGAATATGGTGCCGACGACTTGATCTCGTTGGCTGTATATCTCCTTTATCTGCGTCGTTCACCCGAAAAGGCCGAACAGGCCTTGGAAGCATATAATCGTAGGAAAGGAGAGGTGGTGCCGTTCAGTTATCAGGAAATTCAGGCCAACATGTTGCATTGTATCCTTGTGATGCGACGTGGCAATTATAATCCTCTTGCCGAATACTATAAGCTTCTGGCACCTCAGATGCAGCATCTTCCTGACGAAGAGGCTGTATTTGCGGCTTCCATGTTCTCGATGTTGTGGAACGTCGTTTGCCGTAACAACTTAGGTCGTGCCGATATGCCAAGGCAGGTGGCTGAGGCTCTCCATACTTTCCGTAGAATACTGGATATTAATCGGAATGGTAATGTTGCATCCGAATTGTACCTCCAGCTCAGTTTCTACAACCTGTGCAGTGCCAGCGAATTGTGCAACGAGTCGTACCTCTATCATGGCGATCACAAGGCGGCCGAGAACCTGATATCGATGTTGCGCGATGCCATCAATGATATGAAGCATGCTCATAACAATACGGCTATCACCACTACGGCCTATTCGTTGGCCTATTCGGTTATCAGCAAGTACTATGAGCAGTATGGCGACTACAATAGCGCGTTCTACTATCAGAAGCAGCAGGAGTATGCCGTCTTCAACAACTTCCAGCGTTTCCGTGAAGGCAATCCCGAGGTTGTCCGTCGTTATGCAGCGGCACTCGATGGCACGGGCCGGCTGTTGTTCCAGTTCTTCCACGAATACGACCAGGCCCAGCAAAGTGCCACGCAGGCTATCATGCTCTTCGAAGAGCTGTTTGACGACAACCCCACCTCCCTGCATGCCGACGATTTGTTGGTGGCAGCCTATTATCAGATGATGCGGCTGAAGGTGGGCGGCAGGATCGATGAGGCTGTAGCACTTGGACAGCAGATTTTGGAAAAGGTCGGTCAGAAGCCCGAATCTGAGCCCAACCTGATGAATAAGGCATTGATCTTCGACGAGTTGGGCGAGATGTTCGACAAGCAGGGAAACACCGGCGATGCACTGGCAAGCCTGCAGACGGCATCGGTCATCCTGTCAATGGAGCTTGAGGCTGATCCTGACAACGACGACAAGATGCGCAGTTTTGTGATCAATAAGGTTCATCAGGCTCGTGTGTCGGCTTTGAGCGCAGGTGATGGCGCGAATGCGCTTCTTTTCCTGCAATACGCGGGTGAGGTGGTCGGGAAGATGACAACCATGATGCCCGACTCGCTCAAGGTGCGCAACGTAGCCCTCCACTATTATGCTGCTCATGCGCAGGTGGATATGGTGAACAATGATATGGATGCTGCTGCCGACTATCGCGAGAAGATAGTCTCGATACTCAACGAATCCGTTTTCGTGAAAGGTCGTGTCGAGGATTTCCAACTCCTGATCGATTTCTTGCGCATGCTTTGTCAGACGGCCGTTGACTATGGTCGTCTTGAGATGGCAGAAATCTGTGTGGGATTGGAATATCTTTTGAAACAGAGGGCTTTGCAGGAACGTATTGTCGATCTCGAACGGGTTGACATGGCTTCTACAATGCAATTGCTCCAGCAGATTGATGAACTGAAGAATTAATGGCAATAACGAACGCTTATGTGTGTAAATGAAACAGAATTAACGGATAAGGTCAACCTGTTGGACTATGCGCCCGAGAACTTCAAGGACTATCTCCAGTATCTGCGCGATGTGGTCGCCTATAACGAAGGACGGCGACAACAGGAATTGTCCGCCATCAGTGGAATCCTTCGGGGACGGCATTATATCATCACCGGTAACGAGGGCGTAGGAAAGGAGGAGGCTGCACGTGCCATCTATGCTGAACTGAAGAAACTGGGTGTGGTCAGAAGCTTTGCGAAGCGGGATGCCGTCACGCTCTTCGATTCGACCGAAGGATTTGCCAGTAACATCGCCCAGCTGATCGATGGCAACAGGAATACCCTCATCTATATACAGAATGCCGACACCTTTGGAAGAAAGGGCACCGTAGGCTCGACCACGGGTATTGAAGCTATCTGCAATAATACGGAAAGTTTGGACAATTGTGTCATCATACTTTCAGGTACCCGCAATAAGTTGCTCGAGGTGGTCAACAGCAGCCCGAAGGCTCATGAGGTCTTCACCAATATCTTCCATTTCGACGACCTGCATGAGGACGCGCTCTACAAATACGCCCTGCAGGGCTTGAGGATTCGCGAGTGTGTGCTCACCTCCGAGGCAAGCGACAGTCTCTATGAATATATGAGGTATGTCTATTCGATGCGCGGCAACCGCTTCACCAATACGAGCTACATCGACAAGGTCATCGAGAACCAGATCCTGCCACACATGATCAGACGTGTGGTGGGAGAGGGGGGCAGCCCGCAGAGTTTCAGTCAGATGGTGATTGAGGCAGCCGACATCCCCGAAGTGGAGATTCCTGACCCTACCGACGCCATTGCCAAGCTCAATGCCTTGGTGGGCCTCGACGATGTGAAGAGGCGCATTCTCGCCCATACCTCGCTCGTGAGGCTGAACAAGCTGCGTGCCGATAGGGGGCTTTACAACAGGATGCCGCCCATGCACATGGTGTTTACGGGTAATCCCGGAACGGGTAAGACCACAATTGCCAAGTATCTTGGCGAGATATATCATGGCATTGGTGTCCTCTCGAAAGGTCATGTTGTGGTCACCGAACGCTCCAAGCTGGTAGGTCGTTTCATCGGTGATGCTGAGCAGAATACGCTCGATGCCCTTCAGCGGGCTTCAGGCGGCATCTTGTTCATCGACGAGGCTTATTCGCTTTTTGTCAAGGCCGACGACACCAAGGACTATGGCTTGCGTGTTATCGAGGCCCTGCTGTCCTTCCTGGCACAGGAGGAACCCGACCTGATGGTCATCCTGGCTGGATATACCAACGAGATGCACGATATGTTGGAGTGCAACCCAGGGCTGAAGAGCCGCTTCTCCTACGTCTTCGAGTTCCCCGACTATACACCCGATCAGCTCATGGAGATCGGTCATAAGGTGCTGGAGCGTGAACATTATGTGCTGACACCCGAGGCCGGGAAGAAGCTCTCCGATTATGTGATCGATGCCTACAATCACAAGGACGAACACTTCGGCAACGGTCGTTTCATCACCCGTCTGCTCACCTCACAGGTCATTCCTGCCATGGGTAACAGGTTGTCGGCCTTGTCTGCCGATCAGATCAGCAACGAGCAGCTGACACGGATTGAGGCTTGCGACATTCCCGATCTGAGGTTGCACTATCTGAAGCCCGAAGCCATCGACCGGCTGTTGCTCAATGCGTCACTCCAGGAGTTGGACAAGCTCGTGGGCTTGCAGACCGCCAAGAAGGCTCTTCACGATTATGTCACTGTCTTGTGTCTGCAGCACGAGCAAGGTACGCTGCGCCTTCAGCCTGCCAATCTGTGGTGGGAGTTCATTGGCCGTACAGGAACGGGCAAGAGTACCGTAGCCGAGATCCTTTCCAGGATCCTCCAGGGACTGGGCATTCTCAAGCTCGGTCATACGGTCAGTGTCAGTGCCGAGGAGCTGATGGGCAACGACAGCTTCAAGGTGTTGGAGCAGGCCGTAAGGAAAGCCAGCGACGGACTGCTGTTCCTCGATATGGACGCCCCCGAATACAAGAACCAGAACTACGATAATCTGCGCATGTGGATTCTGAACAAGATTACCGAGTACAAGCAGGTGACGGCATTCGTGATGGCCCGTGTCACCAACAGCGACGAATCCATCGCCAAGACGCTGGCAGCCGGCGGTGTCGCCTCTTATCACAATTCGATAGTGTTCGACGATTTCTCCATCGAGGAACTGTCCGATGTCCTGGTATATCTTTTGCATCGTGACTTCAAACTGGATATTTCTGCCGATGCCAGGAAAAGGTTGCATGCATTTGTGCGTAATCTGAAGAACGGCGAATCGAAGAATATGCCCGTCTCTGCACGAACCATGCAGCATCTGTCACAGTCGATAGCAATGATTGCCCAGCTGAGAATCGCATCCGATGGCAGTTCCGACCCTGAGGTCATTGCCGAAGACGTCGACCACTTCGTGTGGAGCCGTCAGGCTTCGGGAAAGATTGGATTCTGAAACATTTAAGGGAAAAATATATGAAACAACTGCTTACAATTTTTGCACTGTTACTGCTATGCATGGCGGGCTATGCAGCAGAAACCTATGTGGTGAATTCACCCAATCTGAACATGAGGGTAGCACCTAATGGCACGGCCGAAAAAATGGGTTCGCTTACGAAGGGTGATGTCATCCAGGTGGATACAATCATCAACGGATGGGCCTCCTGCACGAATGAGGCTGGCGAGACATTCTATGTGGCTTCAAGATATTTGGAGAAAGGGAAATCACTGGCATCGGGTGATGAAGGTGTAAAACCCGCGACCGACGAGAAGGATCCCGCTGTGGTCATTCAGAAACAGGTCCTCGAAGCATTGTCTTCCGTGGGCATCCATATCGAGCAAAGCAAATCGACCCGCTATTTCGAGTATATGCTTCTCCTGCCGCTTATCGTATTATTGGTTTGTTGGATATTATCCAAGATTCTGGGCAGCTTCTTTTTGGGGAAATATATCCCATTGATGGGATTGGCCATTTTGGGCTATTACGAGCTGAAGTGTATGCTGTGCTATAGTGGCAGTCCTGGATTCTTCGTTCACGATGAGTTGTTCTCAATCGCGTTCTGGCTGGTCATGCTGTCCATCCTGTTTTTTGTCCAATCCATCTTTTTTGGATTAGCGGGAGAGGATGAAGCGCGCTCGGCGGCAAAGCATATCGGTACTGTTACCGTATTTGGCTGTGGAATCCTTTATCTGCTCACCTTTTTGTTCCTCTCTTTCCTCCAGCCGTGGATAATTCTGCTTTTCTTCGTCGGATTGGCATTACATCTTATCGCGATGTTTATCGATGGCGATAAGGGTGTGTTGGGACTGATCGGCTTTGCGATTTATGCCCCCCTCTATGTGGTGAGTGCATTGGCCACCTTCCTGTTCTTGGTGATGTTCGTTGGCCATATGATCTATCTGATGGGATGGATTGGTAGCGTTATTTTCATTCTTCTTCTCCTTGCTATGCTTGGTGGTGGAGGTGGACCAAAGATCATAGGGTTTATCATTAAGGAATGAAAAATCGTATAGGACATGGCAACAACGAGGCGAAAGACGAAGCTGCATAATTGGCGGCTGAAGTTCGACCGGATATTCTCTGAGAGTGTCTGGCAACAGATTTTGGTCCTGATCGTTATCTTCTTGGTGGCATTGGTCATCGGATGGATTGTGTGCTCGCAACTCACTTTTGGCGAGGATGCACAGAAACTGACGTTCTGGGAGTGGGCGTTGTATATCCTGATCGATGGCAATGCGCTCAACACCCTCTATATGGATGACTTTCCCGAAGGCGGACGACGTTGGGTGATGCTGTTTGTCACACTCGGTTCTCTCTTGGGCATCATCCTCTTTGGCGGCATGCTCATCTCCATCTTCACCAATATGCTCGAGCGTCGTATCGAGAATTACCGGTCGGGTAAGAAGACCTATCTGGTCTCTGGTCATACGGTGGTTCTTGGCTATGATGAGATCGTCCCGTCGATTATCAGGCAGGTTTGTGAAGGCAATCAGCAGATGTATGTGCTGCTCCAGAGTTCATTGCCCAGCGAGGAACTTCGGGAGAAGTTGCGGGTGTCGATAGCCCAGGAATTCGAAGAGCGTATCATCATCCGTAATGGGCACCGTACCTCTCTGCAGGACTTGCAGGAACTGCGTCTGGCCCAAGCCTGCAGCATCTATGTGGTGGGTGACCGCACAGCCGGGAATCACGATGCCATGAACATCGAGTGTCTTGACAAGATAGCGGAATTGTTGAAGCAGGCTGGCAGTGAACATCCCGACACCGTCACCGCCGTCTTCGAGGATGCCGAAACTTATGCAGCCATGCAGGTGACCGACCTGTTTGACAACTTGCGACAAGTCGGTGTAGAGTTTGTTCCGTTCAACTTCTATGTCGATTGGGCCAAGCAGATGTTCGTCGATTGCAACTATACCGATAATGGGGTAACCCACAATTATCCTCATTTGGATCGTGACGGCATTACGCCCGACGATCATCGTCATGTGCATCTTGTCATCGTCGGAGCTTCCACCTTTGGCATGACGTTGGCTATCGAAGCCGCCAAGATGTTGCACTTCCCCAATTTCGACGGTAAGAACCATAAGACCGAAATCACCTTTATCGACCTGAATGCCGATCAGGAGAGGTTCCTATTCCTGAGTCGTTACCGTCATTTCTTCGAAGTTGAGTCCTATCGCTATGAAGGCGAGTTGATACCCGCCACTAAGTTCAGCGGTGATGATGCCGACTTCCTCGATGTAGAGTTCGGTTTTGTCAAAGGTGATATCTATTCGCCCGAGATTCAGAAGTTGATCACCCAATGGGCTACCGACGGCGATCAGTTGCTGTCCATTGTGTTAGCCATGACCGATGCTCGTCTGAATATGTCGGCAGCCATGAGTCTTCCTGACGAGGTCTATGAGTCATGTGTGCCGGTCTTCGTTCGTCAGAACACGTCCAGCACGTTCCTCTCAAAACTTCAGGCCACGTCGGCAGCCCATCAATATGAGAAGAAGACGATTGGTCCCGATGGTCAGGTCGTTTCTTCACAACCTGTCAGTCGTTATGCCAATATCTATCCTTTCGGTATGACCGATATTGTCTTCGATGTTCAGAAACGCACTCGACTGATGGGCGAATGTATCAACTATTTGTATCACCTCTATTTCAACACGACAAAGGTTTCTGACGATGGTCTGGAGGGGATGATGAAGTACGATCGTCAACAGGTGCTTCAGGAAGCTCATGCGTTGTGGAAGACGTGTAAGGAGTCCGATCAATGGTCAAGCCTTTATGGGGCCTATAACATTCCTTTCAGGGTACGGACCTTTGAAGCGATGGGCATCAACGACCTGATGCATCTCGATGCTGACCTTGTCGAGCGTATGGGCATTGTCGAACACAATCGCTGGACGGTCGAGAAACTCCTGATGGGATTCCGTAAGCCCTTGCCGAATGAGGACTCCTACAACCTGAAGGCAGATGCCAGCACCGTCAAGGACTTCAAGAAGAACAACAATAAGCATCATTTCATCCACAGCGATATCCGCCCCTTCAACCAGTTGGATAGCATTCAGGAGATCGACAAGGAGATTGTCCGTTTCATCCCCTGGTTCCTGAAGATGACCGATGTCTAACTTGCTTTTATTGTTTTTGTGGGTGAAAGAGGGGAAAATGAGAAATTCCCCTTTATGCCTTCCGAGAGGAATTCATCAGGATGAAATAACCCTTATCTAATAGACTATGTCCGAAATAGAAATACTTCCAGCAGAGTTCAAGGAGGAACTGAAGCTGCATTATGCCCAGGCCATCAAGGCAGGGTATCCATCAAGTGCCGGAGACCACGAGGATGAGTTCTTCGACTTCAACGTCAGTATGGTCAGCGATCCCTTAGCCACATTCTACGGCCGTGTGGATACTGACCAGATGATCGAGGAGGGCATCCATCCAGGCGACATCGCCGTCATCAACAAGGCAGAGGAACCGAAGCATGGAGATCTCATCGTCACTTTCGTCAACAACGAGTTCGTCATCCGGTTCCTCGACCTGAGCCATCTGAAGGACGGCTACATCCTGCTCCATCCCTCCAATCGCCGCTACAGCGCCATCCGTATCAACGACATCGAGAACTTTGAGGTCTGGGGCGTAGTGGTCTTGACGATCAAGAAGTGGAGATAGACCCCCCTCACGGTCATCCTTCTCGCCCTTTTCACCATCGGCAATGACAAACGGATGCATATTGCAGCTGCCGAAAAGACAAACCACAGAAAGTATAACTAGTATTTTTTTCATTGATCTATATCTTGTTTTTAAGGAATTAGATAGTAGGGCGAAAAGGCACAGATTTCAATCAGAAGGTTTTATATTCAAACCAATCTATATCC
>JAEEGJ010022538.1_pt1 | contig 13354 bp, 10 predicted proteins | sample 8958761 | NCBI WGS metagenome assembly JAEEGJ01 (sample SAMN16246546, study PRJNA631951) | gut metagenome | biome: gut microbiome; feature: rumen; material: RS-attached | host: Bos | place: Iran: Karaj | collected 2018-10
CCGGCGCGGCCCAGCAGGTGCCGCCACAGTCGGGCGGTCAGACCCGCGGGAGGCGTGCCGGCGGCCTGTTTCTGGGGATGCGCCGCAGCGGTCGCGCGGATCCATTCCCGGGCGGCAGCCTCGGGGGCGTCCAGCCAATTCACGAGCAGCGTGCCCGTGTAGCCATTCTCCGCCAGGTGGCGGGCGGCGTAGGACGACAGGCGCAGCGTCGCAGGTCCGCTCACGCCCCAGTCGGTCAGCAGCAGGGTGCCCGCTGCGCGGAATTTGGACCCGGCCAAGGCCAGCGATGCCTGCTCCACGACCGTGCCCATCAGGGCGCGCAGGCCGGCGTCGGGAATCTTCAGGGTGAAGAGCGACGGCACGCAGGGCGTCACCTCGACACCTGCCGGCAGCAGCCGCTCCAGCTTCTCGCGGGAGTTCCCGCCGACCGTCACGACGATGCGGTCGGCGTCCAGGTCCGCGACCCGCTCGACGGGCGCATTCAGCCGGACGCGCACGCCCGCTTCCCGCAGGCAGCGCTCCAGCGTCCGCACAATCTGCATCGCGTCCTGACTGACGGGGAAGACGCACTGGTCCTCCTGGACCGTCAGGCGCACGCCCTCGGCTTCGAACCAGCGCATCGTGTCCTCGTGGCTGAAGGCCGCCAGGGCACGCCGCATCAGCTGTTCGCCGCGCGGGTACACCTCGCCGAGGCGCTGCACATCGCGGAAGGAATTCGTCAGATTGCACCGGCCGCCGCCGGTCACTGCCACCTTGGCCAGCAGCTTCGCCCCGGCCTCATAGATCGTCACCTCGGCGTCCGGCAGACGACGCTTCAGGCCGATGGCGCAAAAGCACCCGGCCGCCCCGCCGCCGATGATGGCTATTCTCATTTTTCGAAAGAAGCTTCGTTGCCAGCAGACTCCTCCACCTCGACCTTGTAGCACTGCGGGATCTGGTCGCAGATCCAGCGGGCGAGGTTCTCGGTGGTGGGGTTGAAGGGCAGGACTTCGTTGAGGTCGCGGTGGTCCAACGCTCCGCAGATGCGGTGCTCGATGTCGCAGAAATCGACCACCATCCCGTCGGCGTCCAGCTCCTCGGCCGCGCAATAGACGGTGATCTTCCAGTTGTGGCCGTGGTCCGGCTCCGTCTGCGTGCCGCCGGCGAAGGAGATATGGTGGCTGGCCGCCACCTCCAGGGTTTTCTTGACCTTATACATTGCCGCTCTTGTCGATGTAGCTCAGGAACTCGTTGCGCGTCTGGGCGTTGGTGCGGAAGGCCCCGGTGAGGTAGGTCGATGTCATCACGCCGCTCTTGCGCACGCCGCGGCTCTCTTTGCACATGTGCCGGCCGCGCATCATCAGCGCCATGCCCAGCGGCGGGTTCTCCGTCCCGAGCGCCTCGGTCAGCATCTCCACCACGTCGTGCACCAGGCGCTCCTGGACCTGCAGCCGCGCGGAGCAGTAGTCCACCACGCGCCCGATCTTGCTCAGTCCCAGGATACGGCCCTTCGGATTGGGCAGATAGGCGAACCAGTAGTCGCCGAAGAAGGTGCGGCAGTGGTGCTCGCACACGGAGTAGAAGGGGCCGCAGTCCACGACCATGTCGTCATAGATGATGCCGTCCTGCCCGTTGGGGAAGGTCGTCACTTTGGGGGCCTGGGCGGGGTCGTAGCCGCGGAACATCTCGCGGAACATCCGGATCATCCGATCCGGGGTGTCCACCAGGCCCGTACGCGTCGGGTCATCTCCGATGTATTCCAGCAATTCGCGGATATGCTGTTTGGCTTGTTCTTCGCTGATCATAACTCGTAAGTTGCGGTGTTGTCGGACGTCTCCTTGACGATGACCTTGTAGCAGTGCGGGATCTGTTCGCAGATCCAGCGGGCGAGGTTCTCCGCGGTGGGGTTGAAGGGCAGGACCTCGTTGAGGTTGCGGTGGTCGAGCCGGTCGGTCACGCGCTCCTTGATGGTCTTGAAGTCCACCACCATCCCGTTCACGTCAAGGTCCCTGGACTTGCAGAAGACCTCGATTTCGTAGTTGTGTCCGTGCGGCCGGGCGCATTTCGTGGGGTAGTCCACCTCCAGGTGGTGGCTCGCCGCGATGCGGATTTTCTTGGAGACATAGAACATGATGCCGCAAAGATAGAAAAATTGCTGCAAAATGAGTAACTTGCGCGAACAAGATAAACGGTCATGAACACAATCAGGGTCATCAATCTGGAAGACTATGTTCTCACCGGCGGCGGGCGCTGGGGGGAAAGCTTCAACCATCGGGAGGAGCCCGATGTCATGATGAAGCTGTATGCTCTGGAGCAGAAGCAAATGGCGCTTGACGAGTATGACCGGGCCCGGAAAGTCTACGGGCTCGGGATCCCGACACCGGAACCGGGTGAACTCGTCTCGTCGCCAGACGGTCGCATAGGGTTGATTTTCAGGAGGATGCCGGACAAGAAATCCTTTGCCCGGGCCGTCGGGGAGAACCCGGAGGCGGCCGAAGAACTTGCCTCCCGTTTTGCCTCCATGTGCAAGGGGCTCCACGCAACGGCCGTTCCTGCGGGAATGTTCCCGTCAGCCCGGGAGACCTACCGCGGAGTCGTCAAGGATTCTCCCTTCCTGCCCGACGAAGCCAAAGACAGGATCCTCCGCTTCATTGACAGGGTTCCCGAATCCTGCACGGCCCTCCACGGCGACATGCACTTCGGAAACGCGATCTTCTCGGGAGACAAGGCCTGGTTCATCGACCTGGGGGAATTCGGGCAGGGGAATCCGATGTTTGACTTCGGTATGGCCATGATCTCCATGAGCCTGCTCCGTGAGGAGGTCATGAAGGAAATGTACCATACGGACAAACCCACGTCCCTGCGGTTCTGGCACGCTTTCCTGAAGGCGTATTTCGGCCAGGACTGCCGGATCGATGAAATCGAAGAGGAGATCAGGCCCTTCGTCGCCATCCGTGCCCTTTATATTCAGTCGCTGGAGGGCCGCATTGTCCCCCCGTTCCAGAAATGGGTCCTCGACGCGCTCGCGATGGGCAGCTTCGAGGCATAATCCGCTATTTTCGTTTCACCCCCCGGACGGCTTCTGCTTCGAGCGGGTTGTCCGGCCAGGCATGCTTGGGATAGCGCCGGCGCAGCTCTTTGCGGACCTCAAAGTAAGTTCCGCTCCAGAAGCTGCGCAGGTCGGCGGTCAGCTGGACGCTCTTGTACCCGGGGGATAGCAGCTCCATCAGCACGGGCCGGCGGCCGTCGTCCACGCGGGGGGTGTCCAGCAGGCCGAAGCACTCCTGCAGACGGACGCGCAGGATGGGGGCTTCGGCGCCCTGGCGGTATTCCACGCGGATGCGGCTGCCGGTTGGCACGGCGATGTGCGACGGCGCGAGCCGCTCCACGGCCTGCTGCTGACTGTAGTCCAGCAGGGACCAGAGGGCCGCGCAGAGGTCAATCTTCTTAAGTTCCGCGGCGGTGGTGGCGCGGCCCACAAAGGGCGGCAGCCAGTTTGGAGCGTTGCGCAGGACGGCCTCGGTGGAGAGGTCGGGCAGTTCCAACTCGGGGTGCCAGGCGGCCACGGCAGCGACCCGTCGCTGGAGGTTTCCGACCTCGTCGGAGAAATCCAGCATCGCCGTGCCGTCCTTCTGCGCCGCTTCGCAGATGGCCTGCGTCAGCAGCTCCCGGACGCCCTCGGAGAGGGGTTTTGCGTCTACCAGCAGGCTGCCGATACGACGCTCGCGACGGGCGGTCGCGGCCCCGGCCTTGCTGTCCCAGGCCACGCGGTCGCGCGTGCGGATCAGCTCCGGCAGGTCCTCCGGGTCCACCGGGGCCGCGAGGAAGATGCGCCCCTCGCCGCCGGGCCGGACGCTCAGCGACGCCACGGCAATCCACTCGCAGGCGGCCAGCGCATCTTCCGGCGCGACGGCCGCGCGCTCGCCCGTCGCCAGCTGGAAATGGCCCCGTCCTTCGGGCAGCGCCTTTGCCACCCGCTCCGGGTACGCCGCCGCCAGCAACCGGCCGACCAGATACGGATCCCTTTTGTCATTCGTCGGCTCCCTTTTTTCGTCCTTCGCCGACTTCTCCGCCAGCGCCCGGTACTGCTCCGCCATCTGGGCGATGCGCCCCCAGCGGCCGCTGCGTCCGGCGCGGTGCAAGGCGTCGAGGCGTGTGGTCAGCGACGCGTCTCCTTCGAGCGCCGCCAGCGGATCCCGCTCTTCCAGCAGCGCCGCGATCTCCGCCGCCAAGGATTTCTTTCCGTCCTTCGCCGGCATCCCTTTTCCGTCATTCGCCGGCTCCGACCGGCGAATCTCTTCCCGGGCACGCTGAGGCCCCATTTTGTGCCCGGCGTCCGTTTCCAGACCCGAAGCGGCGAGGAGCATCTGCGCGATGCGGGGATGGCAGGGCAGCGCGGCGAGGGCCTGACCGTGCGGGGTGATGCGTCCGGCTTCGTCCAGGGCGCCCAGAAGTTCCAGCAGCTGCCGGGCCTGGGCTACGTGCGCGGCCGGCGGCGGGGTCAGCCACGGGAGCGCCGCCAGCTGGCTCTCGCCCCACGCCGCAGCGTCCAGTGCCGTCCCTGCGAGATCCGCTTCGAGGATCTCCGGGACACGCGTCGCGGCCAGGCGGGCCTGCGTGGCCGGGCTCCAAAGCCGGTAGCATACGCCTGGCGCCACCCGCCCCGCCCGGCCGCTGCGCTGGTCGGCCATGTCTCGGCTGATGCGCACCGTCTCCAGGCGGCTCAGGGCGTTCTGCGGGTCGAAGACCAGCCGTCGGCAGAAGCCGCCGTCTACGACCACCCGCACACCCTCGATGGTCAGCGAAGTCTCGGCAATGGGCGTGGACAGCACGACCTTCCGGCTCCCGGCCGGACTCGGCGCAATGGCCGCCCGCTGCTGCTCCGGCGGCAGCAGACCGTATAAAGGATATAGTGAAACGTCGATACCGTCCAGCAATTCCGCGCAGCGCCGGATCTCCCCCTCGCCGGGCAGAAACGCCAACACGTCGCCGTCGTGTTCCCGGAGCGCCACCCGCACCCAGTGCGCCACGCGCTCAGCCACATTTTCGGGCGTGGCCTCCTCCGGCGTATGCTTCACCTCCACCGGGAACATCCGCCCCGCGCTCTCGATGAGCGGGGCGTCCAGCTCCCGGCAGAGCGCTTCCGTGTCGATCGTCGCGGACATCAGCAGAATACGCAGGTCCGGCCGCAGCAACGACTGCGCCTCGCGCGTCAGCGCCAGGGCCACATCGCTCTGCAGGCTCCGCTCGTGAAATTCGTCAAAAATGACGACCCCGATGCCCTCCAGGGCCGGGTCGTCCACCAACATCCGCGTCAGGATACCCTCGGTCAGCACCTCGATCCGGGTTGCCGCACTCACGCGGCTCTCAAAGCGGATCCGGTAGCCGACCGTCCGGCCGACCGGCTCACCCAGCAGTGCGGCCATCCGCTCCGCAATCTGCCGCGCGGCAATCCGCCGCGGTTCCAGGATAATGATTTTTCCGTCATTCGCCGGATCCCCCTTTCCGTCATTCGCCGGCTCCCCTTTTCCGTCATTCGCCGGCTCCGACCGGCGAATCTCCTCCAGAATCGTCAGCGGCAGCACCGTCGACTTGCCGGCTCCCGGGGGTGCCGTGACTACCAGCCGCGGCGAGCCCGCCAGCGCCTCGTTCACGGCGCCGGCGATCTCCATCACAGGCAGATCGACCGAAATCATACACACAAAGGTACGGAATAATCTCCATCCTCAAAAATGGCCCGAACCGGTTCACCACAGGCCGGATGCCTGAGGTTTTGCGTAGGCGGGGCGTTTTTGATAATAATCTGGCGCTCAGTAAATTACGAAAGTAACCGGGTACTCTGGTCCCCGGTTACTTTCAGAATAACCTTTATATCAGCGAGTTGCGAAAAACAGCGCCGGCTGGGACCCGGGGCGGGAAGCGCCGGGGCCGTCCCCAAAAGCTAGCGAACTCTCGGCTGCGGGTTGTTTCTCAACTCCATCTCCGTGATGTTCAAAGGCACCGCCATCTGGATGTCCTCCAGCTCTTCCGGCGTAAGTTCCGCGAGGGCCTTGCCGTAGCGGCTGTGTGCCTGCTCGTCGCGGACCTCGTCGAATGCCTGCTTGAGCAGTTTCTGGATGGAGTAGAACTTCATATAAGAAGAACCATAGTCCATGCCCAGCGAAATGATGGCTCTGGGTGCGCGCTTCCGGATGAAATCCTTGCTACGCGTCAGGAGATCCGCATCCGTAGCGGCCACGGAATTACCGGCGAACACCTTGTCGGCGGAATTGACCCGCACGACGAAAACATTGTTGCGGTCGACGCCTTTCATCGCCTCCGACGGCGTGACGGTCCCGCCCACGCCTACCGGCGGCGGCAAGCGGTGCGTGACGGCAGGCTCCTTCGGCGCGGTGTACTGGATCTTCAGCTGCCCGATCGCGCGCAGGACGTCCTTGACGTCGTTCAGGATGCCCATCTTGGCATTCTCGTCGCCGCGGATGGAGATGCACTGGACAGGACCTTCGGTGGAAATCAGGTTCTCGAGGTAGGGTTTGAGGTCTTTCAGGGCCACGGTCTCGCCGTCGACCTGGACAACTTCGGAGCCAGAGGAAATTTCGATTCGAATAACTTTGTCATGCTCCACAAGGGCTTGATCAGAGCCCTGCGGTGCAGGGGAAGCGGGTCGGGCGGTGGCGCCGAAGGCGATCAGCAGCCCGGCAAACAGGGGGAGCGCCGCGCCGAAGCGCAGCCAGGAGAGGGAACCTCTCGGAGCTTGATTCATCATGGTAAAGCGTTTTTTAGTGAGTGAATGACTAAGCCCAGAGGTTAAATCCGGATAATAACCAAAGAGTTGTTTGAATATAGCAAGTCTATAGTTGTCAACAGAATAGCCAGCACGCAACACGTCCTCGTCGGCCTCGTACTCCTGCACTTCCGAGAGCATTCGCTCCATCATCCAGAAGAAGGGGTTGAACCAGCAGAGCGCCTTTAGGACGCCCAGCGCGACTTTGTCGCGCGAGTGGCGGTGGCGGATGTGCGCGGCTTCGTGCGCGACGATCATCGCCCGCTGATTTGCGTCGGGGCGCTCCTCTCGCAGGAGGAAGATGGTGCGCCAGAAGGAGAACGGGGACTGGACGCGCGGGTGCTCCGCGAGCGTGTAGTCGCGCAGCGGCGTGAGCCGGGAGGCTTGCCGCAAGCGGCGAATGCTGACCAGGTTGCGGATGAGCACCGCGAGCAGCAGCACGACCACGGCGCCGTACAGTGCGGCGAGGACCGCGTTCCAGGGGAACGCCTCCGCCGCCGCGACCTCGACCGGCGCCGCGGCCTCCGCCGCCGGGGCGCTCGGGCCCGTCGGCTCCGCGCCCACGGGGATCGTCAGGTACACCGTTTCCGCCGGCAGGATGGGCAGGCGCAGCGCCGGGATCAGCAACGACAGCAGCGCCGACGCCAGCAGGAAGCGGCGGGCGGCCCGGTACGGGACCTTCCGCGCCAGAAGGAACTGATAGAACGCCAGCAGCAGGCCGCTGCAGACGATCACTTCCAACATATAAATGCCTGCGGGTTTCATTTTTTCAGCATGTTGAGGATCTCGTTCGCCTCGCCGGCCGGAATGGACTCCTGCTCGGAGAAGAAGCTCACCAGGCGGCTCAGCGAGCCGTCAAAGAAGTTGTCCAGAACGGTGGTCATGTACCGCTGCGTGTAAGCCTCCTTGGACACGAGGGGGAAGTACTCATAGGTCCGGCCATACGCCTTGTGGCCCACGAAGCCCTTCTGTTCCAGGATGCGGACTATCGTCGACACAGTGTTGTACGCCGGCTTCGGCTCCGGGAGCACCTCCAGGATATCATGGACCAGGACCTTCTCCTTATCCCAGATCACCTGCATCAACTCCAGTTCCGCCTTCGTCAGCTCCTGCTGCGTCTCGACGTTCATTTTCTTTCTGACCATAACGCTTTGATTCTAGTGTTCGATACAAAGGTAAAACTAATTTTTTAGTTTCAAAACAAATTCGCAAAAAATTTAACTAGAATTTTAGTTGACACCCATTTCCCTCCTAGCCATGCGCTCGGGCTGTTTTTGATAACGTTCTGTAACACAAAAACTTACCAAAGTAACCGGGTCCTCTGGAACCCGGTTACTTTCAGAACAATCAAGAAATCAGCAGTTTATGAAAAACAGTACTAAAATAGAAGAGAGCTGTTTTTTATAAAAGACTTTCTATCAGCAAGATACAAAAGTAACTGGGTCCCAGGGAGCCCAGTTACTTTTGGAAGTTGCAATGTATCAACAAGTTGCGACAAACGGGAGAGCGGGGCTACTGGCGGGGGCCGAAAGCCGGGCGCGGCGCCACGAGGGGTTCGCCCGCTGCGGAGGCTTCGGCTTCGGCGTCGTCGAGCTTCCAGACCATGAACTGCGGCGTGGCGGCGGTGTACGGCTGCCAGGTGCTGCCGTCGGTGCCGAGCGGAGCCGCACCGGGCGCGCCGTTCGGATCGCCGAACTTCGCGAAATTGGACCACGCGGTCAGCATTTTCTCGGAGAGATCCCAGTCACCCTGCGTCCAGGGACGCCAGCAGTGCTCCAGCGACTTGAACACGAACCACAGGTCGGAAGAGTGGAACGCGCCCTGCAGCACGTTCGGGCGGCCGTCGGTCGGCAGCGGACGGGCGAACTGGTAGGCGTAGGCCTTGCCGCCCATCTCCTCTCGGTTGAGGCAGAAGGTGCGGATCTGCTCGCCCATGTTGCCGGAATCATTCAGCGTGTAGCCGATCATATAGGGCACCTGCGCGAGGGAACCGTCGATGCAGGCTTCGTCGAAGGTCTCCGTCAGCGTGTAGCCGTCGATGTACGGGCTGATGGGCATCGCGGAGAGGATGCTGCGCTTGCCGGTGACGGAGGTATAGATGCCGCCAACGGCGAAGATCGTCTCGGTGGAAGCGGCGCGCATCTTCTTCAGGTCGGTCAGGCCCGCCCAGTCCATCACGTCTTTGACGGACGCCTCGGCTTCGGCGAGGGTGGCCTGCTGCTGTGCAGGAAGTGCGGGGCCGCCCGGGAACATCGGCTGGGCCGGTTTGCGCGGATCCACAAGACCGCTGCCGCTCATGATGACGGCTTTGTTGAAGAGGCCCTTGGTCAGCGGCGAAGCGCTCAGGAACTTGACGCTGCGCGAGCCGGCGCTCTGGCCGAAAATCATCACGTTATCGGGATCGCCGCCGAATTCGGCGATGTTGTTCTTGACCCAGTTCAGGACCGCGATCTGGTCCAGGGTGCCCCAGTTGCCGGTGGCATGCTCGGGATCCTCGGCCGAAAGCTCAGGATGGGCGAAGAAACCGAACGGACCCACGCGGTAGTTGAACGACACCAGGACAACGTCCTTGGCCGCCCAGTTCTTGCCGTCGAACTCCGGCTCGGAGCCCCAGCCTTCGCGCAGGCCGCCGCCGAAGATCCATACGGCCACGGGCAGCTTCCTGTCCGTCTGTCCGGGGGCCTTGGTCCAGACGTTCAGGTAGAGGCAGTCCTCACTGTAGGGAGCCTCGTCGCCGTAGCCCCACTCGGTGGTGTAGCCGCCGGGATAGTGGGCTGCCTGGAAGGCCGGGTGGCCGAACTTGTCGCACACGCGGACGCCCTTCCAGGGCTCGACGGGCTGCGGCGCCCGCCAGCGGTTTTCGCCGATGGGCGGCGCGGCGTAGGGAATGCCGCGGTAAACGGTGACGCCCGGGGCGTCGTCCAGTGCAACACCTTGAATCTGCCCGCCTTCAATCGTGAGGACGGGGCTTTCGGGAGTGGCGGTGCAGGCGGCCAGCGCCAGCGCGCCAAGAAGGAATAGTATTTTTTTCATAACTATCGGATTAGCTTTAGTTACCGCCAAGGTAAAAACAAGTTCCCACACGCACAAGAGCGTGATTGCGCGATGACCAAAATACAAAACAAAATGACACAAAACGGCAAAAATTGAGTATCTTGGGGCCGACAATAACAAATTACCCACTTTATGTTGAAAAGAATCGCACTTATCGCCACGGCCGCCCTCGCGCTCTCGCTGGGCGCCGGCGCGCAGGGCCGCAAGCCCGCCGCAAAGCCGGCCGAGGACGCTGCCAAGGAAACTGAGAAGAAAGAAGAAACCGTCGAATTGAATTTCACCAGCGGCATGTTGGGCGTGGCCCAGCACGAGAATGACTGGTATTTCGAAGTCCCCGACTCGCTGCTCGGGCGCCGCATGCTCGCCGTGACGCGCTTCGTCAGCAATACCGTCGATGCCGGCGAATACGGCGGCGAAGAAGTCAATGAACAGATGATCTACTGGGAGAAGGCCCCGAACGGCAACCTCCTGCTTCGCACCGACGTCCTGTCCATCCAGGCCGCCGCGGACCAGGAGATCTTCAAGGCCGTGAAGGTCAGCTCCGAGAACCCCATCGTGGCCTCCTTCAAGCCCGAAAAGAAAAGCTCCGAAGGCACCACGCGCATCAAGGTGAACAGCCTCTTCGAGGGTGACATCCAAGTTTTCTCCCTCACCCCCGGCGACAAGCGCGGCTACAACCTCGGCGGCGTCAAGGGCGACGCCTCCTTCATCGGCAGCATCCGCACCTACCCGATCAACACGGAGGTCACCGTGACCAAGACCTATAATTACAACGCGCCCCAGGGCGGCAACAACCAGCAGCGCACGACCAACCTCCCCGCAGGCCGCCAGGCCGGCACGGTGACGATCGTGCTGAACACCTCCATCCTCCTGCTCCCGCAGACCCCGATGCAGCAGCGCTGGTTCGACCCGCGCGTGGGCTACTTCGCCGGCGGCTACAGCGAATTCTCCGACGACCAGCAGGCCGTCAAGGACATCCGCTACATCACCCGCTGGCGCCTGGAAGCCCGTCCGGAGGACGTCGAGAAACAGAAACGCGGCGAGCTCGTGGAGCCGGTCAAGCCGATCGTCTATTACATCGATCCGGCCACGCCGAAGCAGTGGCGCAAGTACCTCATCGCGGGCGTGAACGACTGGCAGGTCGCCTTCGAGCAGGCGGGCTGGAAGAACGCCATCCACGCCGAGGAGTGGCCCGAGAATGCCGAAGAACTGGGCATGAGCCTCGAGGACGCGCGCTTCTCCGTGATTCGCTACCTCGCCTCCCCGGTCGCGAACGCCTACGGCCCCAATGTCCATGACCCTCGTTCCGGGGAAATCCTGGAGAGCCACATCGGCTGGTACCACAACGTGATGACCCTGGTCCACGACTGGTACCAGGTCCAGGCCGGCGCCGTGGATGCGCGCGCCCGCAAGATTAAATTCGACGAAGAGCTGATGGGCGACCTGATCCGTTTCGTCTCCTCCCACGAAGTGGGCCACACCCTTGGCCTTCGCCACAACATGGGCTCCAGCTCCCAGACCCCCGTGGAGAAGCTCCGCGACAAGGCTTGGGTCGAGGAGCACGGCCACACCGTCTCCATCATGGACTACGCCCGCTTCAACTACGTCGCGCAGCCCGAGGACAACATCGGCAAGGAAGGTCTCTACCCCCGCATCAACGACTACGACAAGTGGGCCATCGAGTTCGGCTACAAGCCTACCTACCTCCAGACCCCGAAGGAGGACCATCTCTACTGGAACAAGGTGATTATCGAGCGCCTGGCGGAGAACCCGCGTCTGTGGTTCGGCGGCGAAGGCCGTGACGACGACCCGCGTGCCCTGACCGAGGACCTCGGCGACAACGCCATGGTGGCCAGCACCTACGGCATCGCGAACCTCAAGCGCGTCCTGGAGCAGATCCCCGCGTGGAACAAGGAGGAGGCCGACATGTACGCCAACGTCTCCCGCATGTACGATGCCGTCGTCTCCCAGTTCGGCCGCTACCTCGGCCACGTGTCCGCCAACATCGGCGGCCGCTTCATCACGAACCACAGCATCGAGCAGCCGGACATGGTCAAATACGCCCCCGTGCCGAAGGCGCGGCAGAAGGAAGCCCTGAAGTGGCTGGACGAGAACCTCTTCCACGAGCCGGCCTGGCTCGTGAGGGTGCCCTACATCTGGGAGCTCACCGACCGCCCGGACACCTACATCTCCCGTCTGGTGAACAACGTGATCAGCTCCAGCAGCCTGCTCAGCGTCGCGAAAATCGCCCGCCTGGGCCAGTTCGCGCAGGATGACGCCTCCAACTACAAGCCTGAGGAGTACCTCTCCGACCTCGAGCACATGATCTTCGCCGAGCTCTACAAGGTGGGCAAGGTGGACGGCTACCGCCGCTTCCTGCAGCGCCGCTACGTCACCGTGGCCCTCGAAGTGGCCGCCACGGCGCCTGCGCGCAACACCGACGTTCGCGCCCTGCTGGTCGCCCAGTTGGACGACATCCGCAAGCGCGCGGTCCGCGCCAAGAGCGGCGACGCCCTCACCCAGGCCCACTGGCAGACCCTCTCCCGGCAGATCGAAACAGGGCTGAAAGACCTGAAATAAAAATAATTACTATCTTTGCCGAAAATCTAACGAAGTATGATGCGACACAACACAGCCAAATGGCTTGGCTCGCTGCTGATCCTCGTCGTCCTCGCGGCGGGATGTGGCGTGCTGCACCAGAACGCCGCGGCGCGCAAGGCAGAAGCCTCCCGCGTCACCGCGCTTGTCCGGCAGCAGCTGGACGCTCGTAAATTTGAGGTCGAGATAGAGTATATGAGTCCTCTCCGCGGTCCGGGACGCTCTGTCGTCGGCAGCAGCTACTCCCTGACCGTGGACGGGGATACAATCAATTCCCACCTGCCCTATCAGGGCACGGCCTATTCGGTGCCCTACGGCGGCGGCAAAGTGCTGAATTTCGAGGACGAGATCGATTCCTACACCGTCGTTCCCGACAAAGCCGACCGTCGGACCGTCGAGATCAAGACGGACAACGACGAGGATGTCGTCGAGTTCCGGCTGACGGTCTTCGACAACGGCAAGGCCGACCTCCAGGTCCGCTGCCAGAACCGCGACGCCATCAGCTACAGCGGCCAGCTGAAATTGGAGACAGTTCGCTGATCATCTAGGCTGATACGCCGGCGAATCTCTCTCTGCTACTTGTGCGTCAGCGTCCAGGTGTCGTTATAGTCGGTGGTCGTGCTCAGCGTGGAATCGAGGTTCTGGAACTGCGTGGTCGATGTCGCGAATGAGAACGAGGTCTTTCCGTCGATGGTCACGGAATTTGCACCATCGGCGGAGAAAAAAGCGGACGCATCTTGACCTCTCCTGATACTGACGCTGGTAATATCACTGCCGATGGTAACGCCCGCGCAAGTGCCACCACCAGCAGCTGCACCGATGCCGACGGCATTACTGCCGCCTATGGCGGTGACGGTTCCGCCATTAATGGTTATATTTCCGACTGTTCCGCCGCCATAGCATGAGCCGATGCCCGGAGCGTTGCTGTCGCCCGTGGCG